>Ga0193699_10001138_pt1 | contig 10684 bp, 11 predicted proteins | sample L3c2metaG_FD_160095 | JGI IMG/M metagenome (GOLD analysis project Ga0193699, IMG submission 160095) | Soil microbial communities from a riparian zone of the East river system, Colorado, United States - L3c2 | ecosystem: Environmental > Terrestrial > Soil > Riparian zone | place: USA: East... | reverse complement strand
TTCTTGCCATCACCCAGGCCATCGTCGAGTATCGTCGCGACCAGGGCTACGACGGTCCGCTCTTCCTTGGTATCGACACGCATGCGCTGAGCGAGCCGGCGCTCGAGACGGCACTCGAGGTGCTGGCGGCGAACCAGGTGGATGTCATGGTCGACTCGCGCGACGGCTTCACGCCCACCCCCGCCGTCTCGCACGCCATCCTCCGCTACAATCGCGGGCGGACGACCGGGCTGGCGGACGGCATCGTCGTGACGCCGTCGCACAATCCGCCGGAGGACGGAGGCTTCAAGTACAATCCGCCCAACGGCGGCCCGGCCGACAGCGCGGTCACGGGTTGGATCGAGACCCGGGCGAACGCCCTTCTCGAGACGGCCCTGAAGGGGGTGAGACGGGTGCCACTCGCGCGCGCGCGCGCCGCCGACACCACCCACCGCCACGACTATCTGGGCGAGTACGTGGACGATCTACCGAGCGTGATCGACTTCGACGCGATCCGGGGGGCGAGCGTCTCCATGGCCGTCGATCCGCTGGGTGGAGCCGGTGTCGCCTACTGGGGCGAGATCGCGTTGCGCCATCGCATCCCGCTCCAGGTGCTGAGCGACACGGTGGATCCCACCTTCCGCTTCATGTCGCTGGACTGGGACGGCCGCATCCGGATGGACTGCTCGTCGCCGTACGCGATGCGCAAGCTGATCGCGCTCAAGGACACGTATGACGTGGCGTGGGCGTGCGACACGGATCACGACCGGCACGGCATCGTCGCGCGGAGCAGGGGGTTGCTCAATCCGAATCACTATCTGGCCGTGTCGATCGATTACCTGGCGTCGCACCGGCCCGGGTGGAGCGCCGACGTGGGCATCGGCAAGACCGTCGTCAGCAGCAGCATGATCGATCGGGTCGTCGGCCGACTCGGCCGCCGGCTCGTCGAAGTACCAGTCGGGTTCAAGTGGTTCGTCGACGGCCTCACCGACGGCGCGCTCGGCTTCGTCGGCGAGGAGAGCGCGGGCGCGACCTTCCTCCGCCGCGACGGCACCGTATGGACGACGGACAAGGACGGGATCATCATGGGGCTGCTCGCGGCCGAGATGACGGCGGTGACGGGCCTCGACCCGGGCGAGCAGTACGCCGCGCTCACGAGGGAGTTCGGCGATCCTGCCTACGCGCGCATCGACGCGCCCGCGTCGCACGCCCAGAAGGCGGTGCTCTCGCGCCTTTCCGAGCGGGACGTGACGGCGACGGAGCTGGCGGGCGAGCGGATCGTGAAGGTGATGACCCGGACCCCGCACCTCGACGCGCCGATCGGCGGCCTCAAGGTGATCACCGAGAGCGGGTGGTTCGCGGCGCGGCCGTCGGGCACCGAAGAGGTGTACAAGCTGTACGCCGAGAGCTTCCGCGGCGCGGACCACCTGCGGCAGATCCAGGCCGAGGCACAGGAGCTCGTCTCCCGCGCCTTCGCCGCCGCGGGTGCGGCGTGATGTCTCGCCCCCCCCTCTGGTGAAACGGGCGCCCGGGCGAGATCGTATGGGCGAGGGCCGGGCGGCCCGTGCGCATGCCCGGTGGTAACCGCATTCCGTCGACCCCCCGAATGGATCTCCTGATGCCGCAGGACGTGATCGCACCGCCTCAGCCGCCCCTTCCGCCCCGCTTCACCATCGTCGGCGGCGGCGAGAGCCCCACCGCTGTCTATCGCGCACTGGTGGCGATGCGGAAGGAGCTCGGCGACCAGCTGGAGGGCCTTCAGGGCACCAGGCAGGATCTGTCGGGGCGTCTGCACGATCCGGAGATGGCGGGTGCGGACCGCGGCGGCGTCGAGGCGCGCATCGCTTCCATGGACGCGCGAATCGCCGCGGTAGACAAGCAGATCGCCGCGGTGGATGCGGAGGTTGCTCGCGCGGCCGGCGTCCCCGGCGCGGTCGTCGAGGATCCTCCCGTCGAGCGCACCGGCCCCCCCGAGGAGGCGTTCGTGCTTGGCGGCATCTTCATCGTCGTCGTCCTCCTGCCGATCAGCATCGCGTTCGCGCGGCGCATCTGGCGTCGCAGCGCCGCCGCGGTCTCTTCGCTGCCGCAGGAGGTGATCGACCGCCTGACGCGGCTCGATCAGGCGGTGGATTCCATCGCCGTCGAGGTCGAGCGAATCGGCGAGGGGCAGCGCTTCGTGACGCGCGTGCTTACCGAGAAGAGCACGGCGGCGGCGCTCGGCACGCCGGCCGAACAGCGCGCGCGGGGCGCGCTGCTCGAGGAGCGTGAGCGCCGCTAGCGCTGCGGCGTCGCCGGAGCCGGACTCACGGTCGTGGGGACCGTTGGCGCGGTGTCGACCGGTGCGGCCATGGGTTGCGGCGTTGGAAGCGAGGTACGCGGAATCACGGAGTCAGGCCGCACGAATCCCGCCGGCGCCGGTCCCTGTAGCGCCGGCGCGTCGTGAACGATCTTTCCTCCGAGCCACGCCGCATAGCCGACGTAGCCGGCCGCGGCCAGCGACGTGACCAGCAGGGCGACGCGCAGCGCGCCCGGCATCCGGACCTCGCGCGGATAGCGCACGAGACGTCGCCAGGCAAAGACGGACACGAGGCCGGCGAGCACGACCAGGATCGCGGCGATTTTCGCCGCGTCCTCGTGCGTGTGAATGGCGCCCCGCACGACGTACCAGGGCCGATTCAACGCGTCCTCGGCGGGCTGTCCGGTGAAATAGGTGGGAATGACCGTGATGGCGGCCAGGGTGAGTGACACCGTGGCGTACAGCCAGATGCCCCGCTGTCCGCGCACCATGGCGAGCACGATCGCGAGCGCCCCGGTCACCGCGAAGATGACCGGGAAGTGGTTGACCATGATGTGGATGTGGGCCCAATCCATGGCGCGCGCGTCTACTAGAGAGAGGAATCGGTCCATTTCGGCAGCCGTAAGCGAATTTCAGGCCGCGCGCGCCCGGTTGTGATTCACGGCACTATGCGCCACGGTGCCGACAGCTCGGTTGCCCCCCACACGATGCGCAGCCGGCCGCGCAGGTCGGCATAGCCGCTGGATGGACGCGGCGATTCGGGTACGAGGTAGATCGTGAGCGCCTCCTCCGGCTCGGCCCGTGTGCGCGGCGCGAGAGTGATGCGACCCACGTCCAGGGCCGGATCGTACTCGCTGCCCCAGGCTCCCGTCCCCCGATTCACGATGAGCTGCCAGCGATCGGCTGTCCGCAGCACGAAGAGGGCGTAGTCGCCGCGACGAATCGGCAGGGTGTCGAGCACGAAGTCCACGTCGCTGTGCAGCGTCGTCACGGCGTTGGCGCCGAACCGCCATACGGTGTCGCGCGGGACGAGCCCTCCGTCGATGCGGCGGCCACGGGCGTGCGGCTGGCCGTAGGTGATCGCGATGCGTGATGGTCCGGTGAGCGCGGCGTCCTCCTCGTACCAGCGCGTGCCGATCTTGCGCGCGTTGAGGTGCACCTCCACGGTGGCGAAGCTGCTGGCGGCCACGCGCAACGGCGGGGTCTGGCCGGCGGGCGCCTGCGCGGCGACGCCACGCGGGCCGGCCGCCGACGCGGCGAGAAGACTGAAGGCGATCCACGAGCGGCGCATGCGTGTCGTCCGGTGATGGGAGCGGGAATCATGCGCCGGCACGCGCACGGTGTAAAGCGCGGCGCGACAGGGTGCACAGCCATCGCACCTCCTCGCGCGCGCGATCCGTCGTCATCCGCCCGCGCTTGGCGCGCGCCGTCGCACGCCGTAGGTTGGAGCGATGAGCCATTCAGCCCCGCCGTGCCGGCGCCCGCAATGAGCGCGCCCGTCACCTTCGACGCGTTGGAGACGCCTGCGCTCGTCGTCGACCTCGACCGGATGGAGCGCAACCTCGACCGCGCGGCACGATACGCGGCGCAGCACGGGCTCGCGCTCCGGCCGCACGTGAAGACGCACAAGTCGCCGCGCGTCGCCGCGGAGCAGCTCGCACGTGGCGCGCGCGGCCTGACCTGTGCCACGCCGTTCGAGGCGGAGACGATGTCCACCGTCTGCGACGACCTGCTCGTCGCCTACCCACCCGTCGGCGCGCCGCGAGCGCGGCGCATCGCGGCTCTGCCGTCGAGCGTGCGCGTGACGGTGGCGCTGGACTCCGTGACCGCCGTCGAGGAGCTGGCGCGCGCGGCGCGGAACGCGCGACGCGACGTCGGCGTGTACATCGAGCTCGATCTCGGCATGCACCGCGTCGGCGTGGCGGGCGTCGACGCCGCGCTGGCGCTCGCGCAGCGGGTGGATGGAGAGTCCGGTGTGGAGTTCGCTGGCCTGGCGTTCTATCCGGGGCATGTGCGTGAGGAAGTCGCGGAACAGGACGACAAGCTGTCGGAGCTGGCTGCATCGCTCGAGCGGGCGCTGTCGCGGTTTCGCGCCGCGGGCCTGGCGCCGCGCGTCGTCAGCGGCGGGTCCACGCCGACGCTCTGGCGCACGCACGAGCTGCCGGGCGTGACCGAGTTCCGTCCCGGCACCTACGTCTACAATGATCGCACCACGGCATCCATCGGCGCGTGCGCATGGGACGACTGCGCGCTCACCGTGCTCGCCACCGTCGTGTCGACCGCTGTGCCGGGCCAGGCGGTGATCGACGCGGGCACCAAGGCGCTGGGGCGCGAGCCGGTTCGTGGCGCGGACCGGGAAGGCTTCGGTCAACTGCTCGAGCACCCGGAGGTCGTCGTCGCCCGCATGTCGGAGGAGCATGGCGTGCTCGATCTGACCGGATCGGCCTGGCGCCCGGAGGTGGGGGACCGCGTGCGTGTGGTGCCGAACCACGTCTGTATCGTGGTGCACCTGAACGATCTGGTGTACGGCGCCCGCGGCGCCCGCGTGGAGACGAGCTGGCCGATCGCGGCGCGGGGGCGCGGCCAGCCGGCGATCTGACGCGCGCCCCTTGGAGTTGCGCGCGTGCCCGGGCATCTTTCGGGCGGCCGCGCCGCGTATCGCGCGGCCCTCGTCCATCAGCCCGCGCCAATGCCGAACCCCCGTCCGAAGACCGCACCCCCCGCCGACGCGTCCGTCGATCCGATGACGCTGGTCCGTTCCCGTGCCGACGCGCTCTATCGCGCCGCGATCGAGTGCTGCCGCCAGCACGATCGCGCCGCGAAGGTCCACCGCGCCTCCAGCGAGCCGGACCTCGAGCACAAGCACGCCGACGCGCTCTGCGCGATGGTCGACGGCTCCCTGGCCGAGATATCCAGGGCGTACGAGGCGTCGGCGCGCGACCTCCATCCCGACGGCGACGAGGCGTGGTGGCACAAGGCGAACAGCCTCTGGCACGCGAGCCGCGAATATGCCCGCCGGCACGCCGGCGGCGATGCGGTCGCGAGGCAGCTGTCGGGGAAGCACAGCCCCGACGAGCTCCGCGGGATGCAGATGGAGTACGAGCTGGAAGCCTCCGCGCTGCTCGCCCTCCGGCACGCCGCCGAGGCGTACCGCAAGACGCGCCCGGATCTGGCGTAGCGCCGAACCGCGCGTGCGCGCCTTCACGGACGACGCGGGACGGCGGTGGCAGGTCGTGCTCGGAAAGGAGTCGTGGGGAACGCTGGTATTGTTGTTCTCCCCCGCCGATGGCGGCGACACGCGCACGAGCGTCCTCGCCGCCGAGACGAGCTTCGCCGCGAACGCCGAGCTCGACGCCATGTCGGATCATCAATTGCGGGAGCGGCTGCGGGACAGCCGCCCCTGGCCCTAGTCCTCGAAACGCACTCATGGCAACGAAGCAGACCCGCGGTACGAAGCGATCGGCCGCCACGCGGCGGAAGCCGTCCATGCCGACGAAGTCGGCGCAGCGCGACGCAACCGGAAAGCGCGGCATCCTCGCGCGATACCCGTGGAAGGAAGAGCCGAACCCGTACTTCGAAGTGCGCGAGTCGAAGATCCAGGGCAAGGGGGCGTTCGCCCTCCGCAACATCAAGAAGGGGACGCGGCTGATCGAGTACCTCGGTCAGCGCATCTCGTGGCGGACCGCCGACAAGCGCTACGACGACGACAAGATGGGGCGCCACCATACCTTCCTGTTCACCGTGGACGACAAGACGGTGATCGATGCCGCGGTGCACGGAAACGACGCGCGCTTCCTCAACCATTCCTGCGACGGCAACTGCGAGGCGATCACCGACCGCAAGCGCATCTTCCTCGAGGCGCGGAAGCGCATCACGGCGGGCGAGGAGCTCCTCTACGACTATCAGTACGAGCGCACCGACGACCACACGGCCGCGGACGAGAAGTTCTACGCGTGCCGCTGCGGCTCGCCGAAGTGCCGCGGCAGCATCCTCGCGCCGAAGCCGACGAAGCCGACGAAGCCGACCAGGCGCTGACCGATGCCCTCGCCCTCGCTGCGTGCCCTCGTGGCGGGGCTGATCGACTACGCCGGACTCTTTCCACCGGCGTCGCGGTCCATGCATGCGTCGGTCGAGCGCTACGAGCGCTATCGCGAATCTCCGGAGGCGTGGATGCTGGGACGCTTCGTCGTGCCCGCCGCCCGTCTCGACGAGCTCGCCGCCGAGGCGGCACCGCTCGTCGCCGCCGATGCAACACCACGGAGGCTGAGCGCGCTGATCGGCGATGACGCGGCCGCCGATGCGGCGCGCATCCGCGCGTTCAACGTCGCGCACGCCGCGCGCTTCGTCGTCGACGTGGCGGAGGTGAGAGCGGCGACCGCGGAGCGCATCGAGGGGGTGACGCGCGAGCTGGGAGAGCTCGTCGCCTACGTCGAGCTGCCTCACGACGCCGATCCCGCGACGCTGCTCGACGCCGTGCAGCTGTCCGGCGCGCGCGCGAAGATCCGCACTGGCGGCGTGACGCGCGACGTCTTTCCCACGGCGGAGCAGATCGCCCGCTTCCTCGTCCGGTGCGCCGAACGAGCCGTGCCGTTCAAGGCGACGGCGGGGCTTCATCATCCATTGCGCGGCGAGCATCGGCTGACCTATGAGCCCGACGCGCCTTCGGCCACGATGTTCGGCTTTCTCAACGTCTTCGTCGCCGGCGCCATGGCCGCGGTCGGCGCCGGCGAGGTGGACCTCGTCGCGGTGCTCGAGGAACGCCAGCACTCCGCATTCGAGTTCCTCGCCGACGGCCTGCGGTGGCGGAGCCACTCCGTGACGCTCGAGCAGCTCGCCAGCGCGCGCGCGTCGTTCGCCGTGGCCTTTGGCTCGTGCTCGTTTCGCGAGCCGGTCCATGACCTCCAGGAGCTGGGACTGCTATGACGAGCCGCATCGACGAGACACATCGCGCCGATCTCGCGTCGTGGGTCGAGAGTGCCGCGCGCTCCGATACCGACTTCCCGCTACAGAATCTCCCGCTCGGCTGCTTCCGAACGGTGGGGCGCGCCGCCAGACCGGGCATCGCCATCGGCGACGAGATCCTCGATCTCGCCGCGGCGCGTAAGGCGGGCTTGCTGTCCGCCGAGATGGCGGAGCTCGTGACCCTGTGTACCGATGAGCGCTCGCTCAATCCGCTCCTGGCGGCGGGGCGCGACAGCCTGGCGCGACTGCGCCACGAAGTGAGCCGGCTCCTGCGCGCCGACACCCCCGAAGGAGAGCGGGCGCGGGCGCAGCGCGCGCGTATCCTCGTGCCCACGGCCGACGCCGACCTCCTGCTCCCCGCCCGCGTCGGTGACTACACCGACTTCTACGCCTCGATCCACCACGCCACGAACGTCGGGAGCATGTTCCGGCCCGACCACCCGCTGCTGCCGAACTACAAGTACGTGCCCATCGGCTACCATGGCCGCGCGTCGTCGCTCGTCGCGAGCGGCACGAGCGTACGGCGCCCCGCGGGGCAGGCGCGCGACGATGAGTCGGCGCCGCCGACCTTCGGGCCGAGTCGCCGGCTCGACTACGAGCTCGAGGTCGGCGTCTTCGTCGGGCCGGGCAACCCACTCGGGGCGACGATACCGATCGGCGAGGCCGAGGGGCACGTGGCGGGGCTGTGCCTGGTGAACGACTGGTCCGCTCGCGACATCCAGGCGTGGGAGTATCAGCCGCTCGGCCCCTTCCTGGCCAAGAACTTCGCGACGTCGGTGTCGCCGTGGATCGTCAGCCTGGACGCGCTCGCTCCCTTCCGCGCGCCGGCATATCGACGGCCGGCGGGCGACCCCGCACCGCTGCCCTATCTCCACGACGAGAGCAATGCGCGGGAGGGCGGCATCGGGATCTCCCTCGAAGTCCTCCTCTCCTCGGCGCGCATGCGTGCCGAGCGGCACGCGCCGATGCGCGTGAGCCTCGGCAGCTTCACGTCGATGTACTGGACGATCGCGCAGCTCGTCGCGCACCACACGAGCAACGGTTGCAACCTTCAGCCGGGCGATCTGCTGGCCAGCGGCACGGTCAGCGGCGAGACACCGGAGTCTCGCGGCTGTCTGCTCGAGCGCACCTGGCGCGGCACGGAGCCTCTCACCCTCCCCAGCGGCGAGCTGCGCCGCTTTCTCGAGGACGGCGACGAGGTGATCCTGCGCGGCTGGTGCGAGCGCGACGGGTTCCGTCGGATCGGGTTCGGCGAGTGCCGGGGGATCGTGCTGCCGAGCGCCTAGCGGAACCGTCAGCGCGGCACGGGCACCACTGGCGGGGCAGGTCGCCGCGCAAACTCCGGCACCGCTCCTGGCGGAGTCGGGAAGGGATCCTTGGTCACCGGCTTCACGAGAATCGACTGCCCGATGCGGATGCGGTCGCCGGTGATGTTGTTCAGGGCGCGGATCGCCTCGGACGAGGTGTTGAACATCCTGGCGATGGACGCGATCGCCTCGCCGCGCCGCACCGTGTGGTACCAGGCGCGTCGTCCTTCGGAGATAGCGGCGATTCGCTCGCGGTCGCGCGCCCGGCGAGCCTCGCGCCGCTGCCAGCCGACGTAGCGGAGATGCTTGTACTTCCGCTCGAGCTGCGTGCGCAACGCCTCTGCGTCGGACGTCGCCGCGGAGCTCATGCCCAGGGTGACGCGCCCCTCGGAGGGCGCCGTGATCCGTAGCGCCTTGGCGAAGAGGAACAGCGTGCGCGTCGGCTCCACCATCACCAGGGTGTCCACGGGCCACTCGCGCACGTCGAACGTGGGCGGCGCGTCGGCGGGACTCATCGGGTCGCGCGGCTGAAGGCCGAGGTAGATCAGCCGTCCTCCCTCGGGACGGAGGGAGTCGCCGGGCGCGTCGGTGAGCACGAGGACGCCGCTGGTGGAGCGGAAGTAATCGATGGCCGGACGCTGCCACACGTTGACGGCCGAGCGCAACCGCTCGTTCGGGCGCAGCACCGAGGAGCGGAGCTGGCGCAGCGCGTAGATCGTCGCGTCCCGCGGATCCGAGCGAACGGCATGGAAGGCGATCTGCCCCACCGTCACCAGGATCGCGAGTCCGACGCACCAGCTGAGGTACTTGAGCCAGATGGGATAGTGGCTGCGACGCCGCCGACGCCGGTTGCGGCGCGGCATCGCGTCCCAATTCGGCAGGTCGGCCGGGTTGCCGCTCCATACCCCCTCGGCGGGGATGGGAGCGGGTGCGTCGCTCATTGCGTCGGTCACGTGCAAGGCTGGTCGTGAGAGGAGATGACGTACAGAGGAAGAAGGATGCCGCGATTTCCGTACGGCGAGGACTTCCCTCCTGCAACGAATGTTGCGGTCGAGCTTGCCGACCGGGTGTAACCCACGTTACTATCCGCCAGCAGCACGACGGCGCCTCACTGGTGGCGCGCCGGCCTCGGCCCGATGTTCTACCCCGACCGGAGGCTCGTATTCGCGTCGCTCGACTCGTACGTCAGCTGCTGGTCGCCGTGTCCGCGGCGGGCACCGTGGTATATACCGCGTCGCAGGTGCGGCCCGTCTTCCTCGGGCAGGCACCGGTTGCCAATCGCGTGCTCGCGGCCGCCTACCTCGACTCGTCCGAGATTCGCGCGCCCTGGTTGACCCTCCCCGAGCCAATCGCGCTGCGCCACCCGCAGTTCCAGCGTGACGTCGACGCGTTCGCGAACGACCTCCGTGGAACCGGCAACATCGGGGCCGAGCGCGCGGACTCCATTGCCCGCGTCGCCGTGCGGGAAGCCTACCATCGGCGCATCCCGCCCGCGCTCGTGCTCGGCGTGATGCTCACCGAGAACGACGAGTTCAAGCCGAGCGCTCGCTCCAAGGTGGGGGCGATGGGGCTGATGCAGATCATGCCCCGCCTCTGGACCCCGAACCTCGGCCCGATTCTCGGTCGCAATCTGAAGGACGACGAGACGAATCTCCGCTACGGCGTCTACATCCTGAAGCACTTCGCCAAGGGGACCTCCGACACGCTCGACGCCACCGGCGCCACCCGCACCGCGCTGCTGGGCTACAACGGCTGCGTGCGCGGTCGGAACACGAAGGACTGCAAGGCATATCCCGACAAGGTGCGCCGCCACGTGGAGACCAGCGCGCGAAGCATCTGCGCGGGCAAGTCCTTCCACGAGTGCGTTGCGCTGCCACTCTGGGCGGCGCTGCGGGGCAACTCGTCGCTTCCGGTGCCGGTGGCGACGATGGCGTCGAACATGCTGGCCGCGCCAGTCACCGACCGGTTGCCCGAGGGCGCGGCCCGCGCCTCGGAGAGCGCCCGCGCGAAGCGAGCGGCCGCCGACGGCGATCGGATGGGGAATTGGCTGCTCGGCATCGTGACGCCGAGAGGCGAATAGCGACCCACGGCCCGTCGCCGGTGGTCGCGACACGAAGGGGGTGCGGTCGACTGACCGCAC
>Ga0193699_10001137_pt1 | contig 10687 bp, 9 predicted proteins | sample L3c2metaG_FD_160095 | JGI IMG/M metagenome (GOLD analysis project Ga0193699, IMG submission 160095) | Soil microbial communities from a riparian zone of the East river system, Colorado, United States - L3c2 | ecosystem: Environmental > Terrestrial > Soil > Riparian zone | place: USA: East River... | reverse complement strand
GCGTCCGAGCTGGGTCAGGGAGCCGTACAGACCGATTTTGCAGTAATCCGGACGCTGGAGATCCCTGTTATCGCGATACCACGGTACGTCCCGCTCGAGGAACGTAACAGAGTGGCCTCGCGCCGAAAGTGCCTTCACGAGCGCGCGATAGGTGGTCGCATGACCGTTGCCCCATGAAGAAGTGATGGAAAGTCCGAGAATGACGATGTTGATATTCATTCCGCCGCCCCTCTTTGCTGTGACGATCCCTCGAGCAGCCGATGCACCTGAAGCGCGCGATGTGCATACGTGTGGTGAGCGAGGATGCGCTTTCTGGCCCGGCTTGCGATCTTGCGGGCATCCGACGCCGTCAGCCTTTCGAGATGAGCGGCGACCCCCTCGCCGCCGTCAGCGACCAGCACCTCGCGATCCGGCTCCAAGAAAAGATCGATGCCTTCCCAGTTGTCGGTAATCAGGCAGGCTCCGGAGCCAACGGCTTCGAATACCCGCGTCGGCGGCGAAAACCCGTACCTGGCCATGCTTTCACGATTGACGTTCAACGTGGCCAGCCCGGAGCAGAAGAATGCGTTGTGGGAATTCGTGCCCACGTGTCCAACTCGCCGCACGTTTTCCGGAAGGTCTTTGGTTTCCCAGCCGGATCCTCCCAGCAAGAAGCGTTTGGATGGCAACCGGCGGGCAGCATCCAGAAAGAAGCTGTCGACGCGCGCTTCGCGATCGGGCAAGCGGTTGCCGAGAAATCCCAGATCAGAAGCGAATTCGGCGATCGGCGCGGCCGGGAAGTGATGCGCCGGATCCAGGGCGTTGTAGATCGGCAGGCAATCGCGCGCGCCTAAACCGCGATAGGCCCTGATCACGGGACCGCCGCCGCCATAGGTGAGCACCATGTCGTAGCGTGGGATGGCGGTACGCAGGTGATGCGCGGGATTTGCTGCGATCTCGTCGAGCGTCGCGGGCGCGTCAACATCCCAATAGATCCGGAGCGCCGAGGATGGCGTATTGATGACCGCATTCTCAAATTCACGATCGAACACGCCGACACCGCTGGCCTTGACCAGAATGCCGGCCGAGCGCGCCGCTGCTTTGAGCGATCGCTGCCAGCCTTCGGACGTTGCGGGATAGACGACGACCCGAGCCCACGGCGGATCCGGGATGTCCCGGTGGCCCTGCCTTTCGAACGCGTCCGGTTCATAAAAGGTGATTTCATGGCCGAGCGCCGCGAGCGCCTTCAGAATGCCGCGGTAATAGGTGGCGGCGCCGTTCCAGTAAGAAGAGACGAGGCTCGAACCAAAGAAGGATATCTTCATGATGCGATCCGATTCTGCTGCCAGGGAGAACTCAACGTTTGCCGGGACGGATTGAGCGTTTCAACGATCGAAAGCAGCTCCTGCACACGGTGCAGGCAGGTGTGCCGCTTGAGTACAGCGTCAAGTCCGGCGCAGGCCAGAGATGAAGCCATGTCCGTGTCGCTCAATACGGCGGACAGCAATGCACACATAGAGTCGCCGCTGCTGGCCCGCAGATAGCAGCGGGGGGGAAACAAGGATTCAACGTCCGACCATGGCGCCGAGATCAGGGGGATGCTGCAGGCCAGCGCTTCGAACATCCGGATGGTCGGAATGCCCGGCAGCTGGCGCGCGTATGGACCGCGCGGCACATGGACGGTGGCGCGCGCTTGCGCGAGGGCGTGCGGCGCGCGGTGATTAGGAAGCCAGCCGCCATAAGAGATTCGGGCAGCTTCGATCGTCTCGAGCGCTTCGGCCGGATATCGCACTCCGTAGATCCGTGTCGACAACTTGAGTTCGCGGACCGGATCTACCAGATATTCCGCAAGCTCCGCGCTTCGCTCGTTGTCTCCCCAGTTACCGATCCAGACGAGGTCGCATTCCTTTTCGGTTTCAGGCATCGGCCTGTAGAGTTCGACATCGGCCGCTTCGTGCCAGGTGAAGGCGCGCCGCGCCCAGCCGCGCTTGACGTAGATTTCTCGCAATATCTCGCCGAAGGCGAGTACGCCGTCGTAGCCATTCAAGTCGAATTGAGCCAATTCTTCCGGGGCAGTAATGGCGCGATGATGGGTATCGTGGAACAGCAATCTGAATTTGGCGCCATGGGCGCGCTGCCGACCGATAGCCGCGATCAATTCCGGCGAATTCCATTCATGAACCACAACGAGATCGGCACCCTCCAGCGCTTCGCCGAGATCAAGCTCCGGCTTGTAAAGCCGAATCCTGATTCCGGGAATCAGCAGAACGACATCACGCAGGACCGCGGCGCCACCGTCCTCCAGTGCATTGGCTCGGCTCCAACCCCCACTCGGCTCGTATACCACGACCTCATGGCCGAGGCGGGCCAATTCACGCGTCACGCCGCGCAGGAAGTGGGCGTTGCCGTTGTTCCAGCAGGATGTGAAGGCGTGATTGAAGAACACCGCTTTCATGCCGGCACTCCCCCCTTCTCGATTCGCGCCCGGTCGCCATCGGTCACCAACAGCGACTCGTATAGTTCGCGGTACCTGCTTGCGGTGTTTTGCAGCGGATAGCGCCGGGCCCGGTCGGCGGCGGCACGCTGCAGGCGCGCGCACCGCACCTCGTCGCCACACAGCGATCCCAGGGACTGCCCCAGTTCTTCAAGATTATGGGGATCGAAGAAGACCGCGGCGCCTTCCCACAATTCGCGAAAGCTCGGAATGTCCGAGAGCAACAGCGCACAGCCGGCGCGCGCGGCCTCCAGCACCGAGAGCCCGAACGGCTCGTACAAGGCGGGACTTACGAAAATCGCGGCTGCCCGCATTTCGCGCAGCAATTCGTCGTGCGAAATCTCGCCGAGGCACTCGCAGCCGCCGGTCGGGACGGCGCAGCTGCTTTGGTCCATTCTGGACGAACCGGCGACCTTGATCGGCCAATCGATTTCGGCAGCAATCGATGAGAGCACGGAAAGGTTCTTGGCCTTGTCCCATATCCGGCCTGCACTCAGGATGACCGGCCGCTTCGGCTCCGAGCCGCGGCCGATACCGTTCACGCCGTTCCAGATCGCAAGGCCCGTCCCTGGCGCATAATGGCCGGCGATGAGATCCCTGAAGCTGCAGGTCGGCGCGACCCAGGCGTCGGCGCTGCACAGGCCGTCGCGCACATTGGATGTGTAGACGCGCCATTCGCTGCCGGCGAACGCATCCGATTCACGGCAAGCGGACGCCCAGCTGTTCACGCAGGAATGGGCAACGACAATGGTGGGGACCTTCCAGTCCAGGGAGGCCTCGCGATAGCCGTTGAAATGGATCAGGTCGGCGGCGAATCGATTGGCAATTTCGCTGAGTACGGTGTGGGCATGGCTCAGATCGACACCGGCCGGATCCTGCCACTCCAGGAGCAGATCGGTTTCCGTCAGCCGGACGCCTTGATGGCCTCTTAACATGTCGCGTTGAGCATCGGTCGGACGGGGCCCGATGGTTACGAGAAGAACCTCGGAGCCGGCCGCGCCTAGCGCACGCGCCAGCCCGGCGGAAAACGTCCAGACTCCGCCGACGGCATCCGTCGTCATCATGAGGCGGGTACGCGAAGCCGGTTTCATTAGGGCACTCCGACTTCAAGCTGGCGAAGCGGGATCGGACGCTGCTCCTGGACGTCGCTGAAGCGATCGAACAGGCCGAGATAATAGTCATGCGCCCGCTCCCAGGCGTGGTCGTCCGGTTCGCCCCAAAGCTTGCGGTAGTCCGGCGATCCCGGGTAGGGATAGAGCGGCACCGGATCATTGGCCCAGACGCCGGCACATCGCATTTCCTCGCGCCAGCGCTGCACCATCGCGTCATCATCTTCGGCGACCTCGATCAGATTCGCCTGGACGAAGGGAACATGGCGGCGGGCCGTCAGCAGCCGCTCCGCCAATTGCTCCGTCGTCATGCGGCACTTCTTGCCGAGCTGGTCGCGGCCTTCCGGAGTCAGGCTTTCCACGCCCGCCTCGATCGAGACACAGCCCGCGCGGCCGAGCAATTCCAGCATCTCGGGCCTCCAGAGATCGATGCGGGTCTGGACGCCGAACAACAGGCCGCGCGACCCCAGCCCTTCGAGCAGTTCTGCGTTGGGCAGGAATATCTCGTCGATGAAGTAGAAGTATTCGACCTGCTGGCTTCGAAGATGATCTATTTCCTGTAGGATCGCCGCGACTGGCCGCTTGCGGTAGCCGTTGCGAAAATTGTCCTTGGCGCAGAACGTGCAGCGATAGGGGCAGCCTCGCGACGCCTCCACCTCGGCACCAGGGCCGACCGGCGTCGCCTCGAAACGATGATGATGGTGCGAGTGCCGCCGGATCATCTCGGCGGGCCACTGCAGCGGAGGCTGATCGACAAAAGGCGCCGCCTGCGGTGCTCCGTTGACGCGAACAGCCGGGCCGTCGCGGTAGCAGGTCCCAAGCACATCCCGTTCGCCGTTGGCGAGCCGCACCAAAGTCTTTTCGCACTCCCCCATCACGACGATATCGACCTGTAGCTTGGACAGCGCGGCGCGTGGCGTGGTCGATCCATGCGGTCCGACGGCGATCAATGTGGCAGCCAGATCCCGCAGCGCGAGCGTCAGCTGCTGCGGGACGCGCAATTCCGGCGGCGCACAGCGCCAGAACAGGTAAGTGGGAGCCGTCGTGACGACGATAATATCCGGCCTGAAGGTCCGAAGCTCCGCGGCGATTTCGTCATGCGACAAGGAAAACATATGGGCATCGAGCAACAGCGTCTTGTGCCCGGCACGATCCAGCAATTGCTGTGAGATACCCAGTTCCAGCGGCAGGTGAGGAGAACGGCAGCCGAAGTAAATGCTTCCGTCATATTGCCAATCCGGATTGATCAGCGCGACCAGGGTCATATCCGCAGCTCCCGGGAACTCGATCGCTCCGCAGGGGCGAACCGACCTTCCAGCCAATCGAGCAGCGATCGCAGGCCGTCGCGCAACGGCACTTGCGGGCTCCAGCCGACCGCGGAGGTGATGGCCTCGATACGCGATACGTACCAGGGCTGATCGCCGGGCCGACATGCGTCGAAGCTGAACGAAGGGGTTACACCGCGAACGCGCGCAATCTCGTCGATCAGCTCGAGCAGGCTGATGGCGTTATCCGCTCCGCCGCCCAGATTGAAGACGCGCCCGCGAGTGGTCTCGATATTGTCGAGGACCGCGATCCAGGCCCTCGCCGCATCGGAGACGTGGAGTGCGTCCCGCACCTGCAAACCATCGCCGTAAATCGTCAGCGGCTCACCGAGGATCGATCGCAGCATGAAATGCGCAAGCCAGCCCTGGTCCTCGGTGCCGAACTGGCGAGGTCCATACATACAACTCATCCGCATAACGGCGGTGTTCAGCCCATAGACCCGCGTGTAATCGCGGACATATTGATCGGCGGCGCCCTTGGAGCATCCATAGGGGCTGTAGAAATCGAGCGGCGCATCCTCCGTAACCCCCGCTGCCAGGCGCGGGTCGCGGGGAACATGGCGCTGTCCGACCTGCTTGATCTGCTCGTCGGCCACGAGGCGGCCGTAAACCTTGTTGGTGGACGCGAAGATCATCGGGGCGGATGGATTGTGCAGGCGGATCGCTTCCAGCGTGTTCAGCGTGCCCCGCGCGTTAATCTCGAAATCATCCACCGGCTCCTGCAGGCTGCCGGTTACGGCGACCTGCGCAGCCAGATGCAGCACCGCGTTCGCATGGCGCACCACCTCGATGACGGAGATGGAATCCCTGATGTCGCCCGTGACGATCGTCACGAGGTCGCCGTGCCGCGACTTCAGCCATTGGGCGTTCTCCCGCACGCCGGCGCGAGACAGATTATCGAACGCAATGACCTTGTCGCCGCGGGCAGCGAGAGCGTTGGCCAGATTGCAGCCGATGAAGCCGCAGCCTCCGGTGATGAGAACTGGGCGGTCGCCGCGGTCAGAGATGCTCATGCCACCAATCCCCGTCGTGCGAGTTCTTCGGTCGCTTTCTCAACCTGATCATCGACGATCTGGCCGGCAAGATCGTCGGCGAGTTCTTCCAACCCCCTGTTGAATTCGACCTTCGGCGAGAATCCCAGCAGCCTGTGGCTCTTCTCGATGTCCGCAAAGCAATGCCTGATGTCGCCGGCGCGGAACTTGCCCGTGATCTGCGGTTTCAGCTCACTGCGGCCCATCACCTGCGCGAGATCGTGCCCGACCGATTCGATTGACCGGCTTTGTCCGGAGCCGACGTTGAACACCTCGCCGTCGATCCGCGACTCGAGGGCGAGACGGCAGGCCTGCGCCACATCATGAACATGGACGAAATCTCGGCGCTGTTGGCCGTCCTCGAACACCATGGGCGAGCGGCCGTTGAGCAGGCGGGCGGCAAAGATGGCGAGCACGCCGGTGTAGGGATTGGATAGCGCCTGGCGCGGACCATAGACGTTGAAGAAGCGAAGTGCCGCAGTCGAGATGCCGTAGGCCTTGCCGATTATGAGGCAGAGCCGCTCCTGGGCATATTTGTTGAGCGCATAGACGGAGCTGAGCGATGGCTGCTTGGACTCGGGCGTTGGCACCGGCGTCAGCGGCTCACCGTCTGCGTCTTCCGGCTCCCAGTGGCCGGCTCGCAATTGCCGCGCCGTGCGTTCTCCGGGAAAAACCAGCGTCTTTGAGGCGTCATGGCAGAGCCCCTCGCCGTAGATGCTCATCGAAGACGCGACCACAAGCCGCTCGACCGGCCGCTTGGCCAATGCTTCCAGCAATATCGCGGTTCCGACCTCGTTGGTCTGCACGTAAGAGGCGATGTCGTACATGCTTTGGCCGACGCCCACCGCGGAAGCGAGATGCAGCACCATGTCGACATCGCGCAACGCACGATCGGCAGCGGCTGGATCGGTGACGTCGCCGACGATCAATTGCGCCTCGGAATTGAGATAATCCGGGGGCTGCCGCGCAGTCCCATGAACCTGGGCCGTCAGATTATCGAGCACCCTGACCTGATGACCTGCCTCGAGAAGGAGGTCCACGGCATGGGAGCCGATAAAGCCTGCTCCGCCTGTGATGAGAACCCGCGCCATTCAACTGCTTTCATAACTGCCGATGTTGATCGGACCGGGCGTGGGATAAACCCGGAAGACAGCTCGCGAGTTGTTAAGGAGATCGCTTCGGCTGTCATGCAGTGAGAAAGCAGGCGAGGTTTGTTCGTTCCGCTGCTAAGGTACAAACAACAATTTCTCTAACATAGATTTATAACCTTTGTGAATCGCATTTCAGAAGGCACGTCCGCTGGCCGGCTCGGGAATATCAAGATGCCGGGCAATCGATGCAGCGACGTCGGCAAAACTGGCGCGCGACCCGATCTCGCGCGAACGGTCCCCGCCAAGCACTAGTACCGGAACTTGCTCGCGCGTGTGATCGGTGCCGCTCCAGGTCGGGTCGCAGCCGTGGTCAGCGGTGATGATAAGCAGATCGTCCTGCTTCAGTCGCGGCAGGAGTTCGCCCAGTCGGTGATCGAATGTTTCCAGCGCAGTGGCATAGCCCCCGACATCGCGACGGTGGCCGTAGATGGAATCAAAATCGATGAAGTTGGCAAACAGGAAGCCGCCCTCCTCCAGCGTATCAAGGCCTTCCAGGGTGCAATCGAACAGGCCTTCATTGCCGTCGCCTTTCAGAATTCGACCCGTTCCGCGATGCGCGAAAATATCCCCGATCTTGCCGACGGTGACGACGTCGCGGCCGGCCTCGGTTGCAAGATCAAGGATGGTCCGACCCGGCGGCGGAACGGAATAGTCGCGGCGGTTGTGGGTCCTGGCATATTGCGAGCGTTCGCCGGTGAATGGACGCGCAATCACGCGGCCGATATTGAGGGGATCCAACAACTCGCGCGCGACCGTACACACCGCATACAGCCTGTCCAGGCCGAATTCCTGCTCATGGGCCGCGATTTGAAAGACACTGTCGGCAGACGTGTAGCAAATCGGCTTTCCCGAGCGGACGTGCTCATCACCAAGGCGTTCAATGATCTCGGTTCCGGAAGCATGAAAATTGCAGAGAATCCCAGGAAGGTTCGCCCGAGTGCAGAGTTGAACGATGAGGTCGTCCGGAAAACACGGCACCGTTCTCGGGAAGTAGCCCCAGTCGAACGTCACGGGTACCCCGGCAAGCTCCCAATGCCCGGATGTGGTGTCCTTGCCCCTGGAGATTTCGGCCGCACAGCCGCACCGGCCTTCTTTTCGTGTCGTCTCGAGCCCCGGCGGCACATCACCGCCCACCAGCCGGCATGCTTCCCCGAGCCCTAACATGGCTAGGTTCGGCACATGCAAGGGACCTACGCGCGCAGGACCGTCGGCTTCTCGCCGCGCGCATGCTTCCGCAATATGCCCGACCGTATTGGCGCCGGCATCGCCATACACCGCCGCATCCGGGGCCGAGCCAATGCCGACCGAATCCATCACAAGGACAATGGCGCGCATGGCTCCGGCTCGAATTTGCTGTTCACGGCTCGCGAAACTGACCGGCCGGGACAGTAGCGATCAACCATGGTCGCGCAAAAGTCGGCGAACTCCTGCGGGATGAGTGGCGGGCTGGTGTGATGGGGCGCGATGCCGCGATGCTCTGGCGTGAAGCAGAACGTCACGGTCACCTCGAATTCGGCAAGCGCGTCCATCTGCCGGTCGAACCAGTCCATCGCGTTGGGGCGAAAACTGTCGGCCCAGGACAGGCCGGTGCGCAGATGACGGACACCTAGCCGCCGCATCCACGCGACAGCGTTATCCAGCCGGTGGTCCTGGAAATGAAACCATTGACACAGCCCCATGACATCCGCCTCCGCTGCAAATGCCTCCAATGCGAGCTTGGGCGTGCCATCCTCGCGCAGCAATCCCATATGGAAATGCCGGTAGTAGGACGAGCCCTCGGCTTCACGGTGACGAGTAGTCGCCTCCCAGGCAGTCGGAAGATCATAGAGGCTGTACCAGTGAATTCGCGGCGCATGCCCGCGTAACAATTCCGCCGAACGCTTGAGGCCCCAGGCCTGAACTTCCTCGGCCCCGAATGAGGAAACGCCAACCTCGGTGACCCAGACGGGAACTTCAACCAAGGGCTCGATCTCGGCGACCTTGGCGGGCCACTCGCCGATCTGCCACAGATTCCAGTCAAGCGGAAAGCCGTGCACCGCCACCGCATCGACGTGCTTGAGCACCCCTTGTTCCCTCATGCGGTTGATGAAGCCTGGATCAATCGGCGACATGCCGCCGAGAACACGGGTCAGGCCCGGATTGACGGCGTGAATGGCCTTGCCGGCCAGCACCGCCATCTCTGCGAACTTCGTCCAGCCGGGGTCGATCTCGAGATCCCAGTGCGACTTGTTGTTGGGCTCGTTCCAGATTTTGGCAGCCTCGATCATCCCTCGTTTCTCCTCACCGGATAAACCGCGCCGTCCGGTTGCGGGCGCTTGCCGCGACGGCAGAGATAGACCTCGGGCTCCGGATGGGCGGCGATGACAAAGCCGGCGTTCCGCAGCATCGCTTCCGAGCAACTGCGGTTCGGGATCCACCAGTTGGTCGGATCATCGGCATAGCGGTGCTCGATGAAATGAAGTTTCGGATACTCCGCCCTTTCGAAGTGGTCCGTCGTCCAGAAATCGTAATCCTTATCGACTTCGACGACCCGGTTGCTGCCACGCTGCATCGATTGGAACAGCATCATGTCCCTGGCGACATGCTCATAGATCAGGTCGAGCGCGAGAAGCGGATGCCGCAGGTGATAAAGCACCCCCATGAAAATCACGAGATCGAAGGTCTCGTCGAGTTTTCCTACGTCGTACACGGAAAGGTTTCGGAACTCGACCTCCAGACCACTTACGTCAGCCGCAAACCGCGCCTGCGCCAAATACTCATCCCGGCTGTCGAGCCCCAGCACGCGGTCGGCGCCCCGGCGCTTCATTTCCATCGCGTAAAAGCCGGCATTGCAGCCGATGTCGATAACGTTTTTTCCCTTCAGCGATTTCGGCACCACGTCAGCGAAATTCCGCCATTTCACCGAGGGATAATCGCCGAGGAAGTGCGAGGGCGCGGTCCGGACCCCCTGCAGATCGAGATTATGAAACCAGGGCCCGAGCGCATCGATCTTGCGGCGGATTTCGTCGGTCGACAGCTCGCTCATGGTTCAACTCCGTTTGTCGCCAAGACCGCCATTGTCGCTTTCTGATAGAGGCGCGAGACCATTCGAGTTGTCCTCTCCTCCTGGCGGTTCATCAATAGCGACATCGCGGTTCGATAGCCATGCAAGGTGCCGACATCGACATAGGACTCACCGGCCTTGATCCCGATGGCTTCGCCTCCCTGAGATAGATAGCTGTTCACCAGGGTTCCGAAATATTCGTCGCTGCGGCCGCGGCTTTCCCACAAGGCATTCAGTTCGCGAAACCCCGCCGCCGACATCCGGAACGCGCCCCATATCCAATGCGAGTCGGGATGCTTCTGCTTGACCTGGATCTCCCTCACCGCGTCGCCTTCCATCACCAGGGCATCAAAGAACTCCGGATGCTCGACCGGAAACAGCAGAAACGACAAGGCATGATCCGGCAGCGCACCCAATGCGCTCTCCGGAAACCAGATCGTGTCCGGCAGCCCCACCAGGACCGGTTCCTTGTCGCCCAAGACGCAGCCCGCGCGGAAGATGGCATCGCAAAGGCCATCGGCGCTCGGCTGCACCACATAGGCGATCTTCGCATCC
>Ga0193699_10001135_pt1 | contig 10690 bp, 8 predicted proteins | sample L3c2metaG_FD_160095 | JGI IMG/M metagenome (GOLD analysis project Ga0193699, IMG submission 160095) | Soil microbial communities from a riparian zone of the East river system, Colorado, United States - L3c2 | ecosystem: Environmental > Terrestrial > Soil > Riparian zone | place: USA: East River... | reverse complement strand
CCATCGGATCCGCAGCCTCCAAACCTCATGACCAGGAGGGAGAAGACTGACATTCCAACTTTGCTCAGTGCTGACATTTTAGCTTTGCGCCTACAGCGGAGGCTCGCAAATCGAATGTTATGGAACATCCGACGCATACTGATAGGTTTCTACTCTTTGTTAGCCGCTCGATGGTCGCCCGATCGCCTCACGTTTCCATCTGATTTGTCCGGCGACTGTCCAAGTCGCCCGCCTCCCTCGGCCAACTGTCAGAGCTTGCCTACATAGCCGGTCTGCCACCACCTAGAATAACCCAGAGTCTCGACTACCATGTCAGTTCGCCCGGCTGGGAGTCGAATAAAGCGATTCCAACGGGTGAGGTGCGATGGGTTGGGGCCAGAACCTGAAGCTGCGGATCTATGCAAGGCTATCCCGCACAGTTTCCCAGATATTGGCGGCGTGATTGGTCATGATCTGGCGGACTGCCGCGGCGCTTCGGGCAGTAAGCGCCTCAAGCATTGCCTCATGATCGAAAACCGATTGTTCCCATGCGGTCTGCTGAAGATTGCTGATGTATCGGATCCGCCGCAACCGACGGGTACAGCGTCGGTGCGCTTCGATTAAGTGCTTATTGCCTGAGGCTGCCACGATGTCGTCGTGAATGCGTTGATTCAACTTGAAATAAGTCGGCTTGTCGCCCTGATGATAAGCCAGGATCATGTCTTCATGCGTTCTGGTCAGGGATTTCAGCATCTCCTCGCTGTAGCGTTGACAGGCAAGCTCTCCGGCAAATCCTTCGAGTTGCGCCAGAAGTTCGATAAGTTCCCGGGCGTCCTCGGCCGTGATCTCGGCCACATAGCTTCCCTGGTTCGGAAAGATGTCTACCAGGCCCTCGAACGCCAGGACCTTGAGCGCTTCACGGACCGGTGTGCGTGAGACGCCGAGCTCGAGCGCCAAGGTCGGTTCATCAATGAAACCACCCGCCGGCAAACCGCCTTCGACGATCCGATCGCGGATGATATCGGCGATTTCCTGATACAGCGACGGGCGCGGCGTCCGCCTGCTCTTGCTCATCGCCAATACTTTCGTCATGTCTTTGCCCCTCGGCAGTTCGGGTGTCGCTCAGCCGATCAGGCGACCGGCGCCATTTGTCGTGGATCGAAGTTCAACAGGACCTCCTGGCCAGCGTCGAAGGTTTCGTTCGGTCGGCAGACGACGCGCAAGCGCTGAGCCCCAGCCCCGAGCGTCACGACATATTCCCAATATTCTCCGAAAAACGCGGCTTCGAGCACTGTCGCCGGCATGCGTAGAAATGTCTCCTCTCGCGGCGTCCCGCTGACCACTTGCTGCCGCCCAATGCCAATACTTTGCGGTCGGAGCGAGAACGTGACGTGCCCCGAGAATTCCAGCCCTCGCGGACCAAACTGTTCTCGGGCGATCGAAAATCCGTCGAACACCACATCCGTGTCGTCGCAGCGGGCCTCGAGGAAATTCGTCCGGCCGATGAAATTCGCTACGAACCGCGTTTTCGGCCATGCATAGAGCGCGAGTGGTGTGTCGACCTGTTCCAACTTCCCCTTATTCATGATCGCGATTCGATCCGAGGTCGCCATGGCCTCCGCCTGATCATGGGTGACGAGGATCGTCGTCATCTTGAATTTATTGTGCAGCCGTCGGATCTCAACCCGCATTTCCTCGCGCAAATTGGCGTCGAGATTTGACAAGGGCTCGTCGAGTAACAATACCGCAGGTTCCACGACGATCGCACGCGCAAGCGCGACACGCTGCTGTTGGCCGCCGCTCAGCTCCGCCGGATAGCGGCCCGCAAGTGAACCAAGCTTGACCGCCTGCAGCATCTCCGTAACTCTGTGGCGGATGGCAGCATTGTCCAACTTACGTAATCGTAGACCGAAAGCCACGTTTTCCGCGACGGTCTTATGCGGCCACAACGCATAGCTTTGGAAGATCATGACCATGCCACGCTTTTCCGGCGGCAGCGCCCGCTTGGCGCTCGCGATGATCACGCGATCCATCTCGATCACGCCGGCGCTGGGCTGAATAAAGCCGGCAATCATCCGAAGCGTAGTGGTCTTACCGCAGCCCGAAGGACCAAGCAGCGAAATGAACTCGCCCTTGGCGATCTCCAGATTGAGATCGTCAACCGCGACCTCATCGCCAAAACTGCGACCGAGCGCGCGCAACGCAAGGCGTGGCACTGCATCTGCTATCGCGTCGGATCCGGGCGGCACCGCTCGATCCGAGACCTTTGGAATTTCAGACATCATTGGTCACCTATAACCTATTGGCTGCGTGACAAGAGATCTCGGCCAAGCAAAGCGTGTCCTGCAACCACCACGATCAATGTAATCGCCAGCAGAACGAGGCCGAGCGCCGCCGCCAGTTCCAAGTTTCCGCTCTCGCTGTAATCGAGGAGGAGCATCGAAATTGTGCGCGAGCCAGGCCCGGCGAGAAAGACCACGACGCTCAATTCGCGAATGGCGAGAATGAAGACGAGGATCCATCCGCTCAGCAGGTGTTTGCGCAGGAGCGGCACGATGACGTGCCGGACGCTCGTTAGTTGCGAGCCGCCGAGGCTGCGCACGGCCTCTTCGAGTTGGATGCTGATTGCGGACAAACCCGAGACGCAACTGCCGTAGGCCATGGGCAGGAAGCGAGCTGTGAAGGCCAGTACGATGATGGCGATCGTTCCGTAGAGCTGGAATGGGGCCGTCGAAAAGGCGCTGTAGAAGCTGATGCCGAGCGTGATCCCGGGTATCGCAAGAGTGCCGAGGCTGATTGGTCCCAAGACGCCGCTCATGGGAAACGCGCGTCGGGCCACCGCATAGGCGGCGCAGATCCCGAGCGCCACGGCAGCGCTCGCAGCGAGTGCCGCTATGGCCAAGCTGTTCGTGATCCCACGCTGCGCGTCACCGGAGGACCACAACTCGGTGAAATTCGCGATGGTCAGGTTTGCCATGATCAGCGGCCTTCCCCAGGCGACGCTGAAAGCTGCCTTCGCGAGGCATGCGACCGGGAACACCACCGCAAGCGCCAGGATCAGCATCGCATAGGCAAAGAGGATCCACTCCACCGCAGGCGATGCCGCGCCGACATTTGCGCTTGTCCTGCCGGTCACGCTTTCATAGCTGCGGCGACCTCTGAGGACGCGCTGCAGCCACAGGGCGAGGCAAGTAATTGCGATCAGTGGGAGGGAATAAGCAGCAGCAGCTTCGGCGCGCACCGGATACTCGAAAAACTCCAGGAGCTGCACGGCTGCGACATTGAAATGCCCCGGCAAACCGAGCACGATCGGTGTCCCAAAGAGCGCAATCGTGTCGAGAAACACAATCAGGCAGCCGTTGAAAATAGCGGGGGCTACGAGCGGTAGGGTGATCTTGACGGCAACACCAATCGCTCCTGCGCCGAGCATTCGCGCCGCATCTTCCATCTCGGAGGACACCGCGCTTAGCCCGTCGCTGACGTAGATAAAGATGTAAGGAATTGCATAAAGCGCGCTAACGAAGACCAGCCCACCGAAAGAATACACATTGAACAGGCCATTCTCGGCCCCGCTCAGAAACATCCAGGCACGATTGATCCAGCCGGCATTGGGACCGGCCAACAAGATCCACGCAATGGCGGCGAGATACGACGGTATAACAAATGTGCCGAGTAGCCCTGCCCGGATGAGCGTTTTGCCCGGCATCTTGGTTCTGGCGAAGCCCCAGGCGAGCGGTAAAGCGAGCAGCGTCGCAACCAACGTCGTGGTTGCGCCATAGAGAAGTGAATTCCACAGGGCTTGCAGGTATCTTGCCCGGCCAAACGCGTAAAAATAATTGTCGAAGGTGAGGCCGGTCCTTGCGGTGAAGCTGAAGATGACGAGTTTTACGATCGGATAGACGACGATGAATGCCAGCACTCCCACGACGCTCGCCCACACAAGGCCGGTCGCCAGACTGCTTCCCTTCGCATCTTTGATGCCGGTCGCCGAATGACGAAAGGGGATTTGGAAGATTGTCATCATGCCCTTTCGTGGTCGACTATTTTCCGAAAGTATTGCGCCACTTCTCGCGCACGTCCTTCAGATTGTTCAAGATATCTTCGGTGACGACGCGGTTGATCTTGATCTGATCCAACGGTTTCGCTCCCGGGACCTCCGGGCGAAGGGATTGCTCGAAGGCTTCCGCTTCGATCTGCGCGGCTTCGGTGCTGAGCAGGAACTCCATGAACAATCGGGCTGCATTGGGATGCTTGGCGCCCGCCACGATGCCGGAGGGCCCAACCACCGCGATAGCGCCGTCGGTCGGGTAGAAGACGGAGAGCGGGTTACCCTTGGCGGTACTGCGCAATGTGGATGCTGGATCTCCGGCCGCCAATATTCTCTCGCCCGAATTCAGGATTGTGACAGTGTCATCAATGGAGCGGGTTATCAGCGGTTTGCTGTCGCTGAGACGGGAGAAATATTCCCAGCCGTACATCTTCTGGAGCGTCACTGTCCACGCGCCGACCATGCCGCTGAAATTTGGGTCGCCGAGCGCAATCTTGTTCGACCATTTCGAATCCAGCAGCTCTTGCCAGGTCTTTGGAATGTCAGCTTCGCTGATTTTCTGATTATTGTAGGTGACCGCGACGAGGCTCACTGCCGTAACGTGATACAAACCGGCGGGGTCAAAGTTCTGGAAGGCCGCAATGATCTTCTTTTCGTTTTGCGGACGGTAGGCTTCCAGCGCGTTGTTACGTGCGAGCTCCACGAATTGGCTCGCATCGGTCGAACTGAATATGTCCGCTTGCGGTGCGCCGGCGCTTAAGTCCTGGAGTAGACGCTGGTAGGAGACCTGTGCTGTCGCCTTGAGGCCATTGACCTTAATGCCAGGATATTTGGCTGTGAAGGCGCTACCGATCTTTCCCACCAACGCAGTGTCGAAATGCGCTGTGTACCACGTCACTTCTCCCTCTGCTTTCGCCTTTGCGGCAAGATCCGCGAATTCATCGTCAGCCAGAGCCGGCGCCTGTGCCGCGAAGATTGCAAACGACGATAATACTGGTATCGCCCAGAGTAACTTCATGTCCGCGCTCCATCGAGTTGGGGTTGGGTCCGGCATTAGGTTCGGGCTTGCGCCAACAGTTTTTCCTTGGCGGCGAGAGAGCCCGCAAATCGAATAGACTCGACAATCATTCGCTCATGTTTTGCACGGCCGATCTCATCGACTTCGTCGCGCGCGACGATCGACCAAACCGAGCGGCGTTTCTGAACCTCGATGCACGCGACTTCAATTGCGATCCTGATCGCCTCGGGGGTTGGTGCAAAATGCTTAAGATCGATGCTGATCCCGACGCTCGCCTCGCCAACGTCGAGATGCGGTTCGAGGGCGAGGATGCAAGCATGCTCCATCAATGCGACGAGCCACGCGGTTGCGAGTACACGCGGCATCGCGGCGATCGGCGGGCTGTCGGGGAAAAGCGCAGGCACAAGCTGGTGGCTGTTCACCTGAGTTTGCAGGCGGTAGGAAATGCCGGGCGCCAGCGTCGATTTCACGGGACGGCATCCCTTACCTTGACGTGCGGTTGCGCGTCGCCGGCCTCGGCGCATTGAATCGCTCCCACGGCGACGAGAGCGTCAATTTCGGCGGCATCGTAGCCATGGGCGAGCAACACCTCGCGGGTATGCTCACCCAGCACAGGCGCCCCGGCACCAAGCTCGACCGGGGTCTTTGAGAACTTCAACGGATTGCCCAGCGTCTTCACCGGGCCCAACACTGAATGCGTGACCTCAGCGATCATGCCGCGCGCAATCGCTTGCGGGTCTTTGTGCATGTCGCCCACGTGCAGCACCGGCGAAACCGGCACACCGGCCGCATCCAGTGTCGCCACCCATTCTTGCGTCGATCGTTTGCGCATCTCCGGTGTCACCGCGGCGATCAATTCGTCGAAATGGCGCATCCTCGCCACGTTATTGCGGAAGCGCGAATCGGCCGCCAAATCCGGCCGGTCGATTGTCTTCACGAACCGAAGCCAGTTCGCCTGATTGGCGGCGCCGATCACGGCCCAACCGTCGGATGTTTCAAAAGCCTGATAGGGAGCATCGAGCGGATGCGCCGACCCTAACGGCCCGGGTGACCTCCCGGTAGCGAAACAAATGGCGGATTGCCAGAACGTGTGGGTGATCGCGGCTTCGAACAGCGATGTCTCGACGCGTTGTCCTTCGCCGGTACGCTGCCGATGGGCGACAGCCGCCGTGACCCCGAGCGCGCCGAGGATACCCGCGGTGATATCGGCAATGGGTGCGCCGGTTTTGACCGGCGGCCGGCCGGGCCCTTCGCCGGTAAAGCTCATAATGCCACTCATGGCTTGCGCCATCAGGTCGAAGCCTGGCCGGTCGGCATAGGGGCCGGTCCGCCCATATCCGGAAATCGAACACCAGATGAGTGACGGGAAACGCTTGCTGAGCTGCTCATAGCCGAGCCCGAGCTTTTCCAGCGTGCCACCGCGGTAGTTCTCGACCAGCACGTCCGCAGTCTCGAGCAGCCGCAGCAACGCTTCGCGCCCACGTTCGTGCTTGAGGTTTAGGACAATGCCGCGCTTGTGCCGGTTCACGATCAGATAGGCGGCCGATTCTTCGCCGATATAGGGCGGCGCCATGTGGCGGGAATCGTCGCCTTCGGGCGGCCGCTCGATTTTGATCACTTCGGCCCCAAGATCGGCCAAGAGCAGCGTGCAGACCGGGCCCGCCATCACATGAGTGAGGTCCACGACTTTCATTTTGCAAAGCCTCTAACGCTCGCCCCGGCATAATTATATAATTATTCGCTTGCATCGTTAAGTCAAGAGGCTGCCATTTCGTCGATTTGCCTCCACAATCGAGGGCGCCTCTCGCAGTGCATTCTTCGATGGAGGCGGAGCCAATTCGTGGTTCGCGAGGGCACGGTTGTCGGAAAGAAACAGGCAGGCGCTTATGTGAAGCGAGCGAAGAAGTTAAAACCAATCTCATCCTAGTCTAATGCGAAAACCTCGCGGGATAGGTGTCTTTCGCGATGTCCATGCATTGGCAGCGCCGATAGATGCGTTCGTAAGGCACGACCAGTTCTTCGACATCCGCCTCGGAGGCCGTCAGCATCGGTTCGATGCGCTCGTGCGCGGCATGGATCTCGTCGATGATCGCATCCTCGTCGATCCGCGTGAGCTTGCCGCCCTGCTCGATCACCTCGCCGTCGACCATCACGAGATCCACGTCGTTTCGGCCGGCAGAATAAACGAGCTGGTTGACGGGGTTATTGAGCGGCGTGAACGAGATCCCGTCGAGCCGGTATCCGACCAGGTCGGCGATTCGGCCTGCCTCGACCGCGCCGAGCTCCTTCGCGCGGCCCAGCGCCTTCGCCCCGCCCATCGTGGCGGCGTGGAACGCTTCGGCCGCACCCACCCAGGTCGTGTGGTCGCCACGCAGCTTCTGCAGCAGTGCCGCAAGATAGAGAGCGTTCTGCATGTCGGTGCCCTCGATCGAGCCGCAACCGTCGGTGCCCATGCTGACATTGACGCCCGCGTCCAGCAACGCCCGGATCGGCGCGAGACCGGATCCGACCTTGAGGTTCGAGGTCGGGTTGTGCTGGATCGAGACGCCAGTGCGCGCGAGAATCTCGATCTCGCGCGGGTTGAGCCAGACGCCGTGAATGAAGGCGGTCTTCGGCTTCATGAAACCGATGCGGTCCAGATATTCGATCATGGTCGAGCCGTACCAGAGCTGGCCGGTGACGACCTGCATGCGCGTCTCCTGCACATGAATCATCAGCGGCAGGTCATGATCGTCGGCCATGCGGCGGACCTTCAGGAGAAACTCCTCCGTGCAGCGTTGCGGGGCCGAGGGCGCGGCGATGTAGCCGACCCGGTTCTCCTTCGGGTGCTTCGTCCTGGCGAGATTGGTGACGAAGGCGAGCAACTCGTCGGCCGAAGACATCTTGTTGGCGTCGAGCCGGGCGAGAAGGTCCTTGGGGAACTCCTCCTCGACGAACGGGACGGCGCGGAAGAACGGCCGGTCGAACAGGGTGATGCCGACATTGGCGCGGATGCCGATGTCCGTGTAGGCTTGGAAGACCTGCTCGACATGGTCGGGCCGCAGGCGCGGGCTCTGGTTGATGTCGTCGGAGATCGTGGTCGTGCCGCTCTTCACCGCCTCGATGGCGCCGATCATCGTGCGCAGATAAACGTCGCGCGGTGTCAGCTCGAGCGGGCGCAGCGGGCGCACATAATTCATCCAGAGCTCGAGCGGCAGGTTGTCCTTGCGGCCTTTGTAGAAGCCCTCGTGGCTGTGGTGATGACCGTTGATCAAGCCGGCCGTGACCAGGAGGCCCTGCGCGGGCACGACGTCGCCTTCGGGCTCCGCCGCGCCGTGCGGGCGGATCTCGCGGATCAGCCTGCCCTCGACGACGATGTCGACCGCTCCGCGCGACGGGAGCGCCCCTTCGCCGAGCAGTGCCCGGCAGCCGACGATGGTCTTCCTCATGCGTGTTCTCCTTGCGTAGCATCGGTTGCCGGCGATGCCGACTGGCGCCCCTCTTCGACCGCATGGCAGGCGACCCAGACCTTGGCCACCTTGTGCGGGGCCGGGCGTTCCGCCTTGCAGCGCGCATTGGCAAGAGGGCAGCGCGGGTGGAAGCCGCAGCCGGGCGGCGGATCGAGCGGGCTCGGCACCTCACCGGCGAGGGGCGTGCGGTGCCGGGCGCCGCATTCCGGATCGGGAACCGTGTGGAGCAGCAGGCGCGTGTAGGGATGCAGCGGCGTCTCGATGATCTGTCGCGCGTCGCCCTGCTCGACCAGTCGGCCGAGATACATCACGCCCAGTTCGTCGGCCATGTGGGCCACGACGGCGAGATTGTGCGAGATCAGCAGATAAGTCAGCCCCAACCGCCGCTGGAGGTCGCACATCAGGTTGAGGATTTGCGCCTGCACGGAAACGTCGAGCGCCGATGTCGGCTCGTCGCAGACGATGAAGGCGGGATTGGACGCGATCGCACGCGCGATCGAGATGCGCTGGCGCTGGCCGCCCGAGAATTGGTGCGGATATTTGCGCGCATCGCCGGGGGACAGCCCGACGAGGACCAGCAATTCGCGCACCCGCGCCTCGACCGCGTCGCGGCCGGCCAGGATGCGGTGCGTAACGATCGGCTCGGCGACGATCCGCCCGACGCGCCAGCGCGGGTTGAGGCTGGCGTAAGGGTCCTGGAAGACCATCTGGAGGTTGCGCTTGTAGGGAAGGACGGCGCTGCGGCTGCGCAGGCCGGCGATGTCGGCGTCCATGAAGGAGACGGCGCCGGAGGTCGGCCGCTGGATGCCCGCAATGGTGCGGGCGATCGTCGATTTTCCGCAGCCCGATTCGCCGACGAGCGCAAAGGTTGTGCCGCGATCGATCTCGAAGCTGACATCCTCGACCGCGTGGACGGTGCGGCGCGATGCGCGTGTGAAGAGGCGCGTCAGCCAGGATGCTGACACGTCGAAGCGCACCGTGAGGTGGTTCGCGGCGAGCACAGTGTCACGCATGGGCGGATACTTCTCCAGACGCTCCATCCGCAACCAGCCAGCAGGCCCCGCCGGAAGATCCTGCGGGGACAAAGGGAGGCCGTTCGCGCGCGCATCTTGCTATTGCCACCGGGCAACGCGGATGAAAGGCGCACCCCCGCGGCAGCGCGTCGAGGCGCGGCATCGCGCCCGGGATCATCGGCAGGTCGGCGCGGGCGCGGTCCCGCGCGGCGCGCCGCATGCTCGGGATCGATGCCATCAACCCGCGACTGTAGGGATGGAGCGGGGCGCGCAGCACGTCCATGGTCGGGCCGGTCTCGACCACGCGCCCCGCATACATCACGGCCATGCGGTCGGCGGCCTCCGCGATCACGCCCATGTCGTGGGTGACGAGCATCACGGCCGTTCCGCGCTCGCGGCACATGCGTTTGAGCAGGTCGATGACCTGAGCCTGCACCGACACGTCGAGGGCGGTGGTGGGTTCGTCGGCGATGACGACGCGGGGCTCGCAGCAGAACGCCAGCGCCAGGACGATGCGTTGGCGCATGCCGCCGGACAATTCGTGCGGATAGCTGTCGAGCCGCTCGCGCGGAGCCGGAATACCAACTTCCGCCAGCAGCCGCGCCGCGCGCTCGCGGGCCTCGTCGCGCGGTATATCGAGATGCGTGGTGATGGTCTGGACCAACTGGTAGCCGATCGTCATCAACGGATCGAGACTGGCGAGCGGGTCCTGGAAAACGGCTCCGATCTGCCGTCCGCGCAGCCGGCGCATCTCCTCCTCGTCGAGGTCGTCGATACGCCGACCTTCGAGCAGTATCCGGCCGCCGGTCTTGCGGGCCGGCCGTTCCAGCAGGCCGAGGATCGCGTTGCCGGTGATGGATTTGCCGGCCCCGGATTCGCCCACCACGCCCAGAACCTCGCCCTCGCCGATCGACAGCGACAGATCGTCGATCGCCACGAGGTCGCCATGGCGTGTGGCGATCTCGACGCGAAGATTTTCGACCTGCAACAACGGGGTCGTCACGAGGCGAGCCTCGGATTGAGCGCATCGCGCAGCCAGTCGCCGAACAGGTTGACTCCGAGGGACAGCACGACGAGGAGGCCGCCGGGCATGAGCGAGATCCACCAGTCGCCCGAGAACAGGAACTCGTTGCCGATGCGCACCAGCGAGCCCAGCGAGGGCTGGGTCGGCGGAATGCCGACG
>Ga0193699_10001133_pt1 | contig 10697 bp, 12 predicted proteins | sample L3c2metaG_FD_160095 | JGI IMG/M metagenome (GOLD analysis project Ga0193699, IMG submission 160095) | Soil microbial communities from a riparian zone of the East river system, Colorado, United States - L3c2 | ecosystem: Environmental > Terrestrial > Soil > Riparian zone | place: USA: East... | reverse complement strand
TGAGAGACACGGCGCGGCGTAAAATCGGGGATGACGTCACGACTCGCCGTGCTCGCCTCCGGGCGCGGATCCAATCTCCAGGCAATCATCGACCATTTCGACAACCTCGCGCGTGAGCGGATCGCGAAGGTTGCGCTCGTCGCATCCAATCGCGCCGATTCCCCCGCGCTCATCCGCGCCGCGACCTCGTCGATCGACATCGCCAGCTTTGACGCGACCGACGACGGGTCGCAGCTTCTCGGACTGCTGCGCAAATTCCGCATCGACCTAGTAGTGCTCGCCGGCTACCTCAAGAAGATCCCGACTACGGTGACACGGGAATACGCGGGGCGAATCGTGAATATTCATCCGGCCCTCCTGCCGGCGTTCGGAGGCGAGGGCATGTACGGTGCAAAGGTCCACGAAGCCGTGATCGCATCGGGCGCGAAGGAGTCAGGGGTGACTGTCCATCTCGTCGATGAGGACTACGACCGCGGACCGATCGTCGCGCAGTGGCGCGTACCAGTCGAGAAATCGGACACGGCCGAGTCGCTCGCTGCGCGAGTGCTGGAAGTGGAGCACGTCGTTTATCCCCGCGCCGTCGAGATGGTCGCGATCCTACAACAACTCGAATCAAGAACGACTGCCTGATATGCCTACCGCTCTCCTCTCCGTTTCCGACAAATCCGGTCTCGTCGACTTCGCCAAAGGCCTGACCACCCTCGGGTGGGATCTCGTTTCCACCGGCGGAACCGCCAAGGCACTCCGGGCTGCCGGCGTGAACGTGCGGGACGTCAGCGACATAACGCACTTTCCCGAAATGCTCGACGGCCGGGTGAAAACGCTCCACCCCGCGGTCCACGGCGCGCTGCTGGCCAGGCGTGATTCTCCAGACCACATGAAAGCGCTGGCCGAACATCAGATCGCGCCGATTGACCTCGTGGCCGTGAACCTCTACCCATTCGAGGAGACGGCGGCGACCGCGGGCGCCAAACCGGAAGAGATCATAGAACAGATCGACATCGGCGGACCGTCGATGCTCAGGTCGGCGGCGAAGAATTTCGCGTCGATTACAGTGGTCGTCGATCCCGCCGACTACGGGCGCGTTCTCGCCGCGCTCGAGGCGAAGGACGACGATATTGACTTGAGACGCCTGCTCGCCGAAAAGGTGTTCGCCCGCACTGCCGCATACGACGCTGCCATCGCCTACTGGTTCGGATGCGAGAGGTCCGAGATATTCCCCGACCGAATCGCTATCCCGCTCGAGAAGGAGACCTCGCTCCGCTACGGCGAGAATCCGGGGCAGCGCGCCGCATTTTACGTCGAGCGCAGCAACGATGGAATCGCCGCGCTGGAAAAGAAGGGAGGAAAGGAGCTGTCGTTCAACAACCTTCTCGACCTGGAGGGCGCCCTCTTCGCCACGGATCCATTTGCGGGGGAAATTGCTTGTGCCATAGTCAAGCACACGACACCGTGTGGATTGGCGACCGCCGGCACTGCTCTCGACGCGTACAAGAAGGCGCTCGAGTGCGATCCAGTTTCGGCCTTCGGTTCCGTGATCTCCTTCACGGTTCCAGTCGACGATGAAACCGCCGAAGCCGTGTCTAGTCTCTTCGTCGAATGCATCGTCGCCCCCCAATTCACCCCGGGCGCGCTCGAGATACTCGGCCGCAAAAAGAATCTCCGTGTGCTGGAAGGCCGCGCGCAGTGGCGCGATCACTCTCTCGACTTCAAGCGTGTGCGCGGTGGATTCCTGGCGCAGGAGCGCGCCGCCCGCGACAGCGGAGAAGAGTGGCGCGTCGTGACGCAACGTCAACCGAGCGAGGCGGAGCTCAAGGACCTACAATTCGCCTGGCGCGCAGTCGGAAGCGTCAAGTCGAATGCGATCGTTCTCGCGCGCGATGGCGCCACGATCGGCATCGGCGCCGGACAGATGTCGCGGGTCGATGCCGCGTTTCTCTCCGTTCACAAGGCGCGCCTGGCGGGCCACGACACCAAAGGCGCCGTCATGGGATCGGATGCGTTCTTCCCGTTTCGCGACGGCGTCGAGCAGGCGGCCGAGGCGGGTGTATCCGCGATCGTCCAGCCCGGCGGATCGGTTCGCGACGAGGAAGTGATTCAGGCGGCCGACGAGTACAACATCGCGATGGTGTTCACTGGCAAGCGCCAGTTCCGCCATTAAATGACGGCCGCCGCTCTCACTCTCGAGGAGCTCGACTACCGGCCGTCGTACCGCGCCGCGGCGATAGTGTCGGCGCTGGTCTTCCTTCTTTATCTGCTCACACTCGCGCCTTCAACCGCGATGTGGGACACCAGCGAGTATATAGCTGCAGCCTACACCCTCGGACTTCCCCACCCTCCGGGAAATCCGTTCTTCGTTCTGCTCGGCCGCGTCTTCGCGATTCTCCCGATCGCGCCGAACGTGGCGATGCGCATCAACATTCTCGCCGCTCTTTGCAGCGCCGGCGCGGCGGGCATGTGGTTCCTGATCACAGAACGGGTTCTGGTCGGATGGCTGCCGGAGCGCTGGCAACGAATCGTCGGCGGATCCCTCGCCGCCCTGATCGGGGCAACGGCGTTCACGGTCTGGGCGCAATCAGTCGTCAACGAAAAGGTCTACACAGTTTCGCTCCTGGGACTTGCGATAGTGTCCTGGGTGATCGTCCGTTGGTGCGACGATCCCGACGGGCCAAAAGCCGATCGTCTCCTCGTCATGGTCGCGTACCTGAGCGGACTTGGGTTTGCGAACCACATGGCCGGCTTTCTCGCCCTGCCGGCGGTGGGGGCCGCGGTTGCCATTCGGCGCCCGGCCACGCTGTTGCGGCCGAAGCTTCTGCTCGCCATTCTCGGCGCGCTGCTACTCGGCATGACGCCCTTCCTCACGCAGCCGCTTCGCGCGGCGTACTTCCCAGGCATCAACGAGGGCGAGCCGACCGGTTGTGCCCATCAGATCGGCGTCGGCTGCACGTTCAGCAAGGCGACGTACGACCGCTTCATGTACAACTTCAATCGCGCACAGTACGGGAAGCCCGGATTGACCGAGCGGCAAGCGCCCTTCCTCGCTCAGGTGGAGATGTGGTGGTTGTATTTCCGCTGGCAGTGGCTGAGAGATCCTTTTGGCACCCATCCGGGACTCCAGCGCACACTCGCGACGCTCTTCCTGCTACTCGGCGGGCTCGGAGGCTACGTGCACTGGAAGCGCGACCGCAGATCGTTCTCGTACTTCGGCCCGCTCATGTTCATGGTGACGCTCGCGCTCATCTACTACATGAACTTCAAGTACGGGTCGTCGCAGTCTCCAGCGCTTGGCGACACCGTCGATCGCGAAGTGCGCGACCGCGACTACTTCTATCTCTGGAGCTTCTCGGCGTTGAGCGTATGGATCGCCCTGGGCTTCGTCTTCGTCTGGGAGACGATCGCAGCGCTGATTGGATCGGAAAGGGTCCGCATCGGCAACGAGTCGCTCGACCTTCCGCAGCGGAAATCGTGGATGCTCGCGACGCCCGTGCTCGCTCTTGCCCTCATTCCGCTTTTCGCAAACTGGACTTCCGCGTCACGCGCAGGCCAAACGGATACGGCTGATTTCGCCGGCGATCTTCTCAACTCTGTGGAGCCATACGGAGTTCTCATCACCGCCGGCGACAACGATACGTTCCCCCTCTGGTACGCGCAGGAAGTGGAGGGAATCCGACGCGACGTCATCGTCGCGTGCCTCTCCCTGCTCAGGACGGACTGGTACACGCGGCAGCTGCTGCGCCGTCCGGTTTACGAGTACGATTCGCTGCGCGGTCCCGCGATCTATCGCGGCAAGGTGTGGAAAAAGCCGAGTGGTCCGCCAGTGAAGCTGAGCATGGAGCAGGCGGACGAGGTGCCGTCGGTGATCCAGATGTCATCACCGCAGCTGTTCCACAAGGAAGGAACGGACATGTCAGTCACCATCCAGCCGCGCTCGTACGGAGACTTCTCCGGCTTTGGCCGCGAGGACCTGTTCGTGTTGTACATGATCCGTGATGGATTTCCGGAGCGGCCGTTCTACTTCAGCCGGACGACGGGCGGGTATCCCGAGGAGATGGGCCTCGCCCCGTTTACCGTCACGACCGGGCTCGCGCGGAAGCTCGTTCCCCACGCTCCTACGCCCGGCACTGGGATCGTCCCCGCACTGGGCGGGGGATGGCTCGACCTCGAGACTACCCGCGTGCTGTGGGAAACGGTATTCAAGGCGCCGAAATCGATGGCGAGTCGCAAGATGTGGGTGGATCGTCCGTCGATCGGGATTCCCGTACTATACATGCGGACGGGCCTCGACCTGGCCAGGGCGCTGGCGCAGGCGGGACGCACCGACGAAGCAGCGCGCGTCAGCGCTCAGGTCGAGCAGATCGCGCGCGCGACACAGCTCGAAGCCATACTGCCCAGCGCATCGCCGTAGCAGCGGCCTCAACGCGACCACACTTCAAATCGCGCGTTGCTCGTGCGGATGGGCACTCTTATCTTGAGTGCGGAGGGTTGGCAGAACGGCTATTGCACCAGTCTTGAAAACTGGCGCCCGTAAGGGCTTGGGGGTTCGAGTCCCTCACCCTCCGTTGTCACCGCCCAATCAGACGTAATCCTCTGTCAGGAACGCAAGAACGCCACTCGGTGCATCGCGCACCGAGTGGCGTTCGCGCATGAAGACTTCTACTGCTGCGCTCTGGGTGCGGGCGCGAGCTGCGCGAGCCTCGACTTCATCGAGCTGAATCCGGAATCGTTTGTCGCCAGACCGTTCAGCGTCGACGCTGGAACCTGATTCAACATCTTCTGGATGTCAGCGATACGGTCCGTCGTACCCGGGTGATCGGAGAACCACGCCGCGGTGTTGCCGCCGCCCCCCGACTGCTGCTCCTCCGCGAGCAGCTTCTGGAACAGCGTCAACATTCCGCGTGGATTGATCCCGGCACGCATCACGTTGTTGAAGCCGCCTTCGTCGGCCTGTATTTCGTCGGTGCGGCTGAATTTCGCGAATACCGCGGTCCCGCCGATATTGATTGCCGCCTGCGCGACGCCGCTCTGACAGACGCCCGTCAGCGCGCACAGAATTCCTACTCCGACGTTGGCGCCCTGCGCCTGCTCCATCTGCTTGACGGAGTGGCGCCTCACCACGTGCTCGATTTCGTGGCCCAGCACGCCCGCGATCTCGGACATGTTGCTGGCGCGGGAAAGCACCCCGCGATTGACGTAGACGAATCCGCCCGGCAGTGCAAAGGCATTCACCACATCAGAGTTCACGACCTGGAATTGCCATTGGAGATCGGCACGGGAGGTGGTCCTCGCGATCCGCTGGCCGAGGGCGTTCACGTAGTTCTGAATCTGGGCATCCTGTACCATCGGAAGCTGCGCGTTGACCTGCTGCGCCGCGTCCTGTCCCATCTGGACTTCCTGCTGGGTGGAGACTCCACACCCGGCGAGCAGCGCAATTGCGCCGATTGTAACAGTAATATTTCGCACCGAATCAGCCCTCGCAGTTATGTTCGTCGCCGCACGTGTCCGGCGACTCGGGGGTGATAAAAGCAGGAAGCAGACCAATCCCGGTGCTCGATCACAAGTGAGCACGAGCCGGTGGAGTGGCCGACGCGAGGATGCGTATCGCGCCGGCCAACTACCGTGACTTACCTGGCGACTACGATGGTGCGCTTCGCGTCTGTGAAAACGCTGAACTGCGTTCCTGCTGGGATAACCGCGTTGAGTCCCTTCTTGGTGGCGCCAATTCCGAACGTCAGGACTCCCAGTGCCGCGGCCTGACCCTGACGATTCTTACCACTGACTTTCGTGGTGCCACGAAGCGGAACTCTCGTCCCATCGACAGCACGAACCGATGTGACCGAAACGGTTACCGCCCCAGGATTTCCACCAGCACTGCGGCGGGCAACGTGCGCCACCGTTCCGCGCACCGGCGTGCCTTCTGCGATCAGCACGTGGCCGAACTCCGAATAATCCGCCGGCAGGTGAAACGCGACCTGTTGGCCCTGGTTCACCGATGCGCTCGAGAGATCCTGATCGATCGAGACCGTAAGAGGTGTTCCGGCAGGTATTACCACCGGCATGCGCGTACTCGAGTTGGCGGCTGCCCTGGCGCGCTCGCCTCCACTGTTGGATTGGGCAGCGAGTGGAACGGCCGCCAGCGTCGCCAGCAGCATGATCGCTCGAATGGAACCCTTCATAACACTTTCTCCTGGAAAATTGCTCCCGCGACATCGCGGAACGCGCTCGTTAACCAGTCAAGGAGGGTGCCATGCTCCAGCTCAGCGGCAGTACGGATTGTTAACGCCAGATGACAGACCTCAACCGCCATTCCCGCTAGCGCCGTTCCGCCCGTTCCGTCACTTTCTACTCCTCGCTACCGGAGCCCTGCCCATGGCCGACTTCACCAAAGAATGGATCGAGCACCTCAAGACCCAGATCGCGGGACGCATGAGTGTCGTCGCGAACACGATGGATCCGCAGGCCTACGATGAGCTCGTCACAGACCTCGCGTGGTTTGCCTTCCGCTTCGCGCGCGACCCCGACACCAAGATGCGGAAAGTCTTCCGCTGAATTCCGCGTTCCAGCGGCATTAGATTCGCCGTAGAGCAGGTCGGCACCGAACCCGGGGACTCAATGGCGAAGTGCGAAGTCTGCGGCAACGATTACGACAAGTCGTTCATTGTCACGATGCAAGGAAAGGCGCACACGTTCGACTCATTCGAGTGCGCCATCCACGCCCTGGCGCCAAAGTGCTCGCACTGCGGCTGCAAGATCATCGGCCACGGCGTCGAGAGTAAGGGAACCTTCTACTGTTGTGCCAGCTGCGCCGAGATGTCGGGCGTCAAGGGACTGGAAGACCGAATCTAGATGCAGAAAGCGAGGGATAACTGAGTGAAGTGGAAGAATAGAGGGGATCCGAACGGCAAGATCGGCGACGAGCGAGTTCGCACCAAGTTCGCCTGGACGCCTGTTGAAGCGGATGATGGTTTTACCTATTGGCTCGCGCCCGTCGTGGTCCGGGAAAAGCTTCTGCCCAAGGTCACGCGCGGCGGCTTCGAGGACGACGAGCAGTCGTGGCAAATCGTCGAGGCCAAGCCCGTGAGCGGCGGGAAAAAGGACCGCAAGAAATAGCGGCCCGCCTGCTTGCCACTCACGATTGATCTCAACGCCGACCTAGGAGAGGGCTTCGGAGACTCCCGCGCCCGGCTGGACGAGGCGCTCCTCGATCTCGTATCATCCGCCAACATCGCCTGTGGCTTCCATGCCGGCGACGCGACGACGATGCGGGACACGGTGAGAGCGGCGAAGCTTCGCGGGGTCACCATCGGCGCGCATCCCTCCTATCCCGACATACCAGGGTTCGGCAGACGCGAGCTCGGTCTTCCCTCGAAAGAGATCTCCCGCCACGTGGCATACCAGATCCGCGCACTCCGCGAGGTCTGCGGAGCTGAGGGTGCGAAGCTCTCCTACATAAAACCGCACGGCGCGCTGTATAATCGGGCCGCGAGGGATCGCGAAGCCGCCACCGCTGTCGTGACGGCAATACGCGACGTCGAAGCATCGCTGACGTTGTTGGGACTCGCGGGGAGCGAGATGGCCCGCGCTGCGGACCGCGCCGGAATCGCTTTCGCCAGCGAGGCCTTCGTGGACAGAGCCTATCAATCCGACGGAACGCTGGTGCCGCGCGACCAGCCGGACGCGGTGATCCACGATGTGAAGGGGGCGGTCCAACGCGCGGTGATGCTCGTCAAGGGACAGACCATCACGGCCGAAGACGGTTCCGAGCTCCGCATTTCGGCTCAATCCCTGTGCGTTCATGGTGACAATGACGACGCGTCCGCGATCCTGCGCGCGCTGAATGCCCGTCTCAAGGAATCCGGCGTGACGATCGCGCCATTTGCCGCTTGATTCGTCCGCCGCTGCGGGCCCACCCACTTGGCGACTCGGCCGTCACCATCGTGTTTGGCGCCGAGCGCAGTGCCGATCTTCTCAATCAGATTCAAGCTGCCGCGCGCTCGCTGGAAGCAGCGGCGATTCCGCACGTGCAGGACGTCGTCCCCGCCTACCTCGCGCTCACCGTGTTCTACGATTCGCTTCACACATCATACGAGGAGATTTCCGCGACGCTGATAGCCGCGTGCGATCTCGCGACGCGAACTAAGACACAGACGCATGCCACCCCACGAGTGCATCGGATTCCCGTCCGCTATAACGGTGTGGACCTCGACGCAGTTGCCGGCGCGACGGGACTCTCAGTAGAAGAGATCATCGCCCGCCACTCGGGCCGGACATACACGGTTGATCTGCTCGGGTTCGTTCCGGGTTTTGCGTACTTGAGCGAGCTCGACGCGTCGTTGCAGATCCCCCGTCGCGCCGAGCCCCGTCCTCGGGTTGCCGCGGGAAGCGTCGCAATCGCCGCGGCGCAAACCGGCGTCTATCCGCTCGATACGCCGGGCGGCTGGCACATCATCGGTCGCACCGAGACTGTAATGTTCGACCCAACGCGCGACGCGCCTGCTCTTCTCGCACCGGGCGACACCGTGCGCTTTGAGAGCACCGCATGATCACGATCACGCGGGCGCCACCCTATCTTACCGTGCAGAATGGCGGGCGAAAGCATTCGCGCTCGCTCGGGGTGCCCCGGGGCGGGGCGATGGATCTGTTCGCGATCCGTGCCGCAAACGCGCTGGTTGGAAACTCCCTCGACTGCGGCGCACTCGAGTGGGCCCTCGGCGGCGGCGCAGTGCGCTTCGATCGCGATTGCGTAGTTGCGATCGGGGGCGCGTCGGCGCGCGCAACCATATCGGGAAAGGTCGTCGCCCCATGCACGACCACTTACGCCCACGCAGGTGACGAGTTCACCGTCGAGCAAATCACGAGCGGACGCTTTCTCTATCTCGCGTGCGACGGAGGCATCGACGTCCCAGTCCTCCTCGGCAGCCGATCCACTTATCTCCCGGGACGCTTCGGAGGATATCACGGGCGAACCCTGAGGAGCGGAGATTCAGTGCCGCTGGGTCCGCGACCGGGCGCGCGACCCGCGGAGGGATTTCATTCCGCCGCCGATCTGATGCCACGCTACGACAGCGCGATCGTTCACATCACGCCGGCCAGCCAGAAAGACCTGTTCGATGAAGCGGCGTGGCGCACTCTCACCGAGAGCGACTACAAAATCTCCATGGCTTCTGACCGCACCGGGTACAAGCTCGAGGGACCCGCGCTCAAGAACGCGTTCGGTGCGCTCCCGTCGGAAGCCGGTTGTCCGGGCGCGATCCAGATACCTGGCGACGGACAGCCGATCGCGCTGATGGCCGATGCGCCCACGATCGGGGGCTACCCCAAGATCGCCGTCATCAGCGAAGCCGATCTTCCGATTCTGGCCCAGCGGCGCCCGGGCGAAACCATCAGGTTCCAGCTCATCACGATCGAGCAGAGCCAGCGCGCGCTCAAGCGGCGCGCGTCGGACATGCACACGATCAGCCAGCTCGCGAGCCGGTCGTCCCCCGCGTAAGCCCCTTGCTCCGCAAATCGCCGCGTAAACCCCATGCCCAGCAAATCCGAAGTAGCATCGAGATTCGGAGTGGCAAAATTGCTCGCTCCGCGGGCGCGGCTCCTGCAGATTAAATCACAAAGACGGCGCATTTGCGCAACTCGACAACTGCTGAGGGACAATACCAATGGAACGAACCGATAAGGAATCCGCGAAGCCGGATGCGGGGACGGATCAGTCCAATATCGACCACGGCGGTGTCCAGGGTCGTGTGAAAGGCGTGGCAGCAACAATCAGGAAGCAAGCTTCTACCATACCGGGGTTGCTCGCCGACGGACTCGAGGCGGGAGCCGAAGCACTGCGCCAACAGCGGCCGGCGGCGACGGGCAAGGCGCCGGGAACAGCCGTGGCGGTTAGCGACAACTCGAGCATCACCGTCGTTACCGATGGTCTCGCCAGCGGAATGCAGTCGAGTGCCGAGTGGCTCCGCGATGCCGACCTTGAAAAGATCAAGGATGGCGTCGAAAAACAGGTCAAGGAGCACCCGGCACGAGCGCTGCTGGTCGCTCTTGGTGCCGGCTACCTGCTCGGCAAGGTTTTCCGCCGCTAGCACACAGCCAGGGGGTCGCGCCCCAACTCGATCTTGCGCCGATTCCCGCGACCTCCTATGTAGGACGCCGGCCGACACCCAGTGTGGTGAAAGGCTGATAGGACATTCTCGAATGACCTGACAGCCGGGTTCCACCGGTGGTGATATTCTGCCTCGTCGTTCGCGTCCCACATCGCCACTGCGGAGGAAACGCTGCGCCCTCGGCTCTATGTCGGAATCGCCATCCTGTTCGCGCCCTTGCTCGCGGCAGTCGTGGCGCCGCTTGGTCAATCGGAATCTGCCGCGTTGGCGCAGCAGGCCACGAAGCCGCGCGTTCCGTTCCGCGTACCGTCGATCAATGAGCTGAAAGACAGCGCATATCGGGCGTCAGCGCTTCGGGGACGCGCGCTCCTTCTGGCGACGCGCGACAGTCTTCCGCACAACGTCGGCAACTCGCTTCGCTGCGCCAGTTGTCACCTCGACGGCGGGCTGCGACGCGACGCCATGCCCTGGATCGGCAGTTTCGCCCGATTCCCTCAGTACCGCGCCAGAAGCGGCAAAGTCGATCTCATCGAGGACAGGATCAACGACTGTTTCCGGCGAAGTTTGAATGGCAGCGCGCTCGCACCTGCGGGGCCGGAC
>Ga0193699_10001132_pt1 | contig 10700 bp, 8 predicted proteins | sample L3c2metaG_FD_160095 | JGI IMG/M metagenome (GOLD analysis project Ga0193699, IMG submission 160095) | Soil microbial communities from a riparian zone of the East river system, Colorado, United States - L3c2 | ecosystem: Environmental > Terrestrial > Soil > Riparian zone | place: USA: East River... | reverse complement strand
CGAACATACGCCGGTGCGCCCGATTGGCCAGAGCACCGGCCGCCCTCCCTACCCCACCGCGATGGCCACGACCAACGTCGGCACGATCGACGTCTATCTCATCAGCCCACGCACCGACGGCTGGCGCATCCTCACCCTGCAGCGCTCCGCGACGACTCGCTGTCCCGGGGCGTGGGAGACGGTCCACGGCCGCATCGAGCCGGGAGAGGAGCCCGAGGAGGCCGCGGTACGGGAGGTGCGCGAGGAGACGGCGCTCGCGGTGCAACGCCTCTACAACGTCTGCGTGCAGCCCTTCTACCTGCACAAGACGCATACGGTGGAGCTCGCCGTCGTCTTCGCGGCGTTCGTCGATCCCGCCGCAGACATCCGGCTGAGCGAGGAGCATTCGCGTGCCGAGTGGCTCAATCCCGACCGGGCGCTGGAGCGTTTCGTCTGGCCACGCGAGCGCGCCGCCCTGCGCGACATCCTCCAGCTCCTTCAGGGTGGAGATGCGGGCCCGGTGGAGGACGTGCTGCGCGTACTCTGACCGTCGGGCGCGACCTGCACGTGCAGGTCCTTCGCTGCGCTCAGGACGACAGACAGCGAGGCGCGGGCGGCGCGCCTCCTCACGCCTCGGAGCGCGGCAACCGGTGCTCCGATGTCCGCAGCACCGTCGCCGGCTCGGGCGCATTGGGCTTCACGCGGACGCTCTTCGCCGGAATGCCGACGTACACGTGGTACGGCCGCACGTCCTTCGTCGCCACCGCGTTCGCTCCGACCATCCCCTGCTCGCCGACGTGCACGCCGGCCAGCACGGTCGCGTGGTACGTCACGCGCACGCCGTCCTCGAGGATCGTCAGCGCGTTCGTGACGTCGCGCTGGTCGACGATGCTGTGCGTGTGGCTATAGATGTTGGCGAAGTCGCTCACCGACACGTTGTTGCCCAGCCGGATCCCGCCGCGATCGTCGAGCAGCACGTACCGATGGATGACGACGTTGTCGCCGACCTCCATGTTGTAGCCGAACGAGAACTCCACATTGTGGAACGCCTTGAAGTTCTCGCCGCACGACTTGAAGATGCGCTTGGCGAGCAGGCGACGCAGCTTCACGCCGAGCTCCACGTTCTGGCACGCGAGCGGCGTGCGGTCGAACGAGTACCACAGCCAGAGCAGCGGCTTCACCGGCTGGAAGCGCGCGTCGTCGCAGTCGGAATAGAACTCGGGCTCCAGCGTGATGTTGCGCGGGTCGAGCGCCGACAGGGCGAGCCGGGTGCCGAGAGGGAGCGAGTCATCGGCGAGCGCCGTCTCATAGTTCGCCGCGTACTCCGGATGGATCAGCTCGGCCAGCGTCTCGCGGCAGAGCAGGGCGCGGTCCGCGGCGAGGTCGCCGCGCGGGTTGGCCAGGCGATCGGCGATGCGCTCGAGCCAGGCGTTCGCGATGCTCGCGTTGCCGGTCGGCGGAAGCTGGCGAAGGGGGAGAAATGGCATGGGCGAAATGTGGTGCCGACGGGAACAACTCCGCCACTGTCCGATTCGTTCCGAAGATCGCAGGGCGGTTCAGTGATGCCAGATCCGGATCGTGCGGCCGGTGGTGTCGGCGCGTGCTGCAGGAAACCGGCCGTGAATGCCCGGTGCGTCGAGCATGAGCACGCCGGAGGAATCACGTACCGCCAATGTCTCCGGCAGGCCGGTCATGGTCACGCGCACCACGCCGTTGAACAATGGATGCGCGCCTGGGCGGCCGTCGGTCAGCACAGAGCCGTCCAGCACCTCGACCGTTCCAGCGCCACCCCGGAGCTTGAGGAAGCGCGTGTGCAGGATCTCCGTCGGCGAGAGTCGCTCGACGTTGAGTGGATCGAAGCCCTGCGGGAAGAACGGCGCGTCACCGGCCTCGACGACGAGACGCCACCCACCGCTGCCGAGATAGTCGGCGCGCGTCCGCCTGCGCTCGGCGACCACCGATCGCACGTCGTTCCCTGCCTGCGCAACCCATTCGGCGCGCTGTCTCTCGGTTGGGGCACACGCGACCGGTGTGGTGCCTTCACCCACCGCGGCGGCCAGGACGGAGTCCAGCGGAATCGCCACCGCGGGATCCGACTCCTCGAGCAGCTCGCGCCACTCGGGCCGCGCACGATCCAGCACCACGGCAAGCGCCGAGCCGACCGCATAGGCGCGCTGGCGTATCTGCGTTGCCGAGGCATCGGTGGGACTCAGCGACATCAGCGCCCTCGCCGCTCGAACTTCGACGTACTGCGCCAAACCCTCGTTCAGCTCCGTTCCACGCTCGTACGCCGCGGCGGCCGTACCCAGCTCGGCAAAGCGGCGTCGCCTGACCGCGACGAAGGCACGCGACCAGCAGCGCAGTGAGTCCGTCAACGTGGAATGCAGGGCCAGAGACAATGCGCTGGTCTCCTCGCGCCGCAGCGCGAGTGCGACGCTGTCGTCCACGGGATAGGTGAACAGGTCTGCTTCATTGGCCTGCCACGCCGGATGCCGCGCCCGCTGAAAGACGTGGAATGCCTCGTGAACCGCCAGCGCCGCCACGCCCGTCGCGTCGCCGCGCGGGTAGTCGTTGACCGTGGCCGTCGAGACGCCACCGAGCATGGCGCTCGTGTTGGCGGTGATTGCGGGGTCTCGGCCGTCGCGCACCATCACGTCGCGTCGTCCCTCCACAGGCCCATAGCCGGCCGGCGGGTGCGGGTGGCGGAACAGATACGTTCGCGTCCCGTCGAAGATCGCGACCGGAATCGTCAGCAGCTCGAACCGCGGCCACAGGTCTCTATGTGCCATCGCGGCCAGCGCGCTGTCGACGCTGAGCGCGGTGACCGTGGGCACCCTGGGGAACCTCTGCTGGGCGCTCACGCGGGATACCGGTGCCGCACAACCAATCACGACGAGGCAGAACATGCGGATCGATCGCGCTCGTGTCACATGGCGCCACAGTGTCATGCCGCCCTACGGTGGAGGGTGGGGAGCCTCTCCCTTCGACTCGTCATCGGCCATTTCCGTTGCCGTCTCCACCTTCGGCGCGCGCCAGGAGGGCTGCTCCACCAGCGAGACGAGGGCCGAGGCCAGCTCATCGCGCCCATAGTTCGTCTCAGCGCTGAACGGGATGAGCTGCTCGTCCTCCAGCCGGAGCGCGACGGCGATCTCGTGCACCCGCTCCGGCACCTCTCGCGCCCGCAGCTTGTCGATCTTCGTCAGCACGACGACCGTCGGCGCCTCGATCTCGGCCAGGAAGTCGAGCATCTGGAGGTCCTCGTCCGACGGATGATGCCGCACGTCGAGCAGCAGCACGACGCCGCGCAGCGCAGGCGACTGACGCAGGTAGCCTTCGATGAGTGGCAGCCACTCGGCCTTCCGCGTCTTGGAGATCTTCGCGTAGCCATAGCCCGGCAGGTCGGCCAGCACGAAGCGGTCGTTCACCTTGAAGAAGTTGATCTCGCGCGTCCGCCCTGGCGTGTTGCTCACGCGCGCGAACGCCTTGCGACGCACGAGCCGGTTGAGCAGCGATGACTTGCCGACGTTGGAGCGCCCCGCGAACGCGACCTCGGGCAGCTCGTTGGTCGGCCGCCACCCTTCCGCCGTCGCCATCGGGCCGATGAACTCCAGCGTCTTGATGACCAGCGGGTCCTTCGCACCGCTGCCGGAGCCTGCCCCGCGTGAAGCGTCGGGGCTCAATGCGCGACCATCGTCGGTGCGTCGTCCGGCGCACGCGCGATTACGCTGCGCGACAGCGCCACCGCCAGCACCTCGTCCATCGACCGCACGGGATGGAACTTGATCCCCGCCTTCACCTCGGCCGGCAGCTCGTCCAGGTCGCGCGCGTTCTCCTGCGGCAGGATCACGTGGGTGATCCGGTTGCGCAGCGCGGCCACCGCCTTCTCCTTCAGCCCACCGATGCCCAGCACCCGTCCGCGCAGGGTGATCTCGCCGGTCATCGCAACGGCGCCGCGCAGCGGAATGCCGGTGAGCGCGCTGACGATCGCGCTCGCGATCGCGATCCCCGCGCTGGGTCCGTCCTTCGGGGTCGCCCCGGCGGGGATGTGCACGTGCAGGTCGCGCGTGCGGAGGAACTCGCGCTCCAGCCCCAGCGCGCCGGCGCGCGCCCGCGCGTAGCTCAGCGCCGCCGACGCCGACTCCTTCATCACGTCGCCGAGCGTCCCGGTGAGCTGGAGACGCCCGCGTCCGGGGACGACGCTCACCTCGATCTCCAGCACGTCGCCGCCAACGCTCGTGTACGCGAGCCCGGTGGCCACGCCAACCTTGTCCTCGATGGTGTTGGCCGCCGGGTCGAACGGCGCGACCCCGAGCATGGTGTGCAGCCGCTCGGCCGACACGACGTCCGCGGCGGGCGCGGCTTCGGCGCCACCGCCCGGAAGGAGGCGCCGCTCTGCCCGTGCCCGCGCGAGCTTCCGCGCCAGGCGGGCCAGACGTCGCTCCAGCTCGCGCACCCCCGCTTCGCGCGTGTAGCCGTGCACGATGGCCGGGATCACCTCCGGCTCGAGCGTCACCGTCGCCGGATCGATGCCGTGCTGCCGGAGCTGTCGCGGGAGCAGGAACTGCCGCGCGATCGCGTACTTCTCCTGGTCGAGATAGCCGGCGAGCCGGATGATCTCCATCCGGTCGCGCAGCGGCTCGGGAATCGTCCCGAGCGAGTTGGCGGTCGTGATGAACAGCACCTGCGAGAGGTCGTAGTCCGCCTCGAGGTAGTGGTCGTTGAACGCGCGGTTCTGCTCCGGGTCGAGCACCTCGAGCAGCGCTGCCGACGGGTCGCCGCGATAGTCGTTGCCCAGCTTGTCGATCTCGTCCAGCAGGATGACGGGGTTGACCACCTCCGCCCGCCGCATCGCCTGGATGACGCGGCCCGGCATGGCGCCGATGTAGGTGCGCCGGTGCCCGCGGATCTCGGCCTCGTCGCGCACGCCACCAAGCGACATGCGCACGAACTTCCGCCCCATTGCCCGGGCGATCGAGCGGCCGAGCGACGTCTTTCCGACGCCCGGCGGTCCGACCAGACAGAGAATGGGTCCGTCGAGCCGCTCGACCAGGGACAGCACGCCGATGTAGTCGAGCACGCGTTCCTTCACGTCGTCGAGACCGTAGTGATCCTCGTCGAGCACCTGCCGCGCGTGCACCACGTCGAGCACGTCGTCGGTGCGCTCGCGCCAGGGCAGCGCAGCGATCCAGTCCAGGTAGGTGCGCGCCACGCCCGATTCCGGCGACATCGCCGACAGGCGCCGCAGTCGGCGCAGCTCACGCTGCGCGCGCGCGAGCACGGGCTCCGGCAGCCCCTTGGCCTCGAGCGCGGCCGCCAGCTCGTCGGTGTCGTCCCCGTCTTCCCCGCCGAGCTCGCGGTGGATGGCCTTGAGCTGCTCCTGGAGATAGAACTCGCGCTGGTTCTGGAACAGCGAGCCGCGCACATCGTCGTCGATCTTCCGCTCGAGCTTCAGCAGGTCGATCTCGCCGCTGAGCATGTCAGCGATCGACTGGAGCAGGGCGGGGAACTCGGCCACCTCGAGCAGGGCCTGGCGTCGATCGAGCCGAGTGCCCAGATGCGCCGCCATCCCGAACGCCTGTCGGGCGGGCGACTCGGCGCCCTGAATCAGCGTCACCAGCTCGGTCGGGAGCCGGCGGTGGAGCGAGACGTACTCTTCGAACAGTGAGAGTGCCCGGCGCAGGTGGGCCTCGCCGTCGGCGTCGTCGATCCGCAGCGCCCGCATCGGCTCCACCTGCGCGCGCAGGCACTCGCCGCTGGGCACATATCGCGTCACCCGGGCCCGCGTGAGCCCCTCCACCAGCACCTTCACCGTCCCGGTGCCCAGCCGGGTCAGCTGCCGTACGCGCGCGAGCACCCCGACGCGGTAGAGGTCCGCCGACGCGGGTTCGTGGGTCTCCGGGTCCCGCTGGGCGACGAGGAGGACGACGCGGTCCTCGGCATTCGCCGCCTCCAGCGCGGCGAGCGAGGGAGCCCGGCCGACGAGGAGCGGCATCACGACATACGGGAAGAGCACCACGTCGCGCAGCGGCAGCACCGGCACGCGCTCGGCCGTGACCAGCGGCTCGCCGTCGAGAGGGAAGGAGGGCATGAGGAAAAGATAGCCTCGGACGGGGAACCGCGAGGGAACCGTGAACGGTGAACCGTGAACCGTAACGTCAAAGGCACACCGAACAAAGTCCGGTGTGCCTTGCCGCATTCATGCCTCTGCCGTTGACGCCTCCACGGTTCACCGTTCACGGATCACGGATCACGGATCACCGCGCGCCAACGGCGCGCGCTTGACGGGCGCTTAGGCTTCCTTCTTCCGCTTGGTCGGGGCCAGCTCGAGCAAGGGCGCCGTGCCGTTCAGCACCGACGACTCGGTGATCTTCACCTCGACCACGTCCTCGCGCGTCGGGAGGTCGAACATCACCTCGGTGAGCAGTTCCTCGAGGATCGCGCGGAGTCCGCGTGCGCCGGTGCCACGCTTGAGCGCCTTGCCGGCGATCGCCCGCAGCGCCGTCGTCTCGAAGGTGAGCTTCACCTCCTCGAGGTCGAACAGCTTGGTGTACTGCTTCGTGAGCGCGTTCTTCGGCTCCTGGAGGATGCGCACCAGCGAATCCTCGTCGAGCCCCTCGAGCGGTACCGTGACGGGCAGTCGCCCCACGAGCTCGGGGATGAGGCCGAAGCGCAACAGGTCGTCCGGCTCCACTTCGGCGAACGCGTTCTTCGAGAGCGCCGCAGCACGGATCGGATCAGTCTCCACCTTCGAAAAGCCGATCTGCCGGCGGCCTGTTCGAGCTTCAATGATCTTTTCGAGACCATCGAACGCCCCACCACAAATGAACAGGATGTCCTTCGTGTTGATCTGGATGTACTCCTGCTGCGGGTGCTTGCGCCCGCCCTGCGGCGGCACGCTCGCTACCGTCCCCTCGAGGATCTTCAGGAGGGCCTGTTGGACGCCCTCCCCCGATACATCTCTCGTGATACTCGGATTCTCCGACTTGCGAGCAATCTTGTCGATCTCGTCGATGTAGACGATCCCGCGCTCGCACTCGGCGACGTTGAAGTCGCCCGCCTGGAGCAGCCGGACCAGAATGTTCTCCACGTCCTCGCCGACGTAGCCCGCTTCGGTGAGCGTGGTGGCGTCGGCGATGGTGAATGGCACGTCGAGGATGCGCGCCAGCGTCTGCGCGAGCAGCGTCTTGCCGACGCCGGTCGGGCCGATGAGCAGGATGTTCGACTTGTCGAGTTCGACGTCGTCCTCTCGGACCGACGCCGAATTGATCCGCTTGTAGTGATTGTAGACTGCGACCGCGAGCGCTTTCTTGGCCCGCTCCTGGCCGATGACGTAGCCGTCGAGCGTGTCCTTGATCTCCTGCGGCGTCGGGACCTGCGTGATCGCTTCGGCGACCTCACGCTCCTCGTCTTCGGCGAGGATCTCGTTGCAGAGCGCGATGCACTCGTTGCAGATGTAGACGGACGGGCCGGAGATGAACTTCCGGACCGAGTCCTTCGACTTGCCGCAGAACGAGCAGCGGAGGTGTTTGTCGTGCGACATGGCGGAGGCTCTGCAGGAGGCGCACGCCCGGATGGAGCCGGGGCGAGTAGGGTAACCGAGGTTAACTGTCGAGAAGAACCCGGTCAAGAAAGGGACGATCGGGGCTCGTGAACGTTTTCACGAGCCCCGGCTGTTTTCACCGTCAGGTCTTCGTCGCGGCCTGCGCCGCGATGATCTCCGGCGCCACGATGTCGCCCCGGTTGGTGATCACGTTGTCGATGAGTCCGTAACCCTTCGCTTCCTCGGCCGACATGAAGAAGTCGCGCACCATGTCGCGCTCGATCTGCTCGACCGGCCGACCGGTGTGCTTGGCGTAGATCGTGTTCAGCTGGTGGCGCAGGAAGAGGATCTCCTTCGCCTGGATCTCGATGTCGGCCGCGGTCCCCTGCGCGCCGCCCGAGGGCTGGTGGATCATGATCCGCGAGTGCGGGAGCGCGCTGCGCTTCCCCTTGCGGCCCGCCGCGAGCAGGAACGAGCCCATGCTTGCCGCGAGGCCCATGCAGATCGTGTTCACCGGGGCCTTCAGGTACTGCATCGTGTCGTAGATCGCGAGTCCCGCCGACACACTGCCGCCCGGCGAGTTGATGTACACGAAGATGTCGCGATCCGGATTGTCCGCTTCCAGGAAGAGCAGCTGCGCGATGATGATGTTCGCGACGTCGTCGTTGATCGGCGTGCCGAGGAAGACGATGCGGTCCATCAGGAGCCGCGAGAAGATGTCGTAGGTGCGCTCTCCCCGGCTGGAGCGCTCGATGACGTACGGAGGATAGATGGTGGCCATGGGGGTGCTCATAGGTCGGTACCGTTGGTGACTTCGTTACGGGAGGTCAACCACTCGAAGACCTTTTCTTCGGTGATGCTCCGCTCGATCTCCGGCAGGCGCCCCGCCTTCTGGAGTGACGCGTAGACCTGCCCCGGGTCGGCGCCGCGCTGCTCGGCGACCTTCGCCACGCGCTCGTCGACGTCTTTCTCGCTCGCCTTCAGCTGCTCCTGATCTGCCAACGCGTCGATCAGCATGTCGCGGCGCACCTGCTTTTCCGCCACGGCGCTGAACTCGCCGGCGAACTGACGGCGCTGCTCCTCGGGGATCTGGTACGCCTGCATGTATGCGTCGATCATCCGGTTCACCCAGCTCGGCGGGACGTCGAACGGGTTGGCGTCGACGATCTGATCCAGCAGCGCGGACCGCACGCCGGCGTCGGCATCGCGTGTCGCGTGCTCCTCCAGATCGGCCCGCACGGCCGTGCGCAGCGCATCCAGCCCGTCGAAGTCGCCGACCTCGCGCGCGAACGCGTCGTCGAGCGGCGGCGCGGACTTCCGCTTCACTTCCTCCAGCGTCACGCGAACCTTCTTCGACTGGCCGCGCTGCGACTCGTCCGGGAAGTCGTCCGGCCATCTGACGACACGCTCCTTCGTCTCACCCGGAGCCAGTTCCATCACCAGCTCCTCGATCCCCGGAATCGCCTGCCCGCCGCCGAGTACGAGGTTGTAGGGGCTACCCTCGGGCATCTCGTCCCCGTCCTTCTGCGGAGTCGAGAGGAGCACCTTCACCATGTCGCCCTCGCGCGGCTGCTCCTCGACCGGGGCCCACGTGGCCTTCTGGTCGCGCAGCGTCTCGAGCTGCTCGCTCACCTGCTCGTCGGTCACGGTGGTGACGCCACGCGCCACCTTGAAACCGTGCGTCCGTGCCAGCTCGATCTTCGGGCGCACCTCGAGGTGCAGCTCGAAGGTCAGCGGCTTGTCGTCCTCGAACTTCACGTCGTGGACGTGCGGCTGCGCGGCGACGTCGAGCTTCTCGCGCTCCATCACCTCTTTGAACGCCTCCTGCACCAGCGTCTCGATGACCTGCTGACGGATGGCATCCTTGAACCGCTTGCGCACCATCGCGGCCGGTGCTTTGCCGGGTCGGAAGCCGGGAAGGCGCACCGACGCGGCATAGCGCTTCGCCGTCTTCTCCTCCTCGTCGCGCACGGCGAGCAGGGGGACGGAGACTTCGAGCAGGCGCTCGACGCCGTCGCTCTTCTTGGTGGTGATCTGGATGTCCATGTGGATCGAGAAAGCCGTGATGGCGCCGTGCGGTTCCGCCCGGTTGGACGGATCGGAGCGTGTTGCAGGGATACCGGAGGAAAACTAACGCCCGGGAAGGACGCATTGTAGGGTGATCGGCCCGGGGGTGTGGACGTCCCGAATCCGTGGATGCCCCGCTCGCCGCCGCCGCGAGGCTCCCCCGGTCCGCCCCCGAGCGGTGCGTCGACTGTGCGGCGCCCGAGGCGCGGCGGGCACCACTGTTGCGCGGATGGGCCTGTGTCAGCGGCGCCACCGCCACCCCCGGATACGAGCGACCAGATGTCAAATCTGTTCCGCCAATCGGAAGCCCTTCGAGACGAGGCGAGACGCGTGGCGGTGGAATTCCTTCGCACCGAGCTCCGCGTCGCCAACACGCTGCTCGACCTGGTACAGTCCCGTACCGACGCGCGGGCCAACACCCGGCGACGCGACGAAGCGCGCGCCGCCTACGACGAGGTGGAGAAGCAGCTCGGCGAGGGCGGGAGCCTCGCGCTCAGCGAGCGCGAGCAGGTCGAGCTCACCATTGGCGTGACCGAGTTGGGTCGTCGCCTGGGCGTGACCCGACGGCTACTCGTCCAGGACGTCGCGCACCGCGCGCGCTAGCTACGGCCGAGACTCCATGGGCATGGGCGAGGGAAGATCGGACAGATGCTCCTGAACGATCACCCAGCGGCCCCCTCGACGCTGAAAGACCGCCGTCCACGCGCCGGCGATCACATGCGGCTCTCCGCGGGGCGTCAGATGTGGCACGCGGTAGGTGGTCGTCACCACGGCGGCGTCCGGAGCCAGCACATCCACGTGCATGGCGCCCCAGCGCCACGTCGGCTGGCGCATGTTTCGTCCGACGTTGTCCCAGAACGCGCGAATCCCCGCTTCGAGCGAATCGCGCGACGTGGAGACCTGTCCTCCACTCGCCGAGACCACCGGGCCCGTGGTCGGATAGAGGCTCATGAGCCGGCCCACCGCGTCGCCCGGCGCCGTGAGATCGTAGGCGGTCACGATCAGACGCTGGACCGTGTCGGCGATGGCGTCGCGCTGCGCCGCCGGCAATGCGGGCCTCTCCGCGGGCGCGCACGACATCAGCGAGCAGAGGCCGAGTGCCAGGACCGCGGCA
>Ga0193699_10001131_pt1 | contig 10701 bp, 11 predicted proteins | sample L3c2metaG_FD_160095 | JGI IMG/M metagenome (GOLD analysis project Ga0193699, IMG submission 160095) | Soil microbial communities from a riparian zone of the East river system, Colorado, United States - L3c2 | ecosystem: Environmental > Terrestrial > Soil > Riparian zone | place: USA: East... | reverse complement strand
GGTCGAGATCCAGCCGCTCATAGAAATGCGCGAGACTAAATTGAGCTGGTACGTCGGTCTCGACGCCGACGGCACCCAGATCGGCAACGCGCTGTGGAACGGCGAAGCGTTGGACGAAGCGACGCAGGCCAGCGTCGTCGGGCTGTTCCGGCTGACGTTCCGTGATCCGGACATCGTGATGGACAAGCTGAAAGGCGAACCGGTCTATCTGATCCTGGCGATGGACCAGGACAAGTTGCTGCGGCTGAAGCCGCAAAACCTCGTCACTGGTCTGCCGATCAAGCACATCGAGGCGGTCCCATGAGCGGCGCCCCCTTGGCCGCCATCGCCGTCGGCGTCATCGTCGAGCGCATCAAGGCCACGAGCCAGTGGATCGACTACATCTGGCGTCCCACCATGGTGCTTGCCGGCCAGCCGGACACGGCAGCGTGGACCCAACTCGCCGATGACGGCGAGCGCGCGACGTACTATGCCGGGTCGGCGACCGTCGAGCTGCATCGCACCGAGACCGCGAACTATCGCGACAATCTCGCATCTGGATCGCCGGCCTTGTGGGTGGTGCTGTACCGGACCGGCGCCGAGCCGCCCTACGCGCTTTATCTCGTGACCGCCGATCCGGCCGAGGGTGAGGCCATGACGGAAGCCGGCAGCAACATCGTCGAGCCGGTGCCAATGCCGGACATTGTCCGCGACGCGATTGCAGCCTTCGTCGCCGAACACCATGTCGAGAAGGTGTTCGTGAAGCGCAAGCGCGACCCGGCGACCCCTGAATCGCTTGGACGCCGGCCCCCTTCGGTGCGAAAGGACGAGCAATGACCGACCGAGACCGTCCCGCGGGAAGTTTCTTGGAGCGCTGGTCGCGCAAGAAGATCGAGGGCGAGCGCGACCCGTCCGGCGCGTCCGCCGCGGAAGCCAAGTCGCCACCCGGAGAATCCGGCTTGTCCGAGCGATCCGCCGAGAGTGACATCGAGGCCCAGGCCGAGGCCCCGCCGAAAACCGAATTCGATCCGGCGAGCCTGCCATCGCTCGAATCGATCACGGCGGCCACAGACATCCGCGCCTTCCTCGCACCGGGGGTTCCGAAGGAACTCGCTCGTGCAGCCCTTCGTCGCGCATGGTCGGCGGATCCCGCGATCCGCGACTTCGTCGGGCTTGCCGAAAATGCCTGGGACTTCAATGACCCGACCGCGATGCCGGGGTTCAGCCCCCTGCCGCCAGGCTACGATACCAAGAAAGTACTGGCGCAGATTTTCGGCGACGGTGAAAGGCCGGCCGCAGCCGAAGCGCTGGCTCAACAGCCTGCCGACGCGGAAAAAGCTCCCATTACTGAGGAAGTCGTGCTGCCGCCCGCTGCGACGCAATCCGCTTCGCCAGCGCCCAGCGATGAAAAATCCGATGCGCCGACGATTCCGGCAGAACACCAGCAGGCGGTTCTTGCAGATGACGAGATAGAAAAGCCGAAGCGCCGCCGCCAGCATGGCGGTGCATTGCCTCAATAGAAAGTCGTGGCCCCGCCGAGCGAGTGCTTATTGTCGGGTCGCCACCGTCGTCGAAAATAAAATCCTGAGGCCCGACCGCAAAGGAGAGCCCGTGCAAGATCAGCAAGCGCCTGATGATGCCGCTGCGGCGCGCGCTCAGGAATACGCGCTGCTTGCCACGCTGCTCGGGCGCGCTCCCAATGCCAAGCTATTGGAGAGCCTCGCTGCTTTGCGCGGCGATGCCACGCCGCTTGGCGTCGCCCACACCGCGCTGGCGCAGGCCGCAAGCGAAACCACGGTCGAGCGCGTTGAGCGTGAGTATTTCAATCTGTTCATCGGGCTCGGCCGCGGCGAAATCATGCCGTATGGCTCGTACTATCTCACCGGCTTTCTGCACCAGCGCCCCCTGGCGCGCCTGCGCGCCGATCTGGCGCCGCTCGGCATCGAGCGCGCCGAGGACAACAAAGAGCCCGAAGATCACGCCGCGACGCTATGCGAGATCATGGCCTGCCTCGTCGGCGGCCGCCTGCCCGCGCCTCAGGGCACCGACCAGCAGATTTTTGAGAAGCATCTGAAGCCCTGGATCGGGCGTTTCTTCGCGGATGTGGAGCGCGCCGAAGGCGGAGATCTCTACCGTCGAATAGGCACGCTCGGCCGGGTGTTCATAGATATAGAAACGGAGGCGTTTGCGCTGCCGTCATGAGACGGCGCGCAGTTCGACCGTCAGATTTCTCTCGTATGCGACCCTGATGAGTTGACTGGCTAGATTCTGACGCTCGTTGCAGACGTGAACGCTTCGTCGACCGGCTCGTTGACACGGTCGAGCACGACGGCGGCGCAGACGGCGATTACCGTGAGCGCGACGCAGGCGGCAAGAAAGGCTTTCATGGCAGGCTCCGGATGTGTGCCGTTCGATTGTCGAGGTACATGAGGCCGCATGGGTTTGGCCGGAATTCACTCGGCCGGGGTGGCCCCAGCCTGCTGGTTCGATACGCGACCCTTCGCGATCTCGTCCGCAAGCCACAGTCCATGATGTTCCTTCGCCCAATTGATATCGACTTCACCGGTCCCCATGGCCTCGAAGGCACCCTCCATGCCGAGCGTACCGATATAGATATGGCCGAGGATTATCGCGACGAACAAAAGCGCGACGATGCCGTGCGCTCCTTGCGCGATCTGCATCCCGAAAATATTCGTCACGTAAAACGGGAACAGCAGCAGATAACCCGATACGGCGACCGCGAGGCCGGCGCCGAGGGCGCCCCAAAACACCAGCTTCTCACCCGCGTTGAAGCGGCGCGCGGGTGCGTGCCTCGATTTGACGAACCCGCCCCCTTGCCTGAACCACTCGATATCGGCCTTCTCCGGGATGTTGTCCTTCATCCACATCGCGATGATGATTGCGAGGCCGAACACGAACGAGAAGCTCAAATAGTTATGCACGTATTTCGCATATTGGGAGAACGCACTGAATGCCTCCGGTCCGATCAACGGAAGAAGCAGAATTTTTCCAAACGTGATGTTGAGGCCGGTCAGCCCGAGAATGACGAACGAGACCGCGGTCAGCCAATGCGCAAACCGTTCGAAACTGGTGAAACGCAAGATACTGATGCCCGAGCGCCCCGCCGAGATGCGCATGCGTCCCAACAATAGGTAGGCACCAGTGAGCAGAGCGAGCGTGCCGAGGATCGCGAGCGCGCCGATCCAACGCAGTGTCACCTCGTGGAAGTGATCCCATATCCGTCCGTCCGGCTGGATCAGGACACTCTCGCGCAAGTTTGGCTGATCGATAATCCCTTCTATCCGTGGAAACTGCTGCAGCAGGCTCTCTTCACTCTGGACGCTTGCCTGCGGATCGACCGGCGCGTTCTGCTGAGCGAGCGCGGGCAGCGTAAGCGAGAGGAAGAAAGCGAGAACGAGCGCCCCAAGAGCGATGCGGGCGGCGACACAGAAAGCTTGCATCGTCCATTTCTCCTTCCGGTCGACAGGCGCGCGATGCAGCGGCACCGCCCCTGCTTCAAGTCGCAACCCGCTCGCGATAAGCAGTCATCCAGCCCCACGCACCGGAGCCGTAGCCACGCGTGATCACACGTTCGCGATAAATTTTGGCGATGACGTCGCTGTCGCCAGCGAGCAGCGACTTGGTGGAACACATTTCGGCGCACAGAGGCAGCTTGCCTTGAAGTATACGGTTCGCGCCGTACTTTTCATATTCCTCAATACTCCCTGGGACTTCTGATCCGCCACCGCCAGCGCAGAAGGTGCATTTGTCCATCTTGCCGCGCGAGCCGAAGTTGCCGATTTTGGGGTATTGCGGCGCCCCGAAGGGGCACGCATAGAAGCAGTAGCCGCAGCCGATGCACAAATCCTTCGAATGAAGGACGACGCCGTCATCAGTCGAAAAAATGCAACTCACCGGACAGACTGATGCACACGGAGCGTCGGTGCAGTGCATGCAGGCCATCGAAACCGAGCGCTCGCCGGGTTTGCCGTCATTGATGGTGACGACGCGTCGACGGTTTATGCCCCAAGGTACTTCGTTCTCGTTCTTGCAAGCGGTGACGCAGGCGTTGCACTCGATGCAACGATCGGCGTCACAAAGAAATTTCATTCGTGCCATGACGCTGCCTCGCTACGCCGCTCTGATCTGGCAGAGGGTTGCCTTGGGCTCCTGCATACCCGTTACGGGATCGAAGCCGTAGGTGGTGAGCGTGTTCACGCTTTCGCCGAGCACGATGGGATCGGCACCCTTCGGATATTTGCTGCGCTGATCGACACCTTGGAACCAGCCGGCGAAGTGGAATGGCATCCAGGCCACGCCTTTGCCCACGCGCTCGGTGATCAGCGCCTTGACGCGCGTCTTCGATCCGTACTCGGCGCCGGTGACCCAGACCCAGCTGTTGTTCGTAATCCCGCGCGCGGCTGCATCCGCCGGATTGATCTCGACGTACATGTCCTGCTTCAGTTCGGCCAGCCACTTGTTGGAGCGCGTCTCCTCACCGCCACCCTCATACTCGACCAGCCGGCCGGAAGTGAGGATCAGCGGAAATTGTTTGACGACACCCTTGTCGACGGCCGTCTTCTGCACCGTGAAGCCTATATTGGGTACGCGGAACTGTTGAGCGTCCGGCAACGTCGGATACTTGGCGACGAGATCGGGGCGCGGCGTGTAGATTGGCTCGCGATGCGTCGGAATCGCATCGGGAAGGTTCCATGCGATCGTTCGCGCCTTGCCGTTGCCGCAGGGTGCGCAGCCATGTTCGATCGACACGCGCTGGATACCGCCAGACAGATCCGTCGACCACGACACAGCGTCGACGTTGTTGCCGCCGATTTTCTGGATGACGGCGAGCTCAGCGGGAGTGAGGTCCTTGTCCCAACCGAGCTTCTTCAGCACGCCGACCGTAAACTCGGGATAGCCGTCCTTGATTTCCGATCCGGCCGAGTAGGAGCCATCGGCAAGCAGGCTTTCGCCGTTGCGCTCCACACCGAAACGCGCGCGGAATGCGCCGCCGCCTTCCTTCACCGGCAGATTGGTGTTGTAGAGGACCGGAGACCCAGGGTGCTTGAATTCTGGGGTTCCCCAGCACGGCCACGGCAGGCCGTAAACGTCGCCGCCCACGTCCGGATCGTCCTTCGGTGCGCGCAGCGTGACCACGTCGAACTTCGACTGGTTGTGCATATGCGCCTTGAGCCGCTCCGGCGATTGTCCGCAATACCCGGTCGACCAGCCGCCGCGATTGATCTCGCGCAGAATATCCTCGGCGGACACGGCACCGTCCACGACCTTGATGTTCTTGAACATCTGCTCTGCGAAGCCGAGCTTCCGAGCGAGCATGTACATGGTATCGTAGTCGTTCTTGCACTCGAAGATCGGCTTGACGATCTGCTCGCCCCATTGCAGCGACCGGTTGGAGGCGGTGCGCGACCCGTCCATCTCGAAACTCGTGCAGGCGGGAAGCAGATAGATGCCATCCTTGCGCTCGGAGAGTACCGACCAGGTCGTGGGATAGGGATCACACACGACGAGCAGATCGAGCTTCTCGATGCCTTTCACCGACTCCGGCATGCGCGCGATCGTGTTGGCGCCATGCCCCATCACGAACATGGCCTTCATGGTGTCAGGCTGGGTAATCTGGTTCTTCGGTAGCAATGTCGCATCGAACCAGCGCGTACTGGTGACGCCGGGCGCTTCCATCAGCGTCTTATTCGCGAAGCGCGAGAGCATCCAGTTGTAGTCGACCTCCCACACGCGGCACCAATGCTTCCAGGCATCCTCGGTGAGACCGTAGTAGAGCGGCAGAGTCGTCACATCGAGACCGAGATCGGTGGCGCCCTGAACGTTGGTGTGACCGCGGAAAATATTGGCGCCGGCGCCGTTGACGCCGACATTGCCGGTGGCGAGCAGCAGGATGCAACTCGCGCGCACATTCGCAGTCCCGACCGTGAACTGGGTTTGCCCCATCGCCCAGATCAGGGTCGCTGGGCGCTGCTTTGCGAATATTTCGGCGATACGCTTCACCTGCGCTTCCGGCAGGCCCGTGACGCGCTCGACCTCATCGGGCGGCCACTTGTCGACCGCCTTGCGGATCTCATCCATCCCGTACACGCGCTGGCGGATGAATTCCTTGTCCTCCCAGCCGTTCTTGAAGATGTGCCAGAGCATTCCGTAAATCGTCGGAATGTGCGTGCCGGGTCGCACCCGCACATATTCGGTCGCGTGCGCAGCCGTGCGCGTCATCCGCGGATCGATCACAATCATGTTGGCGCGGTTGAGCTCCTTGCCTTCGAGAATGTGCTGCAGCGATACCGGATGCGCCTCTCCCGGGTTGCCGCCCATGACCATGATAGTCCGAGCATTGCGAATATCGTTGTAGCTGTTCGTCATCGCCCCGTAGCCCCACGTGTTGGCGACCCCCGCGACGGTAGTGGAGTGGCAAATGCGCGCTTGATGATCGGAATTGTTGGTTCCCCAGAACGCCGCGAATTTGCGATTGAGATAGGCGGCTTCATTGGTGAACTTGGCGGAGCCGAGCCAGTACACCGAATCCGGCCCCGACTTCTCGCGGATCGCCATCAGCTTATCGCCGATCTCGTCGATTGCCTGTCCCCACGAGATTCGGTACCACTGGCCGTTCACGAGCTTCATCGGATAGCGCAGGCGGCGTTCAGTCAGCACGTCGTCGCGCACGGCTGCGCCCTTGCAGCAGTGCGAGCCGCGATTGATCGGCGAGTCCCAGCCCGGCTCCTGACCGGTCCACACGCCGTTGGCGACCTCGGCGATGACCGTGCAGCCGACCGAGCAATGCGTGCAGACATTCTTGCGGATCGTTAGTCCCGCGCCGGGCGGCGGCGGGGGGCCGGCTTCCGCCTTGCGCACCGCATTGAGCGGCAAGGCACCGAGCGCGGCTAGAGTACCTGCGGCGAGACCGGAGCGGCGTAGAAAACTGCGGCGATCAAGAGTGCCGTTTGCTGGGACTGGCAGCGCCGCCGCCAGAGCACCGCGGTGCACTGGATGATGTGCTTTCTTGATCAGCATGGGATCACTTCCCCGTTTTCTCGGGATAGCGGTTCACGCGGTAAAATGTCTGAACCTCGCGACTGTCCGCGCGATAACGGGCTTTTTGCCTGTCGGGAAAGTCCTTAGCCTCGACCGGAATAGGTGCGTTTGTGGCCGCTGCAGCGGCCCCAATCACCAGCAAGCGGAAGAAATTGCGGCGGCCGACTTTCAGGTCAGGCAAGTAATTCATGCTCTTGTCTCACATGACTCTCAAAACACCGGGGCATCAGATGCTTTTGCGACCGCCGGGTGACATGCGAACGAACCCGCTCGGTTTGAATGAGCCTGCCTTCTCGGTAACGTCGCTCCATCGTTCGCCATCGTTCGCTCCGAGAATTGCCACGATGTCACGCAACCGTGCGATGGCGTTCGGAGACGAAGCGACGTTTCCCGAGACGGGATACCTGCACTATGAAATGCACAGGTATCAGGGGATGCCGCCCTGCCCTTTAGGCTATCGGCGTCCCGACGGTCGATTTGGCAAAGATTGTCTGGCGGTACCATCTCGTACCATCCTTGCACTACATGCGTACAGGCGATGTGTAACCGGCGTCCGGACGCGAATGCTTGGTGAATATTGCTGCGCCTTATGACTTTTTTGCGGCAATCTGCGAACGGGCTGCAGCGTGCCTGAACGCTGGATCAAAAGCATCACGCGGTCAGCCCTGCGAGAGTCATCAGCATTCTGAAGAGGCCCGCGACAACGCCGAGCGCCAGGACGCTGGCCGCCCAGATCAGAACAAGCCAGCCGGCACGGCGAAGCCATGTTGAAGCCCCGACGGACGAGCGTGCAGCCATCAGTGATATCCTTCACCGGCTTTCACCTTTCCGCGGAACACGTAGTAGGACCATGCGGAATAGCCGAGGATGAACGGGATGACCAAAAGGGCGCCGACCAGCGTGAAGCCCATGCTTTCCGCCGGCCCGGCGGCCTCCCTAATCGAGACCGCCGGTGGGATGATATTCGGCCACAGGCTGATTGCGAGACCGCTATAGCCCAGGAACAGCAACAGGAGCGCAAGCATGAACGGCGTTGCTTGCGCCTCATGCTTGAGCACGCGCAGCATGGCCCACGTCGCGGCGGCGACAAGCACCGGCACGGGCGCGAAGATGATGATGTTGGGCAGTGAGAACCACCGTGCGGCGATGCTCGAATGCGCAAGCGGGGTCCACACGCTCACAATGACGATCGCCGCAAAAAGGATGATCGTTGCCGAACGCGCCAGCGCTTTGACACGGCGCTGGAGTGCACCCTCGGTCTTCATGATAAGCCAGGTGCAGCCGAGCAAAGCATAGGCAACGAGGAGGCCGACGCCTGTGAAGAGGCTGAACGGAGTGAGCCAATCGAAGCTGCCGCCCTCGTAGGATGCGCCGGTCACCGTGAAGCCGTTGATGAAGGCGCCCACGGCGACCCCTTGCGAGAATGTCGCGACGTACGATCCGACCGCGAATGCCTTGTCCCAGAACGGTCTGTGCGTTTCGTCCGCCTTGAAGCGGAACTCGAAGGAGACGCCCCGCCAGATCAGGCCAGCCAGCATAAAAAAGAGCGGGATATAGAGCGCGCTGAGCAGCACCGAGTAGGCAAGCGGGAAGACGGCCATCAGTGTAGCCCCTCCCAGAACCAGCCACGTCTCATTGCCGTCCCAGACCGGGGCGACCGTGTTCACCATGGTGTCGCGGTCGCCCCTGTCTCGGATGAACGGAAAGAGGACGCCGATTCCGAGGTCGAAACCGTCCATCACCACATACATCATCAATGCGAAGGCGATGATAATCGCCCAGATGACGGGAAGATCGATGCCCATCGCTCTTACCTCCTCCTGTCACTCGGTAGCTCAATCGCCGCATGCATGCTGTCGGTGACCGCGGACAGAGGACGCGCCGGGCGCCCGCTTTCCGGTTCGGGTGGATGCTCGCCAGACGGCACAGGGCCTTTCGCCACCAGTTTCAGCATGTAGCGGATGCCCGTACCGAAGACGGTCAGATACATGACGATGAACATGATCAGCGTTACCGAAAGTTCGAGCGCAGAGTGGTTCGATACCGCGTCCTTCGTCCGCATCACGCCATAGACCACCCAGGGCTGGCGTCCCATCTCCGTGGTCACCCATCCCGCCAGGAGCGCCACCAGACCAGCCGGGCCCATCAGCACCGCGAAGCGCAGAAAAAGCTTCGACTGGTAGAGTTCACGGCGCCAGCGCGCCCAAGCGCCCCAAAGGCCAAGCAGCAGCATGAGGAGGCCCAGCCCGACCATGATCCGGAAGGTCCAGAAAATGACCGTGGAGTTCGGCCGGTCCTCGGGGGCGAAATCCTTTAGCCCACGAATCTGATCGTTCCAGCTATGGGTCAGGACGAGGCTGCCTAAATGCGGAATCTGCAACGCATAGCGCGTCGTTTCGGCGGTCATGTCGGGCCAGCCGAACAGGATGAGCGGGAGACTCTCGCCGGGCGTGTTCTCCCAATGACCCTCGAGCGCGGCGATCTTCGCCGGCTGATACTCAAGAGTATTGAGCCCGTGTTGATCACCGATGGTGATCTGTATGGGCGTGACAATGAGCAGCATCCACATGGCCATCGACAACATCGTGCGCACGGCCGGTGTGTCGCGCTTCTTGAGCAGATGCCATGCGGCGGATGCCCCGACGATGAGCGCCACGGACAGGTAGGCCGCAACCGTCATGTGCGCGAGGCGGTATGGGAAGGACGGGTTGAAGATCACCTTCAGCCATTCGACGGGCACGACGCGCCCGTTGGCGATCTCGAAACCTTGCGGTGTCTGCATCCAGCTATTGGACGCGAGAATCCAAAAGGCAGAAATAAGCGAGCCGATCGCCACCATGACAGTGGCGAAGAAATGCAGGCCCGGCCCGACCTTGTTCCACCCGAACAGCATGACGCCGAGAAATCCGGCTTCGAGGAAGAAGGCGGTCAGCACCTCGTAGCTGAGCAGCGGACCCGTGATGGTTCCGGCGAAAGCCGAGTAATAGCTCCAGTTGGTGCCAAACTGGTAGGCCATGACGATGCCGGAAACGACGCCCATGCCGAAGCTGACAGCGAATATGTGCAACCAGAAATGATAGAGGTCGTGGTAGACGGGATCTTTCTTCCACAGCCACAGGCCTTCCAGTGCCACGAGATAGCTCGCAAGGCCGATGCTGATCGCCGGGAAGATGATGTGGGACGACATCGTGAATCCGAATTGGATTCGCGCGAGTTCCAGTGCGGTCAGGCCAAACATAGTCGCCCTCCTTCAGCACCCACGGCAGCGGCATCTGGGGTCCGCGCTGCGTCGAAGACGAGCGGCGCTGCTCGGACGGAGGTGGCGCTGACGATCGGTTTTCTCACCGAGCGCCTCTCTTCTTCATCGGCATGCCTAACTGATCGGCGGGTAAGGGACGGAATTGGACAACGCGTCCGCCGCCCTGCCGGGTGATAGCGTCATACCTCGCAAAAGGGAGTGGTCATGAGCTTTCAAAGCAAGCGTATCAATGGTTCCCCTCTCGCAGACGCATTAAATGATCAAGCGGTGTTGCGCCGGTAAATTGCAGAATGCTGAAGGTCTCCCGATCAACGAAAGCTATCGGTCCTGCCGCTGGCATGAGGGCCGAAACAACAAGCGTGACGATGAAAGCGATAGTGAAGGCGAGACGATATACCATTCGA
>Ga0193699_10001130_pt1 | contig 10714 bp, 14 predicted proteins | sample L3c2metaG_FD_160095 | JGI IMG/M metagenome (GOLD analysis project Ga0193699, IMG submission 160095) | Soil microbial communities from a riparian zone of the East river system, Colorado, United States - L3c2 | ecosystem: Environmental > Terrestrial > Soil > Riparian zone | place: USA: East... | reverse complement strand
TCGAGCCTCCCTCGTCTGGAATCGTTTCGACTCAAGACCGCAGGTGCTCAGTTAGAAGTGTGCAGCGGCGAATTGCTCTCCCCCTTGTGGGGGGAAACTCGAGTCAGCCACATTCGGGGTACCCCGCCGGTGAGCGCGGAAAGAGGAAAGAGGCTACCCGGCTGTTGCGGCAGGAACCTTGGCGTCTGCGTCGCGACCGCGGTTCACCAGCCGGCGCAGCTGCTCGGGATCGTTCGCGTGGGCGAGCGCCTCGGGAAGCGTTACGTCGCCGTCCTGGACGAGCTTCGCGAGTGCTTGCTCGAGCGTGTGCATCCCACGCCGTCCGCCGGTGTGCATGTACGAGTGCACCTGCTCCATCTTGGCCTGGCGAATCAGGTTCCGCACCGCGTCGTCTGCAACGAGCACCTCAACGGCCGCACGCCGATCCTCTCCATCCGCGGTCACGAGCAGCGCCTGCGCGATGATCCCTTGCAGCGAGGCGCCCAACTGCACGCGGACCTGAGCTTGCTGCTCGTGCGGGAACACGTCGACGATCCGGTCGATCGCGCCCGCCGCGCTCCGTGTGTGCAGCGTGGCGAAGACGAGGTGGCCTGTCTCGGCGGCCGTGAGCGCGATCGAGATCGAGTCGAGGTCGCGCAGCTCGCCGACGAGGATCACGTCGGGGTCTTGGCGAAGTGCCGAGCGCAACGCACGCGCAAAAGAACGCGTGTCCGCACCGACCTCGCGCTGGTTCACGACAGCACGCTTGTGCGAGTGCAGGAATTCGATGGGGTCTTCGACGGTGACGATATGACAGGCGCGTTCCTCGTTGATCGCGTCGACCATCGCTGCGAGCGTCGTCGACTTGCCGCTGCCGGTCGGGCCGGTGACGAGCACGAGGCCACGCGGGCGGAACGCAAGCTCATGAACGATCGCGGGCATGCGAAGGTCCTCGAGCGTCGGGATCGTCGCCGGTACGAGGCGAACGGCGCAGGCGACCGAGTCGCGGTCGTAGAACGCGTTCAGCCGGAACCGCCACTTGTTGCCGAGGGCGTAGGAGAAGTCGAGCTCGCGCTCGACCTCGAGCTCCTTCTGCTGGTCCAGAGTCGTGATCCGGTAGACGAGGCCGCGCATTTCGTCCGCCGTGAGCGGTGGGATGTCGACGCGCTCCAGCTCGCCGCGCACCCTGAGGACGGGCGGCGATCCGGCGCAGAGATGGAGATCCGAGGCCCCGGCCGCAGCCATCCGCTCGAACAGGTCGATGAGGGTGAACCCCGCCACAGAGAAGGGAATCGGCGGATCAGGCGGCGAGCTTGAATATCTCCGAGAACATCAGGAATCTCGCGTGGGCGTTGGGTTACGCCAGTGCGACGGTGGTCTCGTCGCGCGATCCGGCGTAGTCGTCACCGAGACGCTCGCGGAGCTTCTGCTCCAGCTCGCCGCTCGCTTCGAGCTCTTCGACGATATCGGCCCCGCCGACGAGCTCGCCCTTGACGAACACCTGCGGGATCGTCGGCCAGCCGGAGATCGCCGTCAGCTCCTGGCGAATCGCCGGGTCCGGCAGCACGTCGACCGCGGTCACCGAAGCGCCCGCGCGCCGCAGCGCTTCCAACGCCCGGCCAGAGTTGCCGCACATCACGAACGCAGGCGTGCCCTTCATGAAGATCGCGACGTCCGAGCCGTCGATCACCTCTTTGATTTTTTCCGAATAGCTCATGTCGCTCCCTTCGTCTTGATGCGCAGCTCATGGATGGTGCCGTCGGCGAGTGGCGCCGAGAGCGCCTCGTACACGCGCCGGTGCTGCTCCACGAGCGAGAGGCCGACGAGCGACGGCGAGGTCACGACCACCTGGAAATGGTCGCCGCCGCCGGTGCGGTCGATCACGTCGAGCTCGGTCGCGTCGGGAAACGCGCTCTCGAGCAGCTGCCGGAGAGGCTGTGTGCTCACGGCTCGATCGTAGCGAGCGCCAGGTGGTCGCCAGGGGCTACGCCGGCCGCGGCGCCCTCCGCCAGCTCGATCACGACCTTCGCCCCGCGGCGCGAGGCCATCCGCCACGGGCGCAACGACGGCACGACGTCGAGCACGACGAGGTCGCGGTCGCAGAACACCGCGTCGATCGTGAAGCGCATGAAGAGCATGTGGATCGAACCTGTCGGACGGAACAACATCGCTTCGCCGTGCGCGAGCGATGCGCGTCCGAGCAAGCCGCGCATGCGCGACCACGGCCTGACCGCGAGGTGACAGCGATCAGCGACAACCGTTCCATCTGTGTTCAGAAGCTTTGTGGTTTGCATGAGCGTTGCGTTGTCACCCTTCTGAACGTTGCGTCGTAACCCTTCTGATCGTGCGTCGTAACCCTTCGGAGTGATTTGCACAACGCCTGCGCAAGTTTCGCCAGACAGCGGTTTCTACACCTCCGCAAGCAACGCACGTTCTGTGTTTTTGTCCGCTCCGCCGCCGCTTGAAAGGAGGTGTACCGATATGGAACTTCGTGACTGGTACGAGCTGGTGCGCATTCAGCTCAAGCGCGAAGAGGGTCAGACGATGGCCGAATACGGATTGCTGATTGCGTTCATCGCGATCATCGCCCTGGTTGGCGTCACGGCCCTCGGTGGTTCGCTCTCGACCTTCTTCACCACCCTCGCTGGAAAGATCAAGTAGACCGCACGACGGCGGGCCCTCGCCGCCCTGAGGGCCCGCCGCACCATCCCGATCCGCCGTTACTCGAAAGGAGGTGTGCCGAATGAAGCTTCGTCACTGGTTCCGGCAACTGCGTTTCCAGGTCACGCGCGAGGAGGGCCAGACGATGGCCGAATACGGACTCCTGATTGCGTTCATCGCGATCATCGCCCTGGTCGGCGTCACGGCCCTCGGTGGTTCGCTCTCGACCTTCTTCACCAACCTCGCCGGACAGATGAAATAGCTCTTCGAGGCCCTCGTCGGCCCGAGGGCCTACCCACCTCCAACCCACCTCCAAACACCGCCCACAACCCGCCTGCACCACCCGCCGCCAATGAAACACATCATCCGCAACCTATCTTCCGCCGCCGACGAAACGGGCCAGACAATGGCCGAGTACGGGGTCCTGATCACCGGGATCGCCATCGTCGTCGCGCTCGCCATCCCGACCTTCGGCGCCGCAGTCGGGGACCTCTTCCGCGGCGTCGTCTCTGCCTTCGGAGCCTGAAGCGTGGACCGCAATCGCACACTTGGTTCCGAGCACGGCCAGGCAGCAACGGAGATGGCGCTCATCCTCCCGATCCTCGCGGCGATCCTGCTCGGGATCGCGCAATTCGGAATCCTGTTCAACAACTACATCACGCTCACCGACGCGACGCGCACCGGCGCGCGCAAGGCGGCGGTCAGCCGGTTCACCGGCGACAAGGGCGCTGCTGCGGAGCTTGCGGTGCGCGCCGCCGCCTCGAATCTCACCCCGAGCAAGCTCGACGTGGAGGTCACGTCGGACAACTGGAGCGTGCCGGGAAGCGACGTCATCGTCACCGCGAAGTATCCGTACGAGCTCAACATTCTTGGCTGGGTCATCCAGTCCGGCGATCTCACGAGCACCACGAAGGAGAGGTTGGAATGAACGCGCTCCGCAGAGAAGAAGGTCAGGTCACCGTCCTGACCGCGGTCTTCATCGTCGCGCTCCTTGGCATGGCCGGCTTCGTCATCGATGTCGGCTCCTGGTTCCGGCAGCAGCGTGTGGTGCAGACGACCGTTGACTCGGCCGCACTCGCCGGCGCGCAGTCGCTGCCGGGCAATCCCGGCAACGCGACAGCCCTGGCGACGACCTTCGCAGGAAAGAACGGCGGCGTCGCCGGCCTGAACGTGACGATCGGCAGCAAGTGGAAGCCCAACGACATGATCAGCGTCAATCAAACCGCGCCGTCGGAAGGCTTCTTCTCGAAGCTCTTCGGCGTCTCAACCGTCTCACTCAGCGCGAAGGCGAGCGCGGTCTCCGAAGTCCCGGGCGCGGCGCGCTGGGTCGCTCCCATCGTCGTGAACATCAAGCATCCCGATCTCTCAGGCCCCGGCTGCCCGTGCTTCAAGTCGCCGACGACCCTAGACCTCGGCAAGACCGGCGCGCCCGGCGCATTCGCACTCATCAATCTCGACAACACCGACGACACCGGAACGATCGGAGCGAGCACGCTCGCCGACTGGATCGTCAAGGGGTACAACAAGTATCTGCCGCTCGGTGGATATTTCTCCGACCCGGGCGCCAAGTGGAACAACAACACGATTCAAGACGCATTGCGCGTCCGGTACGGCACCGACCTGCTCTTCCCCGTCTACGACACGTTGGTGGCCGGGGGATCGAACGCTGAGTACCACATCATCGGCTGGGCCGGCTTCCACCTGACGCTCGCCCAGGCGAGTGGCTCCGACGGCACGGTGTCCGGCTATTTCACCCAGGTGATCTGGGAGGGACTCGTCGATGAATCCGGCCCGGCCGATCCCGAGATCCCCGATCTAGGTGTCTACTCCGTCGCCCTCGTCGACTGACCCGAAGGAAGCCGCCCATGACCTATCGCATCCGTAACATCGCCGTCGCCGTCGGGCTTGCGCTTGTCGCCGCATTGCTCACGACGTTCTACGTCGCGAACTACAAGCGCCACGTCCGCCAGACCGAAAGCACTGTCACGATCTACGTCGCGAAGCGGGACATCCCCCAGGGGACGCCCGGCTCCGAGCTGATCAAGTCGGGCTGGATCAAGACCCAGGACGCCGTGCAGCGCTCGGTCGTGCCGGGCGCGATCTCCAGCCCCGACCAAATCCGTAGCCTGATCACCCGCCAGGACATCTATGCCGGCGAGCAGGTTTCGCTCCGTCGCTTCGCCGGTCACGCCGAGCAAGGCGTGCGCTCTCAGCTGCGCGGTGGACTACGAGCACTCTCGGTTCCCGGCACACCTGACGCGCTGCTGTCCGGGACGCTCCGCGACGGTGATCACGTCGACGTGATCGCGAACCTGAAGACGGGCGACTGCTCGACGTGCTTCGCGGTCCGCAACATCGCGCGTGACGTGCTCGTCCTGCACGCGTCGGGCACATCGGGCCTGCCGAGCAGCAAGACGGGCGGCGAGGGCACCTCGGTGCTACTCGCAGTCCACGACAGCCGTGAGGCACAGAAGATCTGGTACGCGGTGGAGAACGCCGCGGGTTGGTCGCTCGCCCTCCGTCCGGTCGCCAACGGGACTGATAGCCCGGAGGACGTCGAAGGCATCACCTCACTGCTCAAGGACGGCGCTTCCGCCGCGAACGCCGAGCACTACGTCGGAGGCCCGAAATGACCGAGCACACAGAGCACACAGAAATCCAGCGCACGCGTCTCTACTTCACCGGCGACTGTGACGGCTTCTCCGAGCTGAAGGAGTCGCTTGCTCAGCACCCCGCACTCGAAGTGATCGGTTCCAGCGAGCATGTCGCGCAAGCCAGCGGCGTGCTCGCAGGTGGCCACCTCGGGTGCGTCCTCCATGCCACCCGCTCGGAGCGGTTCCCCGCGACCGAGGTCGCAGCGATCCGCGAGCAGACGCGTGCCCCGATCGTGATCGTTGCGGCCGGCACCGCCTCGGAGATCCTCGAGGAGGCGCTCGACGCCGACGTTTCGGACGTCCTGCTCTTGCCGCAGCTCATCGAGAACGTCCTGTTCGTCGTCAAGAAGGCATCCCACGCGAAGCGTGCCTTGCCGACCGTGACCCGAGCGCAGCTCGGCCGTGTCGTCACCGTGTTCTCGCCGAAGGGCGGCACCGGCAAGACGGTCACCGCGTCGAACCTCAGCGCCGCGCTCGCCAAGCAGGGGCAGAAGACGCTGCTCCTCGACCTCGACCTCCAGTTCGGCGACGCCGCAATCGTGATGGGCATCGAGCCGGAGAAGACGGTGTACGACCTCGTTGTCGCACCGGGCGAGCTCGACCACGAGAAACTCGCCGGCTACATCACGAAGCACCCGTGCGGCCTCGACGTCCTCCCTGCCCCACTTCGACCCGAGGATGCAGAGCTCGTCACCGAATCGAAGATCACGCGCCTGCTCGAAGTTGCCCGCGAGACGTACGACGTGATCGTCGTCGACACGTCGCCGTTCTTCCACGGGCCGATGCTGGCGACACTCGATCGCACGGACGAGCTTCTCGTCCTCTGCGGTCTCGATGTTCCGACGCTGAAGAACGTCCGGCTCGCACTGCAGACGCTCGAGCTGCTCTCGTTCCCGACGAGCCGCATCCGCTTCGTGCTCAACCGGGCCAACACGAAGGTCGGCCTGAGCAAGCGCGAGGTGGAGTCGGCGCTCAAGGTGTCGATCGACACCGAGGTGCCGTCGGACCGCGCGGTCCCGATCTCCGTAAATCAGGGGAACCCCGCGGTTCTCGCAAATCCGAACAGCGACTTCTCCCGGGCACTCATCGGCCTCGCGAAGACGCTGATCAAAGAGCCGACCAAGGCGCCGAAGGCCAAGTCGCAACAGCGACGCCGGCTCAGCCTGGCGAGGAGCTGACGATGGGCCTCCACGACAGGCTGTCACGCCAGGGCGACGGAGCCGCCACGCTGGCGGTCGTCGGCAACGGTGCCGCGCACGCTGCACCGGTGACCTTCGCCGATGACCCCTATGCGGACCTCAAGAGTCGCATCCATCACCAGTGCATCGCGAAGCTCGGCCCCGAGCTCTTCAAGCAAGACGGTTCGAGTGACCTGACCGATCAGGTGTATCGCGCCGTCACCGAGGAGCTCGCGCTCGACCGGACCCCGCTGACACGCGATGAGCGCCGCGAGATCGTCCGGCAACTGACGGACGACATCCTCGGCTACGGGCCGATCGAGCCCCTCCTCCGCGACGACTCGGTCACGGAGGTCATGGTCAATGGCTTCGACAAGGTCTACGTCGAGCGCAACGGCAAGCTCGAGCGCAGCGACGTGCGTTTCGTCGACGATTCGCACGTGATGCGGATCATCGACAAGATCGTCTCCCAGATCGGTCGCCGAGTCGACGAAGCGTCACCGATGGTCGACGCCCGACTTCCGGATGGAAGCCGTGTCAATGCCCTCATCTCGCCGCTGGCCTTGAACGGCCCGACGCTGACGATCCGCAAGTTCTCCCGCGACCCGTACACGGTCAACGACCTGATCACGTTCGGGACGCTGACCGCGCGCTCGGCACAGTTCCTCGCGGCCGGCGTGAAGGGCAAGCTGAACGTGCTGATCTCCGGCGGTACGGGCACCGGCAAGACGACGACGCTCAACGCCATGAGCGCGTTCATTCCCGGCGACGAGCGCATCGTCACGATCGAGGATGCAGCCGAGCTCCAACTGCAGCAGGAGCACGTGATCACGCTTGAGTCACGCCCCTCGAATATCGAGGGCTCCGGCGAGATCAAGATCCGCGAGCTCGTGCGGAACGCACTGCGGATGCGGCCCGACCGCATCATCGTCGGTGAGGTTCGCGGCGCGGAGACGCTCGACATGCTCCAGGCGATGAACACCGGCCATGAGGGCTCGCTGACGACGATCCACGCGAACTCGCCGCGCGACGCGCTCTCCCGCCTCGAGACGCTCGTGATGACCGGCGGCGTGGAGCTCCCTCACCGCGCAATCCGGGAGCAGATCGCGAGCGCCTTCGACCTGCTGGTCCAGATTCAGCGGCTCGTCGACGGTTCGCGCCGCGTTACGCACATCACCGAGGTGCTCGGGATGGAGGCAGATGTCGTGACGATGCAGGACATCTTCGTCGCCTCTCCCCCGACCGAAGAGGAGGGCTACACCGGCGGGCACCGGCTGCTCTCACCGCTCCGCGCCACCGGCCTCAAGCCGCACTTTCTCGAAAAGCTCGCCGCGAACAACGTGGTGCTTCCGCCGACGTTCTTCTCCGGCGACGACCCCGATCAGCTGCGTGCGTCGTTCGCAGCGGTTGGCTTCGGGGGTACGTACGAGTGATGCGTCGGTTCCTTCGCCGTCGGCGGCGTCTCGTACCGCTCGCGCTGGCCGCATTAGTGGTGGCGCCTGCGGCGTCCGCCGCCGTGCGCATCCAGTCGGTCGATACGACCGGGTTTCCTGCCGTCCGCCTGACGGTCGTCGCACCGATGCACGCCGTGTCGCCACGGCTCACCGAGAACGCGGCACCGGTGACGGGTTACACCGCCGTCAACCTCGGCGGCCAGAAGGCGATCGTGCTTGCGCTCGATCGCTCGCAGTCGATGCTGGGCCGTCCGTTCGCCAACGCCCTCAGCGCTGCACGAACGTTCGTCGGCTCGGCCGGGCCGCGTGACCATGTCGGCATCGTCGCGTTCGGACACGCGGCGTTCGGGCTGGGCCGGTTCTCGGCCTCTCCGGCCGACGCCCAGACATCGCTCGGCGGGCTGAGCGTCGACGACAAGAGCGGCACGGCCCTCTACGACGCGATTGTGCTCGCCGCATCGCACCTCGCAAGCGACAACTCTCCCGGCCGCGCGATCGTCGTCGTCACCGACGGTGACGATGTCTCGAGCACCCACACCTTGCAGCAGGCGGTCACTGCTGCGCACGCGGGCCATGCCGCGGTGTACGCGATCGGCATCGGCGGCCCGAGCTTCTCGCCGGATGCCCTCCGGACACTCTCGCGGGAGACCGGCGGCTCGTACCGGCAGGTTGCACGCACGCGCGACCTCGCCGGCGTCTACACCGCGCTCGCATCCGAACTCGACCGGACCTGGCAGCTGTCCTATGTGACGGCGGCCCGCCCCGGCATGACGCTTCGCCTTGCGGCGACCGTCCCAGGCGCCGGAACTGCGCACAGCGTCGCCCAGGTCGCCGGCGGCGACGCTGCGCCGATTGCGCCCTCGAAGCTCATCCCCTCGGTCGGTTACAGCGGCGCCGGAACGATCCTGGTCGCCCTCACCGTCGGGTTGCTCGTGCTCCTCTCGTGCGGCTTCTGGTTTGCCTCGCGGCGCGGCGGCAAGTTGCGCGCGCGGATCGAGCCGCACCTGGGGCTCGCGGACCGCGATCCGAAAGTGAGGCGGCAGCACGGCCGCGCCGCAGCACGCGTGCACGTCGCGAACAGCGTCGAACGAGTGCTCGGGGACCTCCGGCAGTTTCAGAGCGTCCAGCTGACGATCGAGCGGGCCGACCTTCCCCTGCGGGCAGGGGAGCTCCTCGCTCTCTGCACAGGCCTCGCGTTCCTGTGCGGGCTGCTGACCGCAGCGAGCGCGTCACCGACCCTTGTGACGCTTGCCGTCATGGGAGTCGCCGGCTGGGCGCCCTATGCATACGTCTCGTTCAGGGCGAAGTCGCGCATCAAGAAGTTCGAGAACCAGCTGCCGGACCTGTTGATCACGATCGCCGCGTCACTCAAGGCTGGTCATAGCTTCCGCCAGGGAATTCAGTCCGTCGTCGACGAAGGCGCCGAACCGGCGGCGAAGGAGTTCCGCCGCGTCCTGACCGAGACGCAGCTCGGGAAGACGATGGACGACGCTCTGGCAGACCTCTCGGTTCGCATCGGGTCCAAGAACCTCGCGTTCGTGATCAACGCGGTCACGATTCAGCGCCAGATCGGCGGCTCGCTGGCAGGGTTGTTCGACATGGTGGCCGACACCGTCCGGCAGCGCCAGCAGTTCGCCCGCAAGGTGAAGGGCCTCACTGCGATGGGGCGCATGTCCGCCTACGTGCTCGTCGGCCTGCCCTTCTTCATCGGCGCGATTATGAGCGTGGTCAACAGGGGCTACATGGACCCGCTGTTCCAAACCGCCTCGGGTCAGAAGATGCTCGTCTCAGGGGTCGTGATGATCGCCATCGGGAGCGCCATGCTCAAAAAAATCGTCTCGTTCAGGGGGTAGTAGATGGTCCTGTTTCTCGCTCTCCTCTGTGTCGGCGGCGCCGCATTCGCACTCGGCGAGGCCGCGACGTACCCCGCGCGCGTAAAGGCTCGCTCGATCAAGCGCGCGGCGGAGTACGGACGCGTTCGCATCCCGCGCAGCGAGCAGGAGCTCGTGCAGTTCCGTCAGCGTGTTCTCTCGCCGCTCGCGGGCAAGCTGGCCGCGATCCCGCTGAAGCTCAGCCCGAGGACCAACGTCGAGGCGATCAGCGCACGGCTCGTCGCGGCGGGGCTGACGCACCGGCTGTCCGCGTCGACCTTTCTCACCATCAAGGGCGGAGCAATGCTCGGCGGTTCTGTCCTCGGCCTCCTCATTGCAGCTCTTGGCTCACTGGCTTCGAGCGTTTTGCTCGTTCCGATCGGCGGCGCGGTGGGCCTCATCGCCCCGGAGATCTTCCTCTCGATGAAAACGCGCAGTCGCCGCGACACGATTCGCAGCGAACTGCCGGACGCGCTCGACCTGCTTGCGGTCAGCGTCGAAGCGGGCCTCGGGTTCGATGCCGCTGTCACGAAGCTGGTCGATCACATGGAAGGACCGCTGATCGACGAGTTTTCGCTGACGATCAGCGAGATCCGCGTTGGTGAGACGCGCACGGTCGCATTGCGCAAGATGGCCGAGCGCGTCGACGCCACCGAGCTCTCGAACTTCGTCCGCGCGGTGATCCAGGCCGAGCAGCTGGGAATCTCCCTCGGGCGCATCTTGCGCGTGCAGGCGACCGACACGCGCCTGCGCCGCCAGGCCGCCGCCGAAGAGAAGGCGATGAAGGCGCCGATCAAGATGCTCTTCCCGACCGTCTTCCTCATCTTCCCGGCGCTCTTCATCGTCGTCCTCGGGCCTGCGTTCCTGAACATTCTCTCGGTGTTCAAATGACGCCTCCCGAAACAAAGCACGGGTTC
>Ga0193699_10001129_pt1 | contig 10728 bp, 9 predicted proteins | sample L3c2metaG_FD_160095 | JGI IMG/M metagenome (GOLD analysis project Ga0193699, IMG submission 160095) | Soil microbial communities from a riparian zone of the East river system, Colorado, United States - L3c2 | ecosystem: Environmental > Terrestrial > Soil > Riparian zone | place: USA: East River... | reverse complement strand
ACCGCCGCCCACGCCGCCGGGACCCGCGTCTTCGCGACGGGCGGCATCGGCGGTGTCCATCGTGGCGCGCTGTCTGGCGAAAGAGCCGGCGACGTTCCGACATTCGACATCTCGTCCGACCTGGAGGAGCTCGCCCGGACCCCAATGGCGGTCGTCTGCGCGGGCCCGAAGGCGATCCTCGACGTCCCGGCAACGCTCGAGTACCTCGAGACCAGGGGAGTGCCGGTCGTCGCGATCGGCCAGGACGATTTGCCCGGCTTCTATGTCCGGTCGCTCGGCGTACCCGCGCCGGCGTCCGTGCCGGATCTCGCGGCGGCCGCCCACCTCGCCGCTACCCACCTCGGTCTTGGGCTGGGCAGCGCGATCCTGCTCTGCGCCCCCGTCCCGGTCGAGGCCGCCCTGTCGGCGTCGGTCGCCAGCGAAGCAATCGAACGGGCGATCGCCGAAGCCGACGTGGCCGGGATCGCGGGACCGGCCCTCACCCCATGGTTGCTCGCGCGTGTCGCCGAGCTGACGGACAACGCCTCGATCCGGGCCAACACCGCGCTGATCGTCAACAACGCCGGCATCGCGGGGGCGATCGCGGTTCGCCTGGCGGACGGGCCGCCCAACTGAGCACCCCCTTCTGACCTTCGGCGCCTTGCTGGCGACCGGAGCGGTGGCTACACTCGCAGCCATCGCCGTCTTCCGGACGAGCGACCGCCGGGCCAAGGATCGGGGGCTTCTGGACCAGACCACCGGGTCCTGAAGCGTCAACTTGGCGGCGGCGCAGGACGGCGCGCAGAGGAGACCCGATGCGGATCTACGAGGGCAGCCCGCGCCAGGACTTCGAGGAAGTCTTCCGCTCGATCGGGGCGTTCCTCGACCAGCGGCGGATGACCGAGGTCCTGCTCGTCGAGGCACCCGACGGCTTCATCGTCCAGGGCATGGTCGTGACCAACTCATCCGGTGGGACCTGGTCGGACACGATCGGGACGCAGACGAAAGAGACGTTGACGTTCCTCGACGACGACATCGCCCGGTTCATGGACGAGTCGATCGCCCGCCGCGGCCAGCCGGCGCCCGGTCCGGAGCGCGACGCCGGCCACTACGAGAACGCATTCCGCGTCCTCGGCCGGTACATGGACGAGCAGAAGCCGCACGATGTCTTCTTCTTCGAGCAGGAGGGTGCGTTCGTCGTGCGCCTGCTCATGGCCACCCAGGCCGGCAGCAAGCACGTCCTCGCCGAGTTCACCCGCGAGGACGTCGCCGCGATGGTCGCGCGCGGACCGGCGCTGCGCCACCAGGAAGCCGCCAAACCGAGCGGTGGCAAGCCAACCACCGCAGCAACCTGATCCACCACCCATCCAAACCAGGTAGCAGGAGGTTCCCATGAAGGCTCTCAAGACCGTAGCGGTGGCGCTCGGCGTCACCCTCGCCGCGATGATCGTCATCCCGCTCGTCGTCCTTGCCGGCTTGTTCGTCTGGCTGAAGGTCACCGAAGAGGACGACGAGGACATCCTCGAGCTCGATCGCGAAGGCGCCTGAATAGCCGCGAGTGACCCAACGGCACCGATCGGGCAACCAGGGCCCGAACCGAGCCAGCCGGGATCATTGACGCCCGCCGAACGACCGGCGGGCGTCGGCACGTCCGGGGGCCCGTCCGCCGCCGACAGGCGCCTCGCCGAGATCGGCGTCCTGGCGGTCATGGTCCTGTGGGCCGCCAACTTCATCGTCGTCAAGTCGGCCGTCGCCGAACTGCCGCCGGTCGGCTTCACGTTCCTGCGGTTCACGCTTGCGTCAGTGACGCTGCTCGTCCTGCTGCGCTGGCGGGAGGGCAGCATCGGGTTGCCGCGGCGGGACCTGATTGCCATCCTCGCCCTCGGCGCGCTCGGTTTCGGGGCGTACCAGATCCTCTGGACTACCGGCCTCACCACGGTGCCGGCCGGTGATTCCGCGCTGCTCATCGCAGCGACTCCCGTCCTCGTCGCGCTGCTGTCCGTCGTCGCCCGATCGGACGTGCTGACGCCGCTGAAGCTCGCCGGCGTCATCGTCTCGTTCGTCGGTGTCGTGGTTGTCGTCGGGTCCGGGCCGGGGCTCAGTCTCGGCGGATCGCTCGTCGGCGAGGCGTTGACGCTGGCCGGCGCGGTCTGCTGGGCGATCTACACCTCGTTTGGCGCCCCGTTCGTGCGCCGCCACTCACCGCTCCGGGCGACGGCGTGGGCGACGGTCGCCGGGACAATCGTGCTTGCGCCGTTGGGCATCACCCAGCTCGCGAGCCTCGATCGGATCCCGCTCGGGCCGGACGTCCTTGGCGCGATCCTCTACTCGGGGATGCTGGCGGCCGGGGTTTCGAACGTCATCGTCCTCAACGGGGTGAAGGTCGTGGGCCCGACCCGGACCGCCGCGCTCCAGTTCCTCGTCCCGGGGCTGGCGGTCGTTCTCGCGTTCGCGTTCCTGGGGGAGGCGATCCGGCCGGGCCAGGTCCTCGGTGGGGCGATCATCCTGGGCGGCGTCCTCATCACGAGGCGCGACATCGTCCGCTACCGGCCGGTCCACGGCGGGGCGCGGCTGCCATGATCTGTTTCCACGCGTCGTCACGGGCCACAGCCCGCCGAAATTGTCACGCGATCTTCAGGCGGTCGTTAGTCGGGCAGTTCTTGCCATGCGATCTCGTGGTGATCGCCTGTCACGGACTCGGGTCAATGCCACGCTCAGCCGGCTCGGTCGCCACGTCAAACCGCTGCTTAATGCCCGCCTGAGGATCGCCTGACAGGAACGGCGCAGGAGAATGCGGTCTGGATGGGGAGCGGGGCGACGCCCGACAGGAGAGCCACGGCGCGCCGCTGATTCTCGTGCCACGTGCACGTGCGACACGTGGAGCGTGTTCGCGAAGCTCTTCTGCACGGAATTTTCGCGGGGCGTGCACCAGCTGCAAAAACCACCATTCCCGGTTGCGAAATCGGTAAAACAGGTCGGATGTGAACGTGGGGCGAGAATCTGGGACCGCCGGGCGCCGAGAGCCGCGAGGTTGGCCGCCGGCGCGGCAACGGCACCACTCCCCGACGATTTCGATTCGCATCCTCGGCCCGGATTCGATAGCATTGGAAAAACCCCCGGAGGACCGAACCCATGGCGAAGTATGTCTTTGTGACCGGAGGCGTCACCTCCTCACTCGGCAAGGGCATCACCGCCGCCAGCGTCGGACGACTCCTCAAGGCTCGAGGCCTCCACGTCTCGATTCTCAAGCTCGACCCCTACATCAACGTCGACCCCGGGACCATGTCGCCGTACCAGCACGGCGAGGTCTTCGTCACCGATGACGGCGCCGAGACCGACCTCGACCTCGGTCACTACGAGCGCTTCATCGACGAGAACCTGACCCAGCTCAGCAACGTGACGACGGGCCGGATCTACCAGGCGGTCATCGCCAAGGAACGCCGCGGCGACTACCTCGGTGGGACCGTCCAGGTCATCCCCCACATCACGAACGAGATCAAGGAGCGGATCGGGCGGGTAGCCCGCGACGGCGATCCTGATGTCGTGATCGTCGAGGTCGGCGGGACGGTCGGCGACATCGAGAGCCTGCCGTTCCTCGAGGCCATCCGCCAGATGCGCAAGGATGTCGGGCGGGCCAACGTCCTCTACATCCACGTGACCCTGCTGCCGGCCCTCGCCGCAACCGGCGAGCTCAAGACGAAGCCGACCCAGCACTCCGTCAAGGAGCTCCGCGGGATCGGCATCCAGCCGGACGTCATCGTCCTCCGCAGCGACCACCCGGTCAGCGACGAGATCCGCGACAAGATCGCCCTCTTCACCGATGTCGCGACCGATGCGGTGATCCCGGCAGAGACGGCCGACACGATCTACGAAGTGCCCCTCATGTTCGAGGCGGCCGGTCTCGGCCGGCTCGTCGTCCGCGAGCTCGGCCTCGGCGATCCCCACGTCGAGCCGGACCTCGACTCGTGGCGCGCGCTTGTTGCGCGGATCAAGGCACCGAAGCCCAGCCTCGAGATCGCTCTCGTCGGCAAGTACATCGAGCTGCCGGATGCCTACCTGTCGGTGACCGAGGCGCTCCGCCACGCGGCGTGGGCGCACGGTGTTGACGCGAAGGTCCGCTGGGTCGACTCCGAGGCGCTCACCCACGACAACCTCCACGCGGCGCTCGACGGGGCGGCCGGCGTCCTCGTCCCGGGCGGTTTCGGCCATCGCGGCATCGAGGGCAAGGTCCTCGCCGCCCACTTCGCCCGCGACCACAAGATCCCGTACCTCGGCCTGTGCCTCGGGCTCCAGTGCGCCGTCATCGAGCTCGCGCGCGACGTGACGGGCTCGAAGGACGCCAACTCGACCGAGTTCGACATGTTCACCGAGCACCCGGTGATCGACTTCATGCCCGACCAGCGCGAGCTCGAGGACAAGGGCGGGACGATGCGGCTCGGTCTGTATCCGGCCCGACTGACACCCGGCTCGAAGGCCGCTGCCGTCTACGGCGCCGAGGTGATCTACGAGCGCCACCGCCACCGCTTCGAGGTGAACAACCGCTACCGCCAGACCCTCGAGGCGGCCGGCATGATCCTCAGCGGCCAGAGCCCCGACGGACGGCTCGTCGAGATCGTCGAGCTCAAGGACCATCCGTGGTTCGTGGCATCGCAGTTCCACCCGGAGTTCAAGAGCCGGCCGGAGCGCCCGCATCCATTGTTCGACGGCTTCGTCGCCGCGTCACTGGCCGTCCGCGACGGCCGCGAGCCGGTGTTCGCCGCTCGCCACGCTCCGGAGCAGCCGGCGATCGAGCGCGAGGACGTCGCCCTCCCGAGCTAGCCCCGGATCGAGGGTCGCAGCGCCGACGGGCGTACGATAGGCGGACTGCCCATCCTGCCAGGAGCGCGCCTCATGAAGATCTTCCTCGACACCGCCGACATCGAAGAAATCCGGACCGTCCACCGCTGGGGCGTGCTCGACGGCGTCACCACGAACCCGACCCTCTTCGCGAAGACGAGCGGCTCGACCTACGAGGAGGTCCTCCAGGAGATCTGCAAGATCACCTCCGGCCCGGTTTCGGCCGAGGTCGTCGCCGAGGACGTCGACGGGATGCTCGAGGAGGGCCGCAAGTTCGCGAAGCTGGCCCGTAACATCGTCGTCAAGGTCCCGATGAGCGAAGAGGGCCTCGAGGCGATCAGCCGCTTCGCCGACGAGGGCATCAAGACCAACTGCACGCTCATCTTCACGGCCAACCAGGGCCTGCTCGCGGCGAAGGCGGGGGCGTCACTGCTGAGCCCGTTCGTCGGGCGGCTCGACGACATCAACCAGGACGGGATGATCGTCATCCGCGAGCTGTCCGAGATCGTCGCGATCCACGAGCTCGACACTGAGGTCCTCGCGGCCTCGATCCGAAACCCGCTCCACATGACCCAGGCGGCCCTTGCCGGCGCCCACGTCGCGACGCTCCCGTTCAAGGTCCTCCAGCAGATGGTCCACCACCCGCTCACGACGTCCGGGATCGTCCAGTTCCGCGCCGACTGGGAGAAGGCCCGCGCAGCGCTCGCCGCGAGATAGCGTCCGCCACCGGGTGGTCATCGCCGCCCGGTAGCCACCGCCGCGCTCCGCCGCCGCCCCGCCGCCGCCCCGCCGCAGTCCGCCGCCGCACCGCCGCAGTCCGCCGCCGCGCCACGGCACCCAGCCGCCGCCCCGCGGCCAGTTTCCAGTCTGGCCCGGCCCTGTCGGTCGGTCGCGCTCGCCGCGCGGCGGGTACCATAATCGATGATCGATAACATCCCGCCACGGTGATCGCGAACCCAGGAGCGACCCTCGGAGGACCAGCCATGGCAGAGAAAGAGGAGATCCTCGGCCAGTTCCTCGGGGACGAGGCGTTCCCGGTCGCGTGGGACGCCGACGTCGAGAAGGATTTCTTCTGGGTCTACGACGACCTCCATTGCCCGCACCCCGTCAGCCCGATGTTCTTCGACATCGGCGGCTGGTGGCTCAGCTGCGACCACATGTTCCGCAGGTTCGGGACTCCCTTCGCGGTCGACTGGCTGGCGAAGAACGTCAACGGCTACGTCTACACGACCGCGATCCCCGCCGATCCGCAGCTCCGCATCGACGCGACCGAGTACAGCGCCCGCTACGGCGCCCGCGTGCCGCGCGACGCGGCGTTCGCGACGACGATGGGCGCCTATCTCGACACCGTCCTGCCGGTGTACGGCCGGGACTTCGCCGACTGGTGGCGGGACCGGCTGCGGCCGGAGATGGAGCGCAACTTCGCGTTCCTCGAGGCCCGGCTCGACGTGGCAGAGGCGATGGACCTCGCCGATGTGGCCTGCCTGCTCGAGGACGCCATCGACATCCACGATCGCCACTGGAAGATCCACTGGATGCTGAACTTCGCCCAGCTGTCGGCGACGCTCAACCTGCGCGCGGTCATGGAGAAGACCCGCGGCGCGGTGGACGAGGCGCTGCTGGGGCGGCTCCAGAACTCTGCTTCGGATCGGAACTGGGACTCGATCGAGGCGCTCTGGCGGATGAAGAACGAGGTCCGCGACGACACAGAGCTGCGGGCTGCCTTCTCGCCAGACGAGGTCGCCGAGATCGCCGCGGCCCTGGGATCGAGCGAGCGCGGCCGGCGCTTCATGGCCGAGCGAGTCGAGCCCTACCAGCGCGAGTTCGGCTGGCACGCTGTCTGGAGCCATGAGTTCATCTTCCCGACGGTCCGCGAGCAGATGGAGCCGGTCCTCGAGCTGGTCCGCGGCTACCTCGCGACCGACTACGACTTCCCCAGTGCGATCGAGGCGATGCGCCTCGACATCGAAGCTGCCGCGCGAGAGATCGTCGATGGCCTGAGCGGCCCGGAGCTCGAGGAGATGGAGGCGGCAAACGCCGTCAACCTGCGGATGGCGCCGCTGACGCCCGACCACCACTTCTACATCGACCAGGGCGCGAACGCCCACCTCCGCCTCGTCCTGATGGAGGTCGGGCGCAAGCTCGTCGGCCTCGGCCGGCTCGACAATCCGGACGACGTGATGTTCCTTCGATACAACGAGCTTCGGGCGCTCATCGGGAGCGCCGCAGCGATCGATGCCAGGGGGATCGTGGCCGGCCGCCGGCGCGAGCGCGAGGCCGCGGCGAGGCTGCATCCGCGCGACTGGGTCGGCACCGTCACCCCGTCCCAGCTGGCCTTCCCGTACCTCGTCAACTGGGGCTACCCCGACCGGTTCTACCAGACCCAGTCCGACGATCAGCGCCTGATCACGGGTCTCGGCGCGTCGGGCGGCGTCGTCGAGGGCATCGCGAGGGTGGTCCGCACGGTCGACGAATTCGACGAGGTCCGCGACGGCGACATCCTCGTCTGCCAGATGACGAACCCCGCCTGGGTCGTCCTGTTCACGAAGATCGCCGGCCTGGTCACCGACACCGGCGGGACGACCTCTCACCCGGCCGTCCTGGCCCGCGAATTCGGGATCCCGGCGGTCATCGGCACCTCGGTGGCCACCCATCGCATCGTGACCGGCGACCGGATCAGGATCGACGGGACCGCCGGGAAGGTCGAGATCCTCCGCGACGAGCGCGCCGACGCCGCAGCTGGCCCGGCCGTCGGCGTCGGGATTTGACGGCGTGACCGTCGGTCGAGCCCTTTCGCGCAGCGTCCTGGCCGATCAGGTCAAGGATCGGATCCTCGAGGGGATTCTCAGCGGACACCACCCGCCGGACTCGCGGATCATCGAGACGAAGATCGCCCGCGAGCTCGGGACGAGCCAGGCGCCGGTCCGTGAAGCCCTCCGCGGGCTGGAGGCGCTGGGCGTCGTCGAGATCACCCCGTTCCGCGGCGCTCGCGTTCGCCGTCCGTCGCGGCGCGAGATCATCGAGGCGTATGCCGTCCGGTCGACGCTCGAAGCGCTGGCCGCCCGGTTGGCGGTCCCCCGGCTGACCGACGCGAATCTGGCCGAGCTGACCGGCTATCTCGAGACGATGCGCGATGCAGCGGCAAAGGATGACAGTCGCGCCGTGGCCGAAGCCGACGCGCGGTTTCACGGGCGGATCGTCGACCTCGCCGACAACGGAACGCTCGCCCGGCTCTGGCGTTCCCTCGAGCCGTTCTCGCGGACATACCTCACCCTCGTCGTTCCGGGCGCGGATCCGCAGTGGTCCGCGGGCCTTCACGCGCCGATCCTCGCGGCACTGGAACGCCGCGACGTCGACGAGGTCGTCGATGCCCTCCAGCGGCACTTCGACGAGGTCAGGGACAACATGGCCCTCCGCTGGCCCGACGACGAGCCGCAGGTCTAGTCGGGACGATGCGAGCCTTCTCGTACGAGCGGCCAGGGCACCTCGACGACGCCGTCGCCCTGCTAGCCGAGCACGGGGCGGAGGCGCGGCCGCTCAGCGGTGGGACGGACCTCATCATCCGCCTGCGCGACGGGTCGATCCGGCCGCGGGTCGTCGTCGACGTCAAGGGCGTCGCAGAGCTCGATGGTGAGATCCGGGACGGTGACGGCCACCTGACGATCGGCGCGCTGACGGTCATGACTGACATCGCGGCCGACGAACGGATCCGGCGCGACTACCAGGCCCTCGCCGAGGCGGCCGCCGTCGTCGGGGCCGTCCAGATCCGCAACCGCGCCACGCTGGCGGGCAATATCTGCAACGCGTCCCCGGCTGCGGATACCGCGCCTGCGCTGCTCGTCTACGGGGCGACCGTTATCGCCACCGGCCCGGCCGGCACCCGTCGCATCCCGATGGACGAGTTCTTCGTGCGCTCCGGTGTCACGACCCTTGCCCGGGGCGAGGTCGTCACGGCGATCGAGCTGCCGCTCCCGGCCGGCCGTCGCGGGTCTGTCCACGTCCGCCGAACGCGACGTCGCGGGCACGATCTTGCGTCGGTCACGCTGACCTGCGCGGTCCGCGACGACGGTGTCACCCAGCTGGCCTACGGCAGTCTCGGCCCCCGAGCGGTCCTCGTCGCCGACGAGTCCGGCGTCCTCGCCGACCCGGCGGCACCGGACTCCGCCAAGGTGCAACGTCTCGAGGCGCTGTTCGCCGCCGCCAGTCCATCCCCGCGATCGATGCGGGCAAGCCCGGAGTACCGCCTGGCGATGCTCCGGGTCCTCGGGCTTCGGGCGGTTGCGACCGCGATCCGGCGCCTTGCGGAAGGGCCGGCCACGTGACGCCGACCCACCGGCGGATCGATGTCACGGTCAATGGGCGGGTGCGCTCGATCGAGGTGGCGCCACATCACACGCTTCTCGAAGTCCTTCGCGACGATCTCGGTCTCAGCGGGACGAAGGAGTGCTGCCTCGTCGGTGAGTGCGGCGCCTGCACCGTCCTCGTCGACGGGGTCAGCGTCGATTCGTGCTTGATGCTCGCGGTCGAGGCGAACGGCGCGACGGTGATGACAGTCGAGGGCCTCGCCACCGGCGACTGGCTCCACCCACTCCAGCAGGCATTCCTCGACACCGGCGCCGCCCAGTGTGGGTTCTGCATCCCGGGCCAGCTGATCTCCGCGCACGCCCTGCTCGCGCTGAACCCGCACCCGACTCGTCCGGAGGTCGAGGAGGGCCTCGCCGGCAACCTGTGCCGGTGCGCCGGATATGGCCAGATCGTCGAGGCCGTGCTGGCGGCGGCAGAGGCCGACGCCGCCGACGCCGCCGACGCCAGACGATGAGCGACCAGGGAATCGGCGCGTCACCGGCCCGCGTCGGCGGGCTCGAGCGGGTCACGGGCAGTCAGTCGTACGTGGCCGACATCCACCTGGACGATGAGCTCCACGTGAAGCTCGTGAGCCTCGACTGCGCCCGCGCCCGGATCGTCGCCATCGACACGACGGCTGCCCTCGAGGTCCCAGGGGTGCGCCTGGCCTTCACCGCGTCAGACCTCCCCGAGCCGATGCCCCGCTTCGGTCCGCAGTTCAAGGACCGGCCCGTCATTGCCGTCGGCGAGACCACCTATCACGGCGAGCCGGTCGTCGCCATCGCTGCGGAGACGCACGACGCCGCTGAGGAGGCCGCGGGTCTCGTTCGGATCGATTACGAGGAGCTGCCTGCCGTGTTCTCGGTGGCCGGCTGCCTCGACCCGGCCGCGCCGCTCGTCCAGGATCCGTCGCTCCGGCCCGGCGACCCGCACGCGGGGACCAACATCCTCCGCGAGCACCATTTCGGCTGGGGCGATGTCGACGCGGCCTCGGCGGACGTCGTCGTCGACGGGACATACACGTTCCCGATGGTCACCCAGTTCGCGATCGAGCCGCACGCCTTCATCGCCGCGCCGGACGGCGACGGGATCGCGATCTGGAGCTCCATCCAGCACCCCAACTGGCTCCAGCGCGTCATCGCCGGGCTCCTCCACCTGCCACTGGCGAAAGTTCGCGTGTTCGCGCCCGACCCCGGCGGCGGGTTCGGTGGCAAGCAGCACGCCAAGTACGAGCCGCTGCTCGCGTTCATCGCGCTCAAGGTCGGTCGGCCCGTTCGCCTCGTCCTGACCCTTGAGGAAACGTTCCAGGCCGTGCGCCGGGGTGCCTCGGAGGTCCGCGTCCGATCCGGTTTCAGCACTGACGGCAGCCTCGTCTTCCGCGATATCGAGGCCAATTACCTCAACGGCGCCTACGCCGACATCGCCGACCGGACGGTCGCCAAGGGCGGCTACACCGCGTCGGGTCCGTACATGGTCCCGGCGGTCCGGATCGTTGCCCGGAGCATCCTCTCGAACACGACGCCCTCGACCGCCTTCCGCGGCTTCGGCAATCCGCAGCAGATCTGGGCG
>Ga0193699_10001128_pt1 | contig 10733 bp, 9 predicted proteins | sample L3c2metaG_FD_160095 | JGI IMG/M metagenome (GOLD analysis project Ga0193699, IMG submission 160095) | Soil microbial communities from a riparian zone of the East river system, Colorado, United States - L3c2 | ecosystem: Environmental > Terrestrial > Soil > Riparian zone | place: USA: East River... | reverse complement strand
ATCAGCTTGATGACGTTATCCTTGGGCACGGCATATCGCTCCTTCGGTGGAGAAGTGGAGGCGTCAAGCACCCCCACGATATGCCGCCTTCCCGATTCCCGACGTCACCAACTTTGGGCGATAGCTCCTTCAGACATCAGCGAAACCAATCGCCACACCCGCTGTGGCGGAACGAGTCGCGACAGGCGTAGTCAATGCAAGAAATGCTCTGCTCGATCCGCGTTTTCATTGGATTACCGTTGCGAATAATCCGCAGCGAAAAGTGAAAGAGTTGCAATGGTGCCGCCCGAATGTAGTGCTCAAGCAACCCGACAGTGAAGATCCAGTTGCCGACGGGCTGTTTGCCGCTGATCGCATTAGACAAATATACCTCCACAAAGTGAAAGACTCCCCCGACGAATGGTTCTTCCTGCGAGAACCGACGGTTCAGTTAGCTGCGACGGTCATAGCGACCGGCCCGGGCGTGTTGATGTATGATGGCGCTCTACCGCTTCTTCGCGTGACGTACGACGATGGATCACAATCTGAAACATTGACACTTGATCAGATCGAGATGTTGCTGGTCGCTCATGGAGGCGCCAAGGTGACGGTGAAAGCATGTACATGAGCGTGCTGACGAGGCTCGGTGCCACTGCATCGCTCGTGAGCATGTTACTATTGGCGCACGCGTTCGCCGAACCTTGCGGTGATCAACCCGCAGTAGTGACCAGTTTCGGTGAGCAGAAAGTGTGGCAAAATCCAATACCGAGTACGAAACCGGTGAAGCTCGTTGAGTCGAGTAACACGCGATATCTTCGAATTTTGCTCCGATCGTCAGGTAGCGATCAAGATTGGAATTTGGTTATTCGTGATCGAGCAGGCCGGCCGTTGCAAAGCGTGTCGGGCAAATCGTATTCCCAAGGAAGCGAATTCTGGACGGATCGCTTCTTCGTAAATGACGGCTTTATCTCCCTTGAAGCTGAAGGAAAAGATACCGCAAGTGTCGCGGAAACCGTCCGCTATACCGTGGTGCTACGATCGGCCAAAAATCCCTATTACTCAATTCAGGGCGCGAAAGAGAACTGGGTTGATGTGTATGGGGAGGCTTCGGTTACTTCTTTCTTTCGCCGTAGGGCAGAATCGGTCGGAATGTTTATTGGTAGCGATGGAGACACAATCAACGGCACCAACCTCTGGACGTGTACGGGATTCATGGTGCGCAATGACAAGCGGCTCTTCTTTGTCACGAACGATCACTGTGGAAACTCCACGGGACTGGAAAATGGTCGCTGGAAGGAGGACGTGTGCCCCAACTCGGTGATCGATTTTTCCTGGGACAATGACGCGGTAAGTCGAGATTTTCTGTGCGAGAAAGTGGTGGCCAGGTCACCAAAGACTGACCTTGCAGTCCTCGAGATACGACCAAAGAATCCGGGCGAGGTTGCCCCAAAAGCACTGCCACTTAAGGCGTTACAGGATACGAACGCGTCGCTTGCAGTGATTCAGCATCCAGCCTCCGAGCCGAAAAAGATTGCGCAGGGCTGTACGGCCTTGACGAGTCAGGTCACGGGCATCTCGACAATAAACCTCAGTCAAGATTTTGCGCATCGCTGCGATACGGCAGGAGGAAGCTCCGGGGCACCGATTTTAGATGAATCCGGCGACGTTGTTGGCATACACCATCTCGGCTTCGAGAAGACCAATGATAATAAATGTGATCGGCTCAATAAGGCGGTCCGAGTCGAGGAACTTATAGCTCTCTTGAAGACGATCGCGGACTAGTAATGTAGTGATGCGCACATCCGCAACTGGTGTTTTGAGGTGGGAGTGACGCGCTCCATAGTATGCTCGGGTACGGTCGGCTTGACATGGCACAGGGCGCGCGGCTGCATTCGATGACGCGACATTTCGTCGGCGCGTTTCATGGCGTGCCGGGGGCGGGCGTTCCGCCGCCATTTGGCCGAGCACGGCGTCAAGCCGGGCGCGCCAGCGCCAACGTACTGTGCGATGCGATCGCGAAAATCTCGGAAAACAGATTACTCAGTTCGCTACAGTCCTGTTACTACGTAGCGAGCGTCTCAGTGTGTTGGTTAACCGTCGTTAACCGTGGCTGCCTATTTCCTAAACCGTTGGTCGGCGTTGACTCTCCTCAAAGAGAATTGCTTACCCAGTCAACCTGGCCCGAAGTCATGTAAACGACGGCGCCGCGTCGCGCTCCGATCACGTGAAGATACTGGCCTAGCTGCTGCCTATAGGCCGACCGCTCCGCGCGTTTGGGCGCGACGTCGCTCTTCCAATCGAATACGACCGTGTCGCCGTCTTCGGATTGCGCGACCGCGTCCGCTCGTCCGGCGATCAATTGGTTCGGCCTCGTTGGAGCTGCTCCGTAAATTGGCACTTCCGCAGTGAGCGTATTCCGATAGGGCTTGATTTCCGGAAGCTTGAGCGTCCGCAATGCGGCGGTTGCCAACTCTTCCGCATCTGGAGGATCACCGGGAAACCTTGGTCCGACCAATTGATCAAGGAGCAATTTTGCCCTGGAAGTCACGTCGTGGAGGCTTTCTTCCAATTCGCCGGTCACCAGTTCTTCCATGAGCTTATGGAGGAGGACGCCGCGCATGCGGCCTCCTTCGATCGAGGGCGAGGGTTGAACAGGCTCGTCCTCACCGGGGCCGCTCGGGATCTGGATTGGGACTACATCCGGATCGCCATCACTTGGCCGAATCCACCGAATGGCCGGGGAGGCCGCTTCCAGCCTCCACTGCTCGGCTGCAAACATCTCGGCGCTTTGCCGATTTTCGATCCCGGTCGGCACGGCGACCGTCGCGCGGGGGAGACGACCAACGTTCAGCTCGGGCACCTCGTTCAACTTGAAGTCCAGCAGCTTGGCCCACGACGCATCGTTGCTCCAGGTGAAATCCGGGACGATTAAGAGCTCCATCGCCCGCGTGCATGCGACGTAAAGCAGGCGTAGATTTTCGTTCTGCTTTTCGATGTTTTCGGCTCGGAGGGCGTCCTCCAGGCTGGGCGCGACCACCTGGCCGAGAGCCCAATGCAGGCTCTCATCTCTCCGCCGATAAACGAAGGTCTCGGCTCGGCGAGGCATGGAGGCTCGGTTTATCGGGATAACTACCGGCCATTCGAGGCCCTTCGAACTATGCACCGTGACTATTTCGATCGATTGGCCGTCGGCCTCGACCATGCCTTCCGGATGTCCGGAACCGCTGGACCATTCCTCATCGATGTCGCTTGCGAATTGTGCCAAGCCACGCACCCCATAAGCCCGAGCTCGCTCGAGGAGCCCATCGATATTAGCAAGAGATCGTACGGCTTGGTCTGGGCTACGTGCTGTCACGATCGCGCGCGCGCGAAGGCGTTCGACGGCTTCCGTCAGAAGGAGTGCCGGGGTCGTGCCGTGCACACGGCGGCGCAGGTCCCGCAGAATGCTCAGCACTTCACGGGCGACATCATGCTGTATGGAGGCGGGATCGCTTCGAAGCGAAAGCCTGGCAAGTTCATCGTCGCCCTCTGGCGAGGGAAGGCTCTGCGTGATGCTCAGCAATTCCTGCTCGGTGAGACCGACCAAAGGCCCACGTAGCAGGGCGCCGAGAGCCAACGTGTCACGTGGGTCGGCCAGCGTCCGCACGAGGGCGACGAAATCCTGGGCTTCCTGCCTTCGGAAGAGGTTCTTGCCCGCTTGGGACGCGAAAGGCAGGCCCGCTTCTTCGAGCGCCCTTTCGTATCGCCAGAGATCGGTCGAAACCGGGGCCAAAAGCGCTATGTCGCCCGGGGTCAAGCGTCGGGTTTCTCCGTTGTTCAATTGCAGTTCGACGTTTCCAATCAGACGTGCGCAGACGTCGGCGACGACCGAGGCTTCTTCGTCCCGGGAGCTGTCAACTCGAGTGTCGGGCGGAAGCTGGATGGAGACCTTCGCGACGCACGGAAAGCCGTGCTGTGCCTCGCTACGCGTGCCTCGTAGGGCTACATAACCGGCTTCCTGCGCGGAAAGCTTCTCCTCGAAGCAGCGGTTGACGTGGTCTAGGATTCGGCCACGCGATCGGAAATTGGAGGTAACACGAAGGATGCTGTTAGGAAACTGCTCCTCGATCGCTCGTCGCACCGTGAGATAGGTTGGTAGATCGGCGCCGCGAAAGCGGTAGATCGCCTGTTTGGGATCCCCGACCAGAAAAAGTTGGCCCGGGTTCAATTGCCGCCTGTACCAGAGCTCGGCATCATCTCCGGAGCCGCAGAGCAGAAACACGATTTCCGCTTGCACCGGGTCCGTGTCCTGAAATTCGTCCACGAGTATGCGAGAAAAACGTTCGGCGGCCGCAGCGCGTACCTGCGGGTATGCACGAAGTACGTCTCGGCAGGTGAACAGCAGATCGTCGAAGTCCAGAACGGCTGCACGCTTTTTGAACGCTTCATAGCTGACCAAGACGCCGTCGAGTTCGGCCGAGAACGTGCTGATGATGGCCGTCGCAACCCGGCCCATCAGGGCGCCGTAAGCCTCGCGGCAGCGCCCGTAGTGCTCCTCCGCCCGATCGGTGAGGTGGTCGCCCAACTCTCTGCCGGCCGCCTTTCGCCACATCGAGCGCCGCCGGTATTCGCGCAAGTCGAACGAATCCTTGCGCATGATCGGCAGCGGAGCCGGGTGTGCCAGGTCCCATAGCTCCTCGAAATCAGGTAGCGGATCGAAGCGTCGCTCGAAATGCGAAGCCAACGTTTCAAGCGCGGTGACTTCCGGATCGGCCCCGGGTGGTGCGTCAACATGATTGCACCACCGTCTGAAGTCACGCACGCTCTCGACGAAGTCGCGGTTGGCGTTTGTGTCAAGCTCGGGCGGCAAGGGCCGAGCCGCGCGATAGCGCCTGCGGAAGTTCGCGAAATTCCGCAAGAGCGCTTCGGCACCCCTTGGATCTCTGCGTGCCACCGAGGCGATTGGATCGTCGTCGGAACGTGGTTCGTCGAGACGATCGCGCCACCATTGATCGAAGATGGCATCAAACGCGAAATCCGCCTGGTCGCCGTCGAGAATCTCCGCCCCGGGATCGATGCCCGCTTCGACCGAATAGGTCCCGAGCAGGTCGTGGCAGAAACCGTGAATTGTGGAGCAGGTCAATTCATCGAGCTGCGCCGCGGCGGCGTGCAGAGCCGACTTTTGCGTTGCCGTCGGTCCATTCGGTAGACAGAGTCGGAGTTCCTCAGGGACATTTCCGGCCACCAAGGACTCTACATATTGAGCAATCCGCTGGCGCAACTCGCCGGCTGCGAGCTCGGTGAAGGTGATTGCTGCGATCGACCGTGGACTTTTGCCATCGGCCAGCAGCATCGCCACCCGCCCGGCAAGCAGGGAGGTCTTGCCCGTTCCCGCGGCAGCCTCCACGATCATGGTGGAGTCAAGTTCCGTCAGCGCCCTGAGCCGTTCGCCATTGTCACTGATCGGAGTCATGGTGCGATCCAGAACCGTGAAATTCCGGCGTCGATTTTGTTGAAGGCCCCACGTTTGCGTCGCTCGTAGCCAGGCGAGGCCGGCAGCGCCAAGCGAAGGTCGTTCGATTGCTCGAAGGCAAAGCGACCGGGGACCGTTGCTCCTCGCTGGAGGATTGAGATCGTTTCGTTGATGAATGCGCTGATCTGATCGATGGCACCATCGAGATCGTGAATCCTTAGGGCAAGCGGTTCCCCGCCAAGATAGAGCAGCCTAGCGACGATCTGCGGTTCGCCTTCAAGCAACTGACGGCACGCGAGAGCATAGAGGGCACGCTGCAATTCCGCGCCCCCTCCGATTATGATCCGTCCCGCGTTCTTGGGCGGTGCACCCGTTTTGTAATCCGTGACACGGACTGCGGAAGGATTGTGCCGCATGTCTACGCGATCGATGGTGCCGCGCAATCGGACAGGTGTTTTTGGAACCGTAACTGGAATTGTCGGATTCCAAGGCAATTCTCGCCCAGCGACAAAGCCATCCGGCTGGCCGAACGGCACCTCGGTCCAGCTGCGCGTTCCCTCCTCCGAGATTTCCTTGCGCAACAGTCCGACCAGCGCCAAGGACGCCGCATAGTCAACGGTGTTACTCCAAAGCGATTTCGGAGGCACGGGGCGTTCGAGCGGCCAACTCTCACGAACAACTCGAGCCGCAGCCTTCAACGCGTCTTCGATCTCCCCTTCCGAGGCCCTCGCGTATCCGGGATCGGGCTCGAGCGTGTCCACTGCACGACTCAGCAACTCATGAACCAGCTTGCCGAAATCGCCCGGGGCGATCGATAATGGTTGTTCGCGTTCTTGGGGTTCGTTCCAACCCAGCGCATAGCGCCAGACAAATCCCAAAGGATCCTGCAACAGTAGTCGAAGCGAAGTCGCCGATTGAACACGCTCGACCGCGTGAGCGACGACCGGGTGATCGGCGGCAAATTGCGCGTCGTGCGGCGTAAGGTGTTCGAGGTGCCAATTGCGCCAGCACAACCGGGCCGATTGGATCCTCTTTATGGTCGCCGCATCGGCGGGACGAGCCATCAATCGGTCCGCCTCGCTGAAGACGTGTTCGGGAATACGCGCGCGCGATAGGGCGATCTCGGGGCGATCCTGCAGCAACGGGCTTCGCCCTACGCGGCTGCCCTGGCCGCTCCGACGGCAACGCGACAGGACCACACTGCCCGAAGCGGCTTCGAGTATCACCCTGAAATGCCTACGGTCGGCTCGTGCGACGGGATCGACGTCGAACTCGTCTGCGGAAAGCACGTGGCTCGGCAAGATGGGCTCATCGCCGGCGGTTCTAGGCCAACTTCTGTTCGTAAGACCCAGCAACCGGACATGCGGTCGGGGCGCCGCCGCCAGATCGCGGGCCGGACACCAGACGATAGAATCGGCGGCATCGGTTTCCGGAGCCAGCCGGACGTTCCGCAGCGAGAGCTCGAGCGCATCGGGCGGCGCGGACCGGGTCGCGGCCTCCCAGATCTGGAGCGAGCGTCCGCGCAAAAGCAGACCGGCCGCCTCCCCCGAACCTAAGGGGCCTTTCGCCAGAGTACCTAGAAGCGGCAAAACGGCTTGCGCCGTAGCGATCGTGTCATTCTTGACGATTGCATTTGCGATGGCACGATGCCAATCCTCCACAGTGGGCAACGTCGCGCCTCGCGGAAGCGCCGCGAGCCAACCATCAGGCAATTGGTCCAGTCCGAGTCCTTGGCCCCGACTCAGTGAAACGAGTCGTCGAACGCGCTTCTGACTCAGCCCGTGCAGCAGGAGATCGGCCAACGCCGCGCAGCGCTGGCCGTCGACAGTCGCAAGCGCCGGAATGCCGTGAGCAAAGTGCACCCGCAGGCCAGCGTTGGCAGCCAGCGCAAGGAAGTGATCATCCCAAGGGCCGGTGTTTGCCGATGCGATGGCAATTTCGTCCGGCTTCGCTGCGCCGGAGGTGATCAGATGGCGCGCCCACCGTAAGCTCTCGACGGCCTCATGACGCGGATCGGCGCATGAGACCACCGTTGGATCCGCCGAGCGTGGAGGATTCGGTATCGCGGTGACCCTTCCGCCAATCCATTTGGTTTCAGCGTGACTTGGGGCGCGCCACTCGACCGGGACGACCTTGTCGAGAGCCTCGATGAGGGGGCGCCAAACCGGCTGGATGAACGAAAGGTGTTCGATGCAAACCGGACCGAGCAGTCGCGGAGAGTATTTTATTCGTCGCAGCGCCGCGTTCCGCAGATCGCGCGGCGACAATGTTGGCGCCGGCAAATGCCGTCTGACCCACTCCTCGATCATCATTAGTTCGCGAATTCGCGTGCCGTCGCCCTTTGCCCGAAGGTCCACATCGGCGTCCCACAACTTACGCAGGGTGCGTGCGACGGCCCGAGCCGTCCCGGGGAGATGGCGTACGGCCTCGAGCTCGACGAACCCGCCTTCGTCGAGCGCGCGCCGGATCGCTGGGTCCAAAACCTCCGCGGTCACAGGTGCGGTGAAGCCGCCCGCGAGCCTTGCCGCGAGCTGCGGCAGATTCATTATCTGGAGGCCGCATTCGTTGGCGCGCGCGGCGGCAGCGCGACGCATCTGAGACGCCAGCGAGCCCTCCACGACAGCAGTCCGTAATCCAAGCGCGCTCCCGCTGTTCACGTCGCTATCCCTCCCCAGTAGCCGCATCTATTTAAAGGTTCGCTGGGAAAGGCAAGCCCATGCACCATGATGGGTTTCCTTGAGCTGCTTGCCAGCCATGGAACAGGCCACGAAGCGCGAACTTGCCCGTCGACGGGGCTGATCATCCCAAGGCCGGTCCACATCTGAGCGCCAATCGCGAATCCTTGCCGGGCTTTTATACTGGACAAAAACGATGAGTGTTTGATTCCGAACACTGCATGGTAGCCGGTGCGCCCGAGACGTGGCAGATTGAGTGCGCAATCCTTGCCGTCGCTCAGGCGTTCGGTCGGGAAGCGAAGGATTCCCGGAGGAGACGTGACGAAATCTGAGTCCTTTGCAAGAGCCCAAAGCCGTCTCAGGGCCGCGCTCGGCCGGAACGTCCGCAAGTTGAGGCTCTCGCTCCGAATGACCCAAGCGGATTTGGCGGCTCGAGCCGAAAGCCGCCGGCCTCTGATCAGCGATATCGAGCGAGGAGAGGCGAACCCGACGCTCGACTCCCTCTTGCGCATTGCGGTAGCGCTGGGCGTCGAACCAGCCGAGCTTCTGAACCCACGTCGATGAATTTCGAGTTCGGCCAAATAGAGCCGAGACGTTTTGTCACGACGCGCGGCTAAGATCACGACAGGTGCCACGGCAATCTCCATTCAGACCCCACGCCATATCTTTGGCGCAATTTTGTGTCCTATATAACGGACACGAGGCGTACGCTAGATCTCTCGAGGCGCGCGATGCAGCTTTGGGCCTTTTCCGATCTACATCTGAAACCGTCTCTGCCGCAACGACGACTCCGGCCGCGACGGCGTTCGACGTCCGACGTCCTCGCCGCCGACGATACAGCAATTGCCGCCGGGCGCGACGTCACAGCCACGAACGACGCATAACTGCAATCTCGAGCCGCTGCTCACAGATCGACGACGCCCTCCGTCATCCACAACGTGGTCAGGAGAGGAACCATGCGTCCCACTCAGCTTCGCCACCGGGTCACCATGCCGAGCCTGTTCGTAAGCTGCAAATGCGAGCGTGCGATTCCCATGCACGGCGGGCTTCTCCGCTACGCGCTCCAGCAGGCTGCCCTCGAGCCTTCGGTTCGTGCCATCCACTATAGGACGGGGCCTGCGATAGAATGTCCGCGCGTCTCGCTGGACGGCGTGGTGTTGGATCGCGTAGACGGTTCCTTCCTTCTACGGGTGTACGAAACGCGACCCAAGCGCAGCGAGGAGGAGTTGGCTCTGCTGACATATGCGCTGGAACGCCGCGGCCTGCGCTTGCTTGAACGCGACGCACCAGACATCTTGCGCGAGCCGCTCTTCTCCAACGCGCGCACAGTGTGGACGTATGAACGATATCGTGTGTCGCTCACGGACAGGCTAAGAATCTCGGTCGTGCTCGAGGAGGAAGGGCCGCAGTCAATCATCGAGCTAGAAGAACGCGCTCGCCCCATGTGCGACATCCTCGCAGCCGTCTGCGCTCTAGCCTGCGAGGACCTGGTTAGGCTCAACCTTCACCATGCTCCCTTGGGTCCAAGCACGATCGTACTCGGGCGATAGGTGATGGCTTCGGCGAATATCGAATCGGGCGCGGTGAACCGATAACGGGCTCCGTCGCGCCTCGCGATACACGTGCCCGTTGGCGTGAGGCGTAGGACGGCGAGATCGAAGGACTGGCAGCAAGAATGGGTGTCTATGGTCACCCCATCAAGGTCTGGCCGGGCTTCGAGAACGCACATCTTGCAGCGGATGGTGGGGTGCAAGCTCATGGCGATTGCCTGGGGCCGCTACCACCGGGCAGCCGATCGGTTCATCGACGCCGATCCCGCGCCCCAGGGTGTCGAGGAGGAGGAGGAGTGAATATGCCAGATCTCGTCAAGGATTGGCGCGTCGAGTTGATCCGGGACTACGCCGACCTCTTCCACCCGCTCCCGGGCGAACCGCCAACAGCCGAGGGCTGGCCGTGCGTCGGCGACGGCTGGGCCGATCTGCTGCAGCGTGCCTGTGCGCGAATACGAGCCGCCGTCCAGGCTGACGGCGACGCGTTCAAGTTTACGCAGGTCAAGGAGAAATATGGGACTTTGCGAGCGTATTGGGAGGGCGCCTTATCGCCCGAGGCCGACGCCATGGTCGAAGAGGCGATTGATCTGGCGGAAGCCCGGAGCGCCTCGACCTGCGAAATCTGCGGCAAAGTGGGTCAGCTGTATGGCCCCGGCTGGCTGACCACGCGCTGCGCGGCGCACGCCGATGGGCGGCGCCCCGTCGAGATCCGGCCCGGGTTTGAAAACATCCACATCGAGGAACGGTTCGTCCGCGACCGACGCGTCGTCTGGTGCCGCCGGTACGACCGGGAGACCGACAGCTTCATTGATGTCGATCCCGGATTCGTTGGAATCTAGGAGTGGTGAGATGACGAACGTTCGCGACAGGCGGGTCGAGCTAATGGGCGAGTCAGACCATGAATGAGGTGCAGGATGGGCAGGATTCAACGATCGCGCGTTCTGGTCGCTCTCAGCTTCAACCCTCGGACGTGCTCTCGACGGAGTGAAGAATGGACGGGCACGTAGCGGGTCCGCGCGACCTCCTCGCGCGAGCTTATCTTGACATGTTGGGGACCGAAGCCGGCACGAATAGCGG
>Ga0193699_10001127_pt1 | contig 10734 bp, 7 predicted proteins | sample L3c2metaG_FD_160095 | JGI IMG/M metagenome (GOLD analysis project Ga0193699, IMG submission 160095) | Soil microbial communities from a riparian zone of the East river system, Colorado, United States - L3c2 | ecosystem: Environmental > Terrestrial > Soil > Riparian zone | place: USA: East River... | reverse complement strand
GTGAATGTAGCCGTCACGAGCGCCGAGAAGCACTTCGGCCGCATCGACATCCTCGTGAACAATGCTGGCATCGGATATTTCGGCGCCGTGGAAGAGAGCGACGAAGCAGAAGTCCGCAGAATGTTCGAGATCAATTTCTTCGGCCTGTCGAGCATGACCCGCGCGGTGCTGCCGATCATGCGCCGCCAGCGCAGCGGCCACATCGTCAACATCTCGTCGATCGGCGGGCTGAGAAGCTTTCCGACGCTCGCCTACTACCACGCGACGAAGTATGCGGTCGAAGGATTCTCGGAGTCGCTCGCGCTTGAAGTCGCGCCGCTCGGCATCAAGGTCACGATCGTCGAGCCCAGCGGATTCCGCACCGACTGGGCGGGACGCTCCGCCGCCGAGAGCAAGACACGCATCGCCGATTACGCGGCGACGGCCGGACAGAATCTTGAGAATCTGCGAGGCTACAGCGGGAAGCAGCCCGGAGATCCAGTGCGCGCCGCTGCGGCGATAATCGCGGCCGTAGAATCTCCGGATCCGCCATTGAGACTTCTACTCGGAAAAGCGGCGCTCAAAGGTGCGCGCGGCAAGCTCGAGATGCTGAAGAAAGATTTCGACGCGTGGGAGAAGACGACGGTCGAAGCAGATTTCCCGGACGCGTAAGAACGGCCGCGCGTCACAACGTTTACAATGTGAACACAGAGTAAGACTGCGGTGATGAAACCGGGAGGAGCGAGCCACGTAGGGGGCTACAGGTGTCTGAGTGTAGGTACACCGCGGACACCACAACCTCTTTCAATGGATGTCTAATGAGACGCACACACTCTCTCCTGCTAACCGCCGGGCTGGTGGCGTTGGCAGCCGTATCAGCGCAGGCGCAGTCCAGCATGGCCCCAGCACGTTCGGGTCCCATCACCGCTCGCATCGCCGCGGAGCAGTGGGAATCGAAACCGCTCGGCACCTACGATGTCGTGCTCGACACGCCCGATCACCCGATCGCGGTGACCATCACGATCAGCGAGACCTCGGGCAAGCTGGTAGCGTTGTTCTGGCCGGCAAGCGACGACCAGGGACAAGAGATGGAAGCCACCGTCATCGGAACGGATCTGGTTCTTTCGGCGAACACCGCCAGAGGCGCATTCGAGCTCAACGTCGAGCGTCGCGGCAAAGGCCTGAGCGGATTCTGGATGCTCGGCAACAAGACCGGCTCGCTCAAAGGCGAAGTCACGTCCTGATTGACCGAGGCCGGAAGACTAACGGCATCTATGAACGCGGACTAATTGAGGAACGACGACCATCGCGACCGTTCTCAGTTGTCCGCGCTCCTCGATCAGTCCGCGATGATCGATGCTCTTAGTCTTCGGGCCTCGGTCCTGAGCGCATCACTGCATCTCACACGATGGCCATGGCGTCGCCGTAGGAGTAGAGCCTGTACCGCTCGGCCACTGCTTCCTGGTACGCCTGCATCGTCAGGTCATAGCCGGCAAACGCTGCAACGAGCATCACGAGCGTAGAGCGTGGCAGGTGGAAGTTGGTGACGAGCCGATCGACCGCTCGGAACTCGTACGGCGGCCGGATGAAGATCTTTGTATCCGCAGATCGCTCCCGAAAGATTTCATCGTCACCGATCGCGCTCTCGAGGGTCCGGACACTGGTGGTGCCTACCGCCCAGATCTTTCCGCCGTTCGCTCGAGTCTTGTTCAGAACATCAGCCGCGAGCGGGGGAAGCGTGTACGACTCCTCGTGCATGACGTGATCGGCCGGGTTCTCGGTGTCGACCGGCTTGAAAGTCCCGGCGCCAACGTGGAGGAGAACATCCGCGCGCTTCACACCCTTCGCCGCGAGGGCGTCGAGCGTCTCGGGCGTGAAGTGCAGGCCCGCAGTTGGAGCCGCCACCGATCCGCTCTCGTTCGCGTAGACTGTCTGGTACCGCTCGGCGTCCGCCGGGACATCAGCGCGCGTGATGTAAGGAGGCAGCGGGACGTGTCCGTGCCTTTCAATAGCCTGGTCGACGGGGAGCGTTGTGTTCAACTTCACCACTCGAGTGCGTCGCTCCGTGGTGGACACGATCTCGACTTCGAGATCGTCGGCGATGTGCACCGTCCGCCCTGGTTTGAGCTTGCCGCCCGGGTGTACCATCGCTTCCCAGGTTGAATCTTCGAGCGGCCGAAGGAGCAGAACCTCCGCCGGCGTTCCGTTCTCGCGGATGCCGAGCAGGCGAGCGCGGAAGACGCGGGTGGTGTTGAGCACGATCGCATCGCCGGCAGGAATCAGTTGCTCGAGGTCGCTGAACTGCTTGTGGGAGATCTCGCCGGTGGAACGATTGACGACCATCAGCCGGCTGTCGCCGCGCCGAGGCGTCGGCTGCTGTGCGATGCGATCGGCGGGGAGATCGAAGTCGTAGTGGGAGGTGAGGGTGCCGTCCCTGGTCAATCTGCCTTCAATTGAGTGGAATGCATTGAGCGTAATCTACCCACCCTTGGTGATCGGGCCGGAGCTCATCGGCGGAGGCCTCGTTTGTGCAAAGAGTCCGACGAAATGAAAACTGCCCAACATTTGACGCTGGCTGGTCTTGCCTGGTGCTCCTGCTTCGCCGCGAGCGCCGCCTGCCGATCGCTTCCATCGCGGGAAGAACCGCGCACTCCGATCACCGGAAAGATTTCTCCAAAGGAGGAGCTGTCTTTGATTCGCGCCGATTCCGGGATATTCGCCGCCGTCGTGCGGGCGCAGCTCGCTGGAGGGGAGGACGACTACCCATTTCATCTCGAGCGGCTGCGGTACGACCCGCGCCCTTATGGAACACGCTCGGGGTATCCGGAGAACTTTTCCGGAGTTCAGGGGATCGATCCCACTCTGACGTTTGCGCGGGCCGAAGGGTCGGCGATCGACCAGCTGACTGACAATCGAAAGCAGATTCTTAAGATGAACGGCGTCCGTGCCGGGGGTCCCATCTCGTATCCGCAGTGCGCGGGTATTCGCGTTCCAACGCCGCCTCCGCCACGTCGCTCCGCTCCCACGCGAACGAGACGGCCGGATGTGCACGCAGGCTGTCCAAAGCAGGCCGAGTATTACCTGACAGTCGGACTTCCGCTTCGGGAACAGCCGGAGGGTTTGAGGAATGCACGGGACACCCGCGGACGGCGCGTATCTGTTCGCGGTGACATCTGGACGGTGCTCGTCGACGAGCGTTCCTTCGGCCCGCAGGGATGGAGCTGGTCCCAGTACGCGTGGCTGTTCCGGCGCAGTCGCGGGGGCGAATTCGATCTGGCTGCTACGATCCTGATTGGAACCGTCGAGTAGACTCCGTCGCCGGTGTTAGCGTCTTCCTCCCCGGCGCGGCACTTCGAACGGCTTGATCGGCAGGATTGCGTTGAGCTTGAAGTCGATTGGGTACTGCACGAGCTGCTCGATCTTGTGTCCTTCCAGCTCCGCCGGCGTGAACTCCATCGTCCTGACGACAGCGGTTGCCGCGTCGGCGAAATCCTTGTAGGTCGCCTGAAGGCAGGTGATGGACTCCGGCTTCGCTCGGCCTGAAGTGTCGACGACGAACTGCACGAGCGCGGAGCCGGACAATCCGGCCAATCTGGCGGTGCGTGGATAGACAAAGTTCACTGACTTGGCGAGCGCGATCGGCTTTCCGTTGACCGGTCCCGGGCGCTTGAGCTCCGCATCAGTCAGGGTCTGCGCGGCAACAGCGCCCTTTGCCAGCAGATCGAGAAACTCCTCGATACCACCTTTGTCGGTGAGGACGGTGCGCGCGGCCCCTCCGGTATCGGCGACCGTGATTGCGTATCCGATCGTACTCGAATCAGCCGCGTAGGGCTCGACGAGAACCGCGTTCCCGAGCACGTACTTGGTACGGGTCGGCTTGTCGAGCTGAGCGAACAGAGTCTCCTGCCAGACTTTGAGCGAGTCGGGACCCATCTCGTCGCTCGTGATCCGCGAGGTGTCGAGCTGGCTGAACAGCCGAACCGTGTGGGCCGACGATACATCGACGCGCACGCGGAATCGTCCGAGGCGAATGCTTCTGACTTCGCGCCAGTTGGTTTGGGCGAAAAGGTCCGGCGGGGAGAGAGTTATCGGAACGGCAAAGAGGAGCATGATGACTACGCGGGACACAGTCTTACGCGACAGGTTCATCGAGCCTCCTTCCGCGCGTGGCGCGGACACTTCAACGACTACAAGCTAGAACAAAGTCGGCTGCTGGGCACCAGCAGTCGTACTCGGCGGATTGAATCCAAAGTGCCGGTACGCCTGGGCGGTGGCAACGCGCCCGCGCGGGGTCCGCTGCAGGAATCCGTTCTGAACGAGGAACGGCTCGTAGACCTCTTCGAGCGTCCCCACGTCTTCACCAACCGCTGCCGCAATCGTGCTGACGCCGACGGGTCCGCCGTCAAATTTCTCGATGATCGTCTTCAGGATCCGCGAGTCCATGTCGTCGAGACCGAACTGATCGACTTCGAGAAGCTGCAGTGCATCGGCTGCGACCTTGCGATTGATGAATCCGCCGGCGCGCATCTGGGCGAAGTCACGAATACGGCGGAGCAGCCGGTTCGCGACACGCGGCGTTCCGCGCGATCTCTTGGCGATTTCCTTCGCTCCGTCTTCATCGATCTCGACCTGCATCACTTCGGCCGTCCGATGGACTATCTGCTCGAGGTCGCCGGGCGGATAGAAATTGAGCCGCTGCTCGATCCCGAACCGCGCCCGCATCGGCGGCGTGAGCATGCCGAGCCGGGTGGTGGCGCCGATCAGGGTGAACTTCTCGATCTGCATGCTGATCGTCTGCGCCTTGGGTCCTTCGGAGAGGCGGATGTCGATCCGCCAGTCTTCCATTGCGGGGTAGAGGAATTCTTCGATGATTGGGCGCAGGCGATGGATCTCATCGATGAAGAGAATGTCGCCTTCGCGGAGATTGGTCAGAGTTCCAACGAGGTCGCCCGGCTTTTCCAGCGCCGGCCCCGAGGTAGTTCTGATATTTACGCCCAGCTCTCGAGCGATCAGCTCCGCGAGAGTGGTCTTGCCGAGACCCGGGGGACCGAAGAAGAGCGTGTGGTCGAGCGGCTCGCGCCTGGCCAGAGCCGCATCGATGTAAATGCGGAGGGATTCCTTCACCCTGTCCTGGCCGATGAATTCGGAGAGACGCTGAGGGCGGAGCGAGAGCTCGACTACGCTCTCGTCGGCGATGATTTCAGGAGTGGTTACTTCGGTGCGGGACATGGCAATGATTTACGCTGAAGAGCGATGTCTTGGATCCCAAAGCTACCCGAATACACGCCGAAAATCGATGCTAAAAGTTCAGATGGTTCCAGTTCGCGATCGCGTTCAGCGCCAGAGCAAAACTCCCCTGCGACTCCCACCTCCACATTGGCCGGATCCCGAATAGCACAACGTGCCCTGACCCCGCCGGCGCATCAACGACAGCCGCCTTACCCGCCAGCTCATCTCCCGCAACCATCATCCCGGAAACGAGCAGGGAATCCGCCTTGTCGTGAAACTTGAGGATCACCCGTGCCCGCATCTGCTCCTGCTGCGCCGCAAACGCTGGATCCCGATTTTCTGCGACCGGCAATGTATCGCGAGGCGTCACGTTGAACACCGGTGCCTGGCTGAAATAGATCGGGAAGCTCGAGCTCTCGTACCCGTACAGAATCGGACTCGCGCTCGCCCCGGTTGCGGGCTGAACTCGAATCACCGATCCCCGCGCGTTTAGCCGCGTTGTCGTCGCAACTGTGACCGTCGGATTGAAGCCAAGCGTGATCGGTAAGACGCTGGAGTTGCCCGAGGTCAGCAGCACTCCCCCGCGTTCCACAAACCGTCTGAGCGCCGCAGCACCTTCGAGACCCATGCCCGGGCGGATGTCATCCGTCTGATCCCACAGATCGAGGTTAGGGGTAAGCGCGGATTTCTTCCACGGAATTGGCGGCCCGACCATCGGCCTACCGTTGATCAGCGCGTTTGGATTTCCGCTGACGTGTGGGAACACGACGACATCGAACTTGTCCAGCTTTCCCGGCGTGCGAAGCGATTGGTCGCTGATGTAGGTGTATGGAACGCCCATTTGGTCCAACGCGTACCGAACCCAGCCCTCGTTCTGGGTCTCGAGCCACGAATGCATCAAGGCGATGCGCGGCAAGCGGATCGAATGCTGCCGAGCACTGACAGCACCGCCCGACGCGATGGCCTTGAGGCCGAGCGACTTCACCGCATTCCTCGTCGCGTCGCTGGGGTTATTGATGACATAAGTGCCCGCAGCGTACTTCACTCCGCGTATCGTGAACGCTTCCTCGGCGACGCTCACTGCGGTCGACCCGACCTTCCACGGAAGAACAGCCGAGCGCCAGTCGCCGAGATGAGGGACGAGTAGAGTTCCTGATCCATCAGGTAGGGTGCCTTCGACGCTCGCGTCGCTGGTTAGCAGTTGCATCGGCTTCGAGAGGATCGTCGAATCCGAGATCTTCAGTGTCAGCACGTGACGCAGCTCGTCGAGCGTCCACCCGGTGTCGTCGTACGGCGGAGGATCGTCGGCCTTGAATTTCTGAATGGCGAGCAGCGTGCGCGGAGTTGCCGAGTACGGCTGATCGAGCCGTACAATCCAGTCGCCGGTGTGCACCTGCACCGCGGAATCGGCCGCTGCTTTGGGGGTCGCTGCTGAATCGCCAGTCGCGCGGCGTGCAGGAGCAGCGCGTTTCAAAGAAAAGTCGCTCGTCGCGACTTGCACTTCGCTCCCCTGCGCGCGGAACAGGTTCACGAGATCCGCCGCCTCGGCCGCGTGACGCTGACCTCGCGGGATCACGAACGCGTAGGGCGCGCTGGTGCGTCCGCGCTCGATCATCCGCTCGCCCTTTGATACGAAGTTCTCGAGGAATGTCTCGCGGTGGTCGGCGGTGTACTTGAGCGCGATCAGCGCCCCAGACTGCTGATAGTTGATGTTGCTGCGGATGCACCACCTGAGTCCGTTCACCGGGGGATTCGGGCGGTCCCATCTCCGCGACGTGTCGGCAGCCTGGAGTCTCACAGTCGTGCAGCCCGCACCGCTCGACGTGTACGTCTCGTAAAAGCGACCGATCGAGTTGTGAAGATTTGCGACGGCGAGAAGCGTGTAATTCGGCGCCCAGCCGTCGTAGAATCCGTGCGTCCACACGCCCGGTAATCCACGTCGAGTCAGTTCCGTGATCTCGTGGTAAGCGAGGGTGTGCCATTCATCGACCACGATCGGATCGTACTCGTCGTTGTACGGACCAGTTCCGGTGCTGGTGTACAGGAACGGCACCGACTCGTGCAGATCGTGAACGACCGTCGGGTGCCAGTACAGCAACCCGCGGATGAAATTCTTGGTGAGATTCTGCGACATCACCATGCCGTCGCGATTGTTGTCGTGCGCAGTGTACTTGCCCCAGTAGATGAGCGGCACCGCGTTGTTCCCGAGCTTGAGCGCCCGCGATTCCTTGACGACATCGACCACGCGGTCGCGCCCGTCCACTTCGGTGACTGGAGTAATGAGCGTGATGACGTTCGCGCGGATCCCCTTCACGAAATCGGATTCATCGACGACGAGGCGATATGCGAGCTCCATCAGCATCTCGGGACTGCCAGTCTCCGGCGAGTGAATGGATCCGCTCAGCCAATAAGTCGGCTTTGTCTCCCTGACGATTCGCGCCCGATCGGCGGGCGCGAGTCCACGCGGATCGGCGAGCCTGCCGAGTGCGAGGCGGTTTGGCTCGAGGTTGGCGATGTTCGCTTCGTCCGAGATGGCGACGACGATCGACTCCCGGCCTTCTTCACTCTTTCCGAGCGAAAACCTTTTGACGCGATTCGGCGCCGCGGCGGCGAGCGCGTCGAAGTAGCGATTGATCTCGGCGACATACGAGAGTCGGCCGAGTGTTCCCGGGACATAGCCGAGGATTTTGAGGGGCGTCGGAACCGTCGATGACGCGGGAAGACTCGAGACTAGCTCGGTCGTGAACTTCCAGCGTGGGTCGGTCGGCGTGAGCTCCGTGATCTGGCGCGAATACGCAGAATCGACGGGCTGTTGCGCTGAGGCGAGCGGCGCAGAGAGCGCGCACGCGAACAGAGCCAGAGTGGCTGGGAAATGTGTTGCGGTCATCGGGTGAGCTTGGGTGTGAGGAATCGCTGTGATAAACTGCGATCTCAGTCGAACCCCGTCCAGCCACTAATTCAGCTGAGCGCCCACGGTGGCGAGAAAGTCCTGATAGCGCATCGGTTTGGCGATGTAGCCATCGCAGCCCGCGGCTCGAATGCGGTCTTCATCACCCTTCATCGCCAACGCGGTGAGGGCGATCACCGGAATGGCACCCGTCGCGGGGTCGCGTTTGAGCATCACAGTGGCTTCCAGCCCGTCCATGCCAGGGAGCTGGATATCCATGAGGATCAGATCGGGCTGCTCCGCATGCGCAATCGTGAGGGCGGTCTCCGCATTGGTCGCGCTGAATACGGTATGACCCACCGAACGCAGGAGAAACACCGCCAGCGTCATGTTGGCCGTGTTGTCCTCGACTACCAGGACTTTTGCCAAATGTCAGGCCAACACTTGGCGCCCGGACATGGCTCGCCGGACTTCGGAGGTGAAGCGCTCACGGTTGAAATCGGCCTTTTCCATGATCGTCGCCACATAGCCACTTAGCTTGGCTCGGTCCACCGCGGTGACGCGCTTCGCGGTAACGATTAGAATCGGAATGCGAGCGGTGTCCGGACGCTCCTTGAGCGCCTCAACGACGGCGAATCCGTTGATGTCCGGCATCATCAGATCGAGCACGATTACGTCCGGCAGCTCCTCACGTGCCGCTTCGATCGCCTCGCGGCCGCCACACGCACGCAGGACGGTGGTCGCCAGTCCCGAGATGCGGACGGCGATGAGCTCCACCGCCTTTGGATCGTCATCGACGATAAGGACTTTGAGCGTTGTACCAGGAAAGAGAGGAAAGAGACCCAAATCAACGAGGGAGTCGTACAACGCCTGTCGGGAGATCGGTTTTTCCAGGACCGCCGCGGCACCGAGGGAGAAGCCTTTGTTGCGATTCGCTTCTATCGAGATGATCATCACGGGGATGCGCCGCAGATCCGGCACCTGTTTGATGCGGGCAAGGAATTCCCACCCGTTCATGTGGGGCAGCCTGATATCGAGGGTGATCAAAGCCAACGGCTGCTGGACTGCGAGAACCAGTGCGGCCTCGGCAGATGCAGCATGCAGCACCTCGAAACCTTCCGCTTCGAGTTGGAAGCGGATCAGATCAGCGGCCTTGAAATCGCCTTCCACAACCAGTGCCGTGGTGACTCCCGGCAACTTCGCCGGCATCGCTGCCTTCAGCTTGGATGGCGTGATGGCACTTTCCTGGGGGGCGCGGAGCGGAAGCCAGACCTTGAAGCACGAGCCGTAGCCCACCGAGCTCTCCACGCCTACCGTGCCGCCGTGCAACTCGGTGAGCAGCTTTACCATCACCAAGCCCAGTCCCGTCCCCTCGAAGCGGCGCGACAGGCCGCCATCGATCTGATTGAAAGGCTGGAATAACTGATCGAGATTATCTGGTGAGATGCCGATGCCCGTATCGATGACGCTGATCTCGAGAAAATCCGAGAAGTCGTTGTCCGCTAATGGAAGGGTCCGTCCTTTGCCCGAACCCGACAACCGGCCGACGTTGGCGCGCAGTACGCGTCTGGCGCGTAGTGTCACTTTGCCACCGTCGATGCAGAACTTGACGGCATTGGAAAGCAGGTTGTACACAATCTGCTTAACCTTGCGCACGTCCACCTGAATCGTGTCCAACCCATGATCGGCTTCAATGTCCAGCAGTATCCCGCGAGCGGCTGCTCTCTGCCCGATGATGACGCGGCTGCCGGCAAACAACGCAGATACCTGCAACGGCTCGAGATCGAGCTCCATCTTGCCGGCCTCGACCTTGGACAGATCGAGGATGTCATTGATCAGCGAGAGCAGATGAATCCCGCTGCTGAGGATGTCGCCGACGAATCCGTGCTGTTGAGCGGTGAGCTCTCCAATCAGGCCATCGCCGAGCACCTCGGAAAATCCGATGATGGAATTCAATGGTGTCCTGAGCTCGTGGGACATATTGGCGAGGAATTCGGACTTCATGCGACTCGCCTCTTCGAGCTCGACGTTTTTCAGCCGAAGTGTCTGGTCGAACTTCTTCCGTTCCCCTTCGACCTGCTTTTGCGCGGTGTTGTCGGTGCCAAGCAGCAGATAGCCGATGATGGCGTCGTGGGTGTCGCGCAACGCTGAGACGGACACGACTGCCGGAAACCGGCTTCCGTCCTTACGGATTTTTGTCAGCTCGTAGATGTCCTCGATTCCGCGCGAGGCCTTGAAGACCAGCGCATCGAAGCCTGGCGCGATGGGTGTTGCGTATTCGATACTCAACGCGGTCGCGCGCGCGATCACTTCCTCGTGATCGTGAAGTTCGGCCGGTGTGATCTTGTTCACCACCTCGTCGGCAGGGTAACCCAGCATGCGCTCCGCGCCGATGTTGAATAGCTGGATGACGCCCTTCGCGTCGGTCGCGATGCTCGAGAAATTCGGGCTGTTGTTGATCGCCCTTTGGAGGGCTCCCGCTTTGAGCAGCGCCTCTTCGGCAGGCTTGCGCCCAGTGACGTCGCGGGCGACTCCGTAAATCAGCTGGTCTTCGACGACCGACGTGATGCTCCATTCGAGCGACAGATAGGAGCCGTCCTTGCAACGGTAGCGGTTCTCAAAGGCAAATAGACCGTTAA
>Ga0193699_10001126_pt1 | contig 10735 bp, 9 predicted proteins | sample L3c2metaG_FD_160095 | JGI IMG/M metagenome (GOLD analysis project Ga0193699, IMG submission 160095) | Soil microbial communities from a riparian zone of the East river system, Colorado, United States - L3c2 | ecosystem: Environmental > Terrestrial > Soil > Riparian zone | place: USA: East River... | reverse complement strand
CGCACCGACGTCAGAGAGGTCGCGTCAGTTTGTGGAGGGCGAGCTAACTCTCACGCCGCTCGGACGTGAAGTGCTTGCCGGGCGTCAGGATTGGCAGCGCATCAACAAAAGAACACGGTGGCTCGGCGGGGTCGAGATCAACCCCGGGGAAGGCGAATGGCGCTGGGATCCATCGAATCGCGAGCTCGTCAGGGGAAAATCCGCCACAAAATCAGCGGCGCCTAGGGTTCGCACGGCGAACGTAACCGTGGCGAAGGGCTCCGCAACGCACAGGCCCACAGCGAAAAAGACGGCAACGAAGAAGCTTGCGTCCAAGAAGCGGGCACCTGATAAGAAGCGTCCGAAGAACACGCCCACAAGGAAAAAGAGCGCGACGAAAAAAAGCGCGACGAAGAAGAGCACACCGAAAAAGCGAAAGAAATGACCGAGAAACTTCTCATCAACGGCGACACCCTCACCGTCGATGAAGCTTATGGAGTAGCCGCGGACCGCATTCGCGTAGGTCTCGCTCCGAAGGCCCGCGAGCGAATGCTCCGCACACGCGCCGTCGTGGACGACATCGTCCGCCGCAACGAAGTCGTCTACGGAGTCACCACGGGCTTCGGAAAGCTCTCGGAAGTCGCGATACCGCCCGAGAAACTTGCCCAGCTTCAGGTGAATGTCGTTCGCAGCCACGCGTCGGGAGTGGGCGACCCACTTCCGGAGCGCGAAGTAAGAGCGATGATGCTCCTCCGCGCCAACGTGATCGCAAAGGGTTACTCCGGCGCGCGTCCCGAGCTCGTCGATTTGATTCTCCAGATGCTGAACGGCGACGTGTATCCTCCCGTTCCCGAGCAGGGAAGCGTCGGCGCAAGCGGTGATCTCGCGCCGCTCGCGCACCTCGCCCTCACGCTCATCGGCGAGGGGACGCTCATCAAGGGTGATCGCGAAGACGCGTCCACAAAGATTCTTCGCGAGATCGGGGCGAAACCGATAGTTCTGGGGCCGAAAGAAGGCATTACTCTCATCAACGGAACGCAGACGCACACGGCGGTGGCGCTCATCGCGCTGGTCAACGCGCGGTCGCTGTGGCGAACCGCTCACGTTGCTGGCGCGATGTCCCTCGAAGCGCTGCTCGGCACGCCGGTCGCCTTCGACGAGAGAATCCACGACGCTCGCGGCCAGCGCGGGCAGTCGCGCTCTGCCGCATTGTTGCGCGATCTCCTCGCCGATAGCGAGCTGCGGGAATCGCACCGGCACGGAGACCCGCGCGTGCAAGATCCTTACGCCCTACGCTGCATGCCGCAGGTGCATGGCCCAGTCCTCGACGCCCTCGACTTCGTCGACGATGCCGTCTCGAGGGAGCTGAACGCTGCCACCGACAACCCGCTCGTCTTCGAGAACGGGGAAACGCTGAGCGGCGGAAATTTTCACGGGCTCAGGGTCGCGATGGCGCTCGACTTTCTCGCGATCGTACTCACGCACATGGCGACGATGGCGGAGCGGCGGATTGACCGCCTCGTGCATCCCGATCTCAACCAGGGCCTCCCGCCGTTTCTCTCGCCCGACGCCGGAGTCAACTCGGGCTTCATGATGGCTCAGGTTACGGCCGCTTCTCTGGCCAGCGAGTGCAAGGTTCTCTCCCACCCCGCGAGCGTCGACACGATTCCGACGGATGGCAGCAAGGAAGATGTTGTCCCCATGGCAATGGGCGCCGCATGGAAAGCGCGGCGCGTTCTTCGCAACCTGGAGAACATTCTGGCGATCGAGCTGATGTGTGGTGCGCAGGCCATCGACTTCAGGGCTCCGCTGCGCCCCGGACGCGGCGTGCGATCGGCGCACGAACGCGTACGCGCGATCGTACCGAGGCTCGAAGGCGATCGCGTGCTGAGTGGCGACATCGCGGCCCTCCGAAATGCAATCTCGGAGATGAAATTCGCGGACATTGGGACAGTCACATGACCGATCTGAGAGTGCGCTTCGACCCGAGCGCGTTCCACGTTCCGGAGAGCGGACCCCGCGAGGTCCGTGCTCCTCGCGGGACGAAAATCACATGCAAGGGGTGGCATCAGGAAGCAGCGCTTCGGCTGCTGATGAACAATCTCGACCCCGATGTGGCCGAGCGTCCTGAGGATCTCGTCGTGTATGGCGGGACAGGAAAGGCGGCGCGCAACTGGGAATGCTTCGACGCGATCGTGCGCGAGCTGACGAAGCTGGGTGGAGACGAGACCCTTCTCGTACAGAGCGGAAAACCGGTCGGAGTGTTTCGCACACACGCCGGCGCGCCTCGTGTTCTCATCGCCAACAGCAACCTCGTCGGCCGCTGGGCGACGTGGGAGCACTTCCGCGAGCTGGAACGCAAAGGTCTGATGATGTACGGCCAGATGACTGCCGGCTCGTGGATTTACATCGGATCGCAGGGGATAGTGCAGGGCACCTACGAGACGCTCGGATCAGTCGCGCGAAAACATTTCGCGGGAACGCTTCGTGGTCGCTTCGTACTTACGGCTGGTCTGGGTGGAATGGGCGGCGCGCAGCCGCTCGCCGCGACGATGCAGGGCGCCGCCGCGCTCATCATCGAGGTGGACGAGTCTCGCATCGAGAAGCGGCTTGCTACACGCTACCTCGATCGCAAGGCGCGGAATCTGGACGAAGCGCTAGAGCTCATCGCCAACGCCACACGCTCCGGCGAAGCCGTCTCGATTGGCCTGCTGGGGAACGCCGCCGACGTGCTTCCAGAGATCGTTCGGCGCGGAGTCACTCCCGACATCGTCACTGATCAAACGAGTGCGCACGACATGCTCAATGGTTATGTGCCTGCCGGAATGAGCTACGCCGACGCGCTGGAGCTGAGAACCGCCGATCCTGAGGAGTACGTGCTGCGCGCTACCAAATCATTGGTTAGGCACGTGACCGCGATGCTCGAGATGCAACAGCGCGGAGCCGTTACGTTCGACTACGGGAACAACATCCGCACCGTCGCGCTCGATGCGGGGCTCAGCAACGCGTTCGACATCCCGGGATTCGTTCCCGAGTACATCAGGCCGCTCTTCTGCGAGGGGAAGGGGCCGTTTCGCTGGGTGGCGTTGTCCGGTGATCCTCAGGACATCAAGCGGACAGACGATCTCGCGCTCGAGCTATTCCCGCAGGACGATCACCTTCGCCGTTGGATCTCGCTCGCACAAACGAAGATCAAGTTTCAGGGGCTTCCGGCGCGAATCTGCTGGCTGGGACAATCCGATCGCGCGAAGTTCGGCGTCGCCATCAACGACCTCGTTGCGTCAGGCGAAATCTCGGCGCCGATCGCAATCGGGCGCGATCACCTCGATACCGGAAGCGTTGCCTCGCCCTTCCGCGAGACCGAAGGAATGCGCGATGGAACCGACGCGGTTGCCGATTGGCCGCTGCTCAACGCGATGCTGAACGTCGCGAGTGGTGCGTCGTGGGTGTCGTTCCACCACGGCGGCGGAGTTGGAATCGGGAATTCGCTACACGCCGGACAGGTCATCGTCGCTGACGGCACCCCGGAAATGCGCACGCGTCTCGAGCGCGTTCTCACCAACGATCCGGGCACGGGCGTGGCGCGTCACGCGGACGCCGGCTATGAAGAAGCCGTCAAGACAGCGCACGCGCACGGGCTGCACCTCCCGATGATCGGCTGACATGCTGACAAGTGAGTTCAAGCCGTGGCACGTGCCCATCTTCGCGGTCAAGTACGCGTATATCGCAGTGACGCGGCGTCCGGTCCTCGTGAACTTCGAGGTCACCATGCGCTGCAACGCGCGCTGCGGATTTTGCGACTACTGGAAGACGGATCCGTCCGCGAAATCGAGCGAAATCAAATCCTTTGCGGATGCCGCGCGCTTCTTCAGTCCGATGGTCGTCACCTTCACGGGTGGCGAGCCGACACTGAGAGGCGATCTCGAGGATCTGGTCGCGGGTGTCAACGGCGCGATCAAGTTCAAGTACATGACCCTTCTCACCCACGGCGGAATGCTCTCGCCGGAGCGCGCGCGGTCGCTCTGGAAAGCCGGCATCAATCAGTTCAACATCTCGCTCGACTTTCTCGACGAGCGGCACGATGAGGCGCGCGGAATCCCGGGACTCAGCGCGAAGATCATGCGCACGATTCCGCGCATGCGTGAGATTGGGATCACAGGTATCCGTTTCAATACCGTCATCAAGCGCGACAACCTCGACCAGCTGATCCCGATCGTTCGACGCGCGCGCGAGCTGGGTGCCGGCGTCAACTTCAGTTGCTACACCGACGCCAAGAACGGCAACACCGACGGGCTTCTGGAGCGAAGCCAGACGCGCCAGCTCGAGGATGTGATGCGGGAGCTGCTTGCATTCAAGAAGAAAACCCGCGGGGTCATTACCAACTCCGACTACTATCTCGAGCAAATCCCCCGCTACGTGCGCGGTGAGATCACTGAGCCCTGCCGCTCCGGAATGCGAACCGTTCACATCGATCCGCTCGGTCGAGTAAAGCGGTGCCCCGATTTTCCCACCGACTTTCATTGGACCGAGTACCGGAAATACGAGCCGATCAACTGCAACGCCTGCTTCTACGCCTGCCGCGGCGAGGCGCAGGCCCCGCTCCGCGCTTCGCGCATCCTGGACATAATGGCCTCGCCGAAGCCGTTGGTTGTTCAACATGCGTGACCGTCACCCGGAGCCACGCGCAATTACGGGAACGCTTCCCACTTCCCGCGTCCCGCCGTTGCCTTGACAGACCTCCTCTTCGTCAACGCTGCGCAGGTCGTTACCTGCGCCGGCCCTGCCCGAGCGCGTAAGGGAAAAGAGATGCGTGACGCGGGGATTCTCAGGAACACCGCGGTCGCCGTCAGCAACGGACGAATAGCGATGATCGGGGCGGCGAGCGATCTCGAACATGCTTATTCCGACGCCGAGGTAATCGACTGCCGCGGCGGAGTTCTAACGCCGGGCTTGGTCGACTCCCATACGCACGCCGTGTTCGGCAAGCCGCGGTTCGAGGAGCACGAGCAGCGGGCCGATGGCCTCGACTACATGGAGATCGCCAAGCGCGGGGGAGGCATCCACGCATCGGTTCGCGATTTTCGGCAACGCAGTGAGGACGAGCTCTACGCCCTTGGCGTGCAGCGCATAAGGGAGCTGGCTTCCTACGGAACGACGACGCTCGAGATCAAGAGCGGCTACGGGCTTTCGATCGAAGACGAGCTGAAAGCGCTGCGTGTGATCGGACGCCTTGCCAATCGACAGCCGGTGCGGATCGTTGCAACCTGGCTGGGCGCGCACGAAATCCCGCACGACTACCGCACCAGCGAGGCACGCCGTGCAGAGTTCATCGACCTGCTGGCCGACTCGATGCTGCCCAAGGTTGTCGAGCAAGGCATCGCTCGCTTTGCCGACGTGTTCTGCGAGCCGGGCGTCTTCACGATCGATGAGACGCGCCGCATTCTCGAAGCGTCGCGCGATGCCGGACTCGGGATCAAGATCCACGCTGACGAACTAAAGCCGTGTGGGGGAGCAGAGCTTGCCGCATCGCTGGGGGCAGTCTCCGCCGACCATCTGGCGGCGATCTCCCAGAGCGGGATCGAAGCGCTCGCCAACTCGGACACGGTCGCGACGCTTCTACCCGGCACCATGTTGTTCCTCGGCAAGGCCAAGCAGGCGCCGGCCCGCGCGCTGATCGACGCCGGTGCAGCGGTCGCTCTGGCGAGCGATTTCAACCCGGGCACCTCCCCAACAGTTAACTTTCCCTTGATGCTCACTCTCGGAGTGAGCCAGCTACACATGAGCCTGGCTGAGGTACTGGTTGCCGTGACTGTCAACGGAGCGGCAGCAATAGGGCTCGCGAGAGAGACTGGGCAGATCGCACCCGGCTTCTCCGCTGATCTCGCGCTCTTCGCAATCGGCGACGTAAGAGAGTTGCCATACTGGTATGGTGCACGTCTTTGTGTCGGGTCGTGGAAGGCGGGCGCGCCTTGTCACCCGTATGAAACAGGAAGTAACTTGAACTATCGTTTCCCGGAGGTTGTGCCTACCGGGTAGGTCCTTTTGGCCCGGCCGCCCTTAATGTCCAACGTCGACAAGCTTAAAAAAAAGGCTGCCGAATTCGAGCAGAAGAAACAGTTCGATAAAGCTCTCGAGGTCTATCTTCAGATAATCGAACAGACCGAAGGGAACGAAGACCGGGACGTCACCGTCTATAACCGGGTTGGCGACCTCAACCTGCGCCTGAACAAGACCGACCAGGCCGTCAATTACTACGAGCAGGCCGTCGATCTCTATACGGAGGGCGGCTACCTCAACAACGCGATCGCGCTCTGCAACAAGATCCTCCGCCACGCGCCGGCCCGCCACCAGATCTACTACAAGCTCGGTAAGATCTCGGCCAAGAAGGGCTTCAACAGCGACGCCAAGAAGAATTTCCTCGAGTACGCCGACCGGATGCACCGCGCCGGCCGCGAAAGCGATGCCTTCAAGGCGTTAGAGGAGTTCGCGGACCTCTGTCCGGGCCAGGACGACATCCGGTTGATGCTCGCCGACCAGCTCGCCAAGGCCGGCAAGAACGCGGAGGCGATCGAGCAGCTCCAGATCCTCCACGAATCCCTTGACGCCGAGGGAAGAGCCGCCGAAGCCAGTGCTACGGTGCAGCGGATTCACACTCTGGACCCGAACGTGGAGCCGCGTCGGTCGAAGACGCCCGTGGCGAGAGACGCCGGAGGTCTTGTATTCCTCGATGTCGGAGGATCGCCGGCCAAGCCGAGACCGAAGATCGATGGAATCCAGAGGGCGGCGCGCGCGCCGGAGCCGCCCGCACGCCCGCGCACGCCCCCACATCAGCAGCCGTCCCCGGAATTCGAGCAGCTTGCAGACCTCGAGCTGGAACCCCTGCCCGAGCTCGAACCGCTTCCAGATCTGGAGTCGACACCTTCAGTCGAGTCGAGCTCGATTCAGGGGTTCGAGTCGGGCTCCTCCATTGGCGATATCGAGCCCGCGTTTGATCTGTCGCTCACCGACATCGAAGTGTCGCCTCTGGAAGGATTGGAATCGGCCGCCGATCCTACGCAGTTCATCATAGATCCCGAAGCGCCTCCCCCTGAGCACTCGGGAATCGATGGACTTGTATCCTCCGAATCCAACCTGACGCAGGAAACCGTGGACCTCGGTGAGCCAGGACTTGGCGATCCCATCATCGATGAAGACCCGCTTGCCGGACTCAATGTCCTCGAAGACGATCGGTTCTTCATCCACGATCCTTCGCACAGGACGGACGATTCGACTTCGACTCAAGAGGAAGAGGCGTCCGAGTCAGCCGACTCCGACACTTCCTATATGGAATCGCTGGAGCCGGACGTCGAGGAGGAAGAGGCGCCCGCGAAGCCCGAGGTCCACCACCCGAAGCCCGAAATCCACGCTCCGAAGCAGGACCACCACGCGCCATCAGGCAAGGCTGCTCACAAGCCCCCGACGAGGGAGGAGATTGCGGCCGCTCGAGATGAGAGCGAAGTGCGAGCCCAGGAAGCGAGAGAACAGGAGGAGGAAGAAGAACGGCAGGCGGCGAAGCCGAGCAAGCCGAAGCTCGTCGAGCCTCTCCGCATGACGCGGCCGAAGCCGAAGAAGCCGAAGACCCCGCATCACGAAGAGCCGTCGTCGCCGCCCCCGCAGCAGCAGCCGCGACCGGTCAATCCTTTCATGCGTCAGAATGCGAAGGCCAAGGCGCCCTCGCCACGCGCCCAGCCGCGGCAGACCACGCCGGCCGAAATTCCGCGCGCCGCGACTCCAAAGGAGAATTCACCGCAGCGCGCCGACGACAATTTCGTCAACCTGGCTGATTGGCTTCGTGAAGATGCGGGACCGCGCTCGACGCGGATGGTCGCCGCCGAGGATGAGAACCGCGTGGAAGGTGAGCAGGCCGACTTTACAGATATGCTGGAGAAGTTCAAAGCCGGCGTCGCCGCCAACGTCGACGACGAGGATTTTGACAGCCACTACGATCTCGGCGTCGCCTACAAGGAGATGGGTCTCATCGACGAGGCCGTCGCCGAATTCCAGAAGGCGCTACGCGGAGCGACACAGCGCATTCGCGCTTACGAGGCGCTCGGTCAGTGCTTCATCGAGCGCAACGAGCACGACGTCGCGATCACTGTTCTCGGCCGCGCGTTGCGCGAGCCAGGCATGGAGGACGAAGATCTGATCGGGGTGCTCTACCTCCTCGGCTTTGCGTCGGAAGGAAGCAAGAAGGCGCGCGATGCCGCTGCGTACTATCAGCGCGTTTTCGCGATCGACATCGACTTCCGCGATGTGAGCAAGCGCCTGAAGCAGATGACAAAGGCTGCCACGAAGTGAGATCGGCAGCAGCAGCAGAGGACGGCCGCAGGGCGAGCGTGAGTATGCCGCGTGGAATGACACTCCAGGAGATTCAGCGTCCCGTCCGCGACAAGCTCGACGACGTCTCACGCGCGATGGCGCGGATTGTCGCCAGCGACATGCCACTCGTCGGCCAGGTGGGCGCACACTTGCTCGCCATGCGCGGCAAGCTGTTTCGTCCCACGCTGCTGCTTCTGTCGAGTCAGGTCGAAGGGAGCGAGGGAAGCGGGAAAGGGGAGGCTGGGAGGGGGAAGGGGGAAGCGGGAAGCGATAAGGCGGTGACGCTGGCAGCGGCGCTGGAGCTGATTCACCTCGCGACGCTCGTCCACGACGACGCCGTCGACCACTCGGCGCTGCGTCGCGGGATGCCTACCGTAAATGCGCTGTTCAGCCATCAGATCTCCGTGATAATGGGAGATTTTCTCTACTCCACCGCGCTAACGCATCTCGTGGGACTCGGCGATCTCGAGGCGTTGCAGGCCCTGACGCGCGCGTCGACCGAGATGACGCTTGGCGAGATGCGGCAGCTGGCGGTCACCGAGCCGCTTCGCTTTACCGAGAGGGAGTACTACGATCTCATTCGCTCCAAGACCGCGTCGCTGATGCGAACGGCGTGCGAGCTGGGTGCGCTGGCGGGAGCTCGCCAGTACGCCGCGGTACTCGGAGACTTCGGCGAGAATCTGGGAATGGCATTCCAGATCGCCGACGACTTGCTCGATTACCGCGAAGAGAAGGAAACGACGGGCAAGCCGTCGGGTCTCGATCTGCGTGAGCACAAGGTCACGCTTCCCTTGATACACGCGCTTCGCGAGATGTCCCCCTCGTCGCGCAAGGAAGTGGCGCGGTTGTTTGGCAGCGAGACTGTGACCGACGAAGACATCGCGTCGGTGGTTCGCATCGTGGAAGAGAACGGGGGGTTCGACTATGCTCGTGAGCGCGGTGACGAGTACGCCGAAAAGGCTCACGACGCGCTCGCGGATTTGCCCGACACGGTAGCGCGAAGCTCGCTCACAGCGTCAATTTCCTACGTCATGGAGAGACACTCATAATGCCACCACCACGCGGCCACAGCCGGCGTAGCGGGCTCTTTCATGCCCTCGTGCTGGCGACCGGCTTCATTACCGGTGGTCTGCTGACCCAGGTAGGCCGCAGATTCCTCCCGCCCGGCGCAGCGAAGGAGTTTTTCACGACTGGGGTCACCCCAGCCATCGGGCCACTGCCCGTGGATTTGGTTATACTCAAGTTCGCCATCGGTCCAATCGCGCTCGATGTGTCACTTTTGAGCCTGTTGGGTGTACTCGTGGCTTACCTCATAGCACGTTCGCTTTTCTAGGAGTCTTCTATGTTTGGCAATCTGGGGTTTCCCGAGCTGTTGATCATCATGGTGGTGATTCTGCTTCTCTTCGGTGCGAAGCGGATCCCGGAGATCGCGGGCTCGATGGGTAAGGGAATCAAGGAATTCAAGAAGAACATCAACGACGCGACGCGCGAAGTCACCGACGAGACCAAGTCGCCGTCGCAGTTGGATTCCCCGTCGAGGCTGACTGCTGCTGACCTTGAGCGGAGACGTGCGACGGAAGAGGCTGAGAGGCCGGCGCCCAAGCGTCTGTTGTAGTTCGACTTTCGCCTACAACGGATTAGGCGAGAGGTCCCAGTAGGTGGAACGGCAACTGATTAGGCGAGAGGTCTCAGTAGGTAAGTTGCCAGCGTTTTAGTTCACGACGCCCTGACTTACCTCGGCGCGCGACAAACCGACTGCGCCGGGCATCGAATCATGCAGGTGTGCCTCCCAGGGTCGCCTACGTTTGGGGCGTGAGCGATTTCAAGAAGCTCAAGGTCTGGCGGAAGGCACACTCACTTGCCCTGAGTGTCCGGCGCGTGGCGAGGAGTATTCGCGGTGCGGATAACGCCTCGCTCCGCAATCAGCTTATCCGCGCGGCGATGTCGATCCCCACGAACATCGTCGAAGGCACAGGCCAAAAAACCGGAAAGGAGTTCGCGCGCTTTATAGGCATCGCGCTCAACTCTGCCTCAGAGCTCGAGTACCATCTGATCATGGCCCGCGACGATCGCGTGATTAAAACCAACGACGTGGAATCGCTCTTATCTCGCACGATCGAAGTGCGCAAGATGCTCCACGGCCTGCAGAACGCGGTCCTCGCCTCTCCCAGAACGCCAAAAAAGCACGTCCCGACGTCGTGAACTAAAAAACTGGCAACTTACCTACTGAGACCTCTCGCCTAATCAGTTACACCAGGCACGAGATGCGAGATGGTCCGTCGCGCAGCTATTGAGTGGTGCGCCGGGCGGAAGCCTCGATTTGCTTTCTCTTGTCGTCGACCTTCGCGACCGCTCGAAGATTCGTAAGAAACTCTCGAACTCGTTGCTGCCTCAACTG
>Ga0193699_10001125_pt1 | contig 10746 bp, 8 predicted proteins | sample L3c2metaG_FD_160095 | JGI IMG/M metagenome (GOLD analysis project Ga0193699, IMG submission 160095) | Soil microbial communities from a riparian zone of the East river system, Colorado, United States - L3c2 | ecosystem: Environmental > Terrestrial > Soil > Riparian zone | place: USA: East River... | reverse complement strand
CGCCGGCCGTGCCGAACGCCGACAGCCGCGGTATCCCGCCCACGCTGTCGGCGCGCCAGCCGAGCGCGGGATCGAGCGAGGCCGCATCGCCCCCATCGGTCGTCATGGCGCGCGCGGCGCCGGTGTCGCGCGCGAAGGTGCGCGTCCACTGAAGCCCGAGCTCCCAACGATACAGCTCGTCCACGTTCGACTGGACCTCGCCCGTCGCGCTCACCGTGCTCTTGTTGATCCCGAGCGGTGCGAACAGCAGGCGCGCGAGGAGCTGCGGATAGGCGAGCCCGGTGCGTCTCGCCAGGAGCTCGGCGAGCAGCCGCCTGCCCTCGGGCAGCGTATCCTCACCGGTCAGGAGACGCCGCACGGTCGTCGCACGTCCCTCCGCGACGGGATCATCGAGGGTGAGCTTCCCCTCGCGCGCCACGAGCTGGGCTGCCACGGCGTGGAAGGCGCCCGCGATCTCGCCCAGGGCGAAGTTCGGCAGCGTCGTCGTGGGCGTGAACTTCGGGTGGACGGGAATGCCATACGCCCGGTTCACCAGCACCGTCCCGCCGCGCGCCACGAGCACCGTGGCCGTCGGCTCGCCGGCGTGGCCGGTGCCCCGGAACAGGGAATCGACGAACGCATTCGTGAGGCGCGAGTCGTCGATCGCGCGGTGCATCACTCGGCGCGCGCCGAGATCGTAGCGGTCCCCGGGCCGCAGCGTGAGGAAGGGCACGCCCGAATCGTTGGGATCACGCCCGCCGTACACGAACGCCTTGTTGCGGCCGAGGATCTCGGCCGTGTCACCGCGGACGATCCACGCCGTTCCCTCGTCCTCGCTGATGCCGAGCAGCTCGGGGTGCCGAGGCATCAGTGAGTCGGCGAGGTCGCGCAGCCGCTCGCGGGCCACGACGTGCTGGTCGATCGCCACGTCGCGCAGGAACCCGAACCCGACCTCGTAGCCGGGCGCCATGATCGTGGCGTTGCCGGCGCGGGCGCCGCGCAGCATGTAGCTGGAGAGGATCGATGCGCCGGCCGACGAGCCGCCGACGACCCCGCCCCGCGCGAGCACGTCGTGGAAGGCGCGCTCGGTCCGGGTGCCCGCGTACGAGTCCACGAGGTGCCACTGCCGGCCCCCTTCGAACCAGACGCCGCCGGCCCGCGCGAGGGGCGCGGCGAACGCCTCGCTGTCGGCGACCTTTCGATCGATCGTGTGCAGGACCACCACATTGCGCGCGCCCGCCGACCTGAGGCCGCGCGTCCCGCGCCAGTCGGCGGGATAGGTCGAGTCGCCCCCGGCGGTCGGGACGTCGATGATGAGCGCATCGGGTCCGCCGGCGAGCTCGATGAACTTCGCGTACAGCTCCGGCCCCTGCGTTCCGCCACCGACGACCATCACGGTGCCGCGCGGCGGGCCCACGCGAGGCGTGTGGTGACTGGTTTGCGCCGCCGCGCGCGAGGCGAGGGCGAGCACCAGCACGGAGAAGAGGGCGAGGAGGCGGGTCATCGGCGTCTCGGTATGCGGCGAGGGTGGGGGCATCGGCATTAGTCAGACGCGCCGGCGGCACGAACCGCTGTCGGTTAGACTAGCGCGCATGCACATCACGTCACGCGGCATCCTCGTTTATCTCTGCGGACTCGCCGTCCTCGTTGCGCTCGGCGCGCTCGGCGATTGGCTCGTGCGGCTGACCGGCGCCGCCGTGCCCGGCAGCGTCGTCGGTATGCTACTCCTCACCGCCCTGCTGGAGACAGGGGTGTTGCCCATCGGCCTCGTGCGCCCCGCCGCCGACTTCCTCGTGCGGCATCTCGCGCTGCTGTATGTGCCGGCCGGCGTCGCGCTGCTGGCGTACTGGGGCGCGGTGCGCGGCGAGCTGCTCGCGATCGCGCTGGCGGCCATCACCAGCCTCGTCGCCGTCCTCGCCGTGGTGGGGCTCATCGTGCAGCGCTTCGAGCGCGCCGAATGACGGGAGCGCTCTGGCTCCTCGTCACGCTCGCCGTCTACCTCGCATCCCGCCGCCTGTACCAGCGGACCAGGATGGCCGTGCTCAATCCGGCGCTGGTCTCCATCGCCGCGATCATCGCGCTCCTCGTGCTGACGCGCACCCCGTATCCCGAGTACCAGCGCAGCGGCCAGCTGCTCGGCTTCTGGCTCGCACCGGCCGTCGTCGCGCTGGGGCTGCCGCTCGCGCTGCAGCTCCCGGCGGTGCGGCGGAACGTGCTGGGCATCGCGCTGGGCCTCATCGTTGGCGCGGTCGTCGGTATCGCCGTCGCGGTGGGCGTGGCAGCGCTGTGCGGAGCGACGCCGGTCGTCGTGCGCTCGCTCGCGCCGCGTGCTGCCACGACACCCATCGCCGTGGCGGTCGCGGCCCGGCTCGGCGGAATCCCCGCGCTCTCCGCGGTCGTCTCGATCGTGAGCGGTGCGATCGGAGGGTTCCTCGGCGTCGGGCTGCTGCGCGCGATCGGCGTGCGGTCCCGGCTGGCCACCGGGCTCGCGCTCGGCGCCGCGGCACACGGGCTCGGCACGGCCCGCGCGGCGGCGGAGGGCGACGTCGAAGGCGCCTCGGCCGGGATGGCGATGGGAGTGGTCGGGGTGCTGACGGCCCTGCTCGCGCCGGGCCTGCTGTCGCTCATTCTGTAACCTTGTCATCCCGCGCGAGCGAGCGCAGCGAGTCGCCACACATGGCATTACCCCGGCAGCAGCTGTCGCACCGCCTGAAGGAGCGCGGCCGGCAGCTGCTCCGGTGCGCGCAGGATCCGGTAGCCGTTCACGCCAAATAGGTCTGGCAGGTACTCCTGCTCCTCGCGGTCCACCGTGGGATGCGTCAGGTGAGCGGTGCGCTCACGCGCCCGGCATCCATTAGCTGGAGCAGGTCGGAGTCGGAGAGCACCGCCCACGCGGCCGGATAGCGCCAGAGACGGCGGACGATGCCGTCAGTGTCGAAGACCAGGCTCGATCGGCCGGCGAAGGGTGACAAGTCCCCCGAGGGCCGCTCGTAGATTCGCCACTCGCGGCCCTGTGCGTCTACTAGGTGTCTCATCTCGTGGCGGGATGCTTCGTACCCCATGGCTGCAACTGCGGGACCACATGCCCACGCAGCGGCCGGATCGACGCCCGCCTGGTCCACGCCGCCACGCTGGCCCACATCTCGCCTTCCCCTCCCCCCGTACGGCCGGGCCCGCGACGCGCGCCCGTTTCCCCAGGATGAGAGGGATGACTGTGACGACTTCTTGCAGATGGACGCCGATCGCTCACCGGCTTGTTTCGCTCCTGCTGCCGGTCGCCCTGCTCGCCGCGTGCTCACGCGGCGACTCGGGCGGCACGCAGACGGCGGGTGGCGACGTCGACAAGGCGGCGTGGTCGCCGGCCACCCTCACCGAGGTGAAAGGCGTCCCCGTCGCCGCCCTTCGCGCCGCGATCGAGCAGCGCCTGGCCGGACCGCGTCCGGCCACCGTCGGCGAGGAGGCCTGGCAGCACACTCAGCGTCTCTACAGACGGTATGGACAGACACCGCTCTGGATGGTGAAGGACGGGCTCGAGAACGAGCGAGCCGGCGCGCTCACCAACGCCGTGCTCAACGCCAATGCCGACGCCCTGAAGCTCGACGAGTATCCCATCACCGAGCTCGCCAATGCGCTCGTCGCCCTGCGGCGCACGCCGCAGCCGACCGCCGACCAGCTTGCCGAGGCCGACGTCCTGCTCACCGCCACCTACGCCTCGCTCGGCGAGGACCTGCTCACCGGACAGGTCGACCCGAAGTCGATCGCCCAGAGCTGGCACATCGATCCGGAGGACGAGAACGTCGACAGCGCGTTGGTGCGCACCCTCGGCAAGATGCCGCTCGGTCAGGCGATCAACGCGATGCGGCCCAACGACCCGGAATACACCGCGCTACAGAAGGAGCTCGTTCACTTCCGCGGTGTCGCCGCCAAGGGAGGCTGGGGCGTCATTCCCGCCGGGAAGCCGCTCGAGACCGGCGACACTGACTCGCCCCAACGTCTGGCCGCGCTCCGCACTCGCCTGGCGGCTGAAGGGATCCCGGTCGGCGCCGCGACAGCCCCCACCGTGTTCGACGCCTCGTTGGCCGCGGCCATCGCGCAGTTCCAGGTGCGGCACTCCATCGCCGTGGACAGTGCGCTGGGAAGCGAGACGCTGAACTCACTCAACGTTCCCGCCGAGTATCGGCTCGGTCAGATTGCCGCGAACCTCGAGCGTCATCGCTGGATGCCGCGCTCGCTCGGCTCGCGCTACATCTCCGTCAACGTCCCGGCGTTCCACCTCGAGGCGTTCGACAAGGGCGAGAAGGCGCTCGAGATGAAGGTGATCGTCGGTCAGGAGTACGAGGACAAGGCGACGCCGGTCTTCAGTGATTCGATGGAGACGGTGGTGTTCCGCCCGTACTGGAACATCACGCCGGACATCCAGGCCAAGGAGATCGAGCCGAAGATCGCGTCGAGCTCCGGCTACATGGCGGCCGAGAACCTCGAGTACTACAAGGATGGCGGCAAGACGCGTATCCGTCAGAAGCCGGGTCCCAAGAACTCGCTGGGCTACGTGAAGTTCCTCTTCCCGAACGACTTCAACATCTACCTCCACGACACGCCGAATCACGAGCTGTTCGACAAGGACGTTCGTGCTTTCAGCCACGGCTGCATCCGCGTGGAGAAGCCGACCGAGCTCGCGCAGTGGGTGCTGGGCTGGGATGCGAGCAAGGTCCAGCAGGCGATGGAGCAGGGTCCGGACAACACCCCGGTGAAGCTTCCGCGCAAGCTGCCCGTCTACATCACCTACGGCACCGCCTACGTGCGCGACGGACAGCTCTACTTCGGCAACGACCTCTACCATCGCGATGACAAGCTGGTGAAGGCGGCATCCGCCGGCGCGATCCCGAGCTCGCGCGTCGTACTGGCGCTCGAGGCGCTGGGGCGCATCGCGAAGGGGTGAGCCTGGGGGTGACGTGAAGGGGTGAGCCTGGGAGGTATGTCGTCCTGAGCGCAGCGAAGGACCTGCACGTACAGGTCCTTCGCTGCGCTCAGGACGACGGTCGTCCGGATCCTCGCGGACGTAGGCAACGATCCATGAGGCTTGCTCGTACAATTCGAGCAAGGCCTCCTCCATCCCGTGACCTATATGCGCCTGCGAATCGCTGCGTCCCTCCTATGTCTGGCGCTGCCGCTCTCCGCTCAGGGCCGGGCGGGGTTCACCCTCGAGCAGATCAAGAGCTACCCCTTCCCGAACGAGCTCGCCGCGGCACCGAGCGGCGGCCGCATCGCGTGGGCGCTCAACGAGCAGGGTCAGCGCAACGTCTGGGTCGCCGACGCGCCGGACTATCAGCCGCGCCAGCTCACGACCTACGGCCTCGACGACGGGCAGGAGCTCACCAGCGTGACGCTCACCGCGGGTGGCCAGCACGTCGTCTACGTGCGCGGCGGCGACCATGGCAGCAATTGGGATGGGCCCTCGCCCAACCCGCTCTCGAGCCCCGTGCCGCCGAAGATCCAGATCTGGTCGGTGCCGTTCGCCGGGGGCGTGCCGCGCCTCGTCGGCGAGGGCGACGATCCCGTGGTCTCGCCGAAGGGCGACGTCGTCGTCTTCACACGCGACCGGCAGCTCTGGACCGCACCCGTGGACGGGAGCGCCGCCGCGAAGCGGCTGCTCACCGTGCGCGGCGACGTCGGCGACGCGGCCTTCTCACCGGACGGCGCGCGCCTCGCCTTCGTCGCCAATCGCGGTGACCATGCCTTTGTCGGCGTGTTCACCAACGACTCGACGCCGGTGCGCTGGCTCGCGCCGTCCACCGCGCGCGACGGCTCGCCGCGCTGGTCGCCCGATGGCACGCGCCTCGTCTTCGTCCGTCGTCCTGGCGCCGGTGGCCCGCCCGAGCCAGCACTTGGCCGGCGGCCGTCACCGTGGGCGCTCTGGGTGGCCGACGTGGCCACCGGCGAAGGACGTCTGCTGTGGAAGAGTCCCGAGACGCTGCGCGGCTCGGTGCCGGGCACGCACGGCAACTACAACCTGCATTGGGCGGCGAACGGGCGCGTCGTCTTTCTCTCGTACCTGGACGGCTGGCCCCATCTGTATTCGGTGAGCGAGAGCGGCGGTACGCCGCTGCTGCTCACGCCGGGCCGCTACATGGCCGAGTACATCACGCTCTCGCCGGATGGCCGCACGCTGCTCTTCGCGGCGAACGCCGGCTCGACGCCGGACGATCTCGAGCGGCGTCATCTCGTGCGCGTGCCGGTGGATCGTGCCGAGCCCGAGGTGCTCACGCCGGGAACGGGGCTCGAGTGGACGCCGGTGGCGACCGGCGACGGCGAGCGCATCGTGTTCATCAGCGCGACGGCCCAGCGCCCGCCGCTCGTGGCGATGATGTCGGCCCGGGGCGCGGCCGGCGCGCGGCCGCAACTCCTCGGCGCCGACCGCATCCCCGCCGACTTCCCGTCGGCGCAGCTCGTGACGCCGCGGGCCGTGACCTTCAAGGCGCCCGACGGCGTCGAGGTGCACGCGCAGCTCTTCGAGGCGCAGAACGCCTTCTCCGGCCGCCCCAGCCCGGCCATCGTGTTCGTGCACGGCGGTCCGCCCAGGCAGATGCTGCTCGGCTGGCACTACTCGGACTACTACACGAACTCGTACGCGATGAATCAGTACCTCGCGAGCCTCGGCTACACGGTGCTGTCGGTGAACTATCGACTCGGCATCGGCTACGGCTTCGACTTTCATCGTCCGCCGAATGCCGGCGCGCAGGGCGCGGCGGAGTATCTCGACGTGAAGGCGGCGGGCGAGTGGCTGCGCCGACAGCCGTACGTCGATCGGGCGCGCATCGGCATCTACGGTGGCTCCTACGGCGGCTATCTCACCGCCCTCGCCCTCGCTCGCAACTCCGATCTCTTCGCCGCGGGCGTGGACATCCACGGCGTGCACGACTTCACCTCGGACGGCGGGCGCCGGCTGGGGAGCACGGAGTGGCGCTACGAACCGACCGACCGCGACAGCGCCGCCGCGGTGGCGTGGCGGTCGTCACCGGTGTCGTCCATCGCGACGTGGCGATCGCCGGTGCTGCTCATCCACGGCGACGACGATCGGAACGTCCGCTTCAGCTCGACGGTGGATCTCGCGCGACGGCTCTCCGGCGCCGGCCTGCGCTTCGAGGAGATCGTCATCCCCGACGACACGCATCACATGATGCGCCATGCGAACTGGCTGCTCGTCGACCGCGCGACGGCGGCGTTCTTCATGAAGGCGCTGGGTGGGGCGGGAGCGGCGAGAGCCGCCGCCGCAGGTTCAAGGGGTCAGAGTCGTTGAACAATGGTTGGTGCCAATCATTTTTGGCTCGTCCGGCTTTGAGTGGGAACGGGGTTTCAGGCGGACTAATCCGCCGGCCGTGACGCGAACAGCGCGCTCACGTAGCTCGCGAGCGTCGCGGCCGAGGGCGACGGCGAGCCGGCGACGTTCACGTCGATCGGGATCCGGTGTCCCGCCCACGTCTGCTCCACGTCGAGGACGCCCTGCCATACCGCGGCGAAGGCATGTCCCATCTCGCGCGGCAGCTTGTTGATATCGAAGCCGTCCGACTTCGCGATCCAGAAGGGCGGCTCGTCGGCCACCCTGGCGGCGAGATACTCCCGCTTCACGTCGGTGTAGACGACGTCGGCGTTGTTGGTGTGCACGTAGATGCCGGGACGGTAGCGGCCGTCCGCGAGCACGGTGCGCACCCACGCGGAATAGTAGTCGCGCATGGCCGCCGGCATGCGGTCCATGTACTCGACGTCGAGGAACACGGTCGTCCCCCGCTGGAAGCCCTCGCGCTCGGTGCGCGCGATCGCGTCCCGTGCCTCCGTCACGCCACGCGCCTCGCTGACGAAGTCGGCGCTGCACGTCGCGTCCTTGGGCGTCGGCGGCGCCTTCCGCATCACCGTCCGCGTCACCGTTCGCGTCACCCAGCGCCGCTTCGCGCCGCGTCCGACGCGCGTGCGCACCTTCCTGGAGACGGTGACGGGAATCATGTAGGGCTCACCCGGCGTGCGGCCCCACGTCTGCTGGCCTACATAGATCACGGCGAGGCCGTACCCCATCTTCGTGAGCGTCTCGCGCTTGCCCGACCATCCCTCGTCGGGATGGCAGGGAGCGGGCAGATAGTAACCCGTCCATTCGTACGGCGCGTCACTGCCGCGCCAGGCGCGCATGGCGTCGTCGCCGGGATAGTTCCCCGTGTCGAATCCCATGTGCCGTCCCGTCGTCGCCGCGCCGGCCAACAGCGTCGTCTGGCCCGTGATCGTCGCGGCCACCTCGGCGACCTGCCCCGAGAAGTCCGCGATGCGGGCGCGAGAGACGCCTCCCTCGCTGAGAGCGGCGGCGGCGACTATCGCGACACACGACACGATGGATAGCGCTGCTTTGGCACGACGATGCATCAGCACGCTCCTGGACGACGACAACATCAACCTACCCGGGGCATGAGCGAACGGTCCGGCGTCACGAGTGCCATGTGCGATGCATCACACACGCCATTGACGAGCTGTTCCGCGCAGATGACCATGCATGCGTACGCTTCTTGCAAAATCCTCCGCGGTTCGCTCGTTCGTTCCAACCGTCCTGGAGGCCCCATGCACCGCGCTCTGCGCCGCACCCGGTTCGCTCTCGCCTGCGCCGCCTCGCTCGTTGCCGCCTGCTCGAGGGGAGAGAAGGCCGGTGACAGCGCCCGGGTCGCCGATTCCACCGCCGTCGCCACCCCCGCGCCGGCCGTGACGCCGGCTGCGCCGGCGCTCACCGACGCGAACATCTTCGCCCTCCTCGACGAAGCCAACGCCGCCGACAGTGCCGCCGGTTCCATCGCCGCGGTGAAGGGAACGAGCCCCGACGTGAAGGCATTCGGTCGACAGATGATGCGCGATCACCATGCGCTGCGCGTCGCCGGCCAGGGTCTCGCCAAGAAGCTCAACAGCACCCCCGCGCCGCCGACCGGCGACACCAGCGTCGCCGCGGCCGCGGCTTGGCAGGACAGCCTGAACGCGATGCCGCGCGGCGGGGCCTGGGACAAGGCTTATATCAGCCACGAAGTGACCGTTCACGAAGCGGTCCTCAACACGCTGCAGACGGCACTCGGCGCCGCGCAGAACACCGAACTGAAGGACCTCATCACCAAGGCCGCGCCGAACATCCAGGGGCATCTCGACCGCGCGAAGCAGATCCAGGCCAAGCTGCAGTAGAATCGACGGACTGCTCGCCGGTCTGGAACTCGAGAGAGCGCTCGGTAGTGGGCCGAGCGCTCCTGCTCTTGTGCGCCGCACGTCAGTCGACGCCCGGCACGAGCGCCGGACGGGCCATCGGCACGACTGACGGGTCTCGGTCCGGTAACGCGCGGGACCGGAGATCGTCTACAGGGATGCGGGCAGGAGGCCGGGGGCGGTAAACAGATGCACCAGTAGCGGGGTGAGGTCCAGCCCCGTTACCTTTGCCCGCGCCTTCGGGGCATCACCCCTTCCCCGCGTCACCCGCCGCGGTCAGCACTCGATCGTCGCTTACGCATCTCGTGTTCTGCCGGGCTCGCGCCTGCCAGCCCACGATGCGACGTGGCGTACGCTTAGCTGATACGTGCCCCGTGAGAATAGTGTTGGTCCCCACCAGGAGACTCCGTCTCCACCCGCTCCAATGAGGTCTCGATGCTGAGTCCGATGACGGCCGGCCCATCGCTGTCGCTCGTGATCCCCGTGTTCAACGCGGCGGATCAGTTGCCGGCGACGCTCGCTGCGGTGGACGCCTTCGCGGCGCGCTACCCGGACTCGCTCGAGGTCCTCTTCGTCGACGACCACTCGACGGAAGTCGAGACGCAGCTCGTCCTGAAAGACTTTACCCGCCTCCGTCGCTACGTGCGGGTGCTTCTCAACTCGGCCAATCGCGGCAAGGGCTACTCGGTCGCCCGTGGCATGCTCGCCGCGCGCGGACGTCACCGCGTCTTCACCGACGTCGATCTCGCCTATCCACTCGACCAGGTCGATCGCATCGTCGCCGAGCTGCAGAGCGGTCACGACATTGCCATCGCGTGCCGCGTGCTCCCCGAGTCGCGCTACCTGATGAGCCCCAGCTTCTTTCATTACCTGTACACGCGCCATCTCATGAGCCGCGCGTTCAACAGGATGGTGCAGACGTTCCTCCTCCCAGGCATCCTGGACACCCAGGCGGGGCTGAAGGGGTTCACCGCCGCCGCGGCACGCCTGTGCTTCTCGCGCACGACGATCCCCGGGTTCGGCTTCGACATCGAGTGCCTGTACATCGCGCAGCAGCACGGTCTGTCGATCCGGCAGACGGCGGTGAACTTCCGCTACGACGACGAGCCGACGACGGTCCGCTTCGCCCGCGACAGCAATCGCATGCTGAAGGACATCTGGAAGGTGAAGACGAACGCGTGGCGTGGGCAGTACGCCGTCGCGAGCCATCGGTTCAGCTTTCCGGTCGAGGATGGGCAGTGGGCCGAGGGCACCCACACGCCGCCGTTCGGCTTCCCCGTGTCGGACACCGAAGGCGTGTACGCCACTGCACCCTAGGGTGGCAGCATAGCCGACGGCGGGCGGCGCTCGGCCGCCCGCTGAGCGCGCCACCGTCGCGCAGTGACGGGAGGCAGCGGTCATGCGCTCGCGCCTCACGCCAGCCGACCAAGTATCTTTCGCCGCATGACGGCATCCGCGCCCCGGCTCCTCGTCATCAATGCCGACGACCTCGGCTTCGCGCCGGGCGTGAACCGCGGGATCATCGAAGCGCACGACGCCGGGGCGCTC
>Ga0193699_10001124_pt1 | contig 10750 bp, 8 predicted proteins | sample L3c2metaG_FD_160095 | JGI IMG/M metagenome (GOLD analysis project Ga0193699, IMG submission 160095) | Soil microbial communities from a riparian zone of the East river system, Colorado, United States - L3c2 | ecosystem: Environmental > Terrestrial > Soil > Riparian zone | place: USA: East River... | reverse complement strand
GCCCCTCATCGTTCAGTCGAATGCTAGAAGTGCTTCGGGGTGAGCTGGCAGTCCATGGGCGGCAATTCACCGCTTCCAATATGAATGGTGAAATCGAGAAACTGGATTTGTTCAGCTCGGATGATGCCGATCTCATATAGTCGACGACCCGCATTGCCCCGTGCAACCATCCCGATATACTGGAAAAAAGAACTAATCATGGGGGAGGTTGCAATGTCTGCAGTGTCAAAGAGCGCTCTGATTGTTTGCGCCGGATTTCTTGTCGTCGCCAACGCAAATACTTCGGATGCCGCGACGCAAAAGGTGCCAGCTAAGCTAATTTGTGGCCCTAACTCGTCCAATCCCAAGGGCCTCCCTGCGTTTCAGATAAACATGAACTTTGCGCTATCCGGAGACCAGATCGAGGGGCGACGCACCTTCCGTGCCAATGGCGGAGGGACTGAAAGCTTTAAGGGTACCGTTAGCTCTACAGGCGCAATGCTGATCTCCGGCTCCGGCCAAGAAAAGAAAGGCGGGGCTTGGAAATACGAATTGACGGGATCGCGCAGTGATACAGGGGACACGGTCGTTCGCGGTCAACGAACGAATACCAACGGCATTGTCGGATCGCGCGATTGTGAGATTGTCTTTATTAAACCCCGTTCGCTTTGATATCGAACGCTCGATAATTCGAGGGTTCGAATTTATTTGGTCGTCCTAACCACGTCTTTTTGGGAGAGCTCGTGACTGTTTCGGACATTCACACGTTTCTTATTCATCCGAAGAAAGCGACGGAGGAAGCCCAAGTTGTCGGAACAACCGTTCCACTCAACGGCGGACTGTTTAATTTGTTAAGCGAAATCTATGACAGGTCTGACCAAGAATGCGACGTCGACATTACGTTTCAGCCGACGCCGGATGGCCAACAGAAAAACGTATGCCGCGATCTCATCACGGATTATTTGGGCACCCCAAACCTTGCCAGGGGCCGGCATTTAGCGGAGCGCCTTTCAGTTCAAACGGATCGTCGATCAGGCCTCGGCTTGATGTTCCTCATCTCAGGTAAGATCGGCAGGGAGCACAAGGTCGTACTTTCTCGGTTTCCGACCGATAACGCCATTTATGTCGACGACAATCCGAGTGCATTTACGGTCCAATACCTTGAGCGCGTCTTTATGAAAAATAAGACGTCGTACAAGGCCGTCGTATATCAGCATGCCTCATTGCAAGGTGGCTTCTGGTCGGGTCGCGCCATCGACAAGCAGTTGAACAGTTTATCGGGCGAACCGTCCAATTATTGGATTTCCGATTTCTTGCTGTCTGAGTTTACGACGACGCCCGCGGCAGGCACTCGGCGTCTAGCAGTTGCGCTGCGTGATGCGGTGAAAAAGGCACCACTGGCGGTTAAACAGGAACTTACTGCGGCGGGCACGCTCGCCGCTGGCTTGGGCGGCCAAAAACTGAGTATCGATCAATTTTGTACTCGTCTCGGGCTTTCACAGGAAGCGCGGACCGCAATCACGAAAGAGTTGAGGGTTTCTCGTGTTGCGCAGGAAGTATTTCAGTTCGATGTAACGGTATTCAAAGAACTTGTTGCCTATAAATCTGTGGAGTTGAGCAACGGCGCGCTGATGACCGCGGACGCCGATCGCTTTGAAAAGGTCTTCAAGCGTGAGGACGATGATGGGGGCGAAGTTCGTTTCACCACCAAAGGTAAGATCGTAGATGAAAAACTTAAAACCTCGCGCTGACAAGCTCGCGCAATATTACCAGGCGCGATATGATGGCGGTTTGGTACCGTTGGCGTCGGAGCTGTCAGTATACCTTACTGATCTAATGAAGGGTGAACTACGCATTGACCGGGTATCGGTACGCGCCAAAGCGCCCGTGAGTTTTTTGAATAAGGCGGCCCTGGAGGTCGGTGGAACACCAAAGTATGTAGACCCGCTCGCGCAGATACAAGATCAGATTGGCGCGCGGATTATCACGTTCTACAAATCAGACGTCGATCGTATCGATGCGCTAATACATCAATATTTTAAGACGATCGAATTCAAGGACCGGGTTCCGGAGTCTGAGTGGGAATTCGGATACTTCGGTCGGCACTATGTGTTGGTTGTGCCGACAGACGTTAAGATAGCGAGCATCGACCAAGCGCACATCCCAGATTTTTTTGAGCTGCAGATCAAAACGTTGTTTCAGCACGCATGGTCTGAGGCTGAGCATGATCTGGGATATAAGCCGAATTCAGCACCGCTGTCTGGTGATGAAAAGCGCAAGCTTGCGTACACCTCTGCGCAGGCATGGGGCGCAGATCAGATGTTCGACGAGCTTTTTCGGTCGCGGAATATCAACACGCCTTAATGTTGCGTTTGCAATATCCGTCGGCACCAAAACGCCCGCTCCTGCACGATTGGCTCGCGCAGTGCTGTATTTGTCCCAAAGTAGAGCAACAGCGGGTGGTAGAAAACGCTTAATAAGACTTGAAACTTACAGGCTTTTTGTTGGCTTGTTCTCTCTCATATGTTGGATTTGGAAGCCGTGACACCAGAAGAATTCATCAACAAGTGGAAGAGCGTGGAGCTCAAAGAGCGATCTGCTGCTCAATCGCATTTTATTGATCTTTGCACGCTACTGAATGAACCCACGCCCACCGACGTCGATCCAAAGGGCGATTGGTACACCTTCGAGCGAGGCGCGACAAAAAGCACCGGCGGAGAAGGCTGGGCCGACGTTTGGAAGCGCGGACATTTTGGGTGGGAGTACAAAGGCAAAAGAAAAGATTTGAACGCTGCCTTTGCTCAGCTCCAACAGTACGCACTAGCGCTCGAAAACCCGCCATTGTTAGTCGTATGCGATCTAGATCGCTTTATCATCAGAACTAATTGGACAAACGCGGTAAGCGAGAAGCACGAATTTGGGCTTGAAGGGCTTCGCGAGCCACTCAACCTTCAAAAACTGAAATGGGTCCTGTCAGACCCTGAAAAATTACGATCAAAGAAGACCCGGCAGGCACTGACCGAGGATGCTGCCGCTTCATTTGCGGTTTTGGCTCGAAATCTTCGGGACCGCGAAAGACATCCGCCGGAGAAGGTCGCCCATTTTGTAAATCGCCTGATTTTTTGCATGTTCGCCGAAGACGCAGACTTGCTGCCGAATAAGATGTTTACTCGGATGCTGCAGGCCGCTGATGCGAGCCACAATTTTGAGGTCCATGCAGCCGTTCTTTTTTCGGCGATGAAGGATGGCGGGCTAGTCGGCTTTGAGCAAATTGAATGGTTTAACGGCGGGCTTTTTGACGATGCAGAAGCGTTGCCGCTTAACGACGAGGACATAGACCTATGCCTCAAAGCCGCGTCCCTTGATTGGAGCGAGATCGATCCGTCGATTTTCGGCACACTATTTGTTCGCGGATTAGATCCCAACAAGCGTGCAGAAACTGGTTCTGAGTATACAGACCGTGAAAAGATCATGATGTTGATCGAGCCGGTCATTACTCAGCCATTGCTCGAGGAGTGGGAAAGTTTGCGCTCCAGGATCGCATCCGAAATTGATCCCGCGCGGGCCGCAGTTGAAGTGGCAATAGCCTCGGCCTCAACCTTTCCTGAGCTTGCGGAGGAGGTACGTGCCGTCCAAAGCCAGATGAAGTCGAGACCGCAGCTTGAATTGTTTGAAGATTTAACGAAGCAACGGCGCGTCCGGACATTGGACGCAACTCGTTCCAGTCTTCGATCCGCGACAAAGGGGCTTTCTGACACACTTGAAAGAAGTCAAATCGAGTTCAACGCCTTCTTAGCTAGGCTTCGTGCGTTCCGAGTTCTTGATCCCGCTTGCGGGTCTGGCAACTTTCTATATTTGGCGCTAATCGAGCTAAAGAACATCGAACGGCGGGTTGCGATCGAGGGTGAAGTTCTTGGATTTCCTCCTAGTTTTCCAGCGATCGGGCCGGAGGCCTTGTTAGGCATTGAAATCAATCCGTATGCCGCAGAATTAGCGCGGGTCTCAGTGTGGATTGGCGAAATTCAATGGATGCGTCGGAGCGGATTTAACATCGGCCGAAAGCCGATTTTGAAGCCGCTCACTACGATAGAATGCCGAAATGCGATCGTTAACAAAGACGGCTCCGCCGCCTCTTGGCCGGCGGCCACTGTCATTATCGGCAACCCTCCCTATTTAGGCGCAAAACTTTTGAAGCGCCGCTTAGGGGTCGAAGCAACCGAGGCGATACGTGCGGTTTATCACAATCGTCTGCCGGGCTTTACCGACTTGGTTTGCTATTGGTTTGAGAATGCGCGTGCTCAAATTGAGGCGGGGATATCAGAGCGCGCTGGCTTAGTTGCGACCAATTCCATCCGTAAAAATACCAATCTCCCTGTTATGCACCGTATTGCGTCGAGTACGCGAATTTACTGTGCGTGGCCAGAAGAGCAATGGACAGTGGACGGAGCGCAGGTCGATGTATCTCTCGTTTGCTTCGGACGGACCGATGCAGGGGCAACCTTGAACGGTGCTTCAGTTACGTCAATCAATCCTGATTTAACCACGGGATTGAACATGACCATGGCCGGACCCCTCAAGGAAAACGAACAAGCAGCTTTCTTGGGCATTCAAAAAAGCGGGCCATTCGACGTAACAGGGGATGTAGCGCGCGCTTGGTTGCTGGAACCGACAAATCCGAACGGCCGACGCAATCTTGATGTTCTCAAACCATACTGGAACGGAGACGATGTAACAGGTCGGCCAAGGGACATGTGGTTTATCGACCTTCCGCTCGGACTGTCAGAAGCTGAGGCCTCCCTGTATGTAGCGCCATTCAACCATTTAGCGACGGCGACTGACGAAGACGGAAAGACGGTACTCGAATTGCGAAAGGCGCTCGGTGAACGAGCCGGCCCGAGGTGGTGGGAACCACATTGGCCTCGGCCCGAAATGAGATCAAAAATTAGGTCAATACCACGATACATCGTGACGCCGGAGACCGCGCAGCATCGGCTTTTTGTTTGGCTTTCTTATCCCGTGCTTCCGGACAAAAATCTGATAGTGATACCTCGCGCGGACGATCTGATGTTCGGAATTTTACACAGCCGTTTTCATCGAATTTGGTCGCTACGAAAGGGGTCCGATCTCGAAGATCGACCACGATACACCCATACGACCACATTTTCAACTTTCCCATTTCCGGACGGGATGGCGCCGAACATCGACGTTGATGTTGCACGAAGTGGCCCTTCGGCGGGTGCGATCGAACGCGCTGCCAGACGTCTTGATGAGTTACGTCAAGGTTATCTGTACCCTTCCAATTTGATTGTGAGTGAACCTGAGGTAGTTCCTAGTTTCCCACCGCGATTGAGCGGTATAGACGACGCAGCAAAGCGGACGCTCACAGGCCTAACACTGACGACGTTGTACAATGAACAGCCGATCTGGCTTATAGAGGCGCATCGTGCCCTGGACGCTGCTGTCGCAAGCGCATACGGATGGTCAAACAACATTACTGATGACGAAGCGCTTTCAGAGTTGTTTGTACTAAATCAGAGGCGAGCGATGTCAATTTCCGAAGAAGGCCTGCCGCTGGCGTAGCGCTCAGTTTTCGCGTTAAGCCAACTCGACGGTATGTCGAGCTGGTCGTCTTCATTTCGATATAGCGCGGTGGTTCCAGAGATAGAGCTGTGTCCGGGCCATTGTGCTAGCGCCGACCTGACGTCAACTCGCGAGAGCCCAGATGAATGTGCCTTGGCCGCTGCAAGAACTGGCTAACATTCACTCCCGGCGTCTTCACGCATCGCGCCGAGCGAAGCGCAAAATCTCACAAAAAGTAACGCAGCCAAACGTTTCGTGACATTTCAAGATCTCGAAGTATTCCGAGCGTGAAAAAAAACGCCGTGCTGCAACGTTTTCTGCAATAAGTCATAGATCATACATTTCGTGACATTACTGATCAGCCAAAGGCGACAGACCTTGAAGCCAGCTGCCGATGCCGCAACAGCTGGCAAGGCATGAGGTCGTTGGGTCCAATTAAGGCCCGTTCCAAATGGAACGCCGTTGATATTTGGCAACACTCAGAGTTTTTTCGCCTCGACGGGCTAATTCGTGAGCCTCTCATTTGAATATTATATGTGGCGCAAGCGCGGCCTGTATCCCAGTCTTTTACGATCAACCGAATACGAAGAATGGCCGCGGGGCCGAATTGTCTACGATATGCTTAGCACTGCTCTGCCAAGCGTTTTTCGGGTGTCCGAAAAACCGGCTGATGTGCAAGCTGCAGGGCAAGCTCCACGCACCGTACATAGTGCTGCCGACACAAAGTGCTTACACAAGGAGCCCTGCCGGGGCTCCTTGGCATGTAATGTTCCAGGAACATGTCCTGCATTCTTTGGTTGTCAGTACACGCAACCTCAGGGAGGAAGCGCATGACATATCAAGAACCAGGCAGAGACCCACTCAATCGAGACCCGCTTAACCGACCGGAGCCCGTGAACAGTAATAGGCGGGCCGCGGATGAAAAATCATTCCCTAGCTGGGTAATCGGCGCGGCAGCATTCTTCATTGTCGCACTTGCTGTCTTGTTCATGCTGCCGCGCCTCGCCGACAATAGAGCGTCGAATGACAGCGGTTCGACCGTGACCAGCCCGGCGCGAGTCCCGCCTTCTACGACAGGTTCCGGCGCGACATCGCCGGCTCCGGCTCCCGGCCCCGCCAACCCACGCTAAGAGAAAGAGCGCCGAAGTTGGGGCTCTATATTTCCTGACATTTTCCGGTTGTCCGAAAAACGGACTGATGCGCAAGCTGCGGGACGAACCCTAAACCCCAGCACTCCTAGAAATGCCCGACAATGATGCCCGACCAGCTTACGGTCGAGGTCCCGTACTTCTAGAAGATGACCGCGTGTATGTTTACGTGCGGAACGGCATCTTTCAGGCTCGTATTCTCACCAAAGAAAACGGATATCTCTGGCGCTCGCTGAAGACGCGTAGCTTATTTGAGGCGATGTCTGCAGCGAGGCGGCTGTTCCATGAAATTGAATTTCGTAAGCAATCGGGACTTCCATTTGGAAGTCGCAGTGTTAGCCGCGTCATCAACGAATACGTCGCGCTACGGGAACTGCAGCACACCCAAGGCCACGCCTCGATCTTTATGGTGCGTCAGATCAGGCGCGTCGTGAAGTTCTGGCACGAATATATTGGCGAGTTGTCTTTCGATAGCGTCGGCAATAAGGAACTGAGTAGGTATATCGAGTGGCGCAAGGCCTATTACGCCAAGTTCAAAACGCTTCCGAGAAACGCGAAGCTAAACCCTGCTGACAAGACGCTGCAGTGGGAAATGACGCTATTTAAGTCCATTTTGAAGTGGGCACACGATCAGGGATACCGAGGCAATCAGCAGCTCCCCACCTTTACGTTCACTCCAAAGAAAATCCGTGTTCGGCCAGCGTTCGAGCTGTTCGAGTATCGTCGCCTGCTGCGGACGTTGATCAAGTGGCAGCGCGACAGTCCGAACGAGACTTGGCGATATGCCCGAGTGCTGTTGGCCGACTATGTGCTGATATTGGCCAACTCGGGCATGCGGGTAGGGGAGGCCAACAACCTCAAAATCCGCGACCTGGAGACATTCAAGGACGACAGAGGGCGTCGAAACTACCGCTTTAAGGTCAAAGGCAAGACCGGGGAACGGGACGTCATATTACGCGCGTCTGCCGCCAAATCCGTAGATCGTCTGTTAACACGACGAGCTAATGCGACGCCCGATGATTGGCTATTCGCGATGGGTGATGGTAACCGGGTCACAACGTTGATCGACCAATTCAATAAGGCGCTTCGGTTAGCCGGTATCGTACGTAACAGCTATGGCGCCAAATACACGCTCTACAGCCTGCGTCATTTCTACGCCGTTCAATCGCTGCGGAAGGGGATTGGGGTATTCGACGTTGCACGCAATATGGGAACGTCAGTACAGATTATTCAGAACTACTACGGACGACACGCGACACCTCGGGCGTTGGCGACGGCGCTAGGTGGGTGAAATTATAGATGCAGGTGTCGAGCTCACCTATTGACGTGGCACGGCATTATTACAACTTATAGCCAGCGAGGCGATGGTCGGGCTCAAGGGGCCGGTATGACGAAGGTTCTGAACGAAATTATTGTAGAGGCAACTGACAACGGTGTGCCTCTAAGCAACACATTACGCAAATTTCTCATCTTGGCATTTGAGCTAAAGAACGATCGCCTAAAGGCGTGGGTTGAGAGCGAGCTAAACGGATACAAGGAGGACGCCGAGCTGCCTGACTATAGAAAGGCGCATCTTCATTCGAAAGGCAACTTTCAGGGACCGATGGGGGCCTGGATGCCGGGGCGGCCTCTACCTACGTCAGTGCTAAAAAAAGAGCATAGGGAATTAATAAATCCAACTCGCCTTACTGAGCCGGTCGCAGCCTACGAGCAGGCGAAGTCGGCGCCTCCCGGCAGGGGAGAGCTTGCAATGAATTGGTCCCCCGATTTGATAGCTGCCTATCAGGACAAATTCTATCGCGGATATGTACTAGCTCAAGCGTGGCACGAGCTACCAATCGGTATCGTCGCGTCGATCCTTGATAGCGTCAGAAACCGGATGCTGACCTTTGCACTCGAGCTGCGAGAAGAGTTGGGGCACGTTGCCGACGATGTCCATGAACTTCCGCAGGAAAAGGTAGAGCAAGCCATAACGACCATAATTTTTGGTGGTAATAACGTCATTGCAGGTTCAGCTAAAAACTTCGCTCAAGTAGGTAGTATCAATATTGGTACCGGCGACTTGGGCGCGCTAGTTGAGGCGTTGCGCACGCTCGGGATAGCGCAGGCGGATATCGAGGAAGCAACAGCCTCGCTTATTGAAGAAGGTAAGCCATCTGGTAGTTTATTGGGCTCGCGTGTGGCAGATTGGGTTAAGAACGTCGGCGGCAAATTAGGCTCAGCGGGCGCCAAGATTGGTGCCGGAGCGGCACAAGCTCTTATAACCGCCTGGATGCTTCAATACTGGGGGCTGAAATAGCCTTACTCCAACGGAGAAGGAGCAGCATCGCTGCTGCCCCCTCTCAAGGTCGCTTAAGCCGCCCGCTTACCTTTGCCGAGCACTGCGGTCTTGCTCATCTGTGCCAAGACCGCGTCCAACTCTCCAGCGTCGACAGCCGCGATAACTGTCTCGATCGTCGGAACAAGCCGCTCCTTCTTGCCGACAGCAACGGCCGCTTTGCCTTTCTCGAACTCGATAGCCCGAGCCCCGTACAGAACTTTCAGGACGACATTGCCGGTAACGTCCGTGCGCCACCATGGACGCACCTTCTTCCGAAGTTCGCGCAGCTGTTTCACGCCGTGCTCGTCTGCAATCCATTTTGAGCGCGTAAGCGTGAAATTGGGATCGTTGAAAAGCGCGATCTGTTGCTGCAACCGAACGATCAGCTTGTTACGCCGATGCACGACAGGGTCTGCCGCTGTAAGCTTGGGGAGAGCGGTGAAATTCAAAGCTTTGAGTGAAGCCGTCATGTTTTGCTCCTGGTTTGTGGACTTAGGAGCAATTTGTGCTTTCAGCGCGTCGCAATTCCTACCGAAAAGACGTCATCAGTTGTTCGTGCCAAAAACTCAGCTGAATGTCGCCAGTCTGGACATAGCTGTAGTGCCGCGTGTGGAAATGTTGGCGCTACAATTCGTGCTGTCGTATTTTCGAAAAGATAGCAATACAGCGCGCGCGTTTGGACGCTCGCTAGTCGAGGAGCGCCGGGTCCGGTAATACGGCGCGGGCGGGCTTCGCTAGTAAATGAGCAGGGCGTTTGTTGCGAGGGCATGTCCGCTAAGTGCCACACTAACGGACATTCGCTGCACTTCCCTCGCGGCGAGGGTCAGCAATTCGCTCTTCGAGCGCGGTGCCGAAGACATGGTCCCATAAGCTGGTCGTCACACCGAAATTGCCGCTATGGGATAAATGGTGGTGGCGTGCATGGCGTACGCGCGTCGTTTTCGAACCACTGCGCTACTCAGCTAGTGGGGCGCCCAGCTGCAGCTATAGCATCGAATGCGCTGCACCTTATTTGACGTTCGGCTGTGAGGGGCGCGATAGTTTTGCCAGTTCGGCCTGGAAGGCCGTCTCGGTGCTTAGGAATTTTGCAAAAGTATCCGGAGTGTTGGGCTGCGATGGGGCGACCATTCCGAATTGTTCAATGCGCTTCTGAAATGACGGCGAATTGACGGTCTCATTTAGGTATCGGTTTAAAACGGCGATCACCTGCGGCGGCGTATTCCGGGGAGCGGCCAGCCCAACAAAAGCGCTGTGCACGAAATTCTTAAATCCCAGCTCCGTCATTGTCGGAATGTCGGGCATATAGGCGGTGCGCTTTGCGCTGGCGACCGCCAAGATACGAACTTTCCCAGCGTCTGCTAAACCCTTGGCGCTTGGATAGAACACGAACGCTCCTTGAACTTCTCCGCTTAACACCGCGGCTGCAGCTGGTCCTGTCCCCTTATATGGAACGGGAACAATGTTCGTGCCTGCGAGCGCATTGAATTGATCGACGGCAATTGCTGGAGAAGTCGCCGGGCCAGAAGTAGCAAAATTGAATTTGCCGTCGTTCTTCTTCGCGTCGGCAATTAGGTCGGATACGGACTTGTAAGAAGAATTCGCATTTACGATGAGTACAAGGGCAGGCCCATCCGCAATTTTCCCAACCTGCGCAAAATCGGTAATCGCATTATACGGGACAGGCAGATAATGCAGGTTCTGCACTTCAGAGATTGCGCTGACC
>Ga0193699_10001123_pt1 | contig 10755 bp, 10 predicted proteins | sample L3c2metaG_FD_160095 | JGI IMG/M metagenome (GOLD analysis project Ga0193699, IMG submission 160095) | Soil microbial communities from a riparian zone of the East river system, Colorado, United States - L3c2 | ecosystem: Environmental > Terrestrial > Soil > Riparian zone | place: USA: East... | reverse complement strand
TCATCGCCGCCGATGCCTTGAGAGTCACGCTTTGCTTGGGTCCGTTGAGCGTGCCGACCGGGGTGTTGGAATTGGTCTTGGAAACGACGCTACGAATGTCCTCGAGCGAGATATTGCGTGACGCCGCGGCGACTGGATCGACCTGCACGCGCACGGCAAATTTTTGCGCGCCGTAAATCAGCACTTGGGCAATGCCGGGAAGCTGCGAAATCTGCTGCGCCAGCGTGATCTCGCCGTATTCGTTGACGGCCGAAAGCGGCAGGGTCGGCGAGTTCAGGCTGATGTACAGGATCGGAAAGTCGCCTGGATTGACCTTTCGGAAGCTCGGTGGCGTCGTCATTTCCACCGGCAGGCGCCGCTGCGCCACGGAGAGCGCGGTCTGCACGTCCAGCGCGGCGCCGTCGATGTTGCGGTTGAGGTCGAACTGGATGGTGATCGAAGTGATGCCAAGCGACGACGAGGACGTAAGCGACGTGATCCCGGCGATCGTGGAAAGCTGGCGTTCGATCGGTGCCGCTACCGATGCCGCCATGGTTTCCGCACTCGCGCCGGGTAGCGTGGCAGTGATGCTGATGGTCGGAAAGTCTACGGCGGGGAGCGCTGCTACGGAGAGCAGCCGGTAAGCGAAGATACCGAGGACGATGATCGCGGCGGTGATCAGCGTGGTGAGCACCGGGCGACGGATACATGTCTCCGAGAGGTTCATGCGTTAAGACCCCACCTTGGGTCCGCGTGGGGCAACCTTCGTCCCGTTGGAAAGCTGGAGCTGACCGTTGGTCACCACCGTTTCGCCACCCGCAAGGCCACTGGCAATCACGGAATCGCTCTCGCTCACGCGCGCAACCGTGACCGGCTGGACCTTGGCGACGCCGTCGTCGACTACGAATACGTAGGTGCCGCTTTGGCTGACCTGGACGGCGGTCGATGGCACTGTGACCGCCTCCTCCTCGCGAAACGTCAGCCGCACAGTCACCAATGTGCCCGGCCAAAGAAGTTCGTCGTCGTTCGGCATGGTGGCGCGAACCGGCACCATTCCCGTCGGCGCATCCACGCTGTTCTCGATCATCGTGACCTGGCCGTTCGCGCGGCGGGTGTCGCCCGGTATGACCGCCTCGATGGTCGCGCTCTCATTGACGAGCGCTTGGCGCAGATCCGGCAGGTAGCCTTGCGACACCGAAAACGTGACATAGACCGGCGCGGTCTGGATGATGGTCGCGAGCGGGGTGAGATCCGCCTGGCGGACGAAATTGCCGACCTTGACGGCAGCCATACTGACGCGGCCGCTGATGGGAGCGCGGATCGTGCAATAGCTGAGCTGGATATTGAGATTCTCCAACTGTCCGGTGTTGGAATCGACAGAGGCGCGCCACAGGGTCACCTGGGTCCTGGCGTTGTTGAGGGTGACCTGGGTGGTGGCGTTCTTGGCGATGAGCTCGGTGTAGCGGGAGACATCACGTTCCGCCTGCTCGAGCTGTGCCTTCGCTCCCTCGAGCAGCCCTTGCACCTGCCTGATCTGTGCCTGCAGCGCGCGGCTGTCGAGCGTGAACAAGGGATCGCCCTCCCGCACCGTCACGCCATCGCGAAAGTGCACGCCCACGATCTCACTGTCGATGCGGGCCTTGATCGCGACGCTGGCGATCGGGGTAACGCTGCCAAGCGCCTCAATCCGAACGGGAACGGTTCGCTTGCTGGCTGTTGCGATCTCGACCGGAACCGCCCGGGCGCTCGGCTGCGGCGCTTGCGCGATGGCGCCGCCTGACCACAAGTCCCCCCGCTTCGCCGCGACGACAATACCTGCTGCCACCAGCACCACGACCGCCCCGAACACCAATGTCCGCTTCTTCATTACAACTGCGCCGAGCACGGCCTCGTCGGCCCGATCGGACTCCCTCTCTTCCTGGTGCCTCGCTCATAACGATTCTTTTTGGTAGGCGAGCCAACTTTTCTAACATATCCCTATTGCCAGCGCATCCTCGCCAGTGATGTACCATCATAAAATCGGCGTAACCTTCGCAACAGCACCGACATCCGCACCGCATCTGGCTTTGTCACGTCCAGTTGAACTCGCGCCGCCACACGCGTATTTGCACCATGCGCATCGCCACCTGGAACGTGAATTCGATCAAGCAAAGAATGGACAATTTGACCGCGTGGCTCGCGGAACGGCAGCCGGACATCGTCTGCTTGCAGGAGACCAAGTGCGTTGACGATATCTTTCCAAGCGAGCCGCTCGAAGCACTCGGATACAATGTTGCAGTGCACGGTCAAAAGGCATTCAATGGCGTTGCCGTGCTATCGAAATTCCCCCTCGACGAGGTCACGGCACGCCTGCCCGGCGACAGCGCCGATGATCATGCGCGCTTCATGGAAACAGTGGTGTCGACCGCGGCGGGTGCGGTGCGCGTCGCATCCATCTATCTCCCCAATGGCAATCCGCCGGAAACCGAGAAATATTCATACAAAATCAGGTGGATGGAGCGATTAATTCAGTACGCACATGAGCGCTTGCAATTGGAGGAGCCGCTGGTCCTGGCAGGGGACTTCAACGTCATCCCCGCGGAGGTTGATGCCCGCAATCCGGGCCGCTGGGTCGGCGATGCCCTGTTCCTGCCGCGCACGCGAGAGAAGTTCCGCGCCCTCTGCAATCTGGGATTGACCGACGCGATCCGCGCCGGCAGCGATGGCCCCGGCCCCTTCACGTTCTGGGACTATCAAGCAGGCGCCTGGCAGAAGAACGACGGCATCCGCATCGACCACCTTCTGCTTTCACCGCAGGCGGCAGACAGGCTGATTTCCGCAGGCGTCGACAAACATGTCCGCAGCTGGGAGAAACCATCGGATCACGTCCCCGTCTGGGTGGATCTCGCGCTCAGCGCTTGAAGAAACCATCCAGAACATTCCAGGGGAGCTTGTAGTTCACGCCGACCCGGACGATGTGATCGTTGAGATTCAGGCGCTGACTGCTCGGAAACACCAGGCTCGGTGCCGGGTTGAAATAGGATTTGTCCTGCAGCCCGACGTAGAGATACTCGACCTTTGCCGTCCAGTCCTGCGTGAGCTTGACCTCGACCCCTCCGCCGGCGGTCCAGCCCCAATGCCATTGCTTGTCGGAAATCTGGCCGCCAGGCGCGGAAGCCACGGTGTTTTCGACATTGGCGAGCGCGGCGCCGCCGGTGGCATAAAGCAGCCAATTGTCCTGAGCGTATCCCACCCGGCCGCGGAAGGTTGAAAGCCACCGCTCCTTGGCCTCGCTGTTGAAGACTGCATTGGGCGGGAATTCGGCCGCGCTCCCCTTTTTGTTGGTGGCGGAAATATCGCCCTCAAGGCCGATCACCACGGGGCCGGTCTGAATATTGAATCCGGAGGTCAGCCCAATGATGCCGCCGCTCAGATCCATGCGCGGCGTCTGGTCGGCGCCAGTAAGCTCGTTGCGGACGACCGCTTTTCCCCACGCGCCACCGCCTGACACGCCGAGGTAGGAGCCACTCCAGGTCGTGACGGGCGCCGGTAGCGGCGCCTTGTAGATTGGTGCGATGCTGAGATCAGCGGCAGCGGCCGGCGTCAGCATTGCCAACGCTGGCACCAATGCCAACAACGCCGTGCTCGCGCACAGCCATCTGGTCAACCAACCTCGACTGGATGCATTCCGCATTGCGGACAAAAATACGCGTCCGCCGGACCAGGGTCCATCAGCTTGGACGGGGGCAGAACGGATTTCCGGGACGTGTGGCGCATGCGCCACACGTCTCTTATTCCCGACGGTTTTTTAGCCAGTCTTCCAGATACTTATGAGCTAATGCTCGCTCACTTTCACTGGCCTGCGCGAGCGCGCTGCTGTACATGTCGGTGATCCAGCCCTCGTCCGGACCCGCAGCGTCCTTGGCGACGATGAGCCAAAACAGCCCGAGCGACGCCTGGCGCGAAACCTGCTCGCCATTGAACAGCATGCCGCCGAGCAACGCCTGCGCACGATGATCGCCCTTGTTCGCGGACAGTCGCAGCCAGCGCGCGGCCTGAATGGCGTCTTTCGGTGCGCCCTTGCCGAGGAGAAAGAGCCGACCGAGATAGTACTGAGCCTCCGGATCCGCGAAATAGGAGGCGGCGTAGCGGAACATTTCGCGCGCCACATTGGGGTCGGCCTTCAACGTGCCGGGGATGCCGTCGAGGTGGTAGAGACCCAGTGTCACGAAGGCGTTGGCCAAGAACCGAGCGTTGGGGGTGCTGGAGCCATCGTCCGCATGCATCGTGGTGAGGCGGCGGAAATAGTCGTAGGCACGCGCCTTGTTCATCTTGACGCCATCCCCGTCCGCGTACATGCGGCCGAGTTTCCAGATGGCGCCGGGAACGCCTTGCTCTGCCGCGTATTCGAGGTCCGTGACGGCTTGGTCGGTCTTACCCTGGCGGAGTGCCTGGGTGCCCGAGCGGAATGCTTCCAGCGGCGTCGGTGGCAGGATCGGCCGCGGCGGCATCGTCAGCGGCGCGGCCGGCACGGCCGCTAGCGGTGTCGCGCTGCCAAGCACGTTGGTCGCCTCGCCGGGGCTTACGGTCGGGTCCGGCAGCGGTACGCCCACGGCTGCCGATCCCGGCGTACGGGTGCCGTCGAAGCTCACCGCCGGAGAGAGGCCGACGGCGGCGGCAAGCAAACCGATGCTCACGATGAGGTTAGATATCCGCATAGCACGCCTTCTCGGCCGCGCCGCCGGGATGAGTCACCGCGCCGTCGCGCGCCGGTCCCACCTGTTGGGCGTATTTCCACAAATATCCTGAAGTGAAGTCTGGGCTTCGCGGCTTCCACGTCTTGGCGCGCGCTTCGATCTCAGCCCTGGTGAGCTTAACATCGAGGGTGCCATTCACGGCGTCGATGGTGATTATATCGCCGTCACGAACGTGGGCGATCGGGCCGCCGATGGCGGCCTCAGGACCAACATGCCCGATGCAAAACCCTCGGGTCGCTCCAGAGAAGCGCCCGTCGGTTATGAGGGCAACCTTGCCGCCCATGCCCTGTCCATAGAGGGCGGCGGTGGTCGCCAGCATTTCTCGCATCCCGGGACCGCCTTTGGGTCCTTCGTAGCGGATCACGAGCACATCGCCTTCCCTGTACTTCTTTTTCTTGACGGCATCGAAGCACGCTTCCTCCCCATCAAAGCAGCGCGCCGGGCCGGTAAACTTCAAGTCCGCCATCCCAGCAACCTTCACGATTGCGCCCTCCGGCGCGAGGTTGCCCTTGAGCCCGACGACGCCACCGTTGGCGGAAAGCGGCTTGTCGGCGGGGTGGACCACGTCCTGGTCCTTGTTCCACTTCACTCGCTTGAGGTTCTCGGCGATCGTACGCCCCGTCACGGTGATGCAATCGCCGTGAAGATACCCGTGATCGAGAAGCGTCCTCATCAAGAGTGGAACGCCCCCAGCCTCGAACATATCTTTGGCGACATAACGGCCACCGGGTTTCAAATCCGCGATATATGGTGTCCTTTTGAAGACTTCTGCCACGTCGAAGAGATCGAACTTCAGGCCGCATTCGTGCGCAATCGCGGGCAGATGCAGCGCAGCATTGGTCGAGCCGCCCGACGCCGACACCACCGCAGCCGCATTCTCGAGCGCCTTCCTGGTGACGATGTCACGGGGACGAATTCCTGACTTTATGAGATCGAGGATCATCTCGCCGGCCGTCATGCAGAAGGCGTCGCGGACTTCGTACGGCGCCGGCGCGCCCGCGGAATAGGGCAGTGCAAGTCCAATCGCCTCGGACACCGTCGCCATGGTGTTGGCGGTGAACTGCGCGCCGCAGGCGCCCGCCGAGGGGCAGGCATGCTGCTCGAGCGTTTCGAGGTCGCTGTCGGACATCTGGCCGACCGAATGCTTGCCGACCGCCTCGAACACGTCTTGCACCGTGACGGGCTTGCCTTTGAAGGTACCGGGCAGGATCGAGCCGCCGTAAATGAAGATCGAGGGCACGTTGAGCCGGCACATCACCATCATCATTCCCGGCAGCGACTTGTCACAGCCGGCGAGTCCGACCAACGCGTCATAGGCGTGACCGCGCATTGTCAGCTCAACCGAATCGGCAATCACTTCGCGTGACGGCAACGAGGATTTCATGCCCTCGTGGCCCATGGCGATGCCGTCGGTGACGGTGATCGTGCAGAATTCGCGCGGCGTGCCGCCTGCAGCCGCGACCCCCTTCTTCACGGCCTGCGCCTGGCGCATCAGCGAGATATTGCAGGGAGCGGCTTCGTTCCAGCAGGTAGCGACGCCCACGAACGGCTGGTGGATCTGCTCGCGCGTGAGCCCCATCGCGTAATAGTAGGAGCGATGCGGTGCGCGCTCGGGACCCTCGGTCACGTGCCGGCTGGGCAGCTTCGCCTTGAGGTCCCGCTTCGCGTCCATTTGAAACTTGCCCTGTCTCGTCGGTGCCCTGGTGCGGTCACGCCGTACGGATCACAGTCTGGAAAACGTCAGCATCTCGATCTCGGCGGGCCGTATGGCCAAATCGCGGCGCCGGCTGCTTGGAATCCTATCTTTCCGTCAATGTTTTAGCCGTGTTGCCGAAGCGCAACAGGATTAATGATTGGTTAACGAGGTAAGCAACACTTGGGTACAGCTAGGTCCGCTGATCGGTCCCGATCATGGGCTCAAAACCCAGTTCGGCGCGCGCCTTGGCGATCGAAACCGCCCCATCGTCGTTTGCGATGTTGTAGACGCCCGGCCCGCCGCGCGTGACGGCCAGCAGGGCCGCGTGCGCCGCCGCATCGACGTGCAGGGCGGGCTTGCGAGCAGGCGTCCGGGACCAAGTGCCCGGCCCATAAAGCAGGCCATACCGCAGCACGATCCCTTCGATCCCAGACGCCGCCAGGACTTGACGCTCCATGTCCACCACGCCCTTCACCGTAACCGCCCGGGCCGGATCTCCGAGGTTGAGCGGATCGGTTTCGGGATGCGGCTCGCCGCCAGGCGCATAGGCAAACGAAATGCTTTGGACGATGAAACGATGCGTGCCTGCCGCTTGCGCCGCCGCGATCAGGTTGCGCGTCCCTTCGCTGCGGATGCGCGCATTCTTCGGGCCTGACGCCACGACCTGAGCTTCGTCGAATTCGCGCGGAAGATCGGTGAGCTGATGGATGATGACCACAGGCTGCGCCGCAAGGACCGCAGCGGTCAGCGCCGACGCGTCGAACACATCGACGACAGCGGGCACCACCCCTGCCCGCTCGAGCATCCTTGCGGTCTCTGCATAACGGGTCGTACCGGTCACCTGATGCCCGGCGCCCAGCAGGAGGGGCACCAATCGCCGGCCAATGGCGCCCGAGGCGCCGGCAAGGAATATTCGCATAAACCTTATGCTAAGGCCTCGCACCGCTCTCGGTCGAGACCGTCGATGGCAAGGCGTGAATGGCAAGGCTCAAACCGCTCCCCCGAAGCTTTTTTGCCCGCAGCGTGCACACCGTCGCCCCCGATCTCATCGGCGCGACGCTGCTGTTCAAGGGGGTGGGTGGCGTCATCGTCGAGGTCGAGGCCTATCATCACACAGACCCCGCGGCGCATTCCTTCGGCGGCCGCACCGAGCGCAACGCCGTCATGTTCGGCCCGCCGGGCTATGCCTATGTCTACCGCTCCTACGGTATCCATTGGTGTCTCAACTTCGTGTGCGAGCCAGAGGGCGTGGCCAGCGCGGTGCTGATCCGCGCGCTCGCCCCCACGCACGGCCTTGCTGTCATGCGCCGGCGGCGCGGCGTCACCGACGAACGGCTGTTGTGCTCCGGTCCAGGACGCCTGGGTGAAGCGCTCGGGATCACGGACGCGCAATATGGCCTCCCGCTGGACAATCCGCCGTTTGAGATTTTTGCGCGCGCGGACGATGTCGAGGTCGCTGTAGGCCCGCGCATCGGGCTCACCAAGGCGATCGAGCATCCATGGCGCTATGGTCTTAGCGGCTCGCGCTTTGTCAGCAAGCCGTTCAAACGGTGATCGTGCGCGCAGCGTAATGCGCCGGCGAGGACGGTCAGTGATAGGCAATGATGAACTTGGTGAGCGTCGCCGCGCCGAAGAACTGCACTTTGCTGGCGGTCTTCGTGGTGACGATCAGAGGTGGACCGCTGGCGCGATCGTTCAGATCGAACATGGAATCATTCGACGCCGGGTGCAAAGAGCTCGTCTGCACTTACCACGCGCGGGGAGAGACCCTGCTCGTGAACGTAGCGGCCGACGGCTTCGAAGGTGGGCCGGTTCGGCTCGAGACCGTAGGCCCAGAAATCGTTGCCGAACACGCGCCAGGCCTCCTCCACGTGATCGATGAGCCAGGGCAAAGCGACCCGTAACGCGTCGGTGTCGTACAGACCGTCGACCGCCAGCTCGCGCGCTCGCACGAATGCCTGGTAAATACTGCGCGCGGCCCACGGATGGGCGCTGTAGACGTCTTCGCGCAACACCACGGTATGCATGATCGGAAAAATCCGGGTGCGGCGGTAGTAGTCCTGCTCGACCTCCTTATAGTTCGGAAAAAGGCGTGCAATGTTCGGGGAGCATTCAAGGAACAAGTTCGGAATGTAGAGCGACAACAGCGCGTCAAGTTCGCCCGCCGCGAACATCCGCTCGAGCGTCTGCTGTCCGGAGAGGAAGTCGAGCCTGATGTCCTTGGGAAGATCGAGCGGGATCAGCGGGGGCTCGAGGAAGCTGTTGAGCCCGCCCATGAACCAGTGCATGTCCCGCGTCTTGACGCCGTAATCATGCTGCAACATGCCGCGCATGAAGACGAGACCGGTCGAACTCCACTGCGACGTGCCGACTCGTTTGCCTTTCAAGTCTTGCGGCGTCCTGATGCCCGCATCGCTGCGCACGTAAATGCAGGAATGACGGAAGATCTTGGATAGCGGCACCGGCAACGCCACGAATGGGCAATCACCGCGCCCCTTGAGCGAGGTATAGGAAGCGAGCGAAAGCTCGCACACCTGAAATTCCTTATTGTCCAGCATGCGCTGGAAAGCCTGACGCGGGCGCAAAATCTCGATGTCGAGATCGATCCCTTCGGGCTTGACACGACCGTCCATCAGCGGACGGGTGCGATCATAGTCCCAGCACGCGAGCGTCAGCTTGAGATTGGACATCGATGTTTGTTCCGGAGATGGCGGCAAGAGCTTGCGCATTCTCGCGCGCCTTTCAAGGCGTCGACGCGCGGGATGGCGGTAATCGAACCAGGTTGGAGCGCCATTCGAGATCGAGCAGCAGGCCCAACGGCAATGTCGCAAGTACGGGCGCGGTCGGCACGCCTGCGGCATCGAGCAGGCCGGCGATCCAATGATTGCAGACGTTGAGGATATGAAAAGCACCATTGGCTCGAAAGAACAGGCTCGCCCCGTAGAGCCCGGGTCCGAGTTCGTCCGGCCGAACACCATCGGGCCCGCGGGTGAAGGTTGCGTCGAGCTTGTCCGCCAGTCGTTCGAACCCCGCTTCGCCGAGATCGAGCCGGACAAGGTCGGAATTGGGAAACATGGCGCGCGGGTCGTTTTTGATACCGACCACGTGCAGAACGGACGGGTTGCCCGGTCGCAATAGCGCGCGCAATGCCAGCGCCACCGTCAACGACTTCAGGGTCGGAACCTCACGGTAGAAGCCTTCGTCGCCCCAGCCGATTTCGACCCGGTCATAACCGGCAAAGCGCGTGGCGATAAAACCGAGCGCGCTCAGGCCGCGCCGACCGCTCTGCTCGGCGAGCGCCCTGCGGGGAACCACAATGCCGGCGTGGTAGCCGTGGCTGACCACAAACACCTCGGTCGCAGGCGCACCCGCCGCCGGCGGCCACAGGCTTCGATCGCCCGAGCGCGCGGTGCCGATTACAGCGGCCACGAACAAACCAGCCGCGATCGCAAGGCGTAAGCCGACGCGTCTCACCGCGGTTCGCAGTCCGGGCGTGAGCGTGAGGTCCGGCATTGCACGATCAATCTAAGATGTCGCTGCGTGCTGTGGCCGATGAAACCGGATGGCCGCCGGAACGAACAAGAGCGGCAGAGCGCTGATCGCGATCGGCAGGAAGGCAAACTGCGGACTGCCGCCGAAATCCCAAGCCGCGCCGCTCAGCACCGCGACAAGAAGGGCTTCACTATAGCTGATCGTGAACATCGCCGCCGACATGCGCGCCACGCCGGCCGGCGCACTCAACAACGGCGGCAGGGCAAAACCCAGCGTGAGCACGACGGCGGTCAGGAAGCCGAGTACGCCGGCAAAGACGATGGTCCATCCGCTTGCGGTCATGGCGAGGCCAGCCACGCACGAGATCATGAGCGCGCCGCAAACGATGAAAGGCCAGGCGCGCCGCTCGAGCCGGCCTGCGACCGCCAGCAGAGCGAACGACGCCGGGACCTGGCCGAAGTTGAGTGCAGTAAGCACGGCGCTGATGAGGTCGGGCCGACCCGCGGCGGTGAGATGGCCGGGCAGGAAGGCGTTGCCGGAGAAATAAACGCTGTTCACACTGCCGAAAAGGATGCCGACTTGCCAGATCAGCTTGTTGCCGAAGTCGGGCCACCAATTGCGGACCGCCACTGCGGCCGACGAAGGCCTCTCCGTCGGCGCGGGGGCGAGCGCCACGGTCAGGATCGCGATCACCACGAGCGGGATGCCCCAGAGCGCAAGTGCCCATCGCCACGAGCCGCCCGCGAACGGCAGGACGAACGGAATCGTCAGCATGACCGCAAGCGTCTCGCCGACGAGCAGGCCGTTGGTGTAGACCGCGGTACCGAAGGTCACCCGTTGCGGCAACCATTG
>Ga0193699_10001122_pt1 | contig 10779 bp, 8 predicted proteins | sample L3c2metaG_FD_160095 | JGI IMG/M metagenome (GOLD analysis project Ga0193699, IMG submission 160095) | Soil microbial communities from a riparian zone of the East river system, Colorado, United States - L3c2 | ecosystem: Environmental > Terrestrial > Soil > Riparian zone | place: USA: East River... | reverse complement strand
CCTTGTAGTGCCGCCTACAGCGCGGATTTCGGTGAGTTGCGCCGCTTCTTCCTGGGCCATGCCGGCGCTATCGGCAACCGCCTTGAGGAGCTGCAGCTGCAGGGCCCGGGCCGAAATCTGCTGCAGCAGCGGTTTCGCCTCGTGCACGAGCCGCGCGCGACCCTCAAGCGTTCTCATATCGCCACGCGCCTTGAGCTCGTCCAGAAAGAACTCCGACAGAGGCCGGGCGGTCTCCAGCCTTTTCTCGAACGCTTCTTTGCCCTTTTCCCGCACGAAACTATCGGGATCGTGCTCCGGCGGCAGGAACAGGAACCGCATCGCCTTGTTGTCGGCAAGATTGGGCAGGCTCACCTCGAGCGCGTGCCAGGCGGCTTTGCGCCCGGCGGCGTCGCCGTCGAAGCAGAACACGACTTCTTCGGTCTGCCGCAGAAGTTTCTGGATCTGTGTGGCCGAGGTGGCCGTTCCGAGCGTCGCCACGGCGTATTCGACGCCGTGCTGCGCGAGCGCCACGACGTCCATATAGCCTTCGACCACGATCGCGCGGCCTGCCGCGCGGATCGCCGACCTCGCCTGGGCAAGGCCGTAGAGCTCGCGTCCCTTCTCGAAAAGCGGGGTCTCCGGTGAATTCAGGTATTTCGGCTCCCCATCGCCCAGCACGCGGCCCCCGAAGGCGATCACCGAGCCGCGCTGGTTGAGGATGGGGAACATGATGCGGTCGCGAAACCGGTCATAACGCCGTCCCCCGCCCTCCGGGTCGATCACGAGCCCTGCGTCTTTCAGCGCTTTGTCGGCATAGCTCGGAAAAACGCTCTCCAGGCTCTGCCAACCCTCGGGCGCATAGCCGATTCCGAAGCGCGCGGCGATTTTTCCGGTCAAGCCGCGGCCCCTGAGGTATTCGATGGCGTTCGGCGCTGTCTTCAACTGCTCGCGATAGTAATCGCAAGCGCGCTTCATGATCTCGTACAGATCCGGTCCGCCTTCGGGTTTCTTGGCGCGCGGCTCGAACTCGGGCATCTTCATGCCGACCGATTCCGCCAGATCCTTTACGGCTTCGACATAGCCAAGGCCCTGGTATTCGATCAGGAAGGAGATGGCGTTTCCGTGCACACCGCAGCCGAAGCAGTGATAGAACTGCTTGGTCGGACTGACCGTAAACGAGGGCGTCTTCTCGGTGTGGAACGGGCAGCAGGCAGAATAGTTCGCCCCGCCCTTCTTCAGCGGGACGTAGCGCTCGATCACGTCGACGATATCGACGCGATGGAGCAGTTCTTGCTTGAAGGAATCCGGTATCACGACCGGAATGCGCTCTGATGGAGCGCCGCGCCAGCAAGCGCGGCGCGATGAATGGGCCCCCGGGGCCCGTCCCTATTCACCATCTTTCCTTTATAGGCGAAATTTTCGGAAGCGCAAGCCGCAAGCGCAAGATTGTTCTCAGCCGGCAAGCTTCGATTTCACCAGCGACGATACTTTTCCCATGTCGGCGCGCCCCGCGAGCTTGCCTTTCAATGCCCCCATGACTTTGCCCATGTCGGCCGCGCCCTTTGCGCCCGTCTGCGCGATTGCCGCGGAGACCTCCTCCGCAATCTCGGCGTCGGTCAGCTGCTTGGGCAGGTAGCCCGAGAGAAGATTCAACTCGAAGGTCTCGCCGTCGACGAGGTCCTTGCGGTTGGCCGCCTGGAACTGTGTAATGGAGTCGCGGCGTTGCTTGATCATCTTCTCGATGACCGCTACGACCTCGGCGTCGGAAAGCTCTTTCCTCTCGTCGACTTCGCGCTGTTTGATCGCGGCGAGCAACAGGCGTATGGCCGACAGGCGCTGCGGCTCTCTCGCTTTCATGGCCGCCTTCATGTCTTCGCTGATGCCTGCCTTTAGAGACATACGCGGGGTTTCCTCGAAGGTAGGGTTCCGCAAAAATGAAACGGCGCGATGAGCGGCTCTATCCACTCAATCGCGCCGGGTCGCTCCGGCACCAGCGCCGTCCGGATCAATAAAGTTTCGGCGGCAGCGTCTGGTTTCGCAGGCGCTTGTAGTGCCGCTTGACGGCGGCGGCGAGCTTTCTCTTGCGGTAGGCCGTGGGCTTTTCGTAGAACTCGCGGGCGCGCAGTTCGGTGAGAAGCCCGGTCTTTTCCACGGTCCGCTTGAAGCGGCGCAACGCCACCTCGAAGGGTTCGTTTTCCTTGACGCGTACGGTCGGCATGCAGGCTTGATCCCAAGGCAATGTTGCAGTAAGGGTGCGAATTCTAGACTTTTTCGGGCCGAGACGCCAGCGCGTGCCCTATCTACCAAGCTTGCCGGTCAGCCCCAGGATCCGTAATTCCTGTCCGACGGCTGCCGCGCGCAGGTCGACTTCTGTCAGGCGCGCGTCCAGCCGCGAGCGCGCAGCGTCGATCAATTCCAGCAGGGATCCACGTCCGAGCCGGTAGGCGTCTTCGGCCATCTGTTTGAGCGCCGGGACGCGCTCGCCGACATTCCGCCGGAACCGCTCGAGGGCCGCTTGCCGCAGTGCGAGCCCGTCAACCAGCCGCCGCAATTCCACATCGGCCTCGGATTCGATCGCCTCACGGCGTCTCTGCGCAGCCCGAAGGTCGGCAGCAGCCTTGGCCATCAAGCCGCGCCGGGCATCGGATAGCGGGATTTCGGTGGACAGGCCGACAAAATTGGAGGCACCAAACGGATCGCCGGTCCATGTCCTGCCTACGCTCAGCACCGGCACCGGCCAGCGTTCGCGCTCGGTACGCGTGAGCGCCGCCTGCGCCGCTTCTTCCTCGCGCCGCGCCGCGATGATCTGCGGGTTACTTGATATCAGGGACTCTCGCCATTCGGCAGCGCTGGTCGGCAGGCCGGCGGGTACGGGGGGCCCGCTCGCGCCGGGGCGCCAACCCGGCGCCCCAAGCAGCGCCGCCAACCCCGCCGATTTATCGGCCAGGTCCGCGCGCGCATCTGCAAGCCGCGCATTTACTCCGGCGAGCTCGACCTCGACCCGTGTAAGGTCGTAGCGGCTTGCCGCGCCACTGTTCAGGCGTCCGGAGACGATCGCGACAACGCGCTCCACTTCTGCGACCGACTCGTCAAGCATCGAAGCTTTTTCCTGGGCAGCCTGAAGCCCGACAAACAGGTCGGCGGCCCGCAGTGCGAGTTCGTTTCCAGCCAGCCCGACGCGGGCGCGTGTTGCGAGGAGCCCCTGCTCGGCAGCTTCGATCCGCGCGCCGCGCTGGCCACCAATCAGCAGCGGCAAATCCACGGTCGCCTGCTGCTGCTGGCTGCCATCGAACATGGTTCTCGCTCCACCCGATGGAGCGAAACGCCCGTAGGAGACCGTGGGATTTGGAAACGCCCCGGCGGAGATTCGTTCCGCCTCGGCTGTGTCGATTGCCGTTTGCTCAACGGCGAGCCTGGGGCTGCGCTCCGCCACCAGACGCAGCAGGACTGGCAGCGTAAGGCGCTCGGGAAGCGCCGATGCCGGTTCCTGCGCCCGGAGGGATGCTGCCGACAGCGTCGTGACAGCCAAAAGTATCGCGATCCGTCGATGGCTCATGGCTTGTCCTCTATTTGCTCGTCGTCTTCCTCCGGCTTCGTCAAACGCCGCGGGGTGATGTAGCTGTATATTATCGGCAGCAGCCACAGCGCGATCGCGAGTGTGGTCAGCATCCCTCCCACCACCACCAGGGCGAAAGGCCGCTGTGTTTCGCTCCCCACTCCAGACCCCAGCGCCATAGGCAGCAGCCCGACGAGAGCGAGCAGCGATGCCATGAGTACCGGTCGCAGGCGCTCGCTCGCGCCCTCGATCAATGCCGGCCCCAGGTCCTCACCGCTTCTCCGCCGTGCTTCGGCCGCGCTCAGCACCAGGAGGCCCATCAGCGACACCTGACCGAGCAGCGCGATGAAGCCAACCGCTGCGCTCACGGAAAGCGGCACCCCGGCCACCAGCAGCGCAAAGGCGCCCCCGGTCAGGGCGAACGGAACGGTCAACAGGATGGCAAGAGCGCTGCGCCCGGAATTCATCGCCGCATATAACAGGCCGAACACGGCGAGCACCGCCAGCGGGACCACGATTCTCAGCCGGGCAAGCGCCCGTTGCTGGTTCTCGAACTCACCGCCCCATGCGAAGTAATAGCCTTCGGGCGCCGGCACGCTGCGCTTTACCGTGGCGATGGCATCCTTGACCACCGATCCCATATCCCGTCCCTCGATGTTGAACTTCAAGGCGAGGTAGCGGCTGTTGCCTTCCCGGTTGATCGACGCCACGCCATTGGCGACCTGGATGGTGGCGAGATCGCGCAAAGGGACGCGCGCGCCGGACCCGGCGGCAAGTGTGATGGCGCCGATCTTTTCGGCGTCGTCGCGGATGTTGAGCGGCAGCATCAGCCGTATCGGCACCGGGCGCTCTCCCTCCCACATGGCCGTCATGACGCGCCCGGCCAAGGCGGTTTCCAGGGTGCGCTGCGCGTCTTCCATCGTAATCCCGGCGCGGGCGAGCGCTTGCCGGTCGAAACGCACCTGCAACTGCGGGGTCGAGGCGTCCCGGTAGAGGTCGAGATCCACGATGCCTGGCAATGCCTTGAGCACCTCCTTGGCTTGCTCCAAAGTGCTCCTCATTCGCGCCAGATCGGGACCGAAAATTTTCAGCACCACCTTGCCGCGCACGCCGCTGACGGCCTCCTCGACGTTGTCCTTTATCGGCTGCGAGAAGTTGTAGCGCACGCCCGGAATTTCGGTCAGCGAGGCACGCATTTCGTCTATCAGGCGAGTTTTGTCATACCCCGGGGGCCAATCGCTCACCGGCTTCAGGCGTATGAACGTTTCGCTCATGTTGACGCCTTCGTTGTCGGTGCCGTCCTCGGGCCGGCCTTGCTCGCTCAGCGTTTTACTTACCTCGGGGAACGCGAGGATCCGCCGCCGCACTTCGAGGAGGATGTCCTGCCCTTTTTCCAGCGCGATGCTCGGCGGCATCTCGACGAACAACTGTATGTCGCCTTCATCCAGCTCGGGCAGGAACTCGGTGCCGAGACGCGTGAGAGTCAACACTGCGAGCAACGGCAGGACGAATGCCGCGACGAGAACCCTCCCGCGGCGCTCGATCAGCCACGACAAGGATCGCCGATAGCGAGCGCGCATCCACTCGACCCACAGCGGCTCCTGAAGCTTGGCGTGCCGCGGCCGGAACAGGGCCGCGCAAAGGGCCGGCACCAAAGTGAGGGCGAACAAGAGCGCGCCGATCAAGGCAAAGGAGTAGGTGAGCGCCAGGGGCCGGAAAATGCGTCCTTCAACCGATTGCAGCGTGAATACCGGCACCAGTGCGGCGATGATGATCAGCATTGCGTACAGCGTGGGACTCCCCACGTCCACCGCCGAACGCACCACCAGCCGCAGTACGCCGCGCCGGTCGGCGGGCCGATCGTGGCGCAACGCATGAATGACATTTTCCACGAGCACCACCGCGCCGTCGACCAGGATGCCGAAATCGATGGCGCCCATCGAGATCAGGTTGGCCGGGAGGCCCAGCGCGTAAAGGCCGAGGAAAGCCACCAGCAGGGACAGCGGTATCACAACGGCAACCACCACCGAGCCCACGACGCTGCGCAGGAAGAGCCACATCACGGCGATCACCAAAATGAAACCGCTCAGGAGGTTCTTGTGGACTGTGGAGAGCGTCAGCCCTACCAGATCGCTGCGGTCGTAGAAGATCTCGATGTGCATGCCTTTGGGCAGGATGGTTTCGTTCAGCTCTCGTACTTTGTCGTGGACGCCGTCGAGCACCCGCGAGGGATTCTGGCCGCGCCGCATCCACACGAAGCCTTCGATGCCCTCCTTTTCCAGGCCGACGCCCACCGTGCCGCGCCGCGGCGTGTACGACTGCGCCACGTTGGAAACGTCGCCCACCGTCACCGCGGTCCCGTCTTTGCTCTTGAGCAGGATGCGTTTGATGTCCTCGGGCGACTCGAGGTAACCGATGCCTCGCACCGTGAGTTCCTGATCGCCGTGCCGCAGGAAGCCGCCACCCGTGTTCAGGTTGGATTTGGCGATCGCCTGCTCGAGATCACCCAGGGTCAAACCGAGGGCGAACAGGCGCGCCGGATCGGCTTCGACGTGCACTTCCTTGAGATAACCCCCGAAGGGCACGATATCGGCCACACCCGGCACCTGGCGCAGCACGCGCACGATGTTCCATTGCATTTCGGAGCGCAACTGATAGAGATCGTGGCGGTCGCTGGCGACCCGAAACTGGTATACCTCGCCAAGGGGCGTCGCTTCCGGCGCAATCTCCGGGGTCACGCCCGGAGGAAGATCGGCGGTAGCGACCCTTTGCAGGACCACGGTTCGAGCCGGGAAGCTGGCCGTGTCGTCAGAGAAGGTCAGGGTAATCAACGACAGGCCGAACAGGCTCTCGCTGCGCATCAACGTCATCCCCGGGGTGCCGTTCAGCTCCCGCTCCAGGGGCACCGTCACGCGCCGCTCGATCTCCTCCGGCGCATTGCCGGGGAGCTGGGTAATTACCGTGACCTGGGTGTTCGTGACGTCCGGGTAGGCCTCGATGGGCGTGTCGAGGTAGGCGTACAGTCCGAACGCGGCAATGACGAGAGTGGCGAACAACGCCGCGACGCGGCGGTGAACGCAGGTTTCGATCAACAGGCGCAACACGGTCAGAGCAGCTGTTCTGCCTGAGTATCGAGCAGCAAGCCGCCGCGCACCACCACCCTTTCGCCGACCGTGAGCCCCTGCAGGATCACCACCCGACCGTCGCGGTTCTGGCCCGTTTGCACTTCCCGGACCTCGAAAGCACCGTCGGGCCGCTCCACGTAGACCACGCGGCGTTTGCCGTCCTTGATCAGGACCGCCGAGACCGGGACCGAGATGCCTGCGTTGGCTCCCGCGCGCAAGGCAACCTGGGCCAGCATTCCGGCACGCAATCCGTCGATCCGCTTCGCAAGCGCGAGATACACTTGGGCGCGACGTGATTCCGGATCCACGCGCGGGTTGAAATTCTCGACCCGGGCTGCGACGCGGGCGGCGAGCCCCGGCAGTTCCACCTCGGCTTCCTGGCCGACGGCAATTCGGCGCAGATCGCTTTCCGCTACTTGCGCGACCACCTGCAGCCGGGTCGGATCGCCGAGCTCCAACAGCGCTTCGCCGCCAGGCGGGACGGTCGCGCCGACCGCCGTGCGAATCGTTATCACCACGCCGTCCGCGGGTGCCCGAACGGTAACCCGTATGCCTTGACCGGATCCGATCAAGTCTGCGGCGCTTCGCGCCCGCTCATACTCTGCGCGCGCTTCCTTCAGCCGCGCTTCGGCTTCCTGTCGTTCGAACTCCAGGCCGACGCCTTTTTCCACCATCTCGACCTGGCGTCTGAAGACGCTCTCGGCGCTGCCCAGCCTCGTGGCCGCCTGATCGAGCGTTGCGCGCGCGGTTCCTGCGTCGGCGCTTTCGATGGTCAAGAGCTCCGTCCCGGCCTTGACTAATTGCCCAGCCTGAACCAGCACGGCAACGACGCGCCCGGCCGTCGTGGCGCCGACAGCCGATTGCGCCTGCGGACGGAACGTCACGCGGCCCGGCAGCTCGAGCAGATCGACGGCCTGGGAAATCGCGACTGCCTCGATGGAGAGGTACTGCTTCTGCGCCTTCGCTACCTCTGCCGCGCGTGCGCCGGCATCAGGAGAAGTCTTCGACTCTGATGCCGTGACGGCTGTTGACCCCTTCTCGCATCCAGCCACCAGCACTGAAAACCCTATCAACGCAATAAAAAAATCCGTTCGATTCATACTCGATAAACCTCAGTTTCCCACTCGAAGCGAGCACGAGGACCCGTATTCGTGCAAACATGTGAGGGCGCGATTTTAGATGAACATGCTGACTGCCTGCTGACACGACAATCCTAAGAACGCTGAAAAATCATGCTCGTTTTGGGTATCGAGACCTCCTGTGACGAAACCGGCGTCGCGCTCTTCGACACGGCGCGCGGCCTGCTCGCGCACGCGCTGCATTCGCAGGTGGCGCTGCACGACGCATACGGCGGCGTCGTGCCGGAGCTCGCTTCGCGGGACCACATTCGGCGCCTGCTCCCTCTCATCCGCGAAGTCCTGCACGAGGCCGCTGCCGGGGAATCGGACCTGGACGCGGTCGCGTACACCCAGGGCCCTGGCCTCGCGGGAGCGCTGCTGGTGGGCGCCGCCGTTGCGAACAGCCTTGCGTTCGGTCTCGGAATCCGGGCAATCGGCGTGCATCATCTGGAGGGGCATCTGCTTTCGCCGCTGCTCGAAAGGAACCCGCCGTCCTTCCCGTTTGTCGCGCTGCTGATTTCGGGGGGACACACCCAGCTGATGCGCGTGTCGGGAGTCGGGGAGTACGAGATGCTGGGGGAAACGCTGGACGACGCCGCGGGAGAAGCTTTCGACAAGACGGCAAAATTGCTCGGGCTCGGCTACCCGGGTGGACCCGCGCTCGCCAGGCTCGCAGAGCGCGGCAGAGCCGAGCGCTTCGCGTTTCCACGCCCGATGCTCGAGCAGCTGGAAAAACGCGGGGACCTCAACTTCAGCTTCAGCGGGTTGAAGACGGCGGTCGTGACGCTCACGCGCACGCGTGCGCTCGACGAGCAGACGCGCGCCGATGTGGCAGCTGCGTTCCAGGAGGCGGTGGCCGATGTCCTGGTTGCGAAAGCGCTCGCGGCGATGCGCAAAACGCGCTTGAGCCGGCTTGTCGTAGCGGGGGGCGTCGGCGCCAACGTGCGCCTGCGCGCCTTGCTCGACGCCGCCGCGTCGCGCGACAAATTCAGCGTGTTCTACCCGGCAATGGAATTCTGCACCGACAACGGCGCGATGATTGCGCTGGCAGGAAGCCTGCGATTGAAAGGCGCCAAGCCGGACCGGGCGCTTCCACACGGATTCACAGTCAGGCCGCGCTGGGACCTTGCAAGCGTAGCGCCCGCCTGATCGGCCTTCAGGCGCTTGCCGAGTCCCGCTTTTCGCCGATGCGGCGTTCCTTCCCGGCGGCCAGATTGAGGATGTTCGTCCTGTGGCGCCAGACGAGCAGAGTCGAAATGAAGATCAGAGCGGGCAGCACGTCTCTCGCCCCGAACAGGAAAAAATAGTAGAGCGGCGCGAACACAGCCGCTCCTATCCCCGCAAGCGAGGAATAGCGGAAAAAGAACGCGACGATGATCCAGGTCGCAAGCGCCGCAAGACCCAGCCACAAGTCGATCGCGAACAGGACGCCGCCTGCGGTGGACACTCCCTTACCGCCCCTGAAGCCGAAGAACACCGGGAACAGATGGCCGAGGAACACGGCGACCGCGCAGGCCGCGACGCCCGCCTCGTCCACGCCGTAACCGGCGGCGTAGCGCGCCGCGAGGAACACGGCGAGCCAGCCTTTTCCGCCGTCGCCGATGAGCGTGAGAAGCGCCGCGAGCTTCTTGCCCGTGCGCAACACGTTGGTCACGCCGGGATTGCCCGAGCCGTACGAGCGCGGATCAGGAAGCCCAAAGGCACGGCTCACGATGACCGCGAAAGACAGCGAGCCGATCAGGTAGGCGATGAGGACGAAGGCTGCAGTAGCCATGGCCTTACTCTAGAATTGGAGGCAAAGTTTAACGCCACCACGCCTTGGACACCATTTTCATCCGCCAGCTGCGCCTGCAGGCCTGGATCGGGCTTTACCGCCACGAGAAAATCGCCCCGCAGACGATCGAGCTCGATCTCGAGATCGCTCTGCCTGCGGGTGACGCGGTGTTCAAGACGCGAAAGGTCGCGGATACCGTCGACTACGGCGTCGTAGTGGAACACGTTCGCGCGCTCCTCGCAAAAGAGCGTTTCGGCCTCGTCGAAAATCTCGCCGAAAGCATCGCCGGTCTCATCCTTGAGGACTTCAAGGCGCCGCACGTCAAGGTGAGCGTCGCCAAGCTCGGCGCGCTGCGCGAGGCGCAGCGCGTGGGCGTGACGATCGAGCGAAGCAGGCCGTAATCCGTTTGAGCATTTCTCCGTCCGGTTCACCCCCGCGGGTGGTGTTTCTGGTGCAGGGCCTTCAGCCGCTCGCGCGCCACATGGGTGTAAATCTGCGTGGTCGAGATGTCGGCGTGACCGAGCAGGAGCTGCACGACGCGCAGATCGGCGCCGTGGTTGAGCAGATGCGTGGCGAAGGCGTGGCGCAGAGTGTGGGGAGATAGCGATTTGCCCGGGAGTGCCGCCCCGGCGCGCTTCTTCACCAGGTGCCAGAAGGCCTGCCGCGTCATGGGCGTGCCGCGCCCCGTGACGAATACATAGTCGCTGGCCCGTTTCCTCAACAGCGCGGGTCGGCCTTCCTTCAAATGGCGCGAGAGCCAGGCGAGCGCCTCCTCGCCGAGAGGCACGAGACGCTCCTTCGAGCCCTTGCCGAAAACGCGCACCACGCCCATGTCGAAGCTGACTTCGGCGAGCTTCAGCCGAACGAGCTCCGAGACGCGCAGCCCGCTCGCGTACAGCACTTCCAGCATCGCGCGGTCGCGGAGCCCCAGGGGCGTTCCCGGGTCCGGCTGCGCGAGCAGCGCTTCGACATCGAGCTCCGAGAGCGCCTTTGGAAAGCGCGGCGGCTTCTTCGGGGGATCGAGCTTGAGCGTGGGATCGATTTCGATACGCCGCCCGCGCGCGAGGAACCGGTAGAAGCGTTTGAGGCTCGAGTGCAGCCGCGCCTGGGTGCTCGAGCGGATGCCGTGCTTCCTCCCGGGGGAGCGCTCCGAATAACGCCAGGCGAAATACTCGGCGAGATCGGCTTCGGTCGCACCCAGCAGCGAGGCGCGGCCCTGCCGCTCGT
>Ga0193699_10001121_pt1 | contig 10779 bp, 8 predicted proteins | sample L3c2metaG_FD_160095 | JGI IMG/M metagenome (GOLD analysis project Ga0193699, IMG submission 160095) | Soil microbial communities from a riparian zone of the East river system, Colorado, United States - L3c2 | ecosystem: Environmental > Terrestrial > Soil > Riparian zone | place: USA: East River... | reverse complement strand
CCGGCTTCAAGCACGTCGCCGTCGGGATGGTAGAAGGCGTAGGCGCCCGGCTCCTGGATCGCCGCCTGCGCGAATACCGGTGTTGCGATCATCATCGACAGGATTGCCGCCGCGCGGAGGGTTTTGAAACTGGTCATGATCTGATTTCTCCGCCTGTTGATCCGTTGGGGGGCGTACCAGCCAACGTATTAAGAGCGGGGGCTGCATTCACCTTGTCGGCCCGGCGCTACCGGTTCAGCAGCCGCGGCAGATGTTCAGCCGCTTGTCGAGTTGCTCGTCGAGCTTCTGCTGCTCGGCATCGTAGGCCGACATCTGCTGCTGTTCAGCCTGTTCAGCCGACGAGAGCGGCGAAACCGGCTGAGCCCGGGGCTGCAGATGGCCGATCGGCGCTTGCGGTACCGTGGTCGCGGGACTTGTCATTGAGTCGGCATGGCCGGCCGTACCGCCGAGAGCCAAGGCGTTAACGAGAATCGCTGTGGCGAGAAGGGTTTTGCGCATGGATCACTCCGCCGAATTTGGACAAAGCTCGCATCGACAATGGGCGCGCCCGATACCGGGTGTCGCGCGAGCCACCCATAGGATAGGCGCGCCGATATCGATTTCCATTAAATACAATTTCATCCTTATCACGCCGGCTTGAGGCATCCGGAGAGCAACCGGACCGGCGCGGATTCAGCGAACGGCACGCTCTGCAGAAAGCCAGCATGAACATTTTTATAATCGCATTCACTGATGCGACACGCCATGATCGGGTCGGGGCAACGCAGTCAATGGAGATGGAACATGAAGTTCATTTTCATGATGGCCATCGCCTCGGCGGTCGCACTGTCCGCAATTGCTTTTACCACGACGCCGGGAGCGGCGAAGGCAGGACCTATCGTACCTCCGGGGCGCTATTGCCTGTCATATGATGAAGACGGGACGGACTGCAGCTTCACAAGCGATGCGCAGTGCCAGGCAACCGCGTCAGGTATCGGTGCCGAATGCTACGGTCCGAGCTTCCGCGATGAGAGAAGCTTTCGGAATTATATGCAGCAAAACGGCGAAACCCAGTTTCAGGCCTACTGACGTCATGCCTCTCGCGGGTCCGGACAGATGATCTCCATCCGGCAGCCCGAACCGGAGCGGATCGCGAGCCGAAAGCCGTGCAGCTTGACGATCGCGGCCACCAGATTCAGTCCGAGGCCGACGCCCGGCGTGCTTCGGATCTTGTCGGAGCGGTAGAAACGCCGCAGCACCGCCTCGCGCTCCTGTTCGCTGATGCCACTGCCGGTATCCGTTACGCGCACGATGGTTTCGCCATTGCCGCGAACCAGCTCGATGTCCACCTTGCCGCCCTCGGGCGTGAATTTGATGGCATTGTCGACCAGATTGGCGACCGCCTCGATCAGCAAGTCCCGGTCGCCGCGCACCGTGAGCCGCCGCGTCGCCCGGACATGAAGCGCGATGTTCTTGTTCTCCGCGATCGGCTCGTAGATATCGCAGACCTCGCGCAGCATTTCGTCTAGCGCGACGCTGCCGAAGGCCGCGGACCGCCGGCTGTTCTCGATCTCCGCCAGACGCAGCAACGCCGTGATGATCGTCAGCGACTGGTCGATGCCTGCGATCGCCTTGTCCGCGACCGCCTGCAGCTGCTCCACGGTGGCGGCGTTGGTGCGCCCGCGTTCGAGGGTGAGCCGGGCGCGCGTCAGCGGCGTTCGCAGGTCGTGAGCGATGTCGTTGCCAACGCCGGCGAGCGCGTGGATCATGGTCTCCATTTCATCCAGCATGCCATTGACGATGACGGCGAGCCTCGAGAACGGCTCGTCGACGGTACGGGCCGGAAGCCGCTCGCTCAGATCGCCGGCGATAATGCGACGGACCCGCTGGTTGACCTCTTCAACCCGCCGCTGGGCGCGCACGCTCAGCCAGGCGCCGGCCAAGAGACAAAGACAAAAGCCCGGCAGCAGACCCAGCCCGAGCGCCTGGCCGACCACCAAAGCGATCTCCTTGGCTTCATCGACATTTCGCCCGATCACCAGCACGTCGCCGTTTTGCATGCGCCGGGCGATCGCCCGGATCCTTTGGCGCTCGCGGTGATCCCGATCGATCCTGACGATGTCGGCGCTTTGCGCTGGCGCGTCGACCCGCAGATCGGGTGGCAGGCTCTCCAGATTGCCGGTGATGCGGTGACCGTCGGCGGCAAAGATCGCCGCGAGCTGTACGCCGCGGGGATCCAGCCTCAGGCGTTCCGCGATAGCCTCCAGCCGCCGTTCGGCCGGCAGGTCGGCGATCCCGTTCCTCTCCGCGGTGATCACGCGGTCGGAGCGCGCGGTCAGATAGTCGTCGATCTTCCAGTAGATAAATCCGAACAGCACGATGATGAAGACCGCGAACACGGCGGCCACCAGGAACGCCCAGTGGAATGTGTTCGAGCGCAGGAATTGCGGTTGACGCATCGGATCTTGCCGCCCGAAACTTTGCGGTCAACGGCGGCGCAACGCCGCCGCAGCCATCAAGAAATCATGGTACCGCGCGAAGAATGAAACCGGCGCCACGGACGTTGTGAATCATGGGGGCCTCGTCGGGCCCGTCCACCTTGTGGCGCAGGCGGCCCATATGCACGTCGACAAGATTGGTGGCCGGGACGAATTTGTAGTTCCAGACTTCCTCGAGCAGCATGGCCCGCGTCAGCAACTGGTCGCTGCGCTGCATCATGTATTCGAGCAACCGAAACTCGCGCGGCAACAGATCGATGACGCGGTCGCCGCGTTTGGCGGTGCGCTCGATCAGGTCGAGCTCCAGCGGCCCTACCCGCAGTGTCGTTTCACGCGATTCCAGCGGCCGGCGCAGCAACGCCTCGATCCGGGCGACCAGTTCGACGATCGCGAACGGTTTTGTCAGATAGTCGTCGCCACCCATCCGCAACCCGCGTACCCGGTCATCCACCGCACCGAGCGCGCTCAGCACCAATACCGGCGTGCGCACCTGCTCATTCCGCAGCGCCTCGATAACCGTGAGTCCGTCCATCCCCGGCAACAGCCGGTCCACGATCATGGCGTCGGGCCGTGAGGAACGCGCTTTTTCAAGACCGTCGATACCGTTGGCCGCCCATTCGACTTCAAAACCGCGATCGGCGAGTTCGGCGGTAATCTCTTCAGCCGTCTCGCTGTCATCCTCGATCAGAAGCACTTTTGCCATCGGCGGATTTCCAATTGCCGCAAGAACACCCGCAGTATTCGGGTCTGATATCCCTGGTACCGTGCGGTTGCCGCCTGAGACCAATGCCATATTACCGCCTGCCTGCAAATGCCCAGAATTTCTGCCAGGGATTTCACCCTGGAAAGGGTTTCGTCCTTAACGAGCTGGACAGCGCCGCCCATCTTATCGGGGGCTAAGACGGGCGTGCGCCGTCCGCTCTGCAGCCAACTGGACACCGCCTTTCGGGGGCAAGCGCGGTGCGGCCGCTTACCAAAAAACATAGGTGGGAAAGGCGGGGGGCACCATTAAATAGGGTTTTAATTTGGCGTTCCGCTTAGGGGGTCATCGCTGCGCCTACGGCCAGGCGCCCTGCGGGCAGCGATGTTCCCCGTCAGCAGCCCGACGGAGGGGGCGATACACCGGGTGTCGCGGTGGCTCCCGTTGCGTTAGCCGGCGCCATCGTGCCGGGCGTCGCCAGATTCATCGTCATGCTCTCGGCGCATGCCGACGTATTCGGTGTCGGCATCACGCCCGTTGTCGGATCGATGCTGGTGTCGCCAAGCACCGCGACTGTGGGTTGAATCGTGCCAGGCGGGGGACTGCTCGGAACTTCAGGGGTCGAGAGCGGCAAAGCGGCGCCATTGGTCGGCGGCCCCCCCGGCGTAGAGCTGCATACGGTGGTCGATGGGCTGCCCAGCGGCGACACTGGCGACATCGTCCCGGTCGTGCTGCCGACGAATAACGTGGGGATGGTCCCCAACGCAGTCCCTGGCATCATCGCAGTCCCGGGCATCATCGCGGTCCCTGGCATCATCGTGGCTGTGCTGCCCGCCATGGATGTGGAGACCGTGGTCGGTACCGTCGACGCCGTCGGTGCGGACGTTGCGGTAACGGCACCTGCTAGCGGGGACGACGCCACCGGTACCGTCGAGCCGGGAAAATCGGTCAAAAACGACGTAGCTGGTGTTGCGGACAGCAAGGCCGGCGCGGTCGAGCTGGCAGTCGTGGACGCGGGAGAGGTAGCCGGCACTGTCGGTATCGTCGGTGCCGCGGACGTAAAGGGCGTTGTTACGATTCCGCCGCCCGTTGCCGACATGGAAATAACCGGCACCGCGGGCGTTCCAGGCGCGATTTGCCCTGTCGGTGTCGCACAGGTCACGACCGTCCCCGGCGTTGTCGGGTCAGAAGCCAGCGGCACCGGCGCCAGCGTCGTGCCGGGAGAGTTTGGCTGGGTTGTCGCCGAGAACGGACTCGGGCCATAGAGCGGGGATGTGACGATCGTCGCTGGCGTCGTTGGAAGCCCCATGGCTGTGCTGCCCATGGTGGAAACCTGCGCTAGGCCAGCGTTGCAGCCCGCCAGCAAGACAGCCGTTGTGAACAGCAAGCGTCGCATCGCCATTTCTCTCTCCGTGCCGATTTAGCTTGTCTGCGGTTTGCCTGTGCGAACCGCGACCTTGTTGCCTTCCGCCAGGTTGACCATCGGATTGAGGATGACCTGATCGCCGGGCTTGACGCCGTCGTGCACTTCGACCTCCGTGCCGAGGTCACGCGCAATCGCTATTTTCTGCAGATGGACGGTGCCGTTCTCGACAACCGCGACATGCAGGCCGTTCTGATCGAATACCACCGCATCGGCGGGTATGATCATCGATGGCGTCTTTCTCGGGATATACAGTTCGACGGTGCAATAGATCCCGGGACTGAGCGCGCCGTCCGGATTGGGGACGTCGATTTCGGTCAGCAGCGTCCGGCTGCCGGGCTGCAACGCGCTCGCAATTCGCGTAACCTTGCCGGGAAAGGTTCGATTTGGAATCTCGGGGACACGCACCACCGCGTCGACGCCGGGCCCAACCCCGAAGGCCTCGTCCTGGGGGACGAACACCTGGGTGCGGATCACGTCAGGGTGCATCAGCGTGAACATGAAGGTCGATCCCGACGTCACCAGGCTGCCGTTGTCGATGTTGCGCTGTGTGATCACACCGTCGAACGGCGCCACGACGCGCTGGTAGGCCTTCTCCTGCCCGAGGATTCGAATCTGGGCTTGCTGGGCTTCAATGTTGGACTGAGCCACCGCTACCGCTGCCTGCTGCGCCTGCAGGGTCAGGCGATCGTTGTCGCCCTGCTGAAGCGTGAGCCATCCCTGTTTGACCAGTTTGCTGTCGCGCGCATTAGTGACCTGGGCGAGTTCATGGCTTGCCTGCGTCTGCTGCAATGTCGCCTGATTCTGGGCCAGCGTCGCCTTGGCCTGCGCAATCTGGTGGTCGAGCTCGGGGGCGGTAATGTCCACCAACAGGGCTCCGGCCTTGACCCGATCGCCGATGTCGACGTAGCGCTTTTCGATGTAGCCGCTGGTGCGCGCAAAGATATTCGCCGCCTCAAAGGCCGTCGTGGTCGCCGGCAGACTGACGGTGATCTTGCTGTCGCTGGCGCGGACCGCGGCGACGCGAACATTGGGGACAAAAGTCCGGCTCTGTTGCGCGGTGGTCGCGACCTCGAGGTTGGCCTGGTAGTGGCGCCAGCCCCCTATTCCAAGGCCGCCCAGCAGCAACAGCAGCGCGCTTCCGCCGAACAACGCTCCTCCATAACGACGTCGCTGCTTTCGACCCGGATTGGGCAACGGAACAACGCGATCGGCTTCCGGATCAGGCCGGTCCTCAGCATTTTCATCTTTCGGCCGCACACGAATCTCGGTCATTCTGGAACCTCCTCGAATACGCCATGGTGAGGCTTTCCATCGTTGCCCTTGCGCAGCATGGCGAACAGGTAAGGCACGATCAATAACGTTGTCGGCGTCGCGAACAGCAGGCCGCCAATGACGGCGCGCGCCAGCGCGGCATTCTGTTCCTCGCCGGCGCCGCCGATTGCCATCGGGATCATGCCGACGATCATCGCCGCCGCCGTCATCAGCACCGGCCGGATTCGGGTGCGGCCGGCGCTCAGCGCGGCTTCAAAGGCCGAGTGGCCTTTTAGCTGCTGCTCGCGCGCGAAGGTTACGAGCAGAATCGAGTTCGCCGAGGCGACGCCGACCGCCATGATCGCTCCCATCAGCGACGGCACGTTCAGCGTGGTGCCGGTAATGAACAGCATCGTGACGATGCCGCAGAGCGTCGCCGGCAGGGCCAGGATCACGACAAACGGATCACCGAAGGTCTGGTAGTTCACGACCATCAGCAGATAGACGAAGACCGCGGCGAACAGCAGCCCGATGCCGAGATTCCGGAACGAGTCGTTCATGCTCTGGATCTGGCCGACCACCTGAATCGAATTGCCGGGTTTCAGCTTCTGCCGCAGCTCCGTCGTGACCTTGTTGATCTCGGCAGCGACACTGCCGAGATCGCGGCCCTGCACGCTGGCATAGATATCAAAGACCGGCTGGACATTGGTCTGGTTCGAGTTGGTGGGGACCTTGTCGCGTTTGAACGTCGCGACATTTCTGAGCATGCCCGGGACGATTTGGCCGCTGACCGCCAGCGAGGTTGAAACCGGCGTGTTTCCGAGCGCATTCAGCGAGTTGACCAGGCGTTCCGGCGTTTGCACGGCCAGATAATACGGAATCCCCGAACTCAGATCGGTCCAGAAATTAGGCGACACCTGCACCGACGAACTCAGGCTGACGTTGATGTTGGTGGCTACCGTGCTGGCATTGAGGCCAAGCTGCGCGGCCCGGGTCCGATCGATCTGGGCGTAGAAAGCCGGACCGTCGACTTCCTGCTGCAGATGCGCGTCGACGATCCCGGGGATCGCGGCGAGGCGTTGCCGAAGCTCCTTTGCAACCGAAAGGTTGTTCAGGTCGGTGCCCACCGTCCGGACGTCGATCTGCGCCGGCAATCCGAAGTTCAGAATCTGCGTCACGATGTCGGCCGCCTGGAAATAGAACGTGCTTTCGGGAAATGCGGCGGGCAGCACCTGACGCAATTTCTTGACATAATCGGCGGTGGGCTTGTGGCCCTCCTTCAGCTGGACCTGGATGACACCGTCGTTGATTCCGATCGTGGAACCGTCCGCGAATGCCAGATTGTAGGCTCGCGCCGGCAGCCCGATATTGTCGATAATGAGCCCGCGATCCTTGTCTGGAATGACTTCGCGGATCTTGTCCTCGACCTTCTGGAATATCGCCTCGGTGCTTTCGATGCGGGTCCCGGCAGGAGCGCGAACGTGAAGCTGGATCTGGCCGCCGTCGATCAGCGGGAAAAAATCCCGGCCAACGAGCATCAACATTACTGCGCCGAGCCCGAGCATCAAGACGGCGACGACAGGTACAATGGCCCGCCGGCGAAGCAGAAAGGTGAGGATTTTCCCATAACCATCACGCATGCGCTCGAAGCCGCGGTCGAATGCGGCGGAGAACCGCGAGAAAAAACCTGGCGGGGTCCCATCGTCCGTGCCATGACGCTCACTCTTGAGCAGCAAGCCGATCGTGATCGGCGTCAAGGTCCGCGACAACAGATACGAAGCCAGCATCGCAAATACGACGGCAAGCCCAAGCGGCGTGAATAGGTACTTGGCCGGTCCGTCAAGGAACACCACCGACGTGAACACGCAACTGATGGCGAGCGTCGAAACCAGCGTGGGTATCGCGATTTCGGCGGCGCCGTGCAGCGTCGCCTCGGGAAGCGGCATGTGTTCTTCGGTCCACAGACGGTGCGTGTTCTCGATGGTCACGGTCGAGTCGTCGACCAATATGCCGACCGCCAGCGCGAGACCGCCGAGCGTCATGGTGTTCAGCGTCTCGCCGAGAAAATACAGCACGACGAGCGACGACAGGATCGCGAGCGGGATTGAAATCATCACGACCAGCGTCGAGCGCCAGGAGCCGAGGAAGACCAGGATCATCAGCGCGGTGAGGCCTGCCGCGATGGCGCCTTCGCGCAGCACACCGTTGACCGAGTCGGTCACGAATACCGACTGGTCGAACAGCTCGTTGATTTGCATGCCAGCAGGCGCGGCGGCGCGGATCGACTGCAGGGCCTGTTTCACGCCGTTGACGACCGCCAGCGTGGAGGCATTGCCATTCTTGATGATGCTGAGCAGGACCGAGCGGTGGCCGTCCTCGCGCACGACATTCTGCTGCACCAGCGATCCGTCACGTACCTGCGCTACGTCCTTCAACAGGATGGTGGCGCCGTTGGCGAACTTGACCGGTATTTGGTTGAGATCGTCGATTGTGGCCGGTGTCGCGTTGGTTCGCACCGTATATTGGGTCTCTCCGATCTTCGCGGTTCCCGACGGCAGCGTCAGGTTCTGGGTATTGACCGCATTCACGATGTCGAGCGGCGTTAGCCCCCGCGACAGCAGCTTGTCCGGGTCGATATCGACCATGATCTGCCGATACTTGCCACCGGCCGGCGTCGGCAGCGTTACGCCGGGAACCGGCGCCAGGTCCTGGCGAACGCGGTAAATACCGAAGTCGTAGAGTTGCTGCTCGTTCAGGCTGTCCGAATTGAGGCTGAGCTGCAGCACGGGAACGCTCGACGCATTGAACTGCACAACGATCGGCGGCTCGATCCCGGGCGGCATCAGCGCGCGAATCGAATTGGTCGCGGACACGACTTGCGCGATCGCGAGGTCGAGATTCACGTCGGGCTGGAAGTAGAGTTTCTGGATCGACAGACCATTGAGGGTCTGCACTTCCATGTTCTTGATGCCGTTGACGTTGGCGCTGATGGAATACTGGCTGTAGGTGCTGACGCGCTGCTCCATTTCCGGCGTGGTGAGACCGGTGTACTGCCAAATCACGGTGACCACCGGAATGCGGATTTCCGGAAAGATGTCGGTCGGCATCGACCGGATCGCGGCGATACCGAGAAACAGGATCAAGGCGGCGACCACATAGAACGTGTGCGGAAATCGCAGCGCGAAACGAACAATACCCATAACAAATCCTCAATGCGCGCCGGCCGGGCCAACATGGCGCGACCGGCATCGCGTGTTATTTCAATTGCACCTGCACCACCGGGCCGGGCTTGTCGGGATGACCCTCCGCGATCACCAAATAGCGTCGCCGAATACTGTCCTCGCCGTGCACGACCTGCCGGATCGCGCCGGTGGCGTTAACGATGGCTGAACCGGCCGGGTTGGTCATGAAGGCCGCCAGCGGCTCCAATGCCCCCTCGCCGTTCGGCTCGTGGGCGAGTGCGACGACGTAGGGCTGCTTCGGCTGCAGTCCGGTAACGGAGGCCTGCAGCACCTGGATCAGGCCCTGATCGAACAGCGAGACGCTGGTCGGCGCCTTGTCTTCGCTGCCAGCGGCACCAGCACCACCGAGAGTCCCGCGGCTCGGTACCGCGCCCAGCGAAAGATGAGCGGCCTGTCCGGCGACGCCGAGCTGTTGCAGGCCCTGGGTGCCGTCACCTTCCGGCACGGCATTCGGAACATAAGTGATGGCTTGCGGCGCCTGACCGACCGGGCTGGTCGCGATCAGCCGGTTGGTGGCGGTGTCGATCGCCGCCATGCCGTCGGCATTTTCAAGGCCGACGTAGATCCGGCTGCCGTCACCTGACGGCCAGACCCCGTGCGGCAGCTTGCCGACCGGAATCGTCGCGACTTGCGAAAAATCGTCGGTACGAAATACCTTGACCTCGTTCAGTCCGCCGATCGTCACATAGGCAAACGTGCCCCTGGCGGTATGAGCGAAATTGACGTGATTGGTGATCGGGCCGGTGTCGATCGATTTCAGCACCGAGAACGGCGGCTGCGCATCGAACACCGTGGTTTTGCCGACATCCTTCAGCGTGAACCAGACTTGCTTGCCGTCCGGCGTGGCGGCGATGTTCGGACAGAACGGGCTGTCCTGCTTGACGCGGCCGACGATCTGGTGATCGGCGACCGTGATGACGACCGTCTCCGGATTGAAGGAGGAACAGACATAGCCGTATTTGCCGTCCGGCGAGAAAATCTGCATGCCCGGTCCGGCCGGCACCTTGATGCGCGCCTTCTCCTCAAAGCTCTGCCCGTCGAGCACGGCGACATAATCCTCGCCGCGAACGGTGACCCAGACCTCCTTGCCGTCAGGCGTAAAGAACGCTTCATGCGGCGAGCGGCCGACATAGGTCGTGTGCTTCACCGCATTGGTCGCGGTGTCGATGAAGGTGACGGAATTGCTGCCGATCGAAACCACCGCGATGGTCTTGTGATCAGGCGAGAAGCCCATGCCGTGCACAAGAACCTGGCCCTTATAGAGCGGGCTGAAATTGCCCGGCTGCGGGTCGCCGAGCCTGATCACGCCGACCAGCCGGCTGTCGATGGGATCGGTGACCGACACCGTGTTGGAAAACTGCTCGGCGGAATAGACCCGGTCGCGATGGCTGACCGGAATATCGGGATCGGAGGCGGCGCCGGGCGCCTGGCCGGCCCACGCTGCCGTTTGCCCGGCGAGGCATAAGCTTGCGAAAAGACTCAAAGTCAAAAGGTGGCGCTTCATTGCGACATTCCCGTTTTATGAGACGATGTGGTGCCGGCGCGCTATTTCGTTTTCATTCCCGTGGAATCGTGGGACGCATTCATCGACGTATGTGACATCGGCGGCGGACCCGGCACCGGCGCGGGTTGCGTCGGCGAAGCCGCCGAGGGCGGCAATTGCTCCCCGACCGCAAGGCGCAT
>Ga0193699_10001119_pt1 | contig 10793 bp, 4 predicted proteins | sample L3c2metaG_FD_160095 | JGI IMG/M metagenome (GOLD analysis project Ga0193699, IMG submission 160095) | Soil microbial communities from a riparian zone of the East river system, Colorado, United States - L3c2 | ecosystem: Environmental > Terrestrial > Soil > Riparian zone | place: USA: East River... | reverse complement strand
GTTCTGCGAGAACGGCGTCAAGGCTGTCACCTGGGAGGCGACAGCCAAACGCACAACGCCGGAATTTTTCGCCGCGCATACGGTCAGCGAACTCTGGAATTGGCCGGACTTCGACCTCGAGAATGAGGGGCGTCTGACGCATCCGATGGCCTACGACCAGGCTACCGATCGGTACCTGCCGATTTCGTGGGACGAGGCGTTGGCGAAGATCGGCGCCGCGCTCCGTGAACTGCCGCACCCCGATATGGCGGAGTTTTACACCTCGGGCCGGGCCTCCAATGAGGCGGCCTTTCTTTACCAACTGTTTGCGCGGGAATACGGGACTAACAACTTTCCCGATTGCTCGAATATGTGCCACGAGGCGACCAGCGTCGGTCTGCCCGAATCGATTGGCGTCGGCAAGGGAACCGTGACGCTGGAGGACTTCGATCACTGCGACGCGGTCTTTTGCATCGGCCACAATCCCGGGACCAACCATCCGCGCATGTTGACGACTCTCCGGGAAGTTTCAAAACGAGGAGCGCCGATCATCGTATTGAATCCGCTGCGCGAGCGCGGGCTGGAGCGGTTCACATCACCGCAGCATCCTGTCGAAATGCTGACCTTGAGCTCGACGCCGATCGCGTCGACCTACTATCTGGTGAAGGTCGGCGGCGATATCGCGGTGATGAAGGGCATCATGAAGCATGTCGTGGCACTCGATGCAAAGAGCCTTGCCGAAGGCGGCCCCGGTGTCCTCGACCGTGAATTCATCAAGGATCACACCACGGGAATCGATGAATTGTTGGCCGACCTTGATGCGACCTCCTGGGATGCGATCGAGGCGTCGTCGGGCCTGTCACGATCGGATATCGAGCTCGTCGGCGATATCTACGCCAAGGCGGAGCGGGTCATCATCAATTACGGCATGGGGATCACCCAGCACCGCCACGGCACCGGCAATGTGCAGCAGATCGCCAATCTGTTGATGCTCCGCGGCAACATCGGGCGCAAGGGCGCCGGCATTTCTCCGTTACGCGGCCACTCGAATGTGCAGGGAGACCGCACGGTCGGCATTACCGAAATTCCAAATGACGAGCTTCTGAACGGCTTAGCGCGCGTCTTCGGATTCGAGCCGCCGCGCCAAAAGGGCCACAACGCGATCGAAGCTGTCGAGGCGATCCGGGATGGCCGCTCGAAGGCCCTGGTCTGTCTGGGCGGCAATCTTGCGGTTGCGATGCCTGATCCCGAGGTCACGTTCAGGGCGATGCGGAACCTCGATCTTGCCGTGCATATCGCCACCAAGCTCAATCGTTCGCATTTGCTGGTCGGGAAACAATCGCTCATTCTTCCCTGCCTGGGGCGTACGGAGATCGATCTTCAGGCGGCCGGTCCGCAGTCGATCACGGTGGAAGATTCCATGTCCATGGTCCACGCTTCGCGCGGCGGACTGAAACCCGCGTCCGAGCATCTCAAATCAGAACCCGCAATTATCGCAGAAATCGCGAGGGCGACCTTGCCGAACACACGGGTCGAATGGGCGGAAATGATTTCCGATTACGGAAAGATCCGCGATGCCATCGAGGCGATCTTTCCGGAATTCGCAGACTTCAATGCCCGCATCGAGAAGCCGGGCGGATTTCGACTGTATGTGGCTGCATCGGAGCGCGAGTGGCTGACCCCAACAAAGAAGGCCAACTTTCTCGTCTGTCCCGGACTCGAGGAGGATCCGCGTGTCGCGGATCGTGAAGCTCTCACGCTCGCGACAATCAGAAGTCACGATCAGTACAACACGACGATCTACGGCATGAACGATCGCTATCGCGGAATCACGGGGCGCCGTGACGTCGTGTTCGTCAACGAACGCGACCTCGCCAGCCGGGGGCTGAAGCATGGCGATCTCGTCGATATTGCGGTCGTGCCCGATGCGGGATCGGAACCAGGCAAGCGTGTCATGCGTAACCTGACGGCGGTCGCCTTCAATATCGCGCAGGGCTCGATCGCGGCCTATTATCCGGAGGCGAATGTCCTGGTGGCGCTCGATCACTATGACGCCAAGTCCGGAACGCCGTCCTACAAGTCGATTCCGGTTCTGCTCCGCGCCTCGCCAAACCATGAAGTGTTGCGCCGACTGGTCGAGAACGCCTACGCATAGGCCGAATATGCAATGATGAATATTGCAGATGGGCTGGTCGCCCGAAAAGCCCCGACGCGCCCATGAATGTGCGGGTGGATGAGGTCCACGTCACGTGAGAGCATCCTCCGTGGGTTCTATGCGGGCTGGCGGTGGCTCAACAATTCGAGCGCCAGAACGCGATCTGCGATCGGAACCCGCCTACGCGTTTGCGCCGCCACAGTAATTTGTTGAACTGTTCAACGTGATTTGCCCTGTCCAGCCCCTTTTGAGAAAAAATTCCCTCTTGCCGCCAGCCCGACTCAAGGAATATATACCTCCACATCCTGTCCCTCAGAGGGGCGTATCCGGATCGTCAGAGACGCGGGGCGGGATGCGGTGGACGCGGCAGCGTCAGGCGTGAAACGTGATGGCAGGGCGGGTTATGGATTGAGCCAGACCCCGTGAGCGATCAACAGCGCGCTGACGAACGATGTTGCTGCGTACGGCGAAGTCGTGTGGTTCTGACGCCTCGACGCCGGCGTCAAGTCAGCGGAGGTTTTCCAAGCCCAACCGGGTGAGGCGAGCCATATCCGTTGGCGACGGTGACAAACAAGCCCGATCGCCGGGGAGACCACGTATAAGCCGTAAAGCCATTGCGCAGGGAATGTCGGATCGCCTCCGCTGCCCTGTATGCTCGTGTGCGTTTTCGTTACCTGTTTTGCACACGAGACCGCGGGTGCAGCGCGCATCCGGCATTCCCCGCGCCCTCTGATTGGCGCGAGATTTTTCAACGCCTCGGGCGCCTCCCGCCGCGAGGACATTTTCGCATGTCCAGGAAAAATCGCGTGACGATCGCGTGCACTTACCCCTCCCCTGGAGGGCGCCTCCAGGGGAGGGCGAAAGAAAGTGCGTCAGCTGTTTGAAAATTGAATCGCTCACCCGCTCACCGCGGGCCGCTGCTTGCGCGCCGGAGCCAGGTTCAGCCGGCCCAAGCCTCCTGCACGGCCGCCGGCGCCTTTACCGCGAGATTCTTGGCCGCTTTTCGCACCTTCTCGAAAGCGCGCACCTCGATTTGCCGGATTCGCTCACGCGATACCTTGAATTTTGCCGCGAGGTCTTCGAGCGTCAGTGGTTCGTCGGCCAGATATCGCGCCTCGAAGATACGACGTTCGCGGTCGTCCAGTACATCGATCGCGGCGATCAGGGCCCTGCGCTGGTGGTCCTTCTCGTCCTGTTCAACGATGATGGCTTCCGGCGAAGGGGACTGGTCAACGAGATAGTCCTGCCATTCGCCGGTTTCACCGTCCTCATGAAGCGGCGCATTGATCGATCTATCGCCGCCGAGGCGCCGATTCATGTCGATGACATCCTGATCCGCGACATCGAGGTTCTTTGCGATCATTGCAACCTGATCGGGGTGCAGGTCGCCACTTTCGAGTGCAGCGATCTTGCTCTTTGCCGAGCGCAGCTTGAAGAAAAGCTTCTTCTGGTTCGTGGTGGTGCCGATTTTCACGAGTGACCACGAACGCAGAATGTAATCCTGGATGGAAGCCTTGATCCACCACATCGCGTAAGTGGCGAAGCGAAAGCCTTTTTCGGGCTCAAAGCGCTTCAATGCCTGCATCAGGCCGACATTGCCTTCGGAGATGATTTCCGAGATGGGCAGACCATAGCCGCGGTAGCCCATGGCGATTTTGACGGCGAGACGCAGGTGACTTGTGACGAGCTGGTCTGCGGCATCACGGTCGCCGTGCTCGCGCCAACGTTTGGCGAGCTCATACTCCTGGTCCCTTTCGAGCATCGCGAAGCGTCGGACGTCGTAGAGATAGGCCTTACCGTGTCCATCTCTGACAAGCGCCGGTTGACGCCGTGTTGGAATCGTGAGGCCTGCGAATTGTCCCTCAATGCCCATATCAGTCGCTCCGTCATGAAAAATTGGATAACTGCCGTCGTTCGAAACTCGAGCGGACCATTCAATGATAGGCGCAGCACACGGGTGAGCCATTAAATTGAGGTTTAGGACATTAAATTCCAATTCAGGTGCGCGGCGCGCTGTATGCGGCGGTGTCGTAGCTTCCGATCGAACGTCGTCCCCGGGAACGCCGCTGCCGCGCCATCACGGCGACGGTTCGAACCACTACTCTCGTAATTTAGGCTCACCCGGCAGAGCCGGCGTTCTACTGTTCGCCAGTTCTCCAGGTGAGCCCGTTGAGGCAGCGAAAGTCGCGCGCCGGCGACTTCCGAATCGGCCTGCCGTTCAGTAGGTGCAGGTGTACGGCCAGTTGAATGAGCTGTAGTACGGGCAATCAAGGCCATAGCCATAGCCGTAATAGCCGCCGCCGAAACGACGTCTTCCGCCAAAGTGATCTCCGCGAACGCCTGCGAAGTGATTTCCGCGAAAGCCTCCCATGTGGCCTCCAGCGAAGCCTCCCATGTGGCCTCCGCCGAAGCCGCCCATGTGGCCGCCGCCGAAGCCGCCCATGTGGCCGCCGCCACCAAAGCCACCCATGTGGCCTCCGCCACCACCGCCGTGTCCTCCGCCCCCGCCGCCGCCGCGGGCTTGCGCCCCAGTGGCAAGAAGGCTGCCGGCAAGCACCGCGCTTGCCAGAATCATCATCATTCGTCCTCTCATGACATTCTCCTTTTGGATGGGCGGAGTTTCCGCCACTGGGCCTTGTCAGACGCTCGCATGTACGAGGAAGGCAAACGCCAACGTCGCGATGGACTGAAGATGGGAATGCTTGTTTTTCGTCTCTACTAAATTCCCGTTCAATCATCCAAACTGAATATCCGGCGCGCTCGAACAAGCGTAAGCGCGCGCCAGATCAAGAGCGGGACATCAAACGGAGGGGACCGCGCATGCTATCTCGGCCACGCAACCCGGACCGCTGGTTAGCGTGAGCCGGAAGCCGTGCAGCTTGACGATCGCCGAGACCAGGCTCAGACCAAGGCCAGATCCGAACGTCGTCCGGCTCTTGTCCGAACGGTAGAAGCGCCTCGTGACCGCTTCCTGTTCATTTTCCCGGATGCCGGGTCCCGAGTCCGAAACTCGAATGATGTTTTCATTTTTGCCACGGACCAGGGCGAGCTCCACGTGTCCACCCGCGGGCGTGAACTTCAAAGCATTATCGACCAGGTTCGCGACTGCCTCAAGAAGCAGGTATCGGTCGCCCCGCACCGTCGCGTCATCTTCGGATGCAACGCGCAGGGTGACATGCCTGTCCTCAGCGATGGGCTCGTATAGATCGCCGACTTCCCTGACGAGATCTGCCAGCGCGACGTTGTCGAACCCGCTCAGGCGGCTGTCATATTCGATCTCCGCGATGCGCAAGAGTTTGGTTATGATCGTCAGCGATTGGTCAACGCCGCCAATCGCCCGGTCTGCGACAGCCTGCAATTCCTCAAGGGTCCCGGCGTTTGCGCGCCCGCGTTCGAGGGCGAGCCGGACCCGGGTGAGCGGTGTGCGCAGGTCATGAGCTATTTCGTTGCCCACCCCAGCCATCTCCTGCACAAGAGTCTCGATTTCTTCCAGCATGCGGTTTGCAGTTTCAGCAAGCTTGTCGAATGGGTAGTCGAGGCCCTCCGTGGGCAGGCGCTGGCGCAAATCGCCGGCGACGATGCGATGGACCAGCGTATTGAATTCTGCGACGCGCTTCTGGGCGCGGACGCTCAGGACCATGCCGACCACCAGGCCCAGGCCCAGAGCGACGGGCAATCCCATCAGCAAGGCTCGCGCGATAACCTCCGCAAGCTGCTTCAGTTCGTCGATGTTGCCGGCAATCACGAGCACGTTGCCGTTCGGGAGCTTGCGTGCGATGGCGCGGACGGTCATTTCCTCCGGGCCTTTCGGGTCGATCCGGATGGCCGGCGCATTCTGAACCGGTGCGTCGAGCTTAAGACCATGTGGCAGGCCTTCCAGATTGCCCGCGATTCGATGCCCATCCGGGCCAAACAGGCCCGCAAGCTTGACGCGGCGCGGATCCTGGCTCAATCGATCGTCGATGGCGTTCAACTGCCGATCCGGAGAGTCCCCGGCGATCGCGAGACTTTGCTCGGTAAGGGCGGCATCGGTTTTCGCCAACATATAGTCGGCTGCCTCCCAATAGACGAAGGCTGAAAACAGCACGATGCACACTGCAAATGCACCGGCGGTCCAGCGGAAAGTTGTCGTGCGGACAGAGTCAGGAAGCTGCACGGAGATTGAATCCGGGACCGCGAGCATTGCATATCGTCTGCACTTCATTCGGCATGCTCACCTTGAGACGCAGCCGGAGCACATGGTACGTCAGCTCGCGTAGTGATTGATCGTCGCTGCGGATGCGCCGTGTTTTCAGGCCTCTTTAAAGAATCGGACGGCGCGTACCTGCCTCAGTCGAGGAGGGCATAAGGCGCGGCGTGCGCCGTCCGCTCGACAGCCGCATGATGTCCCCTCGGGGGAGAAACGCGGAGTGGCTGTTCTGAACCTGATCTAGGCGAACGGGACTATTTGAACCACTAAATAGTGTTTTAGCGTTTCCCCGCACTGTTGGTGATCGTGCCAGGACCGATCCTTGTTCTCTCTTTCGTGTTTGGCGTTCACCATTGACCGAATGTCGGAACGTTAAATTCGTTTTTAGTTGAGAAAAACGCCCCAGGCAGCGACGTCTATTTGTTGTCGGTCTTTGCCTGAATGGGCGCCGACGATCATCAACGTCAGCTAGAGGGGGTCCGAGCATGATTAGGTGGGGTGGTCATGGGGAATATGCTCACAATCCACCGGGCGGTATGCCCCTGAACGCAATCATGGAGCCGTCCCGAAGCGTTCATCGCCAGATTTGGCGGGAAAGCGGTCTCAGCTCGGGCAGTCGTTCGATCCCGGAAGAGACCGCGGTAGCGCTTACATATAACGGCGGGACCTATGCGGTCATGATGACGACCCCGCTGGATTTGGAGGATTTTGCGGTCGGCTTCAGCCTGAGCGAAGGCGTCATCAGCTCTTCTGCTGACATCGATTCGTTAGACATCGTGCGTCTCGATAACGGTGTCGAACTACGGATGTGGCTCGGCAAACCAAAGGCCGATCGCCTGCTGGAGCGACGGCGACATATCGCGGGGCCGACAGGGTGCGGATTGTGCGGCATCGAATCAATCGCCGAAGCGATGCGTCCTGCGGCTGTTATCGGGCACGGTCAGCAATTCTCGCCGGAACAGATCATGGTTGCCATGCAAAGCTTGCCATCGCGCCAAAAGCTCAACGTCGAGACCCGCGCGGTACATGGAGCGGCTTTTTGGAATGTCACGAGCGGCATCGTTGCCTTGCGCGAGGACGTTGGCCGTCACAACGCGCTCGACAAGCTTTCGGGGGCGCTGGCCCGCGCGTCCACGGTAGCGAGTGAGGGGATCATTCTTCTCAGCAGCCGGGTTTCGGTCGAGATGGTGCAGAAAAGCGCTGCCATCGGAGCGCCCGTGATGGTGTCGGTTTCCGCGCCGACAGCGCTGGCCGTACGCATGGCAGATGCGGCGGGCATCACACTTGCTGCCATTGCGCGCGCGGACGGATTCGAAGTGTTCACGCATCCTTACCGAATCTCATATGACGCTGCTGGGGCCCGAGAACGGTGCTGAAGGCTAATCCGGGCCCGCTGTTTGGACGCCTTACAAGCACAACCTCACGACGCAGTGTCTGCGTTCACCGGCAGGGTGAACTGAAACGTCGCACCGTGGGGTACATTTGCGGTGGCCCACAGCCGGCCACCGTGGGCTTCCATGATCGAACGGCAGATCGAGAGTCCCATACCCATGCCGCCGGATTTGGTGGTGAAGAAGGGGTTGAAGAGCCGGTCCACATTCTCGGCGGAGATCCCGACGCCGCAATCCGTCACACTTACGAGCACTTGTTGTGTCTCGTCCTGACGCGATCGGATCACCAGTTCGCGCGGCCGATCCGTGACCGATTGCATGGCTTCAATGCCATTCATCACCAGGTTAATAATCACCTGCTGCAGTTGGACCCGATCGGCCAGGATCCTGGGCAGCGTGGGTGCCAGCTCCGTTCGCAACGACACCCCGTGGCTGGTTAATTCAAGCTGCACTAGCGCGATGACCTCCCTGACGACGTCATTGATGTCGAGCGGCGCTTTCTCAATGTCGGTCTTGTTCGCGAGCGCCCGCACGCGCCGGATCACCTCACTTGCCCGATTGCCGTCGTTGATAATCCATTCCACGGAGCGGCGCGCTGCGTCCAGGTCGGGAGTTTCGCGGCCGAGCCAGCGCAGACAGGCCGCGGCGTTGGCGACGACGGCGGCGAGCGGCTGGTTCACTTCATGGGCGATCGAGGCGGTTAACTCGCCCAGCGTCGTCACGCGCGTTACGTGTGCGAGTTCCATCTGCGCTTTGCGCAGCGCCTCTTCGGCGTGATCTGCGCGGATTATTGCAGTAATGTCGGCGCCGGTGCCCCGATAGCCGAGAAAATTTCCCTTTGCGCCGAAAACCGGCTTGCCGCTTGCTCGGACATATACTGGAGATCCGTTCTCGTTTAAGGTGCTATAGACGAAATCGCGAAATGGCTGATGTGTGTCCAGCATCTCCCGATGCAGTCGCCATTTTTCGGGTTCGGATTCTACATCGCTTGCAATATCCCAGCGAGCCACGCCAGGTATCCGTGAGGGCGCGATACCAACCGCATCAATGTGCTCCGATATGCGTGTGACCAGGTGATCCGGTCCGGTCTCCCAGAGCCAGTCTGAGGCCGTTTCGGCATAGTCGCGAAAGCGCTCCTCGCTATCGCGGAGCGCTTCTTCGGCCCGCTTGCGCTCCGTCATGTCGATGACAAAGACAACCCCCCCGTCTCGTTTCCGCTCGAAAAAGGCTCCGCCGACCAGAACCGGCACACGGCTGCCATCCTTGCGGAAATATTCCTTCTCGTAAGGCCTGCAGGTCCCGGTGGCGTTCAGCTGGGCTTTTGCATCCTGGTCCGCGGCGGCCCACTCGGCAGGCGTCAGCTTCGTCCACCGTATCCGACCCGAGACAAGGTCTTCGCGGCCGTAGCCCAACAAGTCGAGAAAGGCCTCATTGGCTTCGATGATCCGGCCCCGAGAATCGCCGATCATGATTCCGATAATGTTCGAGTCGACCAGGCGGCGAATCCTGGCCTCCCGTTCCGCGAGATCGCTGTACAGACGGGCGTTTTCCAGAGAGATCGCCGCTTGTGACGCCAGCAGTTCCAGTACCGAGATCCGCGCGGGCGTGAACACGTGCGATGCCAGCTTGTTCTCGAGATAGAGCGCCCCGATCAGCTTGGCCTGCTTCACCAGCGGCAGGCAGAGGACCGACCGGGCGTGCTTCTGACGGAGGTACTCATCCGCCGAGAACGGATTCTGCGCCGAGGCATCGTCAAGGATTACACTTTCCCGCGTCCGGACCACGGTGTGGAGCACGGATTCGGGAAGCTCCGCCGGTGACACGGCCGCTTGGCGCAGCGTGACCTCAACCTGGCCGCGGCCGATCGTCGCTTCCGCCGCGATCCGCGGCTCGTCGCCCTCGAACAGGATCAGCAGGCCACGCCCGGCGCCGGCATGCTCGACCGCAATTCTCAGCAGCGTCTCGATGAGCTTGCCGAGTTCGATCTCGCCCGACACCGCCTGCGCGGCCTTGAGCACCGTTCCGACATCCAGCTGCTCGGCGGGCGTGCCAATGGTAGTGGTGGGAGATGCCGGTGCGTCGCGGAGATGTGGATGAAGCTGTTCGAGTTGCCGCACCTTGCCGAACGCGCCCCAGCGAAGATAGCAGCGCCGCGCCTCCCGCAGATACGCGTGGGCGATCGTATCGAAGCCGCGCGCCGCGTAGAACCGCGCGGCGACCTCATGGGCCAGGCCCTCGTTCTGCACGAAGCCGTGCTCGCGCGCCGAGTGGATGGCCTCTTCGTAGAGACGCTCGGCGTCCAGTTCCCGCTGTTCCAAACGCGCGAGCTCGGCGCCAACCAATGCCGCCCGGTTTGCGAAAGTTGCAGGACAGTTGTTTGCCCAGACCGCTATCTGCTTGAGATGCGATGCCAGCGCTGCCAGATGCTGGGGCCGTTCCTCGGCCGCGGCCATACCGCAATGCGCCGCTCGCGCAAGCGCCGCGTAGAAATGGTACTCAGCCAGCTCAAATTGCGTCGGCGTCGTCCAAAGCACCGATTCAGCTTTCGATGCAGCCGCAACCGCCGACGTGTAGTCACCGGCGTAAACGCACGCTTGCAGCTTGCGTATCCAATAATAGGACGCGCCAATGGCCAGCTGGGGTTTGCTCTCCAGGTGTTGCTCGAAGCGGCCCTCGTCGAACTCCGCGCCATCGAAGGACGTGAAGGCCGGTCTCAGTCCACTGAGCATGTGGATAAGCCTGAGCTGCCCGGTCATGCAGTCGCTGACTAGTCCGAACGACATCCTCCGTACGAATTCGAGTCCATTCTCGGCCTCCCGCTTGGCTTCACCGAGCGGATCTCCGGAGGCGAGAAAATTCGTGACCAGGTCGACGCAGCTATAGGCCACATAAGAAAGGTCACCGCCCTCCTGCGCCGCCGTGAAAGCCCGCCGCAGCAAGTCACGGCTCATCGACAGGTTCTGCGTCCAGTTGACGACGTGGACAGCAAAAACGAGGTAGACACGTGCTCTAAACCGGTCGAGCCCGCTCTTTTCGACTAGAGCCAGGCCAAGCCTGCCGAAGCGGAACCCTGCCTGGT
>Ga0193699_10001118_pt1 | contig 10799 bp, 9 predicted proteins | sample L3c2metaG_FD_160095 | JGI IMG/M metagenome (GOLD analysis project Ga0193699, IMG submission 160095) | Soil microbial communities from a riparian zone of the East river system, Colorado, United States - L3c2 | ecosystem: Environmental > Terrestrial > Soil > Riparian zone | place: USA: East River... | reverse complement strand
GGGATCGAGACGTAAATACGCACCTGACGAGTCGTCGGATCAGCCGTTGGATTGATGCGGGTGATACGTCCGACAAACTGACGGCCGGGATAACCGCTGACCGTGAAGTTGACGGGCACACCAATCCGGATCGATGCGAGCTGCTCGGCCGGCACTGATGCTTCGAGCCTCATGCTCGACGGATCGACGACGGTGAACAACGCCGATCCCGGCTGAACCACATCTCCCGCCGATACAGGACGCTCGCTCACTACTCCGCTGAATGGCGCGGTCACAGTCGTGCTGCGGTAGGCTTTCTCCGCGCTCGCGAGTCTGGAATTCGCATCTTCGAGAGCCGCCTGGGCTGCGATCGACGAACGGCGTGACTGGTCGATGTCACGCTCGGCAATCGCACCAGCGGCGAGAAGCTTCTGGTTGCGGGCGAGATCCTTCGCCGCGACGTCCGCTGCATTGCGGGCAGCTACAAGACCCGCGCGCGCCGAGGTGTAGGCGTCCTGGATTCCCGAGGCGTCGATCCGTGCGAGCACGGCACCGGCGTTCACCGCCTGGCCCTGGTCCGCATAGGTCTGGAGTACGCTGCCGGCAACCTGGGCGCGAAGCACGGCTTCACGCTCGGGCTCGAGCGTTCCGGATATCGACGGACCAGTCATGATCGCGCCATTCGTGGCGACGGTGATGTTCTCGGGCCCAACCACCATGGCTTCAGTTTTCGCCCTCTCGGCGGCAGCCGCATCGTCACCCTTGCTGCAGGCGCTGACGACCACGAGGGCCGACAGGCCGAGCAGAACGGCCGCACTCTTTCTTTGGATAACGCGATCTATTTTCATCATTTGCTCTCTTCTGGGTTCTACTGTGGTGGAATGCCGGTCGTTGATTGCTGCGTCTGTGTTTGCTGGGCTGCTGCCTGCGACTGCTGACTACTCTGTTGCGATGACTGCTGCGCACTAGCCTGGCTCTGTGCCTGGGCTTGCGCTGCACCCGTTGTCTGGAGGGGCAGATCAGGAAGCAGTGCGAGCTTCACGCGCGCGACCTGAAGATTTCTCGCCGCGAGAGCACGATTGACTACCGCCTGCTCCAGGAGAATTCGCGCGTCGTTCAACTCGAGCTGCGTCGAGATGCCTTCTCTGTAGCGGACTTCCGCAATCGAGTACGCGCGGCTTGCCTGCTCGGCCGTGCCGAGGCTTGCCTGCCACGCCTCGCTCGCCTGGAGGAGATTGTTGATCGTCACACGTGAGTCCAGCGACGCGAATTCGCGGGTCTGGTCGTACCGGGCTTGTGCTTCGCGCAGGTTCGCCTCCGCCACCAACTGGTCGCCCTTGATGCGGCCTCCCGTGAAGAGAGGGACCTGCGTTCCGATCGCAACTGTCCAGTTCGTCCGGAAGTCTCCCGAACCCGGAAATCCCGTCAGCGGAAACGCCACTTTGCCATACTGCGACGTAAGCGCCAGCGTGGGAAAACGCTGGGCCTTTGCGACTTTGAGCAGGCCACGCTGCGCATCTATAGCTGCTGCCGCCTGTCTCACGGTTGCCCTGTCGACCGCCGCGGTGTCGCTCGTGATTGCGGCCGCAGTGGCCACTGCCGCGTTAGTGGCTACCGGATCATCTACCTGCGTTGTGAGCTGGATGGGACTTTCAAGCGGAAAATTGAGAAGCTGTTTGAGCCTGAGGTATGCGACTTCGCGATCACTTTGCCGCTGGATCACGATCGGGCGTTGATTCGCGCTGGATACCTGCGCGCGCAGTAGCTCGAACTCGGACACGTTCCCAACCGTGCGGGCGAGCTGCGTTTGCTTCAGCACCTTGTCAGTCTGCACTGCCGACGATTCTGCGAGTGCAACCAGTCGATCCGCGAGAGCGGCGTCGAAGTACGCCTGCGTCACGTCGAGCCGAAGCTGCGCGCGCTGTGCAGTCAGCTCGATCTCGGCGGAACGGCGTCCAGCGTTCGCCACAGAGTTCTGGGCCATAATGCGCCCGCCCGAGAACAGGTTCTGCGAGAACGAGAGCCCCGCGTTGTACTGGTTTTTGGCGCCGAAACCCAGATTGCCAAAGGAGGAGAACGGATTCTGCCCGAGTGCGCAGCGGGACGCGTCCTCGAGGCCGGCGAGTCGCTCGGTCGTCGTAGCCGTCGCGTCCAACAGGTATTGGTCGCAAGGCGTCGGCGGAGGAGCCGGCTTTGTCGTGTCAACAGCGGGCGCGGCGGTCTCTCCGACATCGAACTGTGACGCCAGGGTTCTCGTGTAGCTCGCGGAAGCGTTCAGTTGCGGCAGCCGTTGGCTGCGCGCCTGATACTGCTGTCCCTGCGCGCGCTGGACTCCGGCGCGAGCGATACGGATCGCCTCACTCTGCGCCTCCGCGGTGCGAACGGCTTCGTCTAGAGAAATTGGACGCGTCTGTGCCGCCGGCGCGACCTGGGCGCTCGTTGCTGGAGCAATGAGCATCACGGCGGCAAAGACGACTCCTATGGTACTGGCCGCAGTACGGCCACGAATTTGATTCTTTCTTGAAGACACTGTTTCAGGCTGAAAGTTGTTTCGTTCGTTTCGTCTGCTTAGATGTCGTTCGACGGGACCCGATTTCGACACCAAGAGCTCGAAGGAGTAAAAGCGTGTACTGCTGTGCGGCCTTTGCCTGGGGTTGCGGGAACAGATCAGGCATTACGTCGCGTCCCATCGCGTCGGCGAAGATCGCCCCCATGAGCATGGCAGTGGCTGTTTTCGGATCGAACTTCTCGGCTGTCCGACCCTGCTTCCGGAGCGCAACCAGGTACCTGCACAGGTCGTTCGACTGCTGTGTTGGGACGTAGCTGGCGCATTCAGACCATTCGGGTCGTTCCTCGATCTCACTCATAGTCTTACGGATCATCGAGCTCCGAAGTCTCAAATGCTGGATGTAGGCCTCGCTCCAGCCTGTCAGCTCCAGCTCCGGGTCGGACGGGATCTCGGGGAGGGCAACCAGTCCAGCCGACTCCGTCATGTGCTTCATGGCTTCACGGAGGAGCGCTTCCTTCGACCCGAACTGACGGAAGATCGTGATCTCGTTTACACCCGCCGCGTCCGCAATTCGTCGAGTGGTTGAGCCACGGAAGCCGTGGTGCGCGAATACTTCGGCAGCAGCGGCAAGGATTTCATCTCTGCGATTCATGGAGTGGATACTACCTGCGGCCGAGCTATGATGCAAGTAGTCACTTACTTACACGGAGGTTTTCCACTGGCTTGTAACGTGACAACGCGTTGGCCCACAGTAACTTAGACAGATGACCACGTCCCGACTTCAAGCAATTGCCAGAGCCGCTCCCGCCGACCTACCATAGCTGTCTCCCCACCGTATATTCGAGGCGTGCGTCGCAATTGGATCTCGCGCAGTCTCGCCAGCATGCTCTCACTCTGGCTCGCCGTGTGTATGGCCGAGCCGGTGCAGCTGCACACGTGCGCGATGCACGGTGGCCTCGCGATTGTCTCGAACGCTACCGCTGCCACACATATTCCATCAGCCGGGCATCACGCTGTGCGTGCCGGGACCGGGCACGATCACCACGAGCAGGGCACGGACAGCGAGTCACGCCAATGCAGCTGCCTTGGTGATTGCAACGCTGGAAGCTCTCCCGTCGGAGTCGCATCACCGGCGATCTCTCTGGTTACCGCGCCCATCACCGAAGCCGCGGCCAACAGCTTTACCCACCCTTCCCCGCGCATCGTTGCGCCGCGCTTTCTCCTTCCTTTCAGCAACGGCCCACCCGCTGGTTCCTCTCGCGTGTAGCTGAAGGCGACACCCAGGTCGCCTTCCTCGTCTCGCGCGATTCCGATCGAAAACTCACCAGGCGTTGAGCTGCGGCGATTTTCGCCCCGCAACGCTACTCGGATTCAGAGGAACCCATGTCAGTGCGTGTCAGCTTCAGGCGCATTTCGCCATTTGCAGGATTCATCGCGGCGATGTCAGCGATCGTGTTGCTTGCTTCACCGGTTACCGCACAATCAGCGGGCTCAGTAGCGGGTACGGTTGCTTCACCTGCCAATACTCCGGTCGTCGGGGCCTTCGTCTCGATTGACAGCGCTCCACCCCAGGCACAGACCGATGCGTCGGGAAGGTTCCGTATCGACGGAATCCCCAGCGGCTCACACGTCGTGTCCATTCGCAGATCCGGCTACACGGACGCCGTCAGCTCGATAGTCGTTTCGTCCGACACCGTGACGCGAATCGACATCGTGCTGTCCGAGAAAGTCGCGACTCTCAGCAAAGTCACCGTCATCGGGACGAAGTCAGACCTCGCGGAGACGCGCGAGCGGCTGAACCAGATTCCCGGCTCTGTGGCAATGGTCGATGGTCCGCAGATCCGCGCCACTCGTCAAGCGAATCTGAAGGATGTCCTTCAGTTCGTACCCGGTGTCTACATCCAACCGCGCTTCGGAGCCGCCGACGAGAGCCAGATCTCCATTCGCGGCTCGGGTCTCCGCGACAATTTCCACGCGCGTGGAGTGAACCTCCTTGTGAACGGAATGCCGTACAGGAATGCTGACGGGTTCACCGATTTCGAGTCGCTCGAGCTTCTCACTACCGAGGCGATCGAGGTCTACAAAGGGGGGAATGCCCTCCGCTACGGCGGCTCAACGCTTGGTGGGGCAATCAACCTGGACACGAAAACGGGGTATAGCGCCAGCCCGACTTCCCTCTTCGGCCAAGGTGGAAGTTTTGGCTTCTACAAGACGCAGCTCGAAGCCGGTGATTCTCGCGGGGCCGCAGACTATTACGCGAGCTACGCGCGGACTTCCGTGGATGGCTATCGCCAATGGTCCGCGCAACAGCGGGACAGAGTCAACCTGCACGGCGGCTACCAGTTCTCCTCGAACACCGACGCCCGGGTGTTCTACTTCTTTGCGCACGTAAAGGAAGAATTGCCTGGAGCCCTTACTCGCGCCCAGTTCGAATCCGATCCACGCGCGGCAGATGCCGGCAACGTGACCAACCGCTGGGGGCGGGACTACGACCTTCACCACATCGGTCTTCAGCTCCGGACACAGCTCTCTCCCAGCCAGCGTCTCGAGATCAGTCCCTACATGCAATACCGCGATATCGATCATCCGATCTTCGAGGTGATATCGCAGATCAGTCATGACTACGGCGCAGAGGTTCGCTATGAGAACACGGCCGGACTCGGCGCGCTCGCAAACCGACTCACGATTGGCGTTCAACCGGCGTATGAGTCGTTGTTGAACCACCAGTACGTCAACAACCAGGGAGAGCATGGCGCTCTGACAAAAAATCAGCACGATCGTGCCAAAACTCTCGCCCTCTACGTTGAAGACGTGCTTGCTGTGACCCCGCACCTCTCTGCCGTGCTGGGAGCGCGTGCCGAGCGGGCGAGTCGGGAGACGAAGGATTTCTTCCTCTCCAACGGCGACCAGTCGGACAAGCGTGTGTACAGCCCAGTGAGTCCGAAGGCGGGACTGCTTTGGACGTTCGACAGCGGCGCGCAGCTGTTTGCAAACGCGAGCCGGAGTTACGAGCCGCCGCTGCTGCTCGAGCTGAACAGCCTGACCGTTCCCGGCTACATCCCGCTGGACGGCCAGAGCGCCTGGCAATACGAGATCGGCGCGCGCGGTCGAAAGATCGGATTGAGCTGGGATCTCGCTGCTTACGACGTCGAGCTCAGGAACGAGATCCTCAACATCAACGTGCAGCCTTTTCCGGGCGCACCGTTCACTGTGCCGACCTACCGCAACGCACCCAAAACCCGTCATAGCGGCCTGGAGGTTGGCCTGAGTTATCAGCTTCCCGGAGCCGTGTTCGTGCGCGGAGATGTCGCTGATCATATTTCGATCCGGACGTCGTACACTCTGGCGCGGTACACCTACGTCGAAGACCCGAATTACAAGGGGAACGATATTCCCGGTGCTCCACAGCAGGTCATGGCGACAGAGATCAAGTACGCGCATCCTTCGGGATTCTCGGTGGCCCCCAGCATCGAGTGGATCCCTCAGTCGTATTTCCTCGACAGCCAGAATACGGTGAGCAACGATGGATGGACGAACATCTCGCTTCGCGCCGAGTGGGCGACTGCGTACGGCGTGAACCTGTTCGCGGCAGGTCAGAACCTTGGCAATCGCCGCTTTTCACAATCGGTGCAGGCGGACAACGCGGCCGGAAAGTGGTTCGAGCCCGCGGACGGTCGCGCATTCTACGCGGGGCTACGCTGGGCGCATTGATCAGGAGCTTCGCGTTCTTTCACCGCCGCTCGATCAGAGCGGCGGTGATTACTTTTCTCGCTTTAACGTCGCCTGTCGTCGCGTACGGCGCGGGTTACGCGCTCTTGCACGCAACGCTACTGCGCTCGGTGCCGGCTGCGAATAGTCATCTCTCCAGGCCGCCGGAAACAATCCGCCTCGTATTCAGCGAGCAGGTCGTTCCGGAGCTGAGCCAGATCTCGCTCACCTCCTCGGACGGCAAGGCAGCTGTCCTCAAGGTTGCCAACGATCCGCACGACGTGCATGTCCTCGTCGGTCAGGTCGGAGAAATGGCGAGCGGGCAGTACAAGGTTATCTGGCGCGTCCTTTCGGCTGACGGTCACGCTGTCAGCGGAAGCTTTGCATTCGCAGCGGATTCCGGAACTGCTGCCAAGTCCGCGCTCACCGCTTCGAGCACCGTGCAGGCCTCGCACGATTCGGTGGCACACGACACTCTGACGGCTCTGTCCGCGACATCCCCGACGACGGACTCAACATCGATTCCTGTGGTCGCCTCCATACTTCGCGGAACCGGCCTGGGTGCGTTAATGGCCGGCCTGGGCCTCCTGTTCTTTGCAGTGACGGCAGGCGAAAATCGCAGGCTCGCTCCGAGAGCCGTCATCGTCCGGCTGATCTCTGCCGGGGCAATTCTTCTTCTCGCGCATTTGATCGCATGGATGTACGCAGTCTCACCCACCGGAAGCTTGAACGGCTACTTCAGCTTGTCTGTGCTGGAGTCGACTCCCGGAAAGGTCGAGGCAGCCCGAGTCGCGCTCGCTCTGCTCGCGCTCTGGGCAATCGCGCTTGTTCGACGCGAGATGATGGCTCTCCTTTTTGGCGGCGCGTGCTTGTTGGTTAGCGGCGCGGTCGGGCACCCCGCTGCCATTCATCCCTTCGTGACCATTCCGGCGAAGATGGCGCACTTGCTCAGCGCTTCGTTGTGGCTGGGCGGACTGCTTTGGATCGTATGGCTCTCTCGATGTGATGACGCCGCTTGCCGGCGCGAAGCCGGCCGCGTCTCATCGATCGCGCTCGTGACCGTGATCGCGATCTTTCTCACCGGTGCCGTCGAGACGATACTCTTTCTCAATTCACCCGGCGATCTCATTCACTCCGGGTACGGCAAGCTGGTTCTGGCCAAGTTCGTCGGACTGCTGATTCTCGTCGCATACGGCGCCTACAACAGGACGAGGCTACTGCCCCGGCTGGGTGATCCGGGAACGAGCACAAGACTCGCGCGATCGGTGAGACAGGAGCTCCTCGTTGTGACAGCAGTGATCCTGATCGGAGGATTCCTGGCCTACGTTCCGACTCCACCGATTCCACATGGTTCGGTTTCCGCTCTCACAGGACGGTCACAATGAGAAGACAAATGAAAACAGCTCCTTCTCGTACTCTGCGTGCTTTGCTGGTGCTGGCCGCAATTCTGGTGGCTCCGTCGATTGTGTTTGCACATGCAGTCGTGTTTCCAAAGACTTCAAAACCGGGGGCCTACGAGAAGTACGTGCTCCGCGTTCCCAACGAGCGCGATGTCGCAACCGTCAAAGTGGAACTCCATTTTCCGGATGGTCTCCGCGTCGTGTCCTTCGGCGACGTGGCCGGCTGGAAGCTGCAAGTGTTGACCGACTCGGCCCAGCGCGTTACCGGTGCCACCTGGACGGGAGTTCTGCCCAAGGAGCGGTTCATCGAATTCCCTTTCGTCGCCGTGAATCCCAAGGACAGCACTTCTCTCAATTGGCCGACCTACCAGACCTATGAGGGCGGTGAGCGGGTGGAGTGGACCGGACCGGACAGCTCCTCAAAAACACCGGTCTCGTCGACGACGATCAGTGATCCTACGGTCTTGCCTGTCAAAGTCTCCCGCACCTCGCTTTACATCTCGATCATCGCCCTGGCCCTGGCGCTCACGGCGCTCGGGGTGGCGTTGAGGCCTCGCGGCCTCGACGTAAATACCTGATATTGACATACCAAGATTTATTGATATGTTAATGCCATGGCCGTAGCAACACACTCCAGAACCGATCGGGCGATCGAGCTGTTTCACGCCCTCTCCGACGAGACCAGGCTCGAGATCATCGAGCTCCTCCGAAAGGGAGAGCGCTGCGTCTGCGAGTTGACCGATACTCTCGACGCCGCCCAGTCCCGGCTTTCATTCCATCTTCGCGTGCTCAAGGATGCGGGCGTCGTTCGCGACAGAAAGGACGGGCGCTGGGTCTACTACGAGCTGGACTCTGACGTATTCGAGGAAATGGAGACGCTCGTGTCGGAAATGAAGCCCCGCGCGCTCAAGCGGACGGAGCCTTGTTGTGCCTGACTCTTTTTTTTCACCAATACATCAACAAATATTGTTGGGAGGCTGATAAATGACCGCTCAGGACTCGACACTCAAGGCCACCATAAAGGAGAAATACGGTCAGGCCGCACTCCGCGTCACTGCGGGCGAAACCGACTCATCGTGCTGCGGATCCAGCGCTTGCTGCGGCGCTACCACCGAAGCGTGGGATCCCATCACGTCCGATCTCTACGACGAGCGGCAGAAAGCCGGCATTCCAGCCGAAGCCGTTCTCGCTTCCCTCGGATGCGGTAATCCTACCGCTTTGGCCGAGCTGAAAACGGGCGAGACTGTGCTCGACCTCGGCTCAGGCGGTGGCATCGACGTTCTGCTCTCGGCCAAGCGGGTCGGCCCGACGGGCAAGGCCTACGGGTTGGATATGACCGACGAAATGCTCGCGCTCGCCAACGAGAACAAGCGCCGCGCCGGCGCCAACAATGTCGAATTCCTCCGCGGTGAGATCGAGCAGATCCCGCTTCCCGACGCGTCGGTCGATGTCATAATCTCAAACTGCGTCATCAACCTGTCGGCGGATAAGAAGAAGGTGCTCGCCGAAGCCTTCCGAGTGCTGAAGCCCGGTGGTCGATTCGCGGTATCGGACGTCGTCGTCCGCGGCCAAGTTCCGCCAGCCGTGAAGACGAACATGGAGCTGTGGATCGGCTGCGTGGCCGGAGCGCTCGAGGAGCAGGAGTTCCTGGATACGCTGACCGATGTTGGATTCGAGAAACCATCCATCGAGCCGACGCGCGTGTACAGGATTGAAGACGCCGCGGCGTTTCTTGCCGGAAGCGGTTTGGATGCTACCCGATTCGCATCAGAGATAGACGGTAAGTTCATGAGCGCGTTCGTACGCGCCACAAAACCGGCGAAGGCGTGCTGCGGACCGGATTGCTGTGGAGGCTGAGATGAAAATCAGGAAAGCGAAAGACCGGGACCGAGGTGCAGTCGAGCATCTGCTCTCCGCCAACGACCTTCCAGTCGACGGTGTGGAGGAAAACTTTTCCAACTTCATCGTGGCAGAAGACAAGGGGGAGATTATCGGCGCTGTTGGGCTCGAGAAGTTCGGATCTGTTGCCTTGCTTCGCTCAGCCGTGGTGTTGAACAAGCATCGCGGAAGTGGAGTAGGGCGGAAGCTCGTCGAGCACATTCTCGAGAACGCCGAGAAGGACGGGATCGAAGAGCTGTTCCTCCTGACGACGACGGCCGAGGACTACTTTCCGCGCTTTGGGTTCGCTCGCACGACCCGATCGGCGGTTCCTGCAGCGGTGAAGGCATCGCCTGAGTTCCAGGGAGCCTGCCCCGATACCGCGCTGGTCATGACGCGTCGGATCGGCGCACCAGCTTATCGCGACTGATGCAGTACGCTCTTCTCTCCGATATCCATGCGAACCTGCCCGCACTGCACGCGGTGCTCGCTGACATCGATAGTCGATCGGACATCGACGCGATCTATCACCTGGGTGATCTCACCGGCTACGCACCATGGCCCAACGAGGTGGTGGATCTTCTTCGCGAGCGCCGGATCCCGGGGATTGCCGGCAACTATGATTCAACGGTTGCGACTGATTACAAGCACTGCGGCTGCAGGGCCGATTCTCCGCGCGAAGAGGAGCTGTCCCATCTCTCGTATGAGTGGACCCGATCGCACGTCACGGCAGAGACGAAGAAATACCTGGCTAGTCTTCCCTTCCGTATCGACATCCGGCCGCTTGGCGGGCATGTCTCGGGCCCGACCGTAACATTGATCCACGGCAATCAAACTCTGAACACCGTGTACGTAACCGAGGATCGTCCGGATTCCTTCCTCGAAAAAATGGCTCGGGATACGGGAGCACGCGCCAGGGACGTGATCGCGTTTGGCCACACCCACAAGCCGTGGCAGCGCGTCGTTAGCGGTGTCCGGTTCATCAACACCGGAAGCGTCGGCAGGCCGAAGGATGGAGATTGGCGCGCATGCTATGCGCTGCTGTCGATCGAAGCGTCCGAATCGCGTGCCGAGTTCATCCGCGTACCGTACGACGTCGACGAGGCGGCCGATGCCATTCGCGTGAGTGATCTGCCCGCTGAGTTTGCGGAAGTCCTGAAGTCGGGTGGAACGACGAACGTGGGCGCGTCTACTTCTTCTGCAGCCTCTTAGCTACAGCTTCCGCCTGGGCGAACACACGCAGGAAGTTCTCACCGGCAAGCTTTCTTAGATCGTCGTCGGACCATCCGCGCCTCGCCAGCTCGGCAAATAGCGCGGGATAAGTC
>Ga0193699_10001117_pt1 | contig 10804 bp, 10 predicted proteins | sample L3c2metaG_FD_160095 | JGI IMG/M metagenome (GOLD analysis project Ga0193699, IMG submission 160095) | Soil microbial communities from a riparian zone of the East river system, Colorado, United States - L3c2 | ecosystem: Environmental > Terrestrial > Soil > Riparian zone | place: USA: East... | reverse complement strand
CGCGTGCTGCGGCATCCGGTGAGTGTCGCCGAGATCGTGGATGCCGTGCAGGCCTTGCTGCCGCGGCCTCCGACAGACGCTACGTCCACTCCGTGAGCTTGTGTCCGTCCTTGTCAGTGAAGTTGCCGGTGATGATCATCACGAGATCGACCAGCACCCGGATGCCCAGGCCGCCCGGCGTGAAGAGCTGAAGCAGGCCGGTGCCGATCTTTCCGACGAAGAACCGGTGTATGCCGAAGGGACCGAGCAGGAAGCACAGCAGGAACACGGGAACCAGCTTCTTCTCGTCATCGGAGCGTAGTTCGACATCGACATCTTCTCCGGGGAGTGGGGAGGTCGTGGGCCGCAGGGATCTACGTCGGACTGCGATCGGGCGCCCGTGACTGCTGCTCGTCGTCCGGGAACAGGTTCACGATCTGGACAGGGACGATCCCGGAGAGCGCAGCGGCCACGAGGCTCCGATGGCAGTGCTCCGGCCTCGCCTCGAAGCAGAGCAGGCACGTCCGGCGGCCCTGGCGCACGAGATCGGCGAGGAGTGCGAGCTCGGCCTGCGCTGCGGGCGTAGCGAGCTGTTGCCGGAAGATGCGCCGCATCTCGTCGTGGCGACCGGCGCGCGCCGCAGCCCGTCCGTCGGCGGGGGTGCCGAGCGCCCGGAGATGCAGATATTCGGCGCCGGCGTCCTTCGCGTTCGCGGCGAGCCGGGTCTTGGCGAAGCCCGGGCGGCGCGAGCTGGCCAGCGCCCGCACGTCGACAAGGAGATCGATCTTCGCCTGGCGCAGCGCTTCCTGAAAGCTCGCGACAGTTGCGCCTTCGTATCCGATCGTGGCGACCGATAGCATGCGCGAACGATACAGGACGGGGATTCAAAGTGCAGGTCCGTCGCTCCGCTCAGGACGACAAGCAGGTGCAGGTCCTTCGCTCCGCTCAGGACGACAAGGAAGCGAGGGTCTCCTGCGCGCCTGGCGTGTCGGCGGCCCGTTGCACGTAACCACCGCTCGACGACAGCTCCCAGCCGGTGGGATCGGCGAGGTAGAGCGCGAGCACGCGGTCGAGCTCCGCGCGATGCGTCGCGTCGAGCACCGGCACGAGCAGCTCGACGCGACGCCGAAGGTTGCGCGGACGGAGATCCGACGAGCCGATGAAGTACCTGGGGTCGCCATCGTTCGCGAACCGGTACACGCGTGAGTGCTCGAGGAACCGCCCCACCACCGACACGACGCGAATCCCCGGTGACAGCCCGGGCACGCCGGGCCGCAGCGTGCAGATGCCCCGCACAACGAGCTCGACGCGCACGCCGGCCTGCGCCGCGCGGTAGAGGGCGCGCACGACCTCGGGGTCGGAGAGCCCATTCACCTTGATCGTGACGGCCGCCGCGCGGCCAGTCGCCGCCAGCGCCGTCTCGCGCTCGATGAGACCGAGCAGCGCGGGCAGGAGCTGATGCGGCGCGACGAGCGAGCCGTTCGACAGCCCCTGCGGGGGATGTGAGGAGCTCGTCAGCTCATTGAACAGGTCGGCGACGTCGGTCACGAGAGACTCGCGCGTGGAGAAGAGACTGAAGTCGGTGTACTGCCGCCCCGAGCGCGCGCTGTAGTTGCCCGTCCCGACGTGGACATAGCGTCGCAGCCGCTCCCCTTCCCGGCGCACGACGAGCGCGATCTTCGCGTGGACCTTGAGCCCCACCAGCCCGTAGATGACGTGACCTCCCGCGCCCTCCAGCGCGCGCGCCCAGCCGATGTTCTGCTCCTCGTCGAACCGGGCCTTCAGCTCCACGAGCGCGACGACCTTCTTGCCGGCGTGCGCGGCGGCGAGCAGCGCGTCCACCACGGGGGATGGGTGGCCGACACGGTAGAGAGTGATCTTGATCGTCGTCACGTCGGGATCGGCGGCCGCGTCGCGCAGGAAGCGGACGACGGTGGCGTCGAACTCGTCGAAGGGATGGTGCACGAGCAGCTCTCCCTCGCGCACGACGTCGAGCATCGGCCGGTCGGCGACGCATGACCGGGGGCGCAGCGGCGGGTAGTCGAGCGACGGATCGGCGGGCAGTGGCAGCGAAACGAGGCAGCGCAGGTCGAGCAGGCCGTCCACGACCTGCACATGATCCACTGGATCGGTCGTCCCGTTGGCGATCGCCTCGCGGCGGAGGTTCTCGAGCACCAGCTCGCTGACGAAGGTGGGCATCGACCGCTCCACTTCGACGCGGACCGCGGGGTTCAGTGGTCGCCGGTCCGTGGCTGAGGCGACGGCGTCGAGCAGATCGTCGGCGCGTCCCTCGTCCAGATCCAGGTCGCCTCCGCGCGTGACACGGAACAGATGCGCGCTCTCGACGTGGACGTTCGGGTGCAGCAGATCGACGTTCGCCTTCAGCGCCTCCTCCAGCGCGATCACGGCGCCCGGTCGTTCCGGCACCGCGAGCAGGCGCGGCGCATCGGCCGGGAGCTCGATCTCGGCGAGGTGCGGCTCGCCGTCCGGTGTGCGGCGGAACACGACGGCCAGCGACAGGCCGAGATGCGGCAGGTGCGGCAGTGGGTGACCGGGGCTCAGCGTCATGGCGAGCGGGGACAGACCCGGATGGATCTCTTCCCGGCATCGCAGCGCCAGCGCTTCGCGTTCCGCCGAGTCGAGCGCCGCCCAGCGCATCAGGCGCACTCCATGCTGTTCGGCCGCGCGGAGACATGCATCCGCGCAGTGCGACTGCACGTCGAGGATGTCCGCCACCTCCGCTTCGACGCGCGCGAGCCGCGCCTCCGCCGTCAGCCCATCGTCAGCCGGCTCGGCGGGCCCGTCCCCTTCTTCCTCGGCGGCGCGGCGCAGCTCGGCCATCCGCACCATGTAGAGCTCATCCAGATTGTTCGTCACGATCGCGATGAACCGCAGCCGCTCACGGAGTGGGGTGCGGGGATCCTCCGCCAGCGCGAGCACGCGACGCTGGAAGGCGAGGAGGCTGAGCTCGGGGCTGAGCACCTCGGCCACGCGCTCGGCTGCCGCTCCCGTGGCGCGGTGAGCCTGATCGGATCCGGACAGCCGGGTGCGCCGCGCCTCGAGCTGCTTCCAGCGCATCAGGAGCTCAGCGTGCTCGCGCGGATCGGTGGCGGCGGTGCGCAGGTCGTGCTCGGCCTCCAGCGCGCCGGCGAGCCGCTCCAGCACGGCCAGCGTCCCGCGTCGCAGGTGCCCGCAGAGTTGATGAAAGGTGTGCACCGCGGCGCCGCGCCGAACGGTGACCTGGTCGTAGTGCAGAGCGAGGCGCGGGCGGCGGAGGAGATCCGGATGTGCCGTCCGGGTCAGGCGATCGACCTCGAGGTCGAGCCTCGTCTCGAGGCGATGGGGGTCCACGAGCGCGCGCAGGCGCCGCGTCGCCGGGTTGTCCTCGGCCAGCGCCGTGCCCACGTCGGCGCTGCGCACCGCCGCGTCCACACGCACGGGAGGCACGCCGTTGTCGGCGAAGCGGATCGACAGGACGTGCTGGTCCGTTGCGCCGAGTCGCAGCCGACACAGCACGCCGCGCCGGCGCAGCGATTCGTCGTGCGTGTCGAGGTACAGATCGCGGTGCATCGAGCGCCGCGGCGCGCTCGCCGCGATGCCCAGTGGCAGCGGGGCCGTCGCCAACGTCTCGAGCTGTTCGGCCGAGCGCAGCTCGTAGCGGAAGAGGGTGAAGGGGTTCTCAGCGGGTTGCACGGCGTCAGCGCGGCCCGGTGCAGTCGTCCAGGAACGAGCGTTGAGCCTTGGCCGACGTGGCGATCATCTCGTAGAACTCGTCGAAGTACCCGAGCGTCTCCCTCACCCGCCCCGGGCTCATCAATTGGCCGATCTCGTCGCGATAGAGCGCGTAAATCGCCTCCTTCTTCTGCTGAAAGAGCGGCAGGAGCTTCGGATACTCGGCCGAGAGGGCGCAGTAGCCACGGAATTTCCGGTCGCGCACGCGGCGAATCCTGAGCGACGGATCCGGCGTCGCGTACACGGCGTCCACCGCGCCCGCGTAGTCGAAGTCGTACGCCACGGGGAGGATGCGGCCGTCGGCGGTGGCAATGAGCTGCGTGTTGTGGAGCCCGTTGAAGGAGAAGTCGGTGTTGCCGATCATGAACATGTACAGATACGCGAGGGCGAGCGGCTCCGCCTCGAGGTCGGACGGGCTCGCGCCCGTCTGCTTCACGACGATACCGTTCATGCGCTTCGCGAGCTGCTCCGGATCTTCGGCGACGAAGGCGTAGCGCGTCGCGCTGGGCTTGCCGCTGGCGCTGTCCACGTAGGCGATGCGCAGCAGGCGGACGCGATTGCTCACCGGCGTGAGGAGCTGATAGGCGCGGTAGAGCTGGAACTCCTGAAGGATGTACTGCTCGTACGGATCGGTGTCCTTGCAGTAGTTGACGAGCTTCGGCTTGCCAACACGATGAAAGACCGTGCCCTTCGCGTCTTTGGCGGCGAAATCGAGCCGCAGCGGGGGGAAGGCGCAGTTCTTCAGGCGCCAGATGCCCCGGGTTCTGGCCCGTGCGGGAATGACCAGGCGCCCCGTATCCGAGGAATACGCGATGGTGGCGCTGCGCCACGGGGCGTTCGTGTCCTTGTCGGCGCGCAGCCGCCCGAGGTTCGCGGTGAAGGTGACGGCGAGCGGGGTCTCCTTGGCGAACAGCGGCGGCACGAGCAACGAGTCATCCTTCGCCGACACGCCCTGCGCGGTGGCGGCCGGCGTCGCGATGACGGCGATGGCGACGATGCGCAGGAGGCCGGCGCTTGTGCGCATGGGCGGCTACACCAGCTCGGCGTCGATCACGTTCGCGGAGCCGGCGGCGCGTACGAGGGCGAGAATCTCGTCCGTGTGCGACTTCTTCTTCACCACCACGAAATAGTCGACGACGTCCTCCCCATTGTTCGACGTCACGGCTCCGACGCGCCAGAGCTTCGTGTGCTCCTGCAGCCGAGGCTCCACGGCGCGCCGCATCGCCTGGACGTCGTGCGTGCGGACGCGCAGCCGGATCTCGGCTGGCGCCTCGTCGTCGTCGGAGCCGTGCGCGCGGCGCCAGGCTCGTTCGGCCAGCCCTTCGAGCTGCTCGCGCGTCATGTCCCGGAACAGCTCATTGTCGATTCGGGCGACGAAGGTCCCGGTGCGCGCGAGCTGGCGCGCGCGGCGCAACCGGCGATCGGCGATGCGGCCGTCGAGCTCCACCGGGGCGCTGCCGAAGTCGCTGTACCAGAGCACGAGCACGATGGCATTGAAGCCGATCGAGAGCACCCCGGCCACCGGCAGGTTCACCGCGGCGGAGAGCCCGATGGCCGTCGCGAGGAACACGTAGACGGCGTCCTTGCTGTCGTCCAGCGTGTTGCGGAAGCGCACGGCGGCGACGATCCCCGCGAGGCTGAAGGCGAGGGCGAGGCTGTACTTCACGAGCAGGACGATTCCCGCGACGACGCCGGGCAGGATGACGAGGAGCTGGACGACCGACTGCTGATAGCCCCGCTTGGCGCGCGTGACGAGGTAGACCCAGGCGACGGGCAGCGCGAGCAGCACCGATGCCAGCATCGCGATGGCGACGCCGCCGGCGAGCGCGAGGCCGTCGAGCGCGACGGGCGCGTGGCCCGACGTGGCCGCGGGCAGGCCGAACATCGCGTCGAGCGAGAGCGAGGGCAAGCCGCCCGTACGTGGCAGGTACGGCCACGCCAGCGTCGCGCCTCCGATGAGAATGACGTAGTAGACGACGCAGCGGATCACGACGCGCGTCGCCGGCCCCGCCTGCCAGTCGCTGGTCATGGGGTGCTCCGGAGAGACAGTGTCAAGTATCGCCCGCCCCGCGCCTTCGCGCCATGCTTGCCGCGCACGCAGTGGCGGACCACATTCGGACATGTCGCGACTCGCCGCCGGTCTGCTCGCCCTTCCACTCGTCGTCGGTGTGGCCGGGGCGCTGCGTGCGCAGGGCGACGCCACGCCGGCGGCGGCCGCGGCGCCCACGCTCGTCGTGCTCGTGACGATCGATCAGTTCCGGGCGGACTATCTCGACCGGTTCGGGCCGCAGCTCCACGGAGGGCTCGCGCGGCTCACGCGCGGCGGCGCCTGGTTCACCGAGGCGCACCACGACCACGCGATCACGGAGACGGCGCCGGGTCACGCCACCCTGCTCGCCGGTCGATTTCCGCGCTCCACCGGGATCATGATGAACAGCATCGGCGTCGCCGACGACGCCTCGCCGCTCATCGCCGGCGGTCACGGACCTGGCGCGTCGCCCAAGCGGTTCACTGGAACCACGCTCGTGGACTGGCTCGGCGCAAAGGACGGGCGCTCCCAGGCGCTTTCCGTCTCCGTGAAGGACCGGGGCGCCATCCTTCCCATCGGCAGGTCGCGCTCGCAGGTGTACTGGTACTCGCCGGATGGCCGGTTCATCACCAGCCGCTACTACCGCGAGACGCTGCCGGCGTGGGTGAACGTCTTCAACGACCGACATCTGCCGCAGACCTTCGCCGGCCGGAGCTGGACGCTGCTGCTGGCGGACAGCGCCTACCGCGAACGGGACAGCGTGACGGCAGAGGGGGGCGGAAAGGATGTCGCCTTTCCCCATCCCTTGCCGGATGATCCGATGGACGCGGCCAGCCTCGTGCGCGCGACGCCGTTCATCGACGAGGTGGTCGTCGCGTTCGCGCTGCACGGCGTGCAGGCGCTCGGCCTGGGCACGGGGCCGCAGACCGATGTCCTCGCCGTCTCGCTCTCGTCCACCGACTACGTCGGCCATCGCTTCGGCCCCGACTCGCGCGAGATGCACGATCAGGTGCTGCGCGACGACCGGACGATCGGCGTCTTCCTCGACTCGCTGTTCCGCCTGCGCGACTCGTCGCGTGTCGTCGTGGTGCTGACGTCGGATCACGGAGTGGGCAGCATCCCCGAGGTCGCGGCGGCAACGACGACGCCGGCAGCGCGACGCGTGGACTTCACTCCGCTGCTGCACTCGACTCGCACCCGGCTTCGTGCCGCAAAGGTGGACACGCTGGCGCTCGATCTCGAGCAGGAGCTCGTGCTCGTCGACCGGTCAGCCTTCCGCCAGGGGCCGGAGCAGGCCGACTCGATCGTCGACTGGTTCGCCGCCGAGGCGCGGAAGGTGCCCGGCGTGCGGCGCGTGGACAGGTTTCGAGCGTTGCTGGCCGATTCCCTGAGCGATCCGGTGGCGCGTCGATGGAGCCATCAGCTGCCGGCCACGGCACGGGTGGAGCTCGTCGTGACGCTCGACTCGATGAACAGCTGGGGGGGGAACGTCGCGTCGCATGGCTCCTCGTACGCTTACGACTCGCACGTGCCGCTGATCTTCTACGGCGCCGGCATTCGCCCGGGGCGCCACACGGAGTTCGTGCGCACCGTCGACATCGCGCCGACGCTCGCCGCCGTGGCCGGCGTCAAGCCGCAGGAGCGCCTGGACGGTGTGGTGCTGCGGCAGGCGCTCGAGTCGCCCGCTCCGCCCGCGCCTTGATGACGGCCAGGATGTTCGACTGGATGCTGCGCATCACGACGTTCGTCCACGCGCCAGCGTAGAGGTTGAACGGCGTGGAGACGCGGTGCTCGCTGGTGAGCACGACGCGCACCCCGCCATTGGACAGCGGCTGAAGCTCGTACGTGCCGGTGAGGACGTCGAAGTAGGGCCCACCGATGGTCACGTGCGGATCCAGCGTCGTCGCGGGAATGTCGTCCGTGTTCGCGCGGATCGTGAAGCTCAACCGGCGTCCGGGCTCCCAGTCGGTGACGCGCTCGGTGAAGACGAGCCCTCCGGTGAATCGCGCTGCCCGCACGCCACCAATCCCCGGGCGATCGATCACGGCGCTGACGGGATGCGGGAAGCCCATCGCCGTGTACAGCGCGAGGCGCTCCTCCTCCGGGCGAATCGAGTCCACGCTCGCCACGAGCGGCCACACCGTCGCCGCCGGCGCCGTGACGTCGATCGTCGTCCGCGTGACGCTGAGATGTGTGGGCAGCTCTCGACCGCGCTCGAGGGGCGCGACGATGTACGGCAGCAGGACGAGGATGGGGAGCATGGCCGGCGTCTCCCTGCCGCCGACGGACCCTCCGACGAACCCGCCAAGGCTCGAGAGCAGCAGCATCAACGGCAGGCCCATCACGATGCAGATCGTCCCTTCCATCCCCAGCAGCGCGGCGACGATCACGGTGACGACGCAGGTGGGCCAGGGCGCGAAGAAGCGGAAGGAGCGCGACGGCGCAACGACCGGACGGACCGTGAGATAGCCGATGACCACCGGAACGATGATGAGGAAGCCGATCGTCATCACGCCCCAGAGGTCGTTGAAGGGCCCCAGTGCCGTGAAGACGCGAGTCGCGATGCCGTACGTCGCGCCGAGCAGGATGCCGATCAGATACGGGCGGATTGACAGGTCGGCACTGTTCACCGAGCCGCCTCGCGCAGCGCCTTCACTCTCATCGGCACCATGGTCGTCCCCCAGCGGAGCTGGAGGGTCGCGGAGTCGGCGTCGACCATCGGGAAGACGAACAACAGCGTCTCCACATGCTCGCCCCGCTGCGGCGTCGCGGTCAATCGCACGACGTCGTCCCCTTCGGGATAGCGCAGATGGAAGGCGTCCGGCTTGCCGCTGACGATCACTGTCCAGTGGGTGGAGTCGGGGATGGCCCAGAGGCCGTAGCTGCCGGCCGGCACGCGCGCGCCGTTGATCTCGACCGGGCCGGAGAGGGTGAGGCGTGCGACGGTGTCGGCGCTGGGCGACCAGATACGCCCCCACGGCACCAGCGCGCCGAACAGCTCGCGGCCCCGGGCGACCGGGCGATGATACGCCAGCTCGATGCGAGTGCCGGCGACCTGCTGGCTCACGACGGCCGCCTGGCTGCGGCGGATGTTCTGCGCGGCCGACGGGCGACTTCCGCCACAGGCCATGGCAAGGGCGAGCAGAGAGAGCGTGAATCGATGCATCGGGACACCTCTTCGGGTCGTGTTCGGATCGTGGGACGATACGTGGGCGGCCGGCGATGCACCACCGCGAAATTCGGCCTTTCTTCGGGTCGTCAGTTGCCTTGGACGATCAATACCGTCCTCCTGCTGACAGCCGGCTCGTCTGGAGCGGGCGGCCACCATCGAACGCCGCCGTTCGAGGAGGAATCGTTGTCTCAACCTGCTGCTGCAGAGTATGTGAGCTCCGCGGAAGCGGTGGGGCTCCGATACGTCACGGACGCGATGCCGGGCATCCGGCGCAAGCGTCACGGGCGCGGCTTCACGTACACGGACCCCGACGGGGCGGTGATCCGCGACCGGGCGATGATCCGTCGCTTCCGGTCGCTCGTCATCCCGCCGGCATGGACGGACGTGTGGATCTGTCCCGATCCGGACGGCCACCTTCAGGTCACCGCGCGCGACGCGCGCGGACGAAAGCAGTACCGCTACCACCCCTCGTTCCGCGAGCAGCGCGACGGGACGAAGTTCGAGCGCATGATCGCGCTGAGCGACGTGCTGTGGAAGATCCGGCAGCGTGTCGAGGCGGACATCGCGCTGCCGGAGCTGCCGCGCGACAAGGTGATGGCGACGGTGGTGTGGCTGCTGGAGCGCACGCTCATCCGCGTCGGGACGCAGGAGTACGCGAAAGCGAACAAGTCGTACGGCCTGACGACGATGCGGCGGAAGCACGTGCAGATCGACGGCGCGAGGATGCGCTTCGACTTTCGCGGCAAGAGCGGCGTGGTGCACGCGGTGTCGGTGACCGACCGCCGCATCGCGCGCATCGTGCAGCGGTGCGCCGAGCTGCCGGGCTACGAGCTGTTCCAGTACGTCGACGACGAAGGACGCCGTCTGGTGGTGCAGGCCGAGGATGTGAACGCGTATCTCCGCGACATCGCCGGCCGCGAGGTGACGGCAAAGGACTTCCGCACCTGGGCGGGGACGATGCACGCCGCCGAAGCCCTGCGCGAGGTGGGCCCCGCGCCCACGAAGAAGGCGGCAGAGAAGAACATCAAGATGGCCGTGGACCGCACGGCGGCGATGCTCGGCAACACGCGCAGCGTGTGCCGCAAGTACTACATCCACCCGGCGCTGCTCGAGAGCTATGTCGAGGGGAGCGTGCTGCCTCCGCTCGAGACCAGGGACTGGAAGGAGCGACAGACGACCGGTCCGACGCTGCGCCAGCACGAGACGGAGGTGCTGGCGTTCCTCAGGATGCGGCTCGAGCCGGCGAGCAGGGCGGCCGAGCCCGCGAGCGCCGGAGTGGACGCGGGCTAGGTCCGCTGTCCGATGTCCCGTAGCCGTCCCCGCGTTTCGTTGTTGGTGGAATCCCGCCGCACCGCCTGCCGCCGACTGCTTGCGCTTTCCGCGCGGGCTGGCGAGCGTGATGTCATGTACGCCATCGCTCTCATCCGCTATCGTCGTCCGCTCGAGGACGTGCTCGCCGTGCAGGAGCAGCACCGCAGCTACCTCCGGACGCTGAAGGAGGCCGGAACACTCATCGCGTCCGGCCCCCTGGAACCACGCTGCGGCGGGGCTCTGCTGCTGCGCGTCCCCGACGACGACGTGGACGCCGCGCTGGACGCCGTGCGCGACGGCGATCCTTACGTCACCTTCGGCGTCGCACAGTACGAGCTGATCCCGTGGAAGGTCAACACGGGGCGCGAAGCTCTGGATACGCTGTGAACTTCAGGGTCAGAGTCGTTGAAAAATGAGGGTCTCCGGACAATCGAGTGGGTTAATGGAGCTACGGTGCAAAGGCGCACGCTGCGTCCCTGACCCACGCCGGTGGCCCGAGGCGTTTCACCTGCTTGATCGCGGATCCTCGCCGAATGCCTCGCGGAACCGCGCGGAACCGATCGCCGCCGGCTGCTGCCATT
>Ga0193699_10001116_pt1 | contig 10809 bp, 12 predicted proteins | sample L3c2metaG_FD_160095 | JGI IMG/M metagenome (GOLD analysis project Ga0193699, IMG submission 160095) | Soil microbial communities from a riparian zone of the East river system, Colorado, United States - L3c2 | ecosystem: Environmental > Terrestrial > Soil > Riparian zone | place: USA: East... | reverse complement strand
GATGGTGGACTTCTATACGCGCGTGGTCGGACTGCAGCTCTCTGACCGCGCCCAGGACATCGTCGCCTTCATGCGCGGGCAGGGCGGCAGCGATCATCACATCTTCGGCTACATCAAATCCGACCGGCCGGGCTTCCACCACGCGAGCTTCGAGGTCGGCAACGTGGACGAGATCGGCATGGGCGCCTGCCGGCTGCTCGACAAGGGCTATAAGGACGGCTGGGGATTCGGCCGGCACGTGATCGGCTCGAACTTCTTCCACTACATCCGCGATCCCTGGGACAGCATGGCCGAGTACTTCTGCGACATCGACTACATCCCTGCGGACTCGAACTGGAAAGCGACCAACTACCCGGCCGAGGATTCCCTCTATGTCTGGGGTCCGAAGCCTCCGGAGGCTTTCGGAATGAATTTCGAGCAGGCCTAGGCTGCGAGAGAAATAACCGAATCCTCGTACTTGCCCGGCCCCATGTCGCCTTCGGCGAAGATGCGGCGCTCGGCGATCCACTTGAAGGACTCCTCGAACACTTCCTTCGTATAGGGTTCGAAGACGATGCGCTCGCCCGGACCCCAGCGCCGCGTGTCAATTTGTTCGACGAAGCGCGCCGGGAATTCCTTGCTGTAATAGTGCGTGTAGAGCTCCGGACGCAGATCGATGTCCCGCTGCGCGCGTTGCAGCGCCCGGAAATACTTGCGCAGGTCTTCCGGATCGGGGTCGCCCGAGATGGAAGTCGCCATCATGAACGTGGTGTCGATCACCTTGCGGAAGCCGAGCTGCTCGAGGAAGTAATATGGGCCGCTGAATAGCGAGGCCGCCGGGACCTTCCGGTCGATCAGTTTCTCCAGGCGGCTGAAGAGCAGGCCGTCGGCAAAAGAGAGCTTGATGTCGTCGAGGGGCATGTATTGCTCGAGCCCCTGGATGGTGGAGTAGTGGCTGCCCGATTGGTAGCCGACCGAGATCGGCACGCCCTTCAAATCCGAAGGATGCTTGATGCCGGAATCGGCCGGCACGAACACGCCGCAGGGCGCGACAGAGTACGCGTCGGCGTAGAGCTTGCCGTGGCCGGTCGAGGCGGCGATGTTCACGGTCCAGTGGCAGGCGCCGCTCACGTCACAGGCGCGGCCCTGCTCGATGCTCTGGTAGGCGCCGATCTTGTTCGGCGTGGCGTGCTTTTTCGCCGCGTCGCCCGGACCGTAGTTGTCGCGAAATTCGTAGTCGAGGCCTTCCGCCTTGAAGTAGCCCTTTTCCTCGGCCACCCATTCCTGCAGTCTGAAGTGAGGGGAAATCACGAACTTTGACATGACGGATCCTCGTGGAGTCTGTCGGGTGAAAAATACTCCGACGAACGACGGATTGCAAAGGAAACTTGCAGTGGGATGGGTCCCACCGGCCTCGAGCCCCTGTAAAATAACAGGTCGTGAAGGGGAGCGCGACACCGCATGGAATTTCTGGTTGAAGGCGCGCCGCGCCGCATCGATATCGCGAACCTCGTGATTGCCGGCTGGACCGGCCGCGACAAGGCGGCCGTCGAGCACCATATCGCCGAGCTTGCAGCCATCGGCGTGAAGCGCCCGCGCGCGATACCGTGCTTTTACAGGCTCGGCGCGAATTTGCTCACCGCGGCGCCCGAGGTGGACGTCGTCGGCGAAGACTCGAGCGGTGAAGTGGAGTTTGTGCTTCTTGCGGCGCCCGATACGATGTACGTGGGTGTCGGCTCTGACCATACCGATCGGAAAGTCGAGGCCTACGGCGTCACCGTATCGAAGCAGATGTGCCCCAAGCCGATCGGGCGCGAGCTTTGGCGATTCACGGAGGTCGAAAAGCATTGGGACCGCCTCGTGCTGCGCTCGCACGTGACGCGCCAGGGCAGGCGCCGGCTCTACCAGGAAGGCGCGGTAAGCGGGATGCTCGCGCCGCGCGATCTGCTCGCGCGCCTCGCCGACTCGGGCGCGAGTCTCTCGCCGGGGACCGCGATGTTCTGCGGTACTCTTACGGTGCGGGGCGAGATCGGCGGAGGCGAGCGCTTCGAGATCGAGCTGCACGACCCGCTGAACAATCGCAGCCTCAGGCACGGGTACGCAACCCGCAGCCTCGAGATCGCGGATTAGCAGGAGACGACATGGCAATCCAGAAAGAGCATAAGGAGTTCTACAAGGTCGACCTCGACCGCGGCTGGGAAGAACTGCCCGGTTATCCGGACGGTATCCGGCAGCAGGTGCTTGCTGGATTTCTCGACGAGAAGAACAAGCGCGGCTTCCGCACGCGACATCTGCGGTTCGAGCCCGGCGTGCACACCACCGAGCCCTTCGTGCACGACTACTGGGAAGAGGTGTATCTCGTCTCCGGAGATCTGATCGTCGGGAGCGACCGGAATGGGAAGGGCGGCACCCGCTTCGGTCCGAATACCTACGCCTGCCGCCCGCCGGGCACGCTCCACGGGCCGTTCAGATCTGAAAAGGGGTGCCTTCTGCTCGAGATGCACTATTACGACGAAGCCGTGAAGCGCTAGCCGGCAAAGCGAAGCCCCATGGCCGAAGCTATCCTCCGCCCGATCGCGGCGCTCGCACAGGAGCTTGCCGCGGGCAAGACCACGAGCCGTAAACTCGTCGAGGCGGCGCTCGCGCGCATTGCGGACGCGGCGGGCGAGGGCGGGCGCGTTTTTACCAAGGTGCACGCTCAGGGCGCGCTGCTCGCCGCGGATGCCTCCGACCGGCTGCGAAAGGAAGGCGTCGTGCCGTCTCCGCTGGCGGGCCTGCCCGTCTCGATCAAGGATCTTTTCGACATTGCGGGCGACGTCACCACCGCCGGCTCGAAAATCCTGCGCGACGCCGCCCCGGCGACCGCGGACGCAGTCGCGGTCGCGCGGCTGCGCGCAGGCGGCGCGGTGGTCATCGGCCGCAGCAATATGACCGAGTTCGCTTTTTCCGGGGTCGGCATCAACCCGCATTACGGCACGCCTGCCAATCCCTACGACCGCGGCAGGCGAAGGATTCCCGGTGGATCGTCCTCGGGCGCCGCCGTATCGGTCGCCGACGGCATGGCGGCATTCGCGCTCGGGACCGACACCGGCGGCTCGGTTCGGATTCCGGCCGCGCTGTGCGGCATCGCGGGGTTCAAGCCGACCCGGGCGCGCGTCCCTCTCGGGGGAGCGTTTCCACTTTCGTCGACCCTGGATTCGGTCGGGCCGCTCGCGCCCACGGTCGCTTGCTGCGCGACCGTCTTCCAGGTCCTGGCGGGCGAGCGGCCGCAGGCGCTCAACCCCGCGGCGATCGCCGGGCTGCGCGTGGGCGTGCCGAAGAACACCATGCTCGAAGACCTCGACGTAGAAGTCATGGAGGCGTTTAACTCGGCGATCCAGCGCCTGTCGCATCGCGGCGCAAAGATCGTGGAGCTCGCGGTACCGGAGTTCGACGAGGCGGCGAAGGCGAATGCCGGCGGGGGCATTTCCCCGCCCGAAGCCTACGTCGTGCACCGCAAATGGATCGAGCGCGAGCAGGAGATCGACCCGCGCGTGCTGGAGCGGATCCTGCGCGGCGGGTTCGTCCTGGCGGCCGATTACATCGAGTTGCTGGCGACCCGCGCCCGCCTCATGCGGCGCTTCGTCCGGGCGAACTACGATATCGACGTCATGGTGATGCCCACGGTGCCGCGCATAGCGCCCCCGATGGAAGCCCTGGAGCGCAACCCCGACAGTTTCCGCCTCGCGAACGGCAACATGTTGCGCAACACCAACCTGATCAATTTCCTCGACGGCTGTGCGCTCACGCTTCCGATCCACCGGCCGAGGGAGGCGCCGGTCGGGCTGATGGTGGTCGGGTTTTCCGGCGATGACGAGCGTGTCCTGTCTGCGGGACTCGCGATCGAAGGCGCATTGGCGTACCAAGGGCCGGTTCTCGTAGAATAAGTGTTGAAGCGGGCACCGAGCGCCGCTTTAACTCCGCGCGTTCGAACGGACGCTTACGCGCCGTTCAACGCGCGGATTCATTCGTGGAGGAGCAAGAGAGATGAGAGTCAGATTATTGGACCGCCGTAAAGTCCTCAAAGGAGCTGTTGCGGGAGCTGCACTAGCCGCTATTCCCGGGCTTGCGCTTGCGCAGGGTGCGAAGATCAAGGTGGGGTTGATGCTTCCTTATACGGGCACGTTCGCTCCGCTCGGCGTGGCGATCGAGAACGGCTTTCGCCTTGCCCTGCAGGAGGCAGGCGGCAAGTTCGGCGGTCGCGAGATCGAGTTCTTCAAGGTGGACGACGAATCGGAGCCGTCCAAGGCGACCGATAACGTCAATCGGCTCGTGACGCGCGACAAAGTGGACGTGGTGATCGGCACGGTGCACTCGGGCGTCGCGGCGGCGATGATCCGCGTGACGCGCGAATCGGGAACCTTGCACCTCATTCCCAACGCCGGCGTCGGCGTGGCGACCGGACCGCTGTGCGCACCGAACATCATTCGCACTTCGTTTTCAAACTGGCAGAACGGCTACGCCATGGGCGTGGTGATGTCCCAGCGCAAGAACGTGAAAAACGTCGTGACCATCACTTGGCGCTATGCGGCAGGCGAGGAGTTCGTGAAAGGATTCAAGGACGGCTACCTGAAAGGCGGGGGCAATATCGCGAAGGAGCTCTGGGTGCCGTTCCCGAACGTCGAGTTCCAGTCATTGCTGACCGAGATCGCCGCGCAGAAGCCCGATGCGGTCTACGCGTTCTTCGCCGGCGGAGGCGCCGCGAAGTTCCTCAGGGACTACGCGCAGGCGGGATTGAAGGACAAGATTCCACTGGTTGGTCCGGGTTTTCTGACCGATGGCGTCCTCGAAGCGGTAGGCAACGCCGCGCAGGGCGTGGAGACGGCGCTTCACTACGCCGACGCCCTGAACACCAGGCGCGACAACGAATTCCGGCTGGCCTATGCGAAGACATTCAAGCTGCAGCCGGACGTGTACGCGGTTCAGGGTTACGACACCGGGCTGCTGCTCGCCGCCGGCCTGAAAGCCGTAGGGGGCGATGTGTCGAGAAAGAAAGACCTGGTCTCGGCCATGGAGAAGGTGACGGTCGACAGCCCGCGCGGCAAGTGGCGGCTTTCCAAGGCGCACAACCCGGTCCAGGATATTTACCTGCGCAAGGTGGTGGGCGTGGACAACAGGTATTCGGGCGTCGCGGTACGGGGGCTGGACGACGATCCGGCCTCGATGGGTGCGTGCAAGATGGGCGCGTAGCAGGTCGCCTGCAGCCGGGAGAGAAGGCGGGAGTGAAGGCCGGCGAAAGCCGGCCTTCTTGTTTTTCCGTCGCGACTTGCGTCTAATTGGCACGCACGTTCTCACGACTCACTGCTCCCGGCCCTGGACCGTTGAAATGGAGTTCAACACCTTCCTCATCCAGCTCTTGAACGGCGTGCAGTACGGCCTGCTGCTGTTCCTCGTCTCGAGCGGCCTCACGCTGGTGTTCGGCATCATGGGAGTGATCAATGTCGCGCACGGCAGCTTCTACATGATAGGGGCCTATTTCGCCTGGTGGCTCGCCGGAGGGCTCGGCAGCTTCTGGCTCGCGCTTCCCGCGGCGATCGCGCTGACGATGGCGATCGGCCTCGTGCTCGAGGCGCTGCTCATCAAGCGGCTCTACAGGCGCGACCATCTTTCCCAGGTGCTGCTTACCTACGGCCTCATTCTCGTGTTCGAGGAGACGCGAAGCATCCTGTGGGGCGACGACGTGCACGGTGTTCCCATCCCCGCAATTCTTTCGGCGTCCATCCCGCTCACCGAAACGCTCTCCTATCCTGTCTACCGGCTGTGGATCTCAGCCGTCTGCCTCCTGGTTGCGGGGCTCATGTACTGGGTGATCCAGAAAACGCGCCTGGGCATGATGATCCGTGCGGGCTCGGCCAACCGCGAAATGGTGCAGTCGCTCGGCCTGAACATCGAACTTGTATACCGCGTGGTGTTCGCCGCGGGGATCACGCTCGCGGGACTGGCGGGAATGATCGCCTCGCCCGTCTCGGCGGTATTTCCCGGAATGGGCAACCAGGTGCTGATCGTCTGTTTCGTGGTCATCGTGATCGGCGGGATGGGGTCGGTAAAGGGCGCGATGGTGGCATCGCTTCTCATCGGGCTGGTGGACACCTTCGGAAAGGTCCTGCATCTGGAGATCGGCGGATTGAAGCTCCTGCCCGAGCTTTCGAGCATGACCGTGTATCTGCTCATGGCGGTGATACTTCTTTGGCGGCCGGAAGGCATCTACGGCCGGCGGCTGTGAACGCGAACCGGATCGCAACGGCGGCGCTCCTCGGCGCGCTCGTCGCGCTCGCGCTGCTCCCGTTCCTAGGCGAGAAATTCACCGTGCAGATCTGCACGAAGATCATGATCATGGCGATCCTCGCGATGAGCCTCGACCTGCTGCTCGGCTACACCGGGCTCGTCTCCTTCGGCCATGCTGCGTTCTACGGCGCGGCGGGCTACGCGCTCGCGCTTCTCACGCCGCAGTATCGGGCGGCGAATTTCTGGACCTCGTTTCCGCTCGCGGTCGCAGCGAGCGCGTTGCTCGCGATCGTCATCGGTTTTTTTGTCGTGCGTACCCGCGGCATCTATTTCATCATGGTGACGCTCGCGTTCGCGCAAATGCTGTTTTTCCTTTTCTTCGACACCAAGATCGCGGGCGGCAGCGACGGCATTTACATCGATGTGCGTCCGGTCGCGAGAATCGGCGCCTGGCAGCCGTTCAGGCTCGACGACTTCATGCACGTTTACTATCTCGCCCTGGTTTTGCTCGTGCTGACGTACGTGCTGCTGCGGGTGATTCTGCGCTCGCCCTTTGGCCGGGTGCTGGCCGGAATACGCGTGAACGAACATCGCATGCTCTCCCTCGGCTATCCGACCTTCCGCTACAAACTCGCCTGCTTCGTCATCTCGGGGGCGATCGCGGGTGTCGCCGGTTATCTCTCGGCCGTGCAGTTCGGGGTGGTCAATCCGGAAATGCTCGGCTGGCACCTCTCCGCGGCGGTGATGATGATGGTGATCCTCGGCGGCATGGGAACGCTCGCCGGTCCGGCCATCGGCGCAGCGATCTGGATGCTGCTCGAGCTCGGCCTGCAGAGCCTGCCCTCCGCGGGCGGTGTGGATTTGGGCAAGCACTGGCAGCTCTTGATGGGCGGTTTCATCGTACTCGCGGCGCTGCTGCTGCCGAACGGGCTGATCGGCTTCCTCGACCGGGTGCGCGGCCGGAGGGACGAGTCGCATGACTGAGACCGTGCTGCGCACGCAAGGACTCACGCGCCGCTTCGGGGGCCTCGTCGCGGTGAAGGATGTCTCGCTCGAATGCCGGATGGGCGAAGTGCACGCCGTGATCGGCCCGAACGGCGCCGGCAAGACCACCCTTGTCAACCTGCTCTCGGGCGACCTTGAACCGAGCGCGGGCAAGGTCGTTCTCGGCGACGAGGACATCACGGGCCTTGCCCCGTACCTCATCTCGAAGCTCGGCGTGGGGCGCAGCTACCAGAAGACGAACGTCTTTCTTCCCTTCACCGCGTTCGAGAACTGCCGGCTTGCGGCGCAGTCCCGCCTCGCAAGCTCGATGCGGTTTTTCCGGCCTGCGCTCGCCGACCGGGAGGTGAACGCCGCCGCCGGGCGCGCGCTCGCCGCCGTCGGGCTCGAGACTAGAGGCTCCACGCCGGTCGCAGAACTTTCGCACGGTGAGCAGCGCCAGGTCGAGATCGCCATGGCGCTGGCGACCCGGCCCCGGCTGCTGCTGCTCGACGAGCCGCTCGCCGGAATGGGCGCGGAGGAGTCGGCGCGCATCGTCACGCTGCTGAAAGGACTCGCCGCGGAACACGCCATATTGCTCGTCGAGCACGACATGGACGCGGTGTTTGCCGTGGCGGACGTGCTCACGGTGATGGTGAACGGAATGGTGCTCGAGTCGGGGACTCCCGGGCACATCCGTTCCAGCCGCGCGGTTCAGGAAGCGTACCTGGGATCGGAGGATGCCGAATGAAGGAAACCTTCGTGCAAGCAAGCGGGATCCACGCCCACTACGGAGTGAGCCACGTCCTGCACGGAGTCGACTTCGCGATCGGGCGCGGCGAAACCGTGGGCCTGATGGGCAGAAACGGCATGGGCAAGACGACGCTCCTGAAAAGCATGCTCGGGCTGGTGCGGCCGCCGGTCGGCAAAGTGCAGGGTGCGATCAGCGTGAAGGGCAGCGACATGACGCACGCTGCGCCCCACCAGATAGCGCGCGCGGGAATCGCGTACGTGCCCGAGGGGCGGGGCATATTCCCCAATCTGTCGGTGCGCGAAAATCTGGTGATGGCGGCCCGTCCGGGCGCGCACGGCGCGCGCGACTGGACCTTGGAGCGCGTCCTCGAAACCTTTCCGCGGCTGGCGGAGCGGCTGGCCCTCGGCGGCGGCCAGCTATCGGGCGGCGAGCAGCAGATGCTCACCATCGGCCGCGCGCTGATGACCCATCCTGAGCTGCTCATCCTCGATGAAGCGACCGAAGGCCTCGCGCCGCTGGTCGCACGCGAAATCTGGCGAATCATCAGGGCGATCAAGGAAGCCGGGATCGCCACGATCATAGTGGACAAGAATTTCAGCGCGGTTTCCGCGATCGCCGACCGGATCGTGATTCTGGTCAAGGGCCGTGCTGTATACGACGGGTCCAGCGCCGAGCTGCGCGGGCAACCCGGGCTGCGCCGGCGCCACCTGGGCGTGTGACGGCCGTGCTTGCCTGCAAGCCCGTGCGCAAGTAACCTCGCCCGGGTGTTGTCGATCAGGAAGCTCTGCAAGTCCTTTTCCGGCCCCCGCGCGAAGACCGTCCTGCGGGACATCAGCTTCGAGCTCGCCGCGGGCGACTACGTCGCGGTGATGGGCGAATCGGGAATCGGAAAATCCACGCTGCTCAACCTCATCGCCGGGCTCGATCGGCCCGATTCCGGGCAGGTGCTCCTCGACGGCGCGGACCTGTGCGCCCTCGGCGACGACGCGCTCACCCTGATTCGCCGCAAGCACATGGGTTTCGTGTTTCAGGCGTTTCACATCCTGCCCTACCTGAGTGTCGAGCAGAACGTCGCGCTCCCGCTCGCGCTGAACGGCGTCGGAAAAAAGCGCATGCGCACGCGGGTCCGCGCGCTGCTCGGTTCGGTGAAACTGGGCGAGCGCGGCGAAAGCATGCCGCACGAGCTCTCGGGCGGCGAGATGCAGCGCGTCGCGATCGCGCGCGCCCTGGTGCACAAGCCGCGCCTGGTGTTCGCCGACGAACCGACCGGCAATCTCGACCCGGAAAGCGCCGGGGAGGTTCTCGCGCTGCTGCGCGAAAGCGTGAAGGATGAAGGCGCAGCCGGCATCCTGGTTACGCATTCCTCGGCCGCTGCGCGCACGGCGGACCGCACCTACGTCCTGACGCAGAAGGGGCTGCGGCCTGCGTGACCCGGGAGCTATAATCATCAGTCGCTCGAACAAGGTCCGGACACCCATGGAAAAACGAATTGCGGCGATGAGCGCGGCGATCTCGGCGGCGGTTCTCGCCGGCTGCTCAACTCTCAAGGCCGAGGACGTGAAGGTCTACACGCCGGCGCAGCTAAGGCAGGGCGAATACGAGACGGTCGCGCGTCTTTGGGTCGAAACCTGGCGCCCCCGGTTCTGGGTGCCGACTTATTCCTCGCCGAAGGACGGCATCGAGGGCTTGCAGGACAAGGCGGCGGCGCTGGGCGCGAACGGATTGATCAACGTCGACTGCTACGGCGACAAAGGCCTCTTCTCCTTCGGCTCGGAGTCCTTCACCTGCTACGGGAAGGCGATCAAGGTTCCTTGAGGTCTTGTTCTCGGCGCGGGGCGGGAGCGAGAGGCTCAGGGAAGATCAGCTCCTTCCCTTCTTGCAAGGTCAACGCTTTCCAAGGCGAATGGCTTCCGGGTCATCGAAAAACTTCTTGACCACAACCGGGTCGACGAGGGACGCGCCGAAGTAGTCCTCCATGGCCGCCACCATGAAGGGAAAGATCCTGGCCAGGTCGTCTTCTGCGCCGCGACTGCGCGCATGAGTGCGCCACAGGACCGCGGGTTTCCCAGCGGCCAGGGAGGCCGCGTCCAGGGCCTCCACTTGGATGGTGCGTAGGCTGCTCGAGGAGGTGCTGGATGATTCGGAAGTGCCGACCACTCCCGTCGTAGGCGTGGTCACGGTGGTGACGACCGGCAGGGCGGAAGGGTTGAACGGATCCGTCGTGACGACCGTCTGAGTCTGCGAGCCGGTGACTCCCATGATCGGCGTGGACGTGGTCGTCGTCCAGGTCTGGGTGTCACCCACACGGTAAGAGACCCGAATGACGAGGTCTGGGGATGCGGCGACGGGCACGAACCCTTTGGCTTCGAGAGCGCGCGCAAGGATCTGGGCATATGTCGGCCACGCCGGATCCCCACCGGGCAAGCGCGGGTCCGGCCCCTGGAGCACAAACCGCTTCTTTGCTCCAATCTCCGGCTGGGCGTAGGCGGAAACCGCGGTGTCCACGCGGCGCGGGAAACAACCCGCCAATATCGCGAGACAGATGATGCAAAGACTTGCACTGAACCCAACTTTGCGACCAGACCGATCCATAGGTATCTCCAGGAAACGAGAGTTGGTTTCCCTCAGAGGCAACCATGCCCGTGGGGGTATGGCCTCGAGTCTAGCGAAGCGGTATCACCCATGCTGTAACAATGCGCAACCAATTGTTGCGCGAGCTCTACCCGATCCTGAACAACCCCCGCTCGGCCCGATGCATCCGTTCGAAGCCCGTTTCGGTGACGAGCACGAGCTCGCCGACCTGCACGCCGGCCTTCTGGTCCGGTGTAATC
>Ga0193699_10001115_pt1 | contig 10810 bp, 8 predicted proteins | sample L3c2metaG_FD_160095 | JGI IMG/M metagenome (GOLD analysis project Ga0193699, IMG submission 160095) | Soil microbial communities from a riparian zone of the East river system, Colorado, United States - L3c2 | ecosystem: Environmental > Terrestrial > Soil > Riparian zone | place: USA: East River... | reverse complement strand
GGCGCTGACCGAAGCACACAGCCGCCTCAATGCCGACCGCGCCGAGGCCGAAGCCGCGCATGAGAGCGCGGTCGCAGCCCTGGCCGAATTGCCGCCGAGCCTTGATACGGAAACGCGGCTCGCCGCCGTTCGCACCGACATCGACGGCCATCGCCGCCTCGCCGCGCAGGTGCGCGCCGAAGCCCAGGCGCTGGCGCGCGAGGCCGAACTGGCCGACCGCCGGCTGCAGGCGATCATCGCCGAGCGCAACCAGTGGCAGACCCGCATGGCCGGGGCGGCGTCGCAAATCGCCACCATCGAAGCGCGCGTCACCGAGGTCACAGCCGAGCGCGCCGAACTCGACAATGCGCCGGCCCTGTTCGCGCAAAAGCGCCGCGCCATCATCAGTGAAATCGAAGCCGCCGAAAGCGGCCGGCGCGTGGCCGCCGATGCGCTGGCAGCGGCCGAGAGCCTGATGGCGGAAACCGACCGTGCCGCCAAGATTTCGCTGGAGGCGCTGTCGGGCGCGCGCGAGGCGACGGCCCGCGCCGAAGAGCGCATGGATGGCGCCAAACGCCGCCTCGCCGACATCGAGCGTGAAATCCACGACATGCTGGAAGTCGAGCCGCAGGCGGTGGCGGGTCTCGCCGAGATTCAGCCGGGCGCGGAATTGCCGCCGCTCGCCGAGATCGAAGAGAATTTGGAAAAGCTGCGGCGCGACCGCGAGCGGCTCGGCGCCGTCAATCTGCGCGCCGAGGAAGAGTTGCGCGAAGTCGAAGTCCAGCACACTTCGCTGACCACCGAACGCGACGACCTGGTGGAAGCCATCAAGCGGCTGCGCCAGGGCATCCAGAGCCTCAACCGCGAGGCGCGCGAGCGGCTCTTGACCTCGTTCGAAACCGTCAATGGCCATTTCAAGCGGCTGTTCGTCGAATTGTTCGGCGGCGGCGAAGCAGCACTTCATTTGATCGAGAGCGACGATCCGCTCGAAGCCGGGCTCGAAATCATCGCCAAACCGCCCGGCAAGAAGCCGCAGACGCTGTCGCTATTGTCCGGCGGCGAGCAGGCGCTGACCGCGCTGGCGCTGATCTTCGCGGTGTTCCTCACCAACCCGTCGCCGATCTGCGTGCTGGACGAAGTCGACGCGCCGCTCGACGACCACAATGTCGAGCGGTTCTGCAACCTGCTGCACGAGATGACCTCCACCACCGAAACGCGCTTCATCATCATCACCCACAATCCGATCACGATGGCGCGGATGAACCGGCTGTTCGGCGTCACCATGGCCGAGCGCGGCGTGTCGCAACTGGTCTCGGTCGCGCTCGACGAAGCGGTGAAGATTCTCGATCAGCACGTGGCGTAGGCTTCTCTTACCCTCTCCCCTTGTGGGAGAGGGTGGTTTTCGACCGAAGGGAGAAACCGGGTGAGGGGTTCCGGTCCATCGATAGAAAGAAACCCCTCACCCGTCGCGAATTCGCGGAGTTTATCATCGGGCGGCGCTTTGCGCCGACCCGTTGGCTCATTCGCGCCACCCTCTCCCACAAGGGGAGAGGGGAAGAAATAGATGACCGCACCCGACCTTCCCGCCGAACTGAAGTCCGCGCTCGACGCGAAGCTGCAGGGCCTGTCGCGCAACGATGCCGCCGGGCGCGCGGCCGTCATTTCGCAGACCTATCGCGACGGCGGCGGCTCCGGCACCATCCGGAGCGAGGCCGATGCGCTCGCCTACGCGCTGGCGCGGATGCCCGCGACTTACGCCGCGGTGACCGCCAGCCTGAACGCGCTCCGCGAGATCAGGCCGGATTTTGCGCCGAAAGACCTGCTCGATGTCGGCGCCGGGCCGGGCACGGCGACCTGGGCCGCGGCGGAAGCATTTTCGTCGCTGCAAGACTTTACGCTGCTGGATGCCAACCGCGCCTTGCGCGCGCTGGCGCTGGATCTCGGCGGCGGCAATGGGCGCCTGCGCGGTATGAGATATCAACACGGCGAAGCCCGCGCTGAGCTCGCCAGGGCCGAAGCCGCCGACCTTGTGGTGGCGAGCTATATGATCGGCGAGATCGGCGACGCGGAACGAAAAACGCTCGCCGAGCTGATGTGGGCAAAAACCCGCGATACGCTGCTGATCGTCGAGCCCGGCACGCCCGCCGGCTATGCGCGGATTCTTGCCCTGCGGGCACAATTGATCGCGTCCGGCGCGCATGTCGCCGCCCCCTGCCCGCACAATGACAAATGTCCGCTGACAGCGCCGGACTGGTGTCATTTCACCCAACGCCTGCCGCGGTCGCGCGCGCATAAACAGCTCAAGTCCGCGGAGTTGCCCTATGAGGACGAAAAGTTCGCCTATGTCGCACTGACCCGTGCGCCGGTCGCGCAGCGTCCGGCGCGGGTACTGGCGCAGCCTGATGTCAGCAAGGTCGAGGTGACGGCGAAACTCTGTACGGCCAGGGGGCTGGTCATCGCAAGGGTACCGCGACGCGCCAAGGCTGATTACGCCGCCGCCCGTCGCTGGCGATGGGGCGATGCGGTGATGGGGGAAAGCTAACCTGGAGCGGGATGGGATCAGGTTGGGGGCGCGACGACGGACCATTTTTCTGCCCGGACGCGGCGCTGTACGAGTGCTGCGAGCCGAGCATTCTACTTTGCATGGGGTTGTTTTCGCGATTTTGTAGAGGCCCTGTGGCAGGGGCTGCGCCGCGTCCGGGACACGCACCCCCTTGAACTTATCCCGCCTTGCTTCCGACCAAGGGTAGCCCCACGTCGCGGCGGGCTGCCGCGCGGGTGGCTTTTGGTCTACGCTGCCCCATTCGTTGTCTCATCAGGAGCTTTTTGCCATGTCGACCGGCTGGATCGTTCTCGGCGTCATCGTTATCATCGTTCTCTTCGCGTTCGGCGCGTATAACCGTCTGGTCGCGCTCAGTCAGCGCGTTGGCCAGTCCTTTGCCGACATCGACGTGCAGCTCAAGCAGCGCCACGATTTGATCCCGAACCTGGTCGAGACCGTGAAGGGTTATGCCTCGCATGAGCGCGGCACGCTTGACGACGTCATCAAGGCCCGCAACTCCGCGATGTCGGCGCAGGGACCGGGCCAGGTCGCCGCGGCCGAAAACCAGCTGAGCGGCGCGCTGGGTAGACTGATCGCGCTGTCGGAGGCCTATCCGGACCTCAAGGCCAACGCCAACTTCCAGCAGCTGGCGGGCGAACTGTCCGACCTCGAGAACAAGATCGCCGCCAGCCGTCGCTTCTTCAACAACGCGGTCCAGGAATACAACACCGGCATCCAGCAGATGCCGGCCGCCTTGTTCGCCGGCATGTTCGGCTTCACCAGGAAGGAATTTTTCGATCTCGGTGCTACCAGAACCGAAGTCGAGGCGGTGCCGACGGTGAAGTTCTAAGCTCCCAGGCATCCCGGCAAAGCAGCGCATCATGGCCGCGTACGGTCTTTACACGCACATCGCCTCGAACAAGTTTCGTTCGATGCTGCTGCTCGCCGGGCTGTTCCTGCTGATCTACGTGCTGGTCTATGCCGGCGCGCTGCTGGCGGAAGTCGTGATTGATAGCGACCGGTCGGTAAATTACTATCTGACAGCTGCGGCGCGCGACCTGATCGCTGCGTTTCCCTATGCAACGGGGGCCGCGGCGCTGTGGATCGTAATCGCCTATTTCTTCCACCAGAATATGATCGATGCCGTTACCGGCGGCGAAGACGTGACGCGGCAGCAGCAGCCCCGGCTCTACAATCTCCTAGAAAATCTCTGCATCTCGCGCGGCATCCCGATGCCGAAGCTGAAGATCATGGAAAGCGACGCGCGGAACGCGTTCGCGACCGGACTCAACCGGCGGCAATATGCCATTACCGTCACCACGGGCCTGTTAAAGGCGCTCAACGATCAGGAGATCGAGGCGGTGCTGGGCCATGAACTGACCCACATCCGCAATGGCGACGTGCAGCTGATGGTGATCGCGGTGATCATCGCCGGCGTGGTCGGCTTCTTCGGCGAGCTGTTCTTCCGGATGTTCACCAATCTGTCGTGGAATTCGAGCGGCAGCGGATCGTCGTCGTCATCATCAACGTCCTCCTCTTCTTCTGACGGCGACAGCAAGGGTTCCGGTGGCGGCGCGATCGTCGTCGTCGTTATCGCGGTCGCGCTGATCGTGATCGCCTGGCTGTTGTCGCAGGTGGTCAAGCTGGCGCTGTCGCGGTCGCGCGAACTGCTCGCCGACGCCGGATCGGTCGAACTGACCAAGAATCCGGACGCCATGATCTCGGCGCTGCGCAAGATCGAGAACCGCGGCGAGCTTCCCGGGGCCACTTCCGCTGTGATGGAATTGTGCGTCGATAATCCGCGCGAGGGGTTTGCCGACCTGTTTGCGACCCACCCTTCGGTGGATTCCCGGGTACAGGCACTGGTGAAGTACGCCGGCGGGCGCGATCCGGGCCGGCTGGCGCTGCCGTCGGATACGGACGATGAGCCGGACGACCGGCCGGAACAACCGGCTTCCACAGGCGAGGTCCAACCGCTGGCACCCTCCGGACCCTGGAGCGATGATCCGTCCCGTGCGGCGCGCGGTCCCTGGGGGCGGCGCATCTGAGCTCGCCGGCAGCAGAATCGGCCTCCGCGCGTTAACGACACCGGCAGGATTAAGCCTAACGACCGTCGAATTCGTTGAATTCTCCCTTGTTTCTGCCATGTTCGCGCCCAAAGCAGGCAAGGGACATTCCGATCGCCTTGGCGATCGGGATGAGGCACGGTTCGGGGCCGATTTCGCCAACAGACAACTCGGTTTGTTTTGGGATGATCATGCCTGAATCAAAAAAACGCGCGCAGGGGGATTTCATGTCGAAGCCAGTCGTGGTTGTGGTGGGCGCGGATAAGGGCGGGGTCGGCAAGACCACCGTCTCGCGAACCTTGCTTGATTATTTCAGCGCCAACAACGTGCCCACGCGCGCCTTCGACACCGAATCTCCGCGCGGCACGCTGAAGCGCTTTCATCCTGAGATCACCGAGATCGTCGACATGACGACGACCTCGGACCAGATGAAGATCTTCGATACGCTGAATTCGTCCAGCCCTTCGGTCACCGTGATCGACGTCCGGGCCGGACTGTTGTCCCCCGCGCTGGCCTCGTTGCGCGACATCGGCTTTCTCGATGCCGCCAAATCGGGCCAGATCACCTTTGCCGTGTTCCACATCCTCGGCCCCTCGATCGCCTCGCTGGACGAAATCGCGGAGACCGCCAATTTCATGCAGGGGGCCAAATACTTCCTGGTGAAGAACTTCATCAACGATACCCAGTTCTTCCAGTGGGACCAGGCGACCTACAATTCCTATTTCCACCGCATCAAGGACGCCACCGAGCTGACCATCCCCAAGCTCAACGAAATGGCCTATGAGCAGGTCGAGGTCGCCTCGGTGCCGTTCCTCAAATTCGTCGCCAACAAGGGCGTGGATGACGAGTCCGCGAATTATTCGTTCGTGCTGCGCGGCTATGTCCGGCACTGGCTGGCCAATGTCTGGAGCGAATTCGACCGCATCAAGCTGACCGATCTGGTCGGCTCCGGCAAAGTCGGCGTGCGCAGCTCCGGCGAAAAATAATTGCACGCGGAAGGTGATTGGGCTGGATTAGGCGCCAAATTCGCCTGATATAGCCTTGATGCCGCACACGCCCGTCTACATCATCTGCTCGCCCCGCCCGCTGGTCGGCAAGACGCTGATCGCGCGGCTGTTGAGCGAGTTCCTGCTGTTGAAGAACGGCGACGTGGCATCTTTCGATATCAACCTGAAAGAGCCGTCCCTGCTGGAATATCTTCCGAAGATTACCGAGACCGCCGACGTCATCGATACCTTCGGGAAAATGCAGCTGATGGACCGCGTGATCGTCGATGACGGCATCGCCAAGGTGATCGATCTCGGCTTTCATGCCTTCGACGAATTCTTCAAGATGACGGAAGAAATCGGATTCATGAAGGAGGCGGCGCGGCGCAGCGTCGCTCCCGTCATCCTGTTCGTGGCCGATACCGACCGGGTTTCCGCGCGCGCTTATCCGATGCTGCAGCAGCAGATCCCGGCGAGCGCGCTGGTGACCATCGACAACGAATTCATCGTGCGCGGCGAGTTGCCGGCGGCCTTCGCCCGCGGCCGGGTGCTTCGCATCGCCGCACTGCCGGTGTTTCTGAAAACCTATATCGACCGGCTGACCTTCTCGTTCACGGATTATCTGCGCAACGAGAAGGATTCATCGACCGAGCTGCATCAGTGGATCAGGAGGAATTACTTCAGCTTTCGCGAGCTGGAGCTGAATTTGATTTTGCAGAGGTCGTAACTCGTCGCGATTGTTCGATCACCATCAACCCGTCGTCCCGGCGAACGCCGGGACCCATACGCCGCGGCCTCACGTTAAGGCACGGATGCAAAGGCCTTCTTCAACAACGAACGCCCGGGATTATGGGTCCCGGCGTTCGCCGGGACGACATTGGAGCGAGCGGAACGACGCGCTATGGCGACCCCTCAATGCCCGTCGAATGCCATCAGCGTGCGCACCGGCACGTCCATCGCCCGCAGTTTCGCGGCACCGCCGAGGTCGGGCAGGTCGATGATGAAGCAGGCCGCCACCACATTGGCGCCGATCTGGCGCATCAGCTTGACGGCGCCCTCCGCGGTGCCGCCGGTGGCGATCAGGTCGTCGACCAGGATGACGCGCTCGCCGGGATGAATGGCGTCGGCGTGCATCTCCATTTCATCGAGGCCGTATTCCAGCGAATAGGCGATGCGCACCGTGGTATGCGGCAGCTTGCCCTTCTTGCGGATCGGCACGAAGCCGGCGGAGACCTGATGCGCCACCGCGCCGCCGATGATGAACCCCCGCGCCTCGATGCCGGCGACCTTGTCGATCTTGTTGCCGGCCCATGGCTGCACCAGTTCATCGACCGCGCGGCGAAACGAGCGGGCGTCGCCGAGCAGCGTGGTGATGTCGCGAAACAGGATTCCCGGTTTCGGGTAATCCGGAATGGTACGGACGGTGGCCTTGAGATCGTGTTCGAGATCGGGATTCATCGATATCTCTTTTGAGTTAAATGCTGATCCTCGTCGTCATTGCGAGCCAACGGGTCGGCGCAAAGCGCCGCCCGATGACAGGCTCCGCGAAGCAATCCAGAAACGGCTAGGAAACTGGATTGCTTCGTCGCATCCGCCTTCGCCCGAAGGCGGGCTTCGGCGGACAAGAGGGCTCCTCGCAATGACGATCATTTCAATTCGCCGGCACATGAAGCCGGAACGCGTTCTCGACGATGCGCAGGCCCACTTCGCCGCCGAGCGACATCAGCGATTCCGGGTGAAACTGCACGCCGCCGACCGGCAAGGTCTTGTGCTCGATCACCATCGCCACGCCGTCCTCGGTGCTCGCCGTCACCTGGAGCACGTCGGGCATGCTGTCACGCTCGACATAGAGCGAGTGATAGCGGCCGATCACGATTTCATTGGGCAAGTTCCGCATCAGCCGCCCGCCCCGCACCTGAACGCGCGACGGCCGTCCATGCGCCGGCTGGCCGAGTTGGCCTAACTGGCCACCGAAATATTCGCCGATCGCCTGCACGCCGAGGCAGACGCCGAAGATCGGCAGCTCTTTACCGAGCGCCGTGTCGATGGTCTTTGCAATGGCAAAATCCTCCGGCCGGCCCGGACCCGGCGACAGCACCAGCAGGTCGTAAGAATTCTGCTTCAGCATCGCTTGAGCGTGAATGTGCCGGATCACGGTGACATCAGCGCCGACCTGCCGGAAATAATCCGCCAGCATATGGACAAAACTGTCGTCATGGTCGATCAGCAGCACGCGCTTGCCGGAACCGGTGGCGTCGGGCGCGAACGCCGACAGCGGTTTTGGCGGATCGCCGCGCAGCGCCTGGAACAAGGCCGCGGCCTTAACCTGGCATTCGCGATCCTCGGCGGCGGGATCCGAGTCGAAAAGACAGGTCGCGCCGACCCGCACTTCGGCGAGGCCATCCTTCATCCGGATGGTGCGTATGGTCAGCCCGGTGTTGATGCTGCCGTCAAAATTGACAGCGCCGATCGCGCCGGCATACCAGCGGCGCGACGAGCGCTCATTGTCCTCGACGAACTGCATCGCCCACAGTTTCGGCGCGCCCGTCACCGTCACCGCCCAGGCGTGGGTCAGGAACGCGTCAAGCGAGTCGAATCCGGGCCGCAAAATGCCTTCGACATGATCGACGGTGTGGAACAATTTTGAGTAGGTCTCGATCTGCCGCCGCGCCAGAACTTTTATGGTGCCGGGCACGCAGACCCGCGCCTTGTCGTTGCGGTCGACGTCGGTGCACATGTTGAGCTCGAATTCGTCTTTCTCCGAATTCAGGAGTTGCCGGATCTGCTCGGCATCGCCGATGGCGTCGACGCCGCGCGCGATGGTGCCCGAGATCGGGCAGGTTTCGACCCGTCGTCCGTCGGAGCGCACGAACATTTCCGGCGACGCCGCCACCAGGAATTCGCCCTCGCCGAGATTCATCAGCGCGCCGTAGGGCGACGGATTGATCCGGCACAGCCGCTGGAACACTTCGGCCGGCGAGCGCTCGCAGGGCTCAGCGAACAGCTGCCCCGGCACCGCCTCGAACAGATCGCCGCGCGCGAACGCGGCGCGCGCGGTCTCCACCGTGGCCTGGTATTCGCCGGGCGCGTGATCGGCAAATCCCTGCCGCGGCGTCTTGGCGTAGACGCTCTCGGCGGTCTCGCGCGGCAGGCCCTCGGTGGATTTGCCGTTCCAGGCAAAATCGTAGCTCAGCACCACGCCGCGCCCGGTGGCGCGGTCATAGGCCAGCAGGCGATCGGGCACGTAAAGCACGATGTCGCGCTGGTCGGCCTCGCGGGCACGCTTCTGCACGAGGTCTTCGATCTGGAACACGAGGTCATAGGCGAAGGCGCCGAACAGGCCGAGCAGCGGATCATCATTGGCCCCTAACGCCGCCACGAGGTCGCGCACCAGCGACATCGCGCTGGCGCGGCGGGTGCGCTGGTCTTCGTCGACGGGGGCGGCGCCGCGCACGATATGACCGGCAAGACGGGTCGCGCTTTTCCCGGTCACGACGACGCAGGGCTCCCGCAGCGCATCGCCGAGAAAGGCGATCAGCACCTCGCCGCGCGCGTTCAGCGACTGCAGCGAAAAATCGGAACCGGTGGTTTGCAGCCACAGCGGCGGATCGGAGAAGCCGAGGTCAAAACTCTCGTAGCGGCCCGGCACCGTGGTGCCCGACGACAGCACCACGCCGCGGCGGCGGTCGAGCAGGTCGATCAGGTCATCGAGCCGCTTGGCATCGCCGGTGAATTGCTCCACCGACCGCGTCACCGCAAGCCCGCCGCGGGTGCGGTATTCGCTGTGGTCCGGCAGGGAGAAGGCTGTCCTGTTCATGTGATCCTCTTACGGAACTTGCCAGGGGAGCGCCACACAGGACAAACGAGAAGGCCGTCGCACTGCGATGACGGCCTCTGACGATTGGAGAAAATGAAATCGCACCGGCCACCTCTTAAGAGGCGCGCCACCAAAGACGGGTTTTGCGGACGACGGTGTTCATGGCGGCTAGACACCATGCCGGGGCTGAAACGTCAAGGGAGGCGGCAGCGCGAACCGGGCGGTTTCGAGGTCATCTTTTGGTGTTGCAGAGCCAGAAATATGCGTAGGATTCGGGCCAGGCAGCACCGGATAACGGTCAGGATTTGCAAGCGACGGAGGCGACAATGCCCCTACAGGCTCTGGGATATGCCGGGTTCGGGTCGGCCGATCTCGACGATTGGCGGCAGTTCGGGACCGCGCTGGTCGGCCTGCAGGCGGTGGAGCGCAGCGCCTCGCTGCTGGCCTTCCGGATGGACGACCGCAAGCAGCGCATCGTCATCGACCGCGCGATGCCGGACGGCGCGCGTTTCTTCGGCTGGGAGGTCGCCGATGCCGCTGATCTGGACGCACTCGCCGCCCGGCTGGAAAAGCACCAGGTCCATGTCGTCGCTGAGCCGCAGACGCTGGCCGACGCCAGGCGCGTGGGGGGCCTGATCTCGTTTCGCGATCCCGCCGGCAACCGGCTGGAGGCGTTTTATGGCGCCGAGATCGACGAGACGCCGTTCAGTCCGGGCCGTTCGATTTCCGGTTTCCGCACCGGGCCGCTCGGCCTCGGGCACGCCGTGCTGACGGTCGAGAACATCGACGCCGTGATGCCGTTCTACGTCGACCTGCTCGGCTTCGGGCTCTCCGACTACATGCTGAAACCGTTTCGCGCCTATTTCTTCCACATCAATGCGCGCCACCACAGTCTCGCGTTGATCGAGACCGGCAGGAACGGCATGCATCACCTGATGGTGGAATTGTTTTCGCTCGACGATGTCGGCCAGTCCTACGACGTCGCCCTGTGCCAGCAGGACCGCGTCAGCGTCACGCTCGGCCGCCACACCAACGACCTGATGACGTCGTTCTACGCCAAGACGCCGTCGTCGTTCATGGTCGAGTGCGGCTGGGGCGGCCGCGAGATCGAGCCAAAGACCTGGCAACCGTTCGAACTCAAGGACGGCCCGAGCCTGTGGGGGCATGAGCGGGTCTGGCTGCCGCCTGAAGACCGCGAAGTGGCGCGCGAGATGCGGATGCGCGCGGCGGCGGAAGGCCGCCGCGAGCCGGTGCAGGTGATGGAGGGCAATTACAAATTGATGCCCGGCGCCTGCCCGTGGTGGGATGGGGTGAGCAAAGGCGCCGACTGATTCCGTAAAGCTAGCACCTATCGATCAATGGGCAATGCATGACAGTGAACAACGAAGCTGACTGGGCCGAGAGAGAGAGAAAGCCTTAG
>Ga0193699_10001114_pt1 | contig 10819 bp, 10 predicted proteins | sample L3c2metaG_FD_160095 | JGI IMG/M metagenome (GOLD analysis project Ga0193699, IMG submission 160095) | Soil microbial communities from a riparian zone of the East river system, Colorado, United States - L3c2 | ecosystem: Environmental > Terrestrial > Soil > Riparian zone | place: USA: East... | reverse complement strand
GCGCGGCTCGATCGAGTCCGAGCTGGAGAAGATCGGAGGGTCGCTTCGTGCCTGATCGCAATACCCAGCCGCTCGACGGAGAGCCCGCGGCCCGGGTGCTGGTCGCCGGCGCCTCCGGCTTCACCGGCGCCCTCGCCGCCCAGATCATCTGGCGCCACCCGAAGCTGGAGCTGGTCGCCGTCACCTCGCGCGGCGACGCCGGCACTCGCCTCGACAGCCTCTACCCGCGCTACCGGGTGCCGCTGGAGCTGACCGAGCTCGACCTGGAGCGGGCCGAGGACGTCGACGCCGCGATCGTCGCCTACCCGCACGGCGCCTCGGCGCCGACCGTCGCCGCGCTGCGCGGCCTCGGTGCGCTCGTCGTCGACCTCTCGGCCGACTTCCGCCTGCGCGATCTTCCCACCTACCGGCGCTGGTACGGGGAGCACGGCGCGCCGGAGCTGCTCGAGGGCGCCGTCTACGGGCTCACGGAGCTCTATCGGGAGCAGCTGCGCGAGGCCGAGCTGGTGGCGACGCCCGGCTGCTACCCGACCGCGAGCGTCCTCGCTCTCGCCCCGCTCGCCGAACGGGGCCTGCTCGCCGACGTGGTGATCGACGCCAAGCAGGGCGTCTCGGGCGCCGGTCGCGGCGGCGGCGACGCCATGCACTACGCCTCGATGGACGAGAACGCCTTTCCCTACAAGACCGAGGGGCACCGCCACCGGCCCGAGATCGAACAGGAGCTGGAGGCGCTGGGTGGCGCCGTCCCGGTCACCTTCGTCCCCCACCTGCTGCCGCTCGACCAGGGCGAGCTGACCAGCTGCTACGTCCAGACCAGCGAGCCGATCTCCAAGCAGGAGGTGGTGGCGCTCTACGAGGAGCGCTATGCGGAGGAGCGCTTCGTGCGGGTGGTCGAGCGGCCGCCGGGAGTGCGCGACGTCCGCGACGGCAACGAGTGCCACGTCTACGTCACGGTCGAGGAGCGGGGCCGTGTGCTCGCCTTCTCGGCGCTCGACAACCTTTGGAAGGGGGCCTCGGGCCAGGCGGTGCAGAACCTCAACCTGATGCTCGGCCTCGACGAGGGAATGGGGTTGGAATGAGCGGCGGTGGTTTCTTCAAGTCCCGCTGGGTCGAGCCGCCGACTGGGGTCGAGGAGCTCGACCCCGCGACGCTGGCGCCGGGCTTCCGCGCCGGCGGCGCCCACTGCGGACTCAAGGGCGGCGGCAAGACCGACGTCGGCCTGCTCGTCTGCGACGCCGAGGAGGTCGGCTCCTCGTTGCTGCTCACCCGCAACGCCTCGGCGGCGGCGCCGGTCCGCGTCTGCCGCGAGCGGGTCGAGCCCGGCGCGGTCCGCGCCGCCGTCGTCAACTCCGGCAACGCCAACGCCGAGACCGGCGAGCGCGGGTTCGCCGACGCGCTGGCGATGTGTGAGGAGGCGGCGGCGAAGCTCGGTCTGCCGCCGGAGAGCGTCGCCGTCGCCGAGACCGGCGTGATCGGCGTGCCACTTCGCGTTGACGACGTCCTCTCGGGGATAGGCGAGGCCGCCGGAGCCCTCTCCGAGAGCGGCGGCGCCGCCTTCTCGGAGGCGATCATGACCACCGACCGCTGGCCGAAGCGCTGCGCGCTGCGGGCGGGGGGCGCGACGCTCTCGGCGCAGGCGAAGGGCGGCGGGATGATCCAGCCGAACCTGGCGACGATGCTCTGCTTCGTGCAGACCGACGCCGTGGTCGAGGACCCCGACGCCACCCTGCGCGCGGCCACCGACGCCTCCTTCGAGCGGATCACGGTCGACGGCCAGATGAGCACCAACGACACGATCCTCCTGCAGGCGACCGGCGCCGCCGGCGTGCCGCTTCCCGACGGCCTGCTGGAGGCCGTGCTGCTGCAGCTCGCGATCGAGATCGTCGCCGACGGCGAGGGCTCGACGCGGGTCGCTCGGATCCAGGTCGCCGAAGCCGCCTCGGCCGCCGAGGCAGAGCGCGTCGCCCGCGCGATCGCCAACTCGCCGCTGGTCAAGACGGCGCTCTTCGGCCGCGACCCGAACTGGGGCCGGATCGCGCAGGCGGCCGGGATGGCGCTGGCCGGAGAGGATCTCGAGGAGATCGGCGCCGGCTCGATCGACGCGAACGAGCTGGGCGAGGACGCCGCCGAGGCCGAGATCGGCGTCCGGCTGGGCCGCGGCAGCCATGACGCTCACGTCTGGTTCTCCGACCTCGGCTATGAGTACGTGAAGATCAACGCCGAGTACACGACCTGAGGAGACAGCTTGAGCGCCAACGTCGACACCCTTCTCGAGGCACTGCCCTACATAAAGGAGTTCCACGGCCGCACGGTCGTGATCAAGTACGGCGGCGCCGCGATGCGCGAGGACGAGCTGCGCGAGGCCTTCGCCACCGACGTCGTCCTGCTCAAGTACGTCGGCCTCAACCCGGTCGTCGTCCACGGGGGCGGCCCCGAGATCACCCGCTACATGGAGCGGCTCGGGCTCGAGGTCCGCTTCCACGAGGGCCTGCGGGTCTCCGACGCGGAGACGGTCGAGGTGGCGAGGATGGTCCTGCTCGGCAAGCTCAACTCGGACATCGTCCAGCGGCTCAACACGCACGGCCAGCCGGCCGTCGGCCTCTCCGGCCAGGACGGCTCGCTGTTCCAGGTCGCGCCGGTTCCCAACGCCGATCAGGTCGGCTTCGTCGGCTCGGTCGAGCATGTCGACGTCGATGTCATCAACCACATCGCCGAGGACTACATCCCGGTGATCGCCTCGGCTGCGGCCGACGCCGACGGCAACCCCTACAACGTCAACGCCGACGAAGTGGCGGGCAAGGTGGCGGCCGCTCTCAACGCCTACAAGGCGATCTTCCTCACCGACGTCGAGGGCTGGCTCGCCGACCCCGCCGACGGCGGCTCGCTGATCTCCCACGCCACCGTGCTCGAGGTCGAGCAGAAGCTCGCCCAGATCGAGGGCGGCATGCGCCCGAAGCTGGCGGCCTGCGTCGACGCGATCAACGGGGGCACGAAATCGGCCCACATCATCGACGGCCGCCAGCCCCACAGCCTGCTGCTCGAGCTCTTCACCAACGCCGGCATCGGGACCATGGTTACCCCATGACGATGCAACTGGCCGATCTGCAGGCGCTGGAGGAGCGCTACCTGATGCGCACCTACAGGCGGGCGCCGGTCGAGTTCGTGCGTGGCGAGGGAACGCTGCTCTGGGACGCCGACGGCAGGGAGTACCTCGACTTCGTCGCCGGCATCTCGGTCTGCTCGGTCGGGCACTGCCACCCCGCCGTGGTCGAGGCCGCGCGCGAGCAGGCGGGGCGGCTGATGCACGTCTCCAACCTCTTCTACACGGAGCCGATGGTGCGGCTCGCCGAGCGGCTCTCGGAGTCGAGCCTCGGCGGTCGCGTCTTCTTCTCCAACTCCGGCGCCGAGGCCAACGAGTGCGCGATCAAGGTGACCCGCAAGCACGCCCACCGGCGCGGCATCGAGGCGCCCGAGATCGTCAGCTTCGAGCGCGACTTCCACGGCCGCACCTACGGCGCCCTGGCGGCGACGCCGGCGCTCGCCGCCAACGCCGATCTGGCCCCGATGCTGCCGGGCTTCCGCTCGGTCCCGTTCGACGACGCGGCGGCGCTGCGCGCCGCCGTCGGCGAGAGCACCGCGGCCGTCCTGATCGAGCCGATCCAGGGCGAGGCCGGCGTCTACCCGCTGAGCGAGGAGGCGCTGCTCGCCGCGCGCGAGGCCTGCGACGAGGCGGGGGCGCTGCTGATCTTCGACGAGATCCAGACCGGGATCGGAAGGACCGGCTCGCTCTGGGGCTACGAGCAGACTCCCGTGCGCCCCGACCTGTTGACGAGCGCGAAGGCGCTCGGTGGCGGGCTGCCGATCGGAGCCTGCGTGACGAGCGCGGAGGCAGGGGAGATGCTGGAGCCTGGCGACCACGGCTCGACCTTCGCCGGCGGCCCGGTGGTCGCGGCCGCGGCGCTCGCGGTGCTCGAGATCGTCGACGAGCCGGGCCTGCTGCGAAGCGTGCGCGAGCACGGCGCCGCGCTGCGCGACGGGCTGCTCGACCTCGAGGGCGTGCGCGAGGTGCGCGGGCGCGGCTTGATGCTCGGCGTCGGCCTGGAGGAGGGGATCGACGCCGCGAGCGTCGGCGCCGATCTGCTCGAGCGGGGCCTCGTCGTCAACGTCCCCGAGCCGGGGACGTTGCGGCTGCTGCCGCCGCTGACGGTCGATCGTGCCCAGATCGAGCGCGCCGTTGCGCTGATCGAGGCCTCGCTCCTAAGCTGTCCACCCACATGAGCTCGAAGGAATTCCCCTCCCAGCCCCCACCGACCTCCGCGGCGGCCGCCGCGGAGCGGCTGGCCGCGATCGTCGACGCCGCCGAGCGCGCCGCGTCGAGCGTCATCGACGACGCGGAGAAGCAGGCGCAGGCGCACCTCGAAGAGGCCCGCGCCCGCGCCGACCGGATCGTCGCCGAGCGGCTGCGCGAGCTGGCCGACGAGCTCGACCCGCCGGCACCGAGCGGATCTCACCTCAAACCGGTGGCCTCCCCGCCCGAGTCGACGCCCGGGACGGTGTTCGCGGCTCGCGCCTCCTCCGCCGGGGCAAGGCTGCTGGCGACCCAGATGGCCGTCTCGGGGAGCAGCAGGGCGGAGATAGAGCAGCGGCTGCGAAGCGGCTTCGACGTCGAGGACACCAACGAGATCCTCGACGCCATACTCGGACCGGAGGAGTGATGCACGAGGATCCGACGCGCATGATGCGGCAGCCCGACGACGGACGGCCGAACGGCAACATGCGCCTGCTGGTCGCCTGCCTGGTCGCGGTGATCGTCGGCCTGGTGATCGCGGTCGTGGTGATCGCCGGCGACAGCGGCGGCGACTCGACCTCGACGCCGTCGACGGTGAGCACCGTCCCGACGACGACGGAATCGGAGACGACCACCGACACGACGACCGGTTCCACCACCGAGACGACGACGCCGACCACTGAAACCACCACGTCGACAGAAACGACGCCGACCACCACTGAAACGTCGCCCGAAGGTGGCGGCAGCGGTGGCATAGAAGCGCCCTAGTGGAGCACGCCCGCACCGCGAGCTACGAGGCGGACCCCGCCGAGGTGCGCCGTGTCCTGCTGCTCTACTCGGGCGGCCTCGACACGAGCGTGATGCTGAAATGGATCCAGGACTCCTACGGGGCGGAGGTCGTCTGCCTCACCGTCGACCTCGGTCAGCCCGGCGAGGACTACGGGGCGATCGAGGACAAGGCGAAGCGCCTCGGCGCGATCGAATGCCGCATCGTCGACGCCCGCGAGCGCTTCGCGCGGGACTTCCTGGCGCCGGCGATCAAGGCCAACGCGGAGTACGGGGACGGCTACCCGCTGTTCACGGCGCTCGGGCGGCCGCTGATCGCCGAGCTCGCGGTCGAGCACGCCCGTGAGACGGGTTGCGACACGATCGCCCATGGCTGCACCGGCAAGGGCAACGACCAGGTGAGGATCGAGGCGACGGTGGCGACGCTGGCGCCGGAGCTGAAGACGATCGCGCCGGTGCGCTCATGGCAGATGGGACGCGAGGAGGAGATCGCCTACGCGCGCGAGCATGGGATCCCCGTCAAGGGCGGGACCGAGGTCGTCCCCTACTCGATCGACGACAACCTCTGGGGCCGCTCATCGGAGGGGCGGTGGATCGAGGACCTCGAGCACGCTCCGGAGGACGACGTCTTCCAGCTCGTCACCCGGCCGGAGGAGGCGCCCGACGAGGCCGAGGTCGTCACGGTCGAGTTCGAGGCCGGGGTCCCGGTCGGGCTGAACGGCAAGCGGCTCGATCTGGTCGAGCTGCTCGAACGCGCCGCCGAGATCGGCTGCCGCCACGGGATCGGCATCGTCGACCACATCGAGGACCGCGTCGTCGGCCTCAAGGTGCGCGACATCTACGAGGTCCCGGCCGCGGCGATCGTCCTCGCCGCCCATCGCGAGCTCGAGCGCCTGGTCAGCACGATCCACCAGAACCAGCTCAAGCCCGACCTCGATCGCCGGTGGGGCTACCTCGTCTACGCCGGCCTCTGGTGGGAGCCGCTGCGCTCCGACCTCGACGCCTACATGGACGCGGTCAACGCCCAGGTCGCCGGGACGATCGGGCTGCGGCTCTACAAGGGGGGCGTCCGCGTCGTCACCCGTTCTTCGCCGAACGCGATCTACGACGCCGACCTCGCCTCCTTCGCCGAGTCGGGAGGGCTCTTCTCGCAGACGGCCTCGCCGGGTTTCATCGAGCTCTGGTCGCTGCAGTCGCGGATGGCGCATAGGATCCGCCGGCGAGGGGAAGGGGAGACCCGATGATCTACAGCGCGATTGGCAAGCTGGTGGTGCGGACCGTCCTCTTCTACCTCCGCAAGAGCTTTGGCCGGCAGCTGCGGATCGGCGCCAGCCTGGCCGCGGTTGCGATCGGCATCGCGGCTTATCTGGCCAGCCGCGACGTGCCCGAGGGCTGAGGCGTCGCCGCAAGTTTCGTTGCGGCTTATTGGCAACTTGTGAAGGTTCGCTAACAAAGTCCGCTAGTCTCGCCCGCTTCGTGCCGCGCGCCTTCGCGACAGAGGTAGGACGCAGGCTGATCCTGATCGTGCTCGGCGCTCTCTGCGCCTGTGCGCTGCTGCCTGGGGCGAGGGCGGAGGCGGCCGACGTGGACGGCCTGCAGGCGAAGGTGAGCGCCGCCCGCGGCGAGGCGAGCGACCTGGCCGCCCAGCTGGGGTCAGCGCGCGAGCAGCTGGCCGACGCCGAAGCGCGGGCTGCTGCTGCGGCGGCGCATGAGCAGCGGCTCACGGCCCTGCTCGCCAACGGCCAGGAGCGCGCGGCGAGGCTGGGCGCGAAGGTCGCCCTCTCCGAACGGCGGCTGGCGCGGGAGAAGCGCCGCCTGCGGCGGGCGCGCGGCGGGCTGGCGCGGCGGCTGGTGGCGATCTACGTCAGCGGCGCCCCGAGCACGGCGAGCGTCGTCCTCGAGTCCACCGACTTCGGCGATCTCGCCACCCGAGCCGGCTACCTGCGCCAGATCGAGAGCTCCGACGAGGGTCTGGCGCAGCGGGTCGAGCAGGTTCGCGACGCGGTGGGCCGCGAGCTGGACCTGGTCGCGGAGCTGAAAGCCCGCGCCGACGCTTACAACGAGCGGCTCGCCGTCGCCCGCTCGGAAATCTCCGCGGTGAGGGAAAGCGCCGCCGCCGCAGCCAGCCGGCAGGACTCGATCGCCGCCGCCCGCGAGGCTTCGCTCTCCGAGCTGAAGGGCAGGATCGGCGGCTGGGTCGAGGACATCAAGGCCGCCCGGGCCGCGGAAGCGCGGGCGGCGAGCCAGGCCGCGGCGGAAGCGACCGTCGAGCGCTGGCTCGGCGGCCCGTACTCGATCCCCGCCTACATCGTGATCTGCGAGTCGGGCGGCGACTACTCGGCGCTGAACCCCTCCAGCGGCGCCGGCGGCGCGTACCAGATCCTGCCCTCGACCTGGGCGCTGTACGGCGGGCAGGGCGCCCCGCAGGACGCGCCCAAGGCCGAACAGGACAGGATCGCCGCCGAAATCTGGGCCGACTCCGGACCCGGCGCCTGGTCCTGCGCCTGAGTCGCGACAGACTTCTTTCACTTTCGCTCACATCTCAGACAACACGTATCATCGACCTTTCTAAGCTGCCGGGCATGGAGGCGGCGAGAGCGATCTGGACCGACGAGCGCATGGATGACCTCAACCACAAGGTCGACAAGCTGGACGCGGAGATGCGTTCGGAATTCCGCGCCGTCCGCTCCGAGATGAAGTCGGAATTCCAGGCGGTTCATTCTCGCTTGGACGAAATGCAGCGGACGATGGTGACGATGACGGTGTCGCTCGCCGGCACGATGGTCGTCGGCTTCGCCAGCATCCTCGCGACGCAGCTGTAGCTAAACGCACGGAGATAGCGCGGAAGACGCGCGACAAGGGGTCATTGGCATCTGCTCTGCTTGGCATGATCGCTCGGCCCTTGAGCGCGCCGACCTCCGTCCATCTCCACGCCCACAGCGAGTACTCGCTGCTCGACGGCGCCTGCAAGATCGACGCGATGGCGGCGCGCGCGGCGGAGCTGGAGCAGCCGGCGCTGGGCCTCACCGACCACGGTGTAATGAACGGCGCCGTCGACCTCTACAAGAGCTGCGGCAAGCACGGGATCAAGCCGATCGTCGGCCTCGAGGCCTACCTCGTCGACGACCGCGTCGCGGTCAAGGAGCAGGTTCGCTACGAGCGCAACCACCTGACCCTGCTGGCCGAGAACGACGCCGGCTTCCGCAACCTCGTCAAGCTCACCTCGGCCAGCTTCCTCGAGGGCTTCTCCCGCGGCAAGGCCAACATCGACATGGAGCTGCTCGCCGCCCATTCCGAGGGCGTGATCGTCCTCACCGGCTGCCTGCAGTCGCGCTTCTGCCGCCGCCTCGTCGAAGAGCGCGGCGACGACGCCCGCGCCCACCTCGACGACCTGATCCAGGCCTTCGGCCCCGAGCAGGTCTACTTCGAGGTGCAGAAGAACGGGATCGCCGAGCAGGACAAGGCGAACGAGGGCATCGTCCGCTTCGCTCGGGAGCTCGGCCGCCCGCTGGTCGGCACCGCCGACGTCCACTACCTGCGGCGCGAGGACTTCGACAACCACGCGGCGCTGCTCTGCGTGCAGACGAAGTCGACGCTGGAGGCGCCGAAGCTGAGCTTCGACACCAACGAGTTCTTCCTCAAGAGCAACGGGGAGATGGCGGAGGCTTTCGCCGAGTGGCCCGAGGCGGTCGCCAGCACGGTCGAGATCGCCGAGCGCTGCGGGATCGAGATCGAGCTCGGCAAGCTGCTGCTGCCGCGCTACCCGACGGACGATGGCGAGGAGCCTGAGGCGATGCTGCGGCGCATCGCGGCCGACGGCCTGCGCGCTCGCTACGGCGATCCGCTCCCCGCCGAGGCGGTCGAGCGGATCGAGTTCGAGCTTGGCGTGATCGAGGAGATGGGCTTCTCCTCCTACTTCCTGATCGTCTGGGACTTCGTCCGCTTCGCCAAGGAGAACGGGATCGCCGTCGGGCCAGGCCGCGGCTCGGCGGCCGGCTCGATCGTCGCCTATTCGCTCAGCATCACCGACATCGATCCGCTCGCCAACGACCTGCTGTTCGAGCGCTTCCTCAACCCCGGTCGCAAGTCGATGCCCGACATCGACATCGACTTCTCGGTGCGCGGCCGCGAGCGGGTGATCCGCTACGTCGCCGAGAAGTACGGCCGCGAGTCGGTCGCCCAGATCATCACCTTCGGCAAGATGGCGCCGCGCGCCGCCACCCGCGACGCGGCCCGCGTCCTCGGCTTCGACTACGGCACAGGCGATCGCCTCGCCAAGCAGATACCCGAGCCGATCCTCGGCCGCAACCCGTCCTTCGAGGACTGCCTGAAGCCCGGCGAAGAGCTGCGGCGGACCTACGACTCCGAGCCCGAGGCGAAACGGATCATCGACGTCGCCCAGGGGCTGGAGGGCATCATCCGCAACAACTCGATCCACGCCGCCGCCGTCGTGATCGCCGACCGCCCGCTGCAGGAGATCGTGCCCCTGCAGCTCGCCGAGGACCGCAGCGCTCCCGCCGCCAACGGCAACGGCAACGGGAACGGCGGTGGCAAGGCGGAGCGCCAGTACAAGATCGTCACCCAGTACTCGATGGGCCCGATCGAGGAGATCGGGCTGCTGAAGATGGACTTCCTCGGCCTGCGCAACCTCGACGTGATCGAGGACGCGGTCGACATCGTGCGCCGCTCGCGCGGGGTGGAGCTCGAGATGGGGGCGATCCCGATGGACGACGCGAAGACCTTCGAGATGCTCTCGCGCGGCGACGGCACCGGCGTCTTCCAACTCGAGTCGGAGGGCATGCGCGAGGCGATGAAGAAGGTGCGACCGACCGAGTTCGACGACATCGTCGCGCTCGTCTCCCTCTACCGGCCCGGCGCGATGAGCTACATCCCCGCCTACGCCAAGGGCAAGCGCGACCCCTCCTCGATCGCCTATCCCGACGAGCGCCTGCGCCCAATCACCGAGCCCACCTACGGCTGCGTCCTCTACCAGGAGCAGCTGATGGAGATCGCCAAGCGGATGGCCGGCTTCAGCCCGGCTGAGGCCGACGACCTGCGCAAGGCGATCGGCAAGAAGAAGCGCGACCTGATGGCGACGATGAAGGCCAAGTTCATCGAGGGGATGGAGGCCTCGGGGACGGCGACCAAGGTCGGCAAGGACCTCTGGTCGCTGATGGAGGCGGCCGCCGACTACTCGTTCAACAAGTCCCACGCCGCCTGCTACGCGCTGATCGCCTACCGCACCGCCTACCTCAAGGCCAACTACCCCGCCGAGTACATGGCGGCGGTGATCTCTTCGGTGATGAACACCAAGGACAAGGTCCCCTTCTTCGTCAACCGCTGCGAGGAGATGGGGATAGAGGTGCTGCCGCCCGACGTCAACTCCTCAGACCACGACTTCGTCGTCTCCGAGAAGGCGATCCGCTTCGGCCTCGATGCGGTGAAGAACGTCGGCCACGCGGCGGTAGAGGCGATCCTGAGGGCGCGCGAGGAGACCCAGATCGCCTCGATCTGGGACTTCTGCGAGCGCGTCGACGCCCGCGCGGTCAACAAACGGGCGATCGAATGCCTGATCAAGTGCGGCGCGCTCGACTCGACGGGCGCCACCCGCCGGGGGATGCTGGAAGCGCTGCCGGCGGCGCAGTCGGCCGGGCAGAAGGCCCAGGAGGACGCCCAGCTCGGCCAGGGCTCGATCTTCGACTTTGGCGGCGAGGAGGGGGAAGAGGGACCGGGCGTCTCGCACAC
>Ga0193699_10001113_pt1 | contig 10823 bp, 9 predicted proteins | sample L3c2metaG_FD_160095 | JGI IMG/M metagenome (GOLD analysis project Ga0193699, IMG submission 160095) | Soil microbial communities from a riparian zone of the East river system, Colorado, United States - L3c2 | ecosystem: Environmental > Terrestrial > Soil > Riparian zone | place: USA: East River... | reverse complement strand
CCCATTCCGAGGAATCCGAACGCCACGAGACCAAACGCGAACACAGCCGGGGCGATCATCAGGGTGCCAAAGCCCGTGGTGCTCACGAGGAAGCCGATCGCCATCAGCGACATGATCGCCATGCCGATCCAATACGCGCTGAAGTTTCCGGCCACCAGACCGGACAGAATGTTGAGCGATGCCCCGCCCTCTCGCGACGACGTCACTATTTCCCTGACGTGACGCGAGTCAACCGACGTGAACACCTTCACCAGCTCAGGAATGATTGCGCCCGCCAGCGTGCCGCAGGTGATCACGGTCGAGAGCTTCCACCAGAGGGAGCCATCGCCGAGATCGGGGAGCAGCATGTAGGAGACGAGATAGGTCAGCGCCACAGAGAGCAGCGACGTCAGCCACACGAGCGACGTCAGCGGCGACTCGTAGTTCATTTCGTCGGCGTTGCCGTATCTCGCCTTCGCGACCGCTTCATTGATCAGGTAGGAGAGTCCGCTCGCCACCACCATCATGATGCGCATCACGAAGATCCACACCAGCAGCTGCACTTGTACCGACGGCTCGCGCACGGCGAGGACGATGAAAGAGATGAGCGCGACGCCTGTCACGCCGTAGGTCTCGAACCCGTCGGCGCTTGGGCCAACCGAGTCTCCGGCGTTGTCACCGGTACAATCCGCGATCACGCCCGGGTTTCGTGGGTCATCTTCCTTCACGTTGAAGACGATCTTCATCAGGTCGGCGCCGATGTCCGCGATCTTGGTGAAGATTCCACCCGCGATGCGCAGCGCCGCCGCGCCGAGCGACTCACCGATCGCGAACCCGATGAAGCACGGGCCAGCGTAGTCGCCGGGAATGAAGAGCAGGATGAACAGCATGATCACCAGCTCGACGCTGATGAGGAGCATGCCGATGCTCATTCCAGCCTTGAGCGGAATCGAGTAGCACGGGTAAGGCTTGCCGCGAAGACTCGCGAAGGCCGTGCGCGAATTGGCGAACGTGTTGATTCTGATGCCGAACCACGCCACGCCGTAGCTACCCGCGATTCCGACGAGGCTGAAGAACAGAATGATCGCAACCTTCATCGGTGACAGGTTGACCAGGAAGCCGAAGTACAGAAGGATCACGAAACCGATGAAAACTTCGAGAATGAGGATGAATTTCCCCTGCGTGATCAGATACGTCTTGCACGTCTCGTAGATCAGCTCGGAGACTTCGCGCATCGATTCATGCACGGCCATGCGCTTGAGCTGGCTGTAGAACACCAGGCCGAACAGGAGTCCTAGTGCGCAGATGACCAGGCCACCCAAGAGGAGCGACCGGCCGTGGATTCCACCAAGGAAGCTGACCTGAGAGAGGTCGGGAATCACGAGGTTCGCCTCTCCACCGGCCTTGTGCTCGACGGGGACGGCCTGCGCGGTGCCAGTCGCGGATGCCGCGATCGCGCTGTCCGTGCGATTGTCTGCAACGCCCTGTGCCGCTCCGTGAATCGCGAAGACGGCGAGCAGCGACACGACGAAAACGAGGATACCAACAACTCCTGCAAACTTCCGATTCATTCTGGATTCTCCAAGGGTGAATAGCGGCCGACTCGGGCAGAGCCGGCTTCGTGCTCAGCGTGCTGGTGCGGACTCCACTTTGCGCCAGATGAAGTAGACGGGAACGCCGAGCAGCACGATCACGAGTCCGGAAATGGCCTGGGCCCGCGTCTTGTCCGCGATCAGCAGAATGACGGCGATCGCGGATGCGAGAATGATGTACAGGGCGGGCAGAACTGGGTAGCCGACGGTCCTGTACGGGCGCTCCGCGTCAGGGCGGGTCGCGCGGAGTCTGAACAGTCCGACCGTCGTGAGAGCGTAGAAAATGAGCGCCGCGAAGATGACGTAGTTCAACAGTTGCCCGTAAGTGCCGGTCAGGCAAAGGAGACTCGTCCAGACCGACTGCGCGATCAGTGCGGCGGCTGGAACACTGTTCTTGTTGAGCGTACCGGCTTTCGCAAAGAACAGCCTGTCCCGCGCCATCGCGTAGTAGACTCGCGCACCCGACAGAATCAGTCCGTTGTTGCAGCCGAAGGTCGAGATCAGAATCGCCGCCGCCATGATGGACGCGCCCGCCGCCCCAAAAATCGTCTCGGCCATCGCACTCGCGACGCGGTCTTCAGTCGCGTATTGGATGCCGCGCTCCATCACCGTCGCCCCATCCTTCACTCCGTGAAGCGGCAGGACGTTCAGATAGGCGACATTTGCGAGCAGGTACAACAGGCAGACGAGTCCGGTACCATAGAGAAGCGCGCGGGGAAGATTCCGCTGGGGCGAATGCACCTCGGCCGCTGCGAACGTCACGTTGTTCCACGCATCGCTGGCGAACAGGGAGCCGACAAGGGCGGACCCAAATGCGATGACGAACGCCGGCGCGAAATCCACGGCGTTGAAATTCCCGCCTGAGAAGTTCGCGGTGATCGCCTCGGCGTGCCGGCCAATCGTGAGGCCGAGAAGGATCAAGGCGGCAAGCGCGCCGGTCTTCACGACCGTCAGCGTCGTCTGGACGATCTTGCCTTCCTTGATGCCGCGCAGGTTGATCCAGGTCAGAACCCAGATTGTGATCAGCGCGACCAGCCGTTGCGGCGACAACCCCAGCTGGACGACATCGCCTGAGGTCGTGAAGTCCATTTGCGGAAACCAGCCGAAGCGATCAGCGGAGATGCTCGGCCAGAGCACTCCGAGGTACTTTCCAAACGCGACGGCAACCGCGGCGATCGTTCCGGTTTGAATCACGACGAACAGGGTCCATCCATAAAGAAAGCCCATGAGATGACCCATGGACTCCCGGAGAAACACATACTGGCCGCCTGCTCGTGGGTACATCGCCGCGAGTTCGCCGTACGCGAGGGCGCCGAGGATCGTGACGACACCGGACGCGATCCACGCCATGAGCAGCCAGAACGGCGAAATGACGGTCCGCGAGATCTCAGCGGAGACGATGAAGATGCCCGACCCGATCATCGAGCCCGCGACGAGCATGGTCGCGTCGGTGAGCGTCAGCGCCTTGACGAACTCGCGCGACGATGTAGTGTCGGCCGTGGGTGTCGTGCTTGTCAACGCTCTCCTCGGTGCTCGGTTTCTAGCCTGTGTTTCCCCCTTGTACAGCGGCCAAAAGTTACCCGGGCACGGGCGGATTTGCTAGGTAGTTGGAGGTTCTTCGAGACTTCAGAAGATGAAATGAACGTCGACGGTATCCCGCATCGGACTCCCATCAGCGTGCACCCCCGGCCGGAATCTCAGCGAGCGCAGCACTTCGGATAACCGCCGGTTGTAGCCGCCGTCCTTCGATGGATTGAAGGCGATCAACGTAGAGTTTCCCTTCTCGTCCACGTCGAACCACGCAATAAGGTGATACGGCTTGATCCTGTCTGGCGCCGGCAGTGGAGGAATGAAGAGATCTCTGAGCGTCGGCGGATAATCCTTTCCAGGGCCGCCGCCGGTGCCCGGACCAACGCTGCTCCCGCGTCCGGTGCCGATGCCTGAGCCGACGCCTCCTCCTGTCCCCGGCCCCGCTCCTGCCGTACCCGCCGTGCCACTACCCTCGCCGACGCTGGGCGTCGTCACCGGCGCGCTTACCGGCGGTGCCGGAATCACCGGGGATTCAACTTGCGGCTTCGGCTCGGCCGGTTTGACCGGTGTTACCGAGAGCGGTTTCGGCTTCGGCAGGACCGGCGGATCGGAGGCCACGCGCACGAACTCGAGGTGCTCCTGGCGCGAGCCCGACCCGTTCGCTCCGCCGCCGCCTCCGCCCGCCGGTCCGGGACCGCCACCGCCGGTCACCGGATCGTGCGTGAAATCGGAGGACCCGACGATTGGCGCCAGAACGAGAAAAAGGATCAGTGCGTGCACGAGCAGCGACGCAATGACCCCTTTCCAATCCCGCTTCTTCTTCTGTTTCTGCTCGAATGTGGGATAGCGCGTAGCTATTTCACATCCTTCGGCGTAGCGGCAATTACCTTGACGCCGGCACCCCGTGCAACATCCATCGCCAGAATCACGTCGGAGTATTTCACTGTGGGATCACCCTTGACGAAAATGATCTTGTCTGGCCGTGGATCGTAAATCTCTTTGAGCTTTTTCGCGAGCTCCTCCTTCGGGACCGGCTGCGAATTGATCTTGAAGGTGTTCCCCGGCAGCACCTCGAGCACGATCTGCGATGGCGGCGGACCGGACTGATCCGGCTGCGGAGTCGGATCGGGTAGCTGCAGGTCGAGCGCTTTTCGGGACATCGGAATGACCATCATGAAGATGATCAACAACACAAGCAGCACATCGATCATCGGCGTAACGTTGATCTCGTTCGTCAGGCCGCTGGTGGGATTTCCTCCGGACATGGCCATTACGGCGTCCCTCCCGCCGGTGCCGGTGCTGCAGGCGGCGCGTTGAATAGATTGTCCGTCTGAACGGCGGACACCGTCCCGGGACGCTGATCCGTGATCATGCCCGTTACGCGCACATCGTTGTGAGCCGCGATGTCCAGCGCATCGAGAACCTTGCCATACTGCAGATCCTTGTGCGCTTTGACGTACAGAAGCTTGTCTTCCTGACGGTTCTCGAAGATTGCCTTCAGCATCTCGCCAAGCTTTGCGTTAGGAATCGCTTTCTTGTTCAGGTAGTACTGTCCGTTCGCATCAATGCCGAGGACCTGATCCTGATCCTCCTCGGGATGAGGCTTGAGGTTGACGCCGGTCGGCGGAATCGCCTGGAAACCGGCTGTAATCGCGGGAATGACGAGCATGAAGATGATCAACAACACGAGCATCACGTCGATCATCGGCGTCACGTTCGGTTGCGCCTTTACGCCGCCCCCACTAGTAGACATTGACATGACTCAACCCTCCCCGGGTTACTGCGAGATCGGTGAGTTGCCCGCTGTCGCCGTCGTGTTGAACTCGCGCGTGAAGCGCGATCTTCCGAACTCACCGGTGCCGGTGACGTTCTTGATCATGTAGTCGATCATCTCCTTCGAGGTGTAGGTCATCTCGGCCGTGAGATTGTCGATCTTGATCTGGAAGTAGTTGAAGAGCCAGACCGCCGGGATCGCGACGACGAGACCGAAGGCGGTCGTGATGAGCGCCTCGGACACACCGGAGGAGATCGAGGCGAGGCCACCCGAGCCCGACGCGGCCATGGCGGCAAAGGAGTTCACGATACCCATCGTGGTTCCCAGAAGTCCGACAAACGGAGCGGTCGCTCCGACGGTTGCCATGACGCCCAACCCGCGCTTCAGATCGGTAATCGTCATCAGCATTTCGCGCTCGATCGCGCGCTCAGCCGAATTGATGTCGCCGACCGTCACTGATCCATCCTGAATCAGCGGACGAATCTCCGTGAGAGCTCCGCCGAGAACGCGAGCCACGTGCGACTTCTTGTACTTGTCGGCGAGAGTGACGGCTTCCGCCAGATTGTCTTCCTCGAGGAACTGCGAGAACTCGGGGGCGAACTTGCGCGTCTCACCCTGCGCCTGGCGAAGATCCCACCACTTCTTGATCGCGACGGAAAGCGTCCAGATCGACATGATCGCGAGGACGTACACAATGCCCTTCGCGAAGTTGCCCATCTGGTTGTAAATGTCGAGTAGTGACAGCTGCATTGTTTACTCCGGTGATTTGTTAGCGGGGAACAGCGAACTGGAAGGACTGCTGGACCAGCTGGTTGACCGGTTTGCCGCCGATCATCGCGGGGCTGAACTTCATCCGTGGCAGTACGTTCTTCACCGCCTGGGTGAACAGCTCATTCGTGGACTTAAGGACCTTGAACGAATCCATGTCAGCCTTGCCATCAGACTTCACCACGAACTGAGCCTGGACTTCGCCGGCGATGCCGGAGCTTTCCAGAACCGACGGATACTTCGGCTTCGGACTCTCCGAAAGCATCTCGGCGGGCTTCTCAACCTGGAACTCGAAATACGTCTGGTTGGTGTTGGCGATTCCGCCCACCACGCCAGAGCCTGTTCCACCCTTTACGCCCTTTCCACTGAAGTCGCTTTCGTTGGTGATTGCCTTCGTGAGATCGATCTCGGGAATCTTGATGTCGATCTTGACGGGCGCGCGAAGAACTTGGAATCCCTTCGGCGGAGGCGGCTTGACCACGACCTCTTTTGGCGGGGGCGGCTTGTCGGGAACCTTGGGCGGGTCCTTCTTCATCTCGACGAACTGGATTTTCTCAGCTTTCGCCTTTTCGTCTTTGGCGCCGGCCTTGGCAGTCGCGTACACTGCTCCCGTGATGAGCACGGTGTGCAGCACCAGACTGAACACTGTGCCACCGGCCATCTTCTGTCTCTTGGCCTTTGACTCGATCAGTTGATTAAACATTCCTCACCTTGTGGGGAGTTCGTGAATGAAAGCTGTCCGCAACATGATTCCGGCGGAATAGCGGAAAGATTAAGAATCAATGAAATAGTATTAAGCCACTCCTTACTAAGCGCGAGCGCGAACATCAGCGCGCAAGCGTAAACACAAACGGCATTTGGACTAGCTGCTTCACCTTTCTTCCGCCAACCTCAGCGGGAATGAACCGCATTCGGCGAAGAGCGACTCTCACCGCATCATCGAACAACGGATTGTCGGAGTGCGCAAACCGGACACTCCCATCTTCCACTCGCCCGTGCTCGTCGACGACGAATTCCGCGACCACACGCCCTTCGACGCCTGAGTTCCGCAACACTTCCGGATACCGGGGAGGCGCGCTCCCGGGCACTACCGCGACCTGCTTCTCGACTTGATCCGCGCGGAAGTGCGCAGCCCCTGGGCTTCCCCCCGGTTCTCCTCCGCTGCTCGATCCGACAGACCCTATCGGGGCGGAGCTGAAGTCGCCGGGCCTCGACACCACGTCGGTGACGTCGATTCGCGGGACGCTTATATCGATGCGCGGCGGGACGAATGTAAGGCTGGGGGCTTTCACCAAAGGTTGATGAGTCCTCGTCGTCGGCCGCACCACTGATCCCGGGTTCGGAGCGGGCGGAAAGTAAACCGTGCGCACGGTTTCCCGCGGTGCGTCCGGTTGAACTCGCGCCTGAGCTGTTGCGTAGAGTGCCGCGGCGATCAGCACGGTGTGCGTCGCCACGCTCACAATCGCACCTGCGGCCGTGCGTTCTTTCTTCGACTTCGACTCCAGCAGCGTTTCGAGCATTTCATCTCCGAGTGCAGGTCGAGTTCAACCTCTCGGAGTGCTACCCTCAATGAAATAGCGGGCGCGTTAGCAGTGGATGATAGGCTTCTAACGCGCGGATTAGCGGAGCGTTAACTCCGAAGTCGGACTAGTACGCCTCGCGACGACCAAGTCGTCGCCGGCGCCGGCCCTCATCATGTCTGGCTTTCCGGCGCGAGCGGGAGCGTCACAGTAAAGAGACTGCCGCGGCCGAGACGCGAGGACGCGATGAGCGATCCGCCGTGCGCCTGCGCGATCCACTGGCTGATCGCGAGCCCGAGCCCGAACCCGCCGCGCTCCGACATTCGCGAACGCACCCTGTCGGCACGCCAGAAGCGCTCGAAGATATGCGGAAAGTCGGCCGCCGAGATACCGATTCCCGTATCGCGCACCGCGAACGTGACGTTGTCGGGGTGACGGCCCACGCCCAGCTCCACCTTCCCGCCGGCGGGCGTGTACTTGATCGCATTAGTCACAAGGTTGAGAAAGAGTTGCCGCAGGCGCGTCCGGTCGCCCATGACGACCACATCCGCCGTGAACGGGAGATTCACCGTCACTCCCTGCGCTTCGCCGAGTATGAGGGCGGTCTCGTAGACCTCCTGGACGAGCGGCCCAAGCTCGACCAGCTCGCGGTGGAGATCGAACCGTCCCTCATCCGCGCGCGCGAGAGTCAGCAGGCTTTCGACGAGGTCGGTCATCCTGCGCACCTCCTGCAGCGCCTCCTCGAGCGCGACCATGCGCTCGGTCTGGTTCGACGTCATCATGGATCGTTCGACATCGGCGCGGAGCACCGTCAGCGGAGTCTTGAGCTCGTGGCTCGCGTCCGCCGTGAATCGCCGCAACCCGGCGAACGAGGTCTCCAGCCGGGAGATCATCGCGTTGAGCGTCGTGACCAGATCCGCGAAGTCAGTCGTCTCCTCGCTGAGGGCAAGACGTCGGTGCAGGCTCCGGCCGTCGGTGATGGCGGCGACCTCGGTCGTGATCTCGTTCAGCTGCCGCTGCGTACGGCCGAGAATGAGAAACGCCGCCGTTCCCCCGGCGCCGATGATGAGCGGCACGATCACGAGCGCATCGAGCAGGTATTCGCGTGGAACGGTGCTGGCTCTCGTGGCGATCGCTCCGGAAGCAATCCGGCTGAGACCGGACTGGCTCCCCGCGAGCGAGTGCGAAACGAATAGAACCTTTTCCTGGAGCGAATCGAGCGTGAAGATGAGCGCCTCGCCCGACTTCGGCAGGTCTGCAAGCTGCGTCTGCAGCGTAGCCATGTCGCCGCTCCTGAGTCGCATCACATCGGGAGAGCGGTAGACGGCTCGCCCGGCCGTGTCGACCACTACGATGAATCCCGGCACGGACTGGAGCCGGTCCGCGATCTTTGGCGTCACCGCCGCGATCAGCGCCGTGTCCTTCGTCGCCATGACGTTTTCGCCCGCCTGCTCCGCTTCCGCGATCGCCCGCGCCGCGAGGTCACCCTGCGCCGCCGCGTACAAGGCAATGTCGTGATAAACGGCGTTGTTGCGGGACGCGAGCACAGCCAGAAACAGCGTGACCGTTACCGCAATGAGGCCGGCCACGAACGCCGCGGTGAGCTGCACGCGCGTTGATAGCATAAGGCCCTAGCTTCCCTTTCCCGCGGCGCTCTCTTCGCGGATCACGTACCCTACGCCGCGGATCGTGTGTATCAGCTTTTTAGAGCTATTTGCATCTATCTTCTTGCGCAGATGGTTGATCACCACATCGACGATGTTGGTGCCAGGGTCGAAGTGATAGCCCCACGCATACTCGGTAATGAGCGTCCTGCTCATGACGCGGCCGGCATGGCGTACCAGATACTCCAGTACGGTGTATTCCTTGGGCGTGAGCTCGATCGCGTTTCCGGCGCGCGTCAGCTGCCTCGTATCGAGATTGAGCGTCAGGTCCGCGACCTTGAGCACAGGTGTGATGCGGGCCCGCGGTCGTCGTGACAACGCTTCGACGCGCGCCAGCAGCTCCTCGAACGCGAACGGCTTGGTGACGTAGTCGTCCGCGCCGGCGCGAAGCGTCTCTACCTTGGAGTCGACGGCGTCCTGGGCAGTGAGTATCAGTACCGGCCGCTCGAACCCGCGGGCACGAAGATCGTGAAGCACCTGCGCGCCCGACTTGCCGGGTAGACGCATGTCGAGGATGACGACGTCGTACTCCTCTGACAGGGCCCGGGCTTCCCCGTCATCGCCGTTGGCGACGAGATCCACACCCCAGCGCTGCTCCTCAAAGCCCCGTTTGACGAACTGTCCGACGGTGGGATCGTCTTCGATTACGAGGATTTTCATCTGGCGCGTGAGTACTTGTACCGATGGAGGAACGCGGAGGGCCGATGACTACGTGTAGTGAAAGCAAAAGGCGGAACTGCGTTTCCGCCTTTCCGCCTAACTTACATCTGCGCTAACCGCCGTTCAACGATCGCGACCTTCAGGCGTGATCAGCGAATGAATCCTCGATCGGGACGAGCGAGCGCACGCTGCGCTTTCTGCTTCTTCGCGAGCAGCGCCATTGCTACAGAATCGGTCCGAGCCTTCACAACGACCCCGCCGGCGGATGTGTCGCCGGTCAGGACGGAATCCTGGCAGTCCCGTTGGTCAAACACAGAACGTGTCGCGCATCCGGGGCGAAGGAGCTTGGACGGGCCCCCGGCTGCGGCGGTTAAGGCCGGCACACACTTGCCGGTTGCCGCCGCGCTAGCCGAGCATTCGGCCTCCGCGCGCGCCCCTGTTGGGCGGCGCGAGACCGAATACATGAGTGCAACCAGTGAAGAAACAGCAACTGCAAGCAATAATGCCGCGACCAGCAACTCGCCGATCACCAAACCGCGACGGGCCCGTTGTACCGGGCTGCCGTCGGCCGGCACTAGTATTCCACCCAGTTGTCGACCCAGGTGTTACGCAGAGTAACCAGCGCACCCATCGTGGTCGTGGCCTTCGCAACTTCGCAGGAATTGTAGTTGTACTGCTTGGTACCGTTGGCGGTCGAAGGATCAATGTCGCCCGGATGATAAGTTCCGATCTTGGTGTTCAACCCGCTGACGGTCGCGCCTTCAATTCCGTTGTTACCGTTGGACACAATATCGTCTCCAACCATGATTACTCCCTTCCAGCCCGTGTTACCGTTGATCGTGAGGCTGCCTGTTATGATCAGCATGCCTCTACCTGAGGACGGAAGGACCATGTCACCGTTGAATCGGACGATCGGGTAGTACGTCGAATTGTCATCTGCGTAGGCAGCTTCCATCAGGGCCGTTGGCCAGATCATTCCGGGCATGATGATCGATGGCTGAATGGCGTTGTGGTTCAGGATATTATTCCAGTCGATCGCCACCGAATCTGGAGCAACGGAGTCGACCGGCGGGTTGCCAACCGCGACCACTTTGCCGGTGTAACCCGGATTGACGGGAACCACGACGCCAGCCACCGCTGCGGAATCACCGCACAGATCGATTCCGCCGAGCGTACCGGCGCCACCATTCTTCTGAAGACCCGAGAGCGCGGTCCAGCCCGCCAGAACCTGCATCGGCGCGGGCTCCCACAACACGTACTGCGCAACGGTACGCACACCCTGTGGCGTACCGGCGTAGGCGCCAACGGTCTCGACACCCCTCGAGCGAGCAACGTA
>Ga0193699_10001112_pt1 | contig 10823 bp, 9 predicted proteins | sample L3c2metaG_FD_160095 | JGI IMG/M metagenome (GOLD analysis project Ga0193699, IMG submission 160095) | Soil microbial communities from a riparian zone of the East river system, Colorado, United States - L3c2 | ecosystem: Environmental > Terrestrial > Soil > Riparian zone | place: USA: East River... | reverse complement strand
CGCCGGAAGCGATTAACTTCATGGCCACGCATGGAAGAGGTCTCATTTGCCTCGCCATGACGGGCGAGCGGCTCGATGAGCTCGGCCTTCCCCCGATGGTCCGCCACAACACGGCCACGGGCGGTACGGGCTTCACAGTCTCGATCGATCTGAAAGCCCGCGGCGTTACGACCGGAATCTCCGCCCATGATCGGGCGGAGACGATCAAGGCCGCCCTCGATCCGAACATCGATCCGGAAGAATTCGGGAAGCCGGGACATGTCTTTCCGCTGCGCGCGCGAGACGGCGGCGTTTTGGTGCGCCGTGGTCAGACGGAAGCTTCCGTGGATCTAGCCAGTCTCGCCGGACTCTATCCTGCCGGCGTGATCTGCGAGATCGTGAATGACGACGGCACCATGGCGCGCGTACCCGATCTCGTCCGCTTCTGCAAGAAGCACGACCTTCTCATGATCAGCGTTGCAGAGCTCGCCCGATATCGGATGGAAGCCGGTTTCGAAGGCGCGCTTGCGGTGATCGACGGAGTATTCCCCGCCTACCCCGGAAATTCCCTGCGCGAGACGGACCGGTCCCGCGCGCGTGACCTCGTGCCGGCCATCGGTCCCGAATAGCGAGCCAGCCCTTCAAAGGAGTAAGACATGAGTGAAATCGCCACGAAGAAATCGAAACCCGCACTCCGCAAAGGCGCAGCCGGCCAGCTGTTCCTTCTCGATTTGAGCGGTGGTCGTGTGCTGTCGATGAATCCGGACGGCTCGAACAAGAAAGTCATCGCCTCAAAATGTCATCTGCCCGACGGCGTTGTCGTGGATATCGAGGCGGGGCACGTCTATTGGACAAATATGGGCGTACCGAACTTGAACGATGGCACCATTGAGCGCGCCGACATCGACGGAAAGAATCGCCAGTTCGTCGTGCCCCCGGGTGGCACGCACACGCCAAAGCAGATCCACCTCGATAAGGCGAACGGCAAGCTCTACTGGTGCGACCGCGAAGGCATGCGAGTCATGCGCGCGAACCTTGACGGGTCGCAAATCGAAACCCTGGTGCGGACGGGAGAGGGCGACGCCGACAGCAAGGATCAGACCAAGTGGTGTGTGGGGATCACACTCGATCCCAAGCGCGGACAGATCTACTGGACGCAGAAAGGCTCGGATAACGCCGGAGTCGGCCGCATCTTCCGCGCCAACATCGAGATTCCGAAGGGGCAGACCGCGGCCAACCGGTCCGACATCGAAGTTTTCTTCGATCGTTTGCCGGAGCCGATCGATCTCGAGCTCGATCTGAAGACTCGCGTCCTCTACTGGACCGATCGCGGCGATCCGCCGCGCGGAAACACGGTGAACCGTGCGTCAGTCGATGCAAAGCCCCAAGCGCCGGAGATCGTGCTGACGCATCTGATGGAAGGGATCGGCATCGCGCTGGATGTCGTCAGCGATCGGATGTTCATCACCGACCTCGGTGGATCGGTTTACGTCGCTCGGCTCGACGGATCGGAAATGCATCCCTTTCTTTTCGCCCAGGGCAATCTTAGCGGCATCGCTTACGTCGCACCGTCAAAAGGAAACTGACATGTCGAACAACAAATCGATTCAACGAATTGCAATCATCGGCACCGGCGTCATCGGCGCGAGTTGGGCCGCCCTCTTTCTCGCCAAGGGCCTCGAAGTGGTGGCAACCGACGTCGCACCCGGTGCGGAAGCCGCGCTCAGGCGCTTCGTGGACCAGGCTTGGCCGGCCCTTACGCGATTGGGACTGGAGCCTGGCGCGTCGCGGTCGAAGCTGACATTCGCCTCCGACTTGCCGACAGCGGTAAAGGGGGTGGATCTCGTTCAGGAGAACGGACCCGAGCGGATCGATTTTAAGAAAAAACTCTATCAGCAGCTCGACGAGTTGCTGCCGCCCGACGTTATCATTGCGTCGAGCTCGTCGGGACTCACCATGAGCGAGATTCAATCGGGAGCCCGCCTGCACCCCGAGCGCTGCGTCATCGCCCATCCCTTCAATCCGCCGCACTTGGTTCCGTTGGTCGAGATCGTCGGCGGCGCGAAGACGTCGGAAGCGACCATTCAGCGGACCTCGGAATTCTACACGAGTTTGGGTAAGCAGACGGTGAGGCTGCGCAAGGAAGTGCCTGGCCATGTAGCTAACCGCCTCCAAGCGGCGTTGGCGCGCGAGGTCTATTACCTTGTTGCCGACGATGTCATCAGCGTCACCGACGTGGACAAGGCGCTTTGCTGGGGACCGGGATTGCGCTGGGGCATCATGGGGCAAGTGCTGCTCAATCATTTGGGCGGCGGCCAAGGCGGCATCGAGCACTTCTTTCAGCAATTCACCGCGCCGATGACGGCATGGTGGAAGGTCCTCGGCTCACCCGAATTGACGCCGGCGGTGCAGCAGAAGCTCATTGCCGGCCTCCACGAGGAAGTGGGATCGCGGTCGGTCGCGGAGCTCGAGGCGCAGCGCGACGAGGTCCTCCTCGGGCTTATCGAGTTGCGGAAGAAGGTCGAGAACGCGCCTGCCGTCGTGACGAAAACGGCCCGCGCGAGCTAGCTCCATCTTGCTGACGAGCACCCCCGAACAGATGAGGTAAGAAATGAGCGACGTCATGGAAGACGTGCGGCCGCAAGCTGCGGCGGCCCAGCAGCAAGAGAGCGCAACCGCACCAGCCGCCGATGCGCCTCGCGCTGGCCGGAAGAAAATCGTCATCATTGGCGCCGGTTTCGCCGGGATTGCGGCGGCGCGGGCCCTCAAACGAAGCGATGCGGATGTGCTTCTCGTCGATCGCCGCAATCACCACATCTTCCAGCCGCTGCTCTACCAAGTGGCGACCGCCGTTCTCTCGCCCGCCGAGATAGCCGCGCCCATTCGACAGCTCGCCGGCAGCCAGAAGAACCTCAACGTGCTGCTGGGAGAGGCAACGGGCGTGGATTTGAATGCTCGAACGGTCACCGTGACCACTCCTGGAGTCGGAGTTCGAAAAATTCCATTCGATTTTCTTGTGATCGCAGCCGGAGTGCAGCCGAGCTATTTCGGCCACGATGAATTTGCGGCCTATGCGCCGGCTCTCAAGACTCTAAGCGACGCCGAGACGATCCGCGGGAAAATTCTAAGCGCGTTTGAGCTCGCGGACGCGACGGATGACGAGAACGCGCGCGCGCGCCTGATGACGTTTGTTCTGGTTGGTGCGGGGCCGACCGGAGTGGAGCTGGCCGCATCCATCGCCCAACTGGCCACAGTCACCCTGCGCGGGCAGTTCCGCCGGATCGATCCCGCCACGTGCTCCATCCTTCTGATCGAAGGGGGAAAACGAGTTCTCCCGACCTTTGCGGAGAGTCTGGGCGAAAGCGCGGCGAGAAGGCTCGAGAAGCTGGGCGTCAAGATCGTCACCGGAGCGAAAGTGGAAATGGTCGACGAGAACGGCGTCATCGCCGACGGAAAGAGAATTCCCAGCGCAACGGTGCTTTGGACGGCGGGTGTCGCGGCATCACCGATCATGAAGTCTCTTGGCGTCAAGACGGATCGCGCGGGCAGGGCGTTGGTCGGCCCGTTCATGAATGTTGAAGGTGTGTCCGGCGTGTTCGTCGCGGGCGACACCTCGTCGGTGGTGAGCAACGGCCGGCCGGTTCCTGGCGTGGCGTTGGCCGCGATGCAGCAAGGGCACTATGTCGGAAGTTCGATTTCGAAGCAGCTCAAGGGACGCGAGCCGGACAGCCCATTCCGGTACCACGACTTGGGAACCATGGCCGTGGTCGGCAAGAATTTCGCCCTATTGGAAAGCGGCCGACTTCGCATGAGCGGCTTTCTCACCTACCTCGTGTGGGTGCTTATACACTTCATCCGCCTTCCCCAGCTCCAGAATCGATTGCGCGTGCAAATTCAGTGGCTCTGGTCCTATTTCACCGGCCAGCGCAGCTCGCGATTGATCCCGGAGGCGCCCAGGAGCCGAACTCCGTGAGTATCTTGGGCCGGGCGCTTGCACGATGAATCCCACATACGTTCCCGCTTTCGCGGCTTTGGCAGGATCGGCAATCGGTGGCCTGACGTCGCTCGCGTCGGCCTGGGTTAACCAGAACCGTCATGACCGCGCCGAGCAGATCGAGCGGGACAAGATTAGTCGGCAAGAGCTGTACAAGAAATTCATCGACGAGGCTTCGAAGTTGTACGCCGAAGCTCTTATGCGCAGCGAAGCGGAGGTTGGGGCCTTGGTCAGCATCTACGCGCTGATAAGCCAAATGCGTGTGGTGTCGAGTCCTGCCGTGATCGACGAGGCGGAACGGGTTGCTCGCGTGATCGTCGAAACCTATTCTGCACAAAACAAGACGTTTACGGAGTTGCGACAGGCGATGGTCGCCCGTCCGACGTCTCTGCTGCAGATCTTTAGCGAAAAGGCACGGCAGGAGCTGAGCACGTTTCAATCGCCCTTGACTCCCGCCTTAGGGAGGCCGTGATGGACGCTCGCAAAGAACCCGCATCGGAGGCGCGGCGGGAAACCGCGCCGTCGCAATCGGAGACCGCATCCGGTCCCGCGTCCATGGCGGCCGGGAGGCGACGAGGGCGCGGAGTTCCGCTCCTGATCACTCTGGTGACGGCCACCATTGCGGGGCTGCTCGGCTGGTCGATGTGGGACGTCTACATGGCGGCGCCATGGACGCGCGACGCCACAGTGCGTGCCTATGTGGTGACGATGACGCCGGAGGTTACCGGGCGCATCGTCGAGCTCCACGTCGTCGACAACCAATATGTTCACAGGGGCGATCTGCTGATGGTGATCGACCCGACCAACTACGCGCTGGCCGTCAGTCAGGCCCAGGCGGCGGTGCAGCAGGCGGTGGCGAGCGTGCAGAATGTCGGTGCTCAGCTGCCCGTCCAGGACGCGCAGATCAGCGCCAGTCAGGCCCAGCTGGACAGCGCTCAGGCGGCGCTTGTGTTCGCGGAGCAGCAAGCTTCCCGCTTTCAGCAGCTCGCCAAGAGAGGCGCAGCCAGTGTCCAGGATGCCCAACAATTCACGTCCCAGCTGCGTCAGCAGGAGGCCCAGAAGCAGTCGGCACAGGGAAGCCTGAATGTCTCGCAGCGGCAGATCGAATCGCTGAAGGCGCAACGTCTCGTGGCCGAGGCGAGCCTCACGCAAAGCCAGGCTCAGCTCCATCAGGCGCAGGTGAATCTCGAGCGCACGCGCATACTCTCCCCTGTCGACGGCTACGTGACGAACCTCCTGGCCCAGCTCGGCGACTTCGCCAACGCCGGCGTGAACGGCATCTCGATCGTCGACGCCCATTCGTTCTGGGTCGACGGCTATTTCGAGGAAACCAAGCTTGCCCCTCTCCACGTAGGCGATCCCGCCCAGATCAAGCTGATGGGTTACAGGCAGATCGTGCGTGGCCATGTCGACAGCATCGCCCGCGCCATCAGTGTTTCCAATGCGCAGCCCAACAATGAGGGTGTTGCTACCGTCAACCCTATCTTCACCTGGGTACGCCTCGCACAGCGCATCCCCGTCCGCATCCATATTGATGAGGTGCCCGCAGGCATCGTTCTTGCGGCCGGCATGACCGCCACCGTTCAGATCGATGATCGAGGCACAGTCATCGCCAACAGCAGCAAATGAGGTTCAGTCGCCGCAGCGTCTATCGCGAAATGACCGCGGAGACTCTGGCCTGACCTTCGGGCGCTTATCGCATCGTCGCACTACGATTAGCGGCCGTCTTGCTCTTGAGAGCGGACAATGGATTTGCGTGTCACCACGTCATCACGGCAACGGAACACACGCACCTAAACCAAAGTGCAGAGGAGCGACACCACAAGGTCAATCGGTTCGACCCGCGTGCAATAGACCGCGGCATCCCAATTCTTCAAATTCAAAATCGCGCCATAGACACGGTGATGAGCGTTCCACGGACAAGACCTCGACTTCGCGACCGAGAGAACCAGCGATGAAAACGACAGCAATTTCCGTATCGCGCCTGCATTTGCCATCACGGTTACGTGTGGCCGAACGGCTGCCCGATTTCATCGCGCTGACCAAACCACGCGTGATGTTTCTCGCGGTGTTTACGGCCTTGGTTGGATTGATAATCGCACCTGGTCACCTCGACCTGTTCCGTGCCTCTACCGCCATCCTTGCGATCGCTGCGGGCGCCGGGGCCGCGGGTGTGCTCAACATGTGGTACGACGCCGACATCGATGCCGTCATGACGCGCACGGCGAGGCGTCCGATTCCCCGCGGTAAAGTATCGTCAACAGAAGCACTTGTTTTCGGCCTCATTCTTGCCGTCGGGGCCTTTGCGCTTCTTGGCCTCGTAGTGAACCTTGTGGCCGCAGCGCTGCTTGCCTTCACGATCTTCTTTTACGTCGTTGTGTACACGGCATGGTTGAAGCGGCGCACACCGCAGAACATCGTCATCGGTGGCGCCGCCGGCGCGCTTCCGCCGGTGATTGGTTGGGCGGCGGCGACCGGCGATGTCGGGCTCGAGCCGCTCGTCCTCTTTCTTATCATCTTCCTTTGGACGCCACCTCATTTCTGGGCGCTCGCGCTTAACCGCACAGACGAATATGCCCGCGCGGGCGTGCCGATGCTGCCGGTCGTTGCGGGAAGGGCTGCAACCACGCGGCAAATCCTGATCTATAGCGTTCTCCTCGCTCCCGTCTCGCTGCTGCCTTGGGGTCTCGGGTTTGCCGGGGTGATCTATGGCGCAACTGTCGTTATCAGCGGAGCCATTCTCATTGCGCTCGCGATCCGGCTCCGAGGGAGCCGCGGCGTTTATCTGCGGGCCGCCCAACGTCTGTTCGCGTTCTCCATCGCGTACTTATTTCTCTTGTTTGCGGCGCTCTTAGCCGATCACAGCGCCAATCGGTCATACGAGCCATCGTCTGGCGCCGTTCGGAGTTGCACCGATTCCGCGCGAGCCGAACTCCTTACCCGTCTTGTTCGGCCTGATTGCAGTTTTGCCAGCCTCACGGCAGACGAGGTCTAACATGCGATATGTTGTATTGATTGGTGCCTTGATCACCGCCGCTGCGCTCGGCGGCTGCACGGAAGGGGTGCTCGATCCCAAAGGCCCGATTGCTTCCGCCGAACAGCAGATCCTCTTCGACTCGCTAGGGATCATGCTGGCGATCGCGATCCCGACCATTCTCGCCACGTTCGGTGTCGCCTGGTGGTTTCGAGCGTCCAATGCGCGGGCGCGTTATATGCCCAATTTCAGCTATTCCGGCCGCCTCGAGCTGCTCGTGTGGTCGATCCCCGCGATGACAGTGCTCCTGGTCGGCGGCGTCGCTTGGGTCGGCGCGCACGACCTCGATCCCAAGAAGCCGATCCAATCCAGCGTGAAGCCGGTGATCGTTCAAGTCGTCTCGCTCGATTGGAAATGGCTGTTCATCTATCCCGAGCAGGGGATCGCCAGCGTCAATCACCTGATCATTCCGGCCGGTACGCCCATCAGCTTCGAACTGACATCTTCAGGCGTGATGAACAGTTTTTTCGTGCCGCAGCTCGGAAGCCAGATCTACACCATGGCGGGAATGATGACACGCCTTCAGCTCCAGGCGGATCAACCGGGAACGTATCGTGGCCTGTCCGCGCAGTTCAGCGGCGGCGGCTTTGCCGACATGCGCTTCGCCGTTGATGCTGTCTCCGCCGAAAGCTTCGCGCAGTGGGTGGATGCAACGCGCAGCAATGGTCCAGTGCTCGACACCGAAGCCTACGCGGATCTCGCCAAGCCGAGCGAAGCGATTGTGCCTTTCACCTATGGCGCGGTCGCCCCGAATCTTTTCACCAACCTCTTGAGCGCTGGAATGCACGCGGAAAATTCAACGCGTCTCACTTATTCGCACAGGACAGAACCATGAATCTCCTTGGCAAGCTCAGCTGGAACGCGGTTCCATTCGACCAGCCGATCGTCATGGGCGCGTCGGGCGGGGTGGTCCTCGCCATAGGGGGCATTCTCGCGTGGGTCACGCTCAAAGGATACTGGCCGTTTCTGTGGCGCGAGTGGATCACATCCGTCGATCATAAGCGGATCGGCGTCATGTATTTCCTCTTGGCGCTGGTCATGCTCCTGCGTGGTTTCGCCGACGCGATCATGATGCGCGCGCAGCAAGCCGTCGCGGCCGGCGGTGCGCAAGGGTACCTGCCGCCCGAGCATTTCGATCAGATATTCTCGGCGCATGGCACCATCATGATCTTCTTCGTGGCGATGCCTCTCGTGATCGGGCTGATGAATTTCGTCCTGCCGCTGCAGCTCGGGATCCGCGATGTCGCCTTTCCGACCCTGAACTCCGTCAGCTTCTGGCTGACCGCATCCGGCGTATTGTTGATAAACGTCTCGCTCGTCGTCGGAGAGTTTGCGCAGACGGGTTGGGTCGCCTACCCACCGCTGAGCGGGTTGCAATTCTCCCCCGGCGTCGGCGTCGACTACTACCTTTGGTCGCTGCAGATCTCAGGCATTGGCACGTTGCTGACGGGGATAAATTTCGTCACGACGATCCTCAAATTGCGGGCACCCGGAATGGGCTATATGCGCATGCCCGTGTTCTGCTGGACCGCGCTTGCCGCAAACCTGCTGATCGTCGCGGCCTTTCCGGTCCTGACCGCGACTTTCGGCATGCTGTTGCTCGATCGTTATCTGGGATTCCATTTCTTCACGGTTGCCGCCCAGGGCAATGCGATGATGTACGTCAATCTGTTCTGGGTCTGGGGCCACCCGGAGGTCTACATCCTGGTCTTGCCGGCGTTCGGCGTGTTCTCGGAGGTTGTCGCGACCTTCTCCGGCAAGCCGCTGTTCGGCTATCGCTCGATGGTCGCTGCCACCATGGCGATCTGCGTCCTCTCCTTCCTCGTTTGGCTGCACCACTTCTTCACCATGGGCGCTAGCGCGGACGTCAACGGCTTCTTCGGCGTCATGACGATGATCATCGCCGTGCCGACCGGCGTCAAAATCTTCAATTGGCTGTTCACGATGTATGGCGGGCGCGTGCGGTTCACGGTGCCGGTGCTGTGGGCGCTGGGATTCATGGTGACCTTCGTCATCGGCGGCATGACCGGCGTGCTTATGGCCGTGCCGCCCGCCGATTTCCAGCTGCACAACAGCCTGTTCTTGGTCGCACATTTCCACAACGTCATCATCGGCGGCGTCGTGTTCGGCGCCATGGCCGGATACAATTACTGGTTCCCGAAAGCGTTCGGCTTCAGGCTCGACGAACGCTGGGGCAAGATCTCGTTCTGGTGCTGGCTGGTCGGCTTCTACGTCGCCTTCATGCCGCTCTATGTGCTGGGCCTGATGGGCATGACCCGGCGCATGCAGCATTACGACAATCTCAATTGGCAACCGTGGCTCGAGGTGGCTGCGATCGGTGCCGTCATCATCTTCGCGGGCATCGTGGCCCAAATCGTGCAGCTCGTCGTCTCGATCCGTGCCCGCGAGCAGCTCCGCGTCAACGGCGATCCGTGGGACGGCCGCACGCTTGAGTGGTCCACGGCTTCGCCGCCGCCGGCTTGGAACTATGCCTTCCTCCCGCAGGTTGTCGAGACGGATTCCTACTGGACCATGAAAAAGCTCGCGCGCGCGAAGAAAGCGGAACCGATAAAGGCGCGCAATTACCAGCCGATCGAAGTGCCCCTGAACAGCCCGATCGGCTTCGTCACCGCATTCTTCGCCGTTGTCACCGGTTTCGCCCTGATCTGGCACATCTGGTGGATGGCCGCTTTTGGAGCGCTCGGCGCTTTCGCGACGCTCATCGTTTTCGCGTTTCGTAACGAGGAGGAGTTCGAGGTTTCCCCTGAAACCATCGCTCAATTCGACCGCACCCACCCACAGGAGGTCGCTCTATGAACGTCGTCGCCGATATCGTTGACGTCGCTGACGTCCCGCACGAGCTGATCAGTGCGAGCAAGGCCGGTCCAGCGCCAAAGCGAATCGTGGTTGCCTTTGGCTTCTGGATCTTTCTCCTCAGCGACATCGTGATGTTCGCGGTCCTATCTGCCACCTACGCGGTGCTCGCGCACGCCACCGCGGGTGGTCCGACCGGCGCCCAGTTGTTCCACCAAAGAACCGTCGCGCTCGAAACGGCCTGTCTTCTCGCCTCGAGCTACACCTGCGGACTCATGTCGCTGGACATCAGCAAGCGGCGTCTCGTTGGAACCTATATGGCTGCTCTTGTGACCTTCGCGCTCGGCCTGTGTTTTCTCGGCCTCGAGCTCAACGAGTTCGCGAGCATGATCGCCGCGGGCGCGACCCCCGAGCGCAGCGCGTTTCTTTCCGCGTTCTTCACGCTCGTCGGTTTCCACGGGCTGCATGTCACCGCCGGTCTGACGTGGCTCGCGGTGATGATGGTGCAGATCGCTACCAAAGGATTCCGCCCCAACGTACAGCGCAGGTTGGCGTGTTTTGCCTTGTTTTGGCACGCGCTCGACATCGTTTGGGTTGGAATATTCACGAACGTCTATCTGATGGGAGTCTCGCCATGACGGCAATGCGCAATGATCGGGCACCTGGTGATGCAGCGGCCCCGATCCTGATACAGGCGGCGACCCCTCCAGGCGTGCTCATCTACACGACCGGATTGGTTCTAGCCGTGATCTTGACGGCGACCTCTTTCTGGGCCGCGAACACGTCGCTCCTCTGGGTGCCTGGCGTGCCGTTGGGGCTTGCCGTCCTCGCCATCGCCCAGATGGGCGTGCACTTGGTCTTCTTCCTGCACATCACGACCGGGCCGGACAATATCAACAACGCGCTGGCGCTCGCCTTTGGCATCCTCATCGTTACGCTCGTCGTCGCTGGCTCGCTTTTGATCATGACCAACCTGAACCAGAACATGATGTTGCCGGCAGA
>Ga0193699_10001110_pt1 | contig 10826 bp, 9 predicted proteins | sample L3c2metaG_FD_160095 | JGI IMG/M metagenome (GOLD analysis project Ga0193699, IMG submission 160095) | Soil microbial communities from a riparian zone of the East river system, Colorado, United States - L3c2 | ecosystem: Environmental > Terrestrial > Soil > Riparian zone | place: USA: East River... | reverse complement strand
CCTGCTGGTCAACGGCTCCGCCGGGATCGCGGTCGGGATGGCGACCAACATCCCGCCGCACAACCTGAGCGAGTCGATCGGCGCGGTCAAGGCCTACATCGCCAACCCCGGGATCGATCTGGCCGGCTTGATGGAGCACGTCAAGGGCCCCGACTTCCCCGGCGGCGGAATCATGAGCGCCGAAGGGATCCGCGACGCTTACGCCTCGGGCCGCGCCTCGGTGCGGATCCGCGCCCGCGCCCACGTCGAGCCGCTCAAGGGCGGGCGCGACGCGATCATCGTCACCGAGCTGCCCTTCATGGTCAAGAAGGGTGGCGACGGGGGGCTGATCACCAAGATCGCCGACCTCGTCCGTGAGAAGAAGATCACCGGAATCTCGGACCTGCGCGATGAGACCGATCGCTCCGGGATGCGACTGGTGATCGAGACCAAGCGCGGTGGCGATCCGCCCGAGGTCGTGCTCAACCAGCTCTACAAGCGCACCCCGATGCAGAGCACCTTCGGCGTCAACATGGTCGCCCTCGTCGACGGCGTGCCGCGCACGCTCAGCCTCAAGGAGCTGATCTCCCACTACGCCGCCCATCAGCGCGACGTAGTCATCCGCCGCACCCAGCACGAGCTGGGCCGGGCCGAGGCCCGCGCCCACATTCTCGAGGGCGTCCTCATCGCCCTCGAGAACCTCGACGCGGTGATCGAGCTGATCCGTGGCTCGGCGGACACGGACGCGGCCAAGAGCGGCCTCGTCGAGCGCTTCCAGCTCAGCGAAGAGCAGGCGCAGGCGATCCTCGACATGCGCCTCGCCCGCCTCACGGCGCTGGAGTCCGACAAGGTCCGCGAAGAGCACGCCGAGCTGATCGAGCGGATCGCGGAGCTGCGCGCGATCCTCGGCGACCCCGCCCGGATCGACGCCGTGATCGTCGAGGAGCTGGACGCGGTCGACGATCGCTATGGCGACGAGCGGCGCACCGAGATCACCCACTTCGAGGGCGACATGAACATCGAGGACATGATCGCCGACCAGCAGATGGTGATCTCGATCACCCACTCGGGGTACGCCAAGCGGCTTCCCCTCGCCACCTACCGCCAGCAGCACCGCGGCGGCCGCGGCGTGATGGGCATGGACCTGAAGGAGGACGACTACATCGAGCACCTGCACATCTGCTCGACCCACGACTTCCTGCTCTTCTTCACCAACCGCGGCAAGGTCTACCGGCTCAAGGTCTACGAGCTGCCCGAGGGCTCGCGCACCTCGAAAGGCCGCGCGCTCGTCAACGTGTTGCCCCTGCGCGACGGCGAGAAGGTGACCGCCGTGATCCCGACCCGTGATTTCAGCGAGAACAAGTACCTCGTCTTCGCCACCGCCAAAGGGCTGGTGAAGAAGACCGAGTTCAAGGCCTACAACACGCCGATCCGAGCCGACGGGATCATCGCGATCAAGATCCGCGACAAGGATGAGCTGGTGCAGGTGCGGCTCACCTCCGGCGAGGACGACCTGCTGCTCGTCTCCAAGTCGGGCCATGCGTCGCGCTTCTCCGAGTCGCGGGTGCGCCCGATGGGCCGCGACACCAGCGGCGTGAAAGGGATGAACGTCTCCAGCAAAGTGAACGGCGTGGCGAACCGCGTTCTGGCAATGGACGTCGCCCGCGACGACTCGGAGCTCTTCGTCGTCACCGAGAACGGCTACGGCAAGCGCACCTCGGTCGCGGAGTACCCGCGAAAGGGCCGGGGGACGAAAGGCGTGCTGACGGCGAAGCTGACCGAGAAGAAGGGCGGCCTGGCGGGGGCGCTGATCGTCCGCGAGCACCAGGACCTGCTCTTCATCTCCCAGAACGGGATGGTCCAGCGCACGCCCGCCGGCGGCATCTCGCAGATGGGCCGCCCGACCCAGGGCGTCCGGGTGATGAACATGAAGGACGACGACCGCGTCAGCGCCGTCGCCTTAGTGGTCGACTCAGACGGCTCGTCCGCCGACTCCGAGCCCGAGGTCCAGGAGCAGCTGGAGAGCTAGGCGACCGCGGGAACGTCCGCGGTCGGGAGGTACTGCTGCCACGCGACCGGGATCGACGGGCTGGCGACTTGAACGAAGACCGTGGGCCCAGGCGCCTTGGGATGCTTGCGGGGGTGCATCTGGATCTCACGCGGCAGGCGGTTACCCTTGCGCCGGTTGCAGGCCGCGCAGGCGGCGACGATGTGCTCCCAGACCGACTTGCCGCCGCGGCTGCGGGGGACCACGTGGTCGACGGTCAGCCTCGACTTGCGCGAGCCGCAGTACTGGCACGTCCAGGCGTCGCGGGCGAGGACGGCGCGGCGCGTGATCTTCCGCCTGTGCGCCTGCCGCGGAATCCGCACGTAGCTGACCAGGCGGATCACGTCCGGTCGCTCCAACGTCATCCGCTCCGAGTGGAGCGCCCCTTCGCGGCGCTCGAGCAGCTCCGCCTTCTCCTTCAGCAGCAGCACAGCGGCACGCCTCACCGTGCAAACGTTGATCGGCTCATACGTCGCATTCAAAACGAGGACGCGTGGCATGTTGCTCGGGAATTCTACGCACGCCTGCCGCGCCGGTGCCTCAACCGACCGGGTACGAGCCCAGAATCCGCACCGACTCGGCCTTTTCGCGCAGAGCTTCGATCGCCGCTCCGACTTCGGGATCGTCGGCCGGGCCGTCGAGGTCGCAGAAGAACATGTAGCGCCCAAGCCCCTGGCGCAGCGGCCGCGACTCGATCCGGCTCAGGTTGATGCCGCGGGTCGAGAACTCCTGCAGGGCCTCGACCAGCGCTCCGGGGTGGTCCTCGCCGAGCTCGGAGAAGACCAGCGAGGTCTTCCACGCGCCTTCACCCTCCGGCTTCGTCCCCGCCCGCGCGATCCAGACGAAGCGGGTCACGTTGTCGGCTGAGTCCTCGATCCCCTCGCGCACGACGGTGCAGCCGTAGAGATCGGCGGCCGAGCGTGCCCCGATCGCGGCCCACGGCGCTTCGGACTCACCGACGAGGCGCACCGCCTCGGCCGTGCTGCTGACGCTGCGTCGCTCGGCCGCCGGCAGCTCCTCGCGCAGGAACCCGGCGCACTGGGCCAGCGGTTGGGGGTGGGAGAGCACCGCCTCCACCCGGTCGAGCTCGATCGGCCGGCGGGCAATCAGATGGGCGTGGACGGTGAAGTCGTGCTCGCCGACGATCTCCACTCCCTCCGCCTCGAAGGCGAGCGCGTCGAGCGTGCTGCGCACCGACCCCTCGGTCGAGTTCTCGAACGGCACCAGGGCACGCCCGGCCTCGCCCCGCTCGACGGCGAGGATCGCGTCGGGGACCGTCGCGGTCCGCAGCGGCTCGAAGCCACCCTCCGGCAGGGCGTCCCGCAAAGCGTCCTCGGTGAACGTGCCGGCCGGCCCCAGGTAGGCGATCCTCACGCCGCCCCCTTATTCGAAGTCGACCGTGTAGCTGGCTTCGTTGTTGGTCGAGACCCGCTCGCCGGGGACCGTCTCGACTTCGACTTCGAGCGCTACTTCGCCCTGCGGCGCCGGGGTCAGCGGAATGGTCACGCTCTGCACTTCCCCGGCGGCGATGCTGCTGATGTCCTGCTGGAGGGTGCCGCCCCCGTTCACCGTGACCGTGACCGTGACGCCGTTCTCGGTCGATTCGCCCTGATTTTCGACTGTTACTTCCACTTCCGGCGTTTCTTCGGCGGCGACACTGACGGGCGTCCCTTCGCTCAGTTCCGTCCCGTTGACGCTGGCGCCCGCCAGGCCCAGACCGTGCACGCCCGGGGTCGCCGCGCCCGTCGCGTCGCTGACCAAGGAGAGGGCGGCGCTGACGGCGCTCTCTTCCAGCCACTTCGTCCCTTCGGGCACGAAGACGCTCTCCGGCACGTCGTTCCCTTCGATCCCGCTGTCGGCGAGGACGCGGTCGATCTGCGGGCGCACCGCGGCGGCGTAGACGACGTCGCTTGCGAACAGCCGCTGCATCCGGGCGGCGATCGTCGCTATCGCCTTCTCGGAGCCGACGTCGCCGAGCGCCGTGCTCATCTGATCGGCGATTTCGCCCATCGCCGCGCTGCGTAGCTCATACACCAGTTCCAGCGCGCTCTGGGCATGCGCCATGTCGCCGGGCGCGTCGAGGCCGTCGACCCGGGTCGCGTAGTTGTCCATCGCGCTGCGGTCCGCGTTGACCTCGGCGACGAACTCGGTGACCGAGAGGCTGCCCGGATCGGCGAGCTTGCCGAAGAAGCCCTTGCTGGTCTGCGCCGTCTCGTCGACGATCTGGGTGACGTTCCGCGAGTAATCGGTCAGCGCCCGGTTCTTGCGCGCGTCGAGGCAGCCCTTGACGCCGAGCACGATCAGGATCAGCACGAGCAGCCCGGCGCCGAGCGCCAGGCCGCGTCGTATCAGGATCTGCTGCCGCTCCGGTCGACGCGGGCGCCGGGGTCTGCGTCCCGGCCTGGTTGGGGGCGAATCCTCCAAACGGCGGAGAGTATGAACGCTGACGAGGTCGTTAGCGCGCAGGAGAGCCGCGCTGGGCGCCGAAATCCAAAGATGCCGTGGTCGGGTCCCTCGTCCTCAACCGCTTTTTGATCGAGCGCCGGATCGGTAGCGGCGGCTTCGGCGTCGTCTACGAGGCCTGGGACGGCCGCCTCGAGCGCTCCGTGGCGGTGAAGGCGATCGAGTCGCGCGGGGAGGCCTCCCGCCGGGTGCTGCGCGAGGCCCAGGCCGCGGCCCGGCTCAACCACCCCGGGATCGTGACGCTCTACGAGCTCGGTGAGGAGGACGGCAACGCGTTGCTCGTCACCGAGCTGGTCGCCGGCTCGACCCTGGGCCGGCTCGCCCGCGGTGGCCAGCTCAGCGACCGCGAGATCGGTGAGATCGGTGCTGACCTCTGCGAGGCCCTCGACCATGCCCATTCGCGCGGCGTCGTCCACCGCGACATCAAGCCCCAGAACGTGCAGGTCACCGAGGGCGAGCCGCGCGCCAAGCTGATGGACTTCGGCATCGCCCGCCTCGCCGACGGCGCCTCGCTGACCGTGCCCGGCGACGTGGTCGGGACCCTCGCCTACATGTCCCCCGAGCAGGCCGAAGGCCACGAGGCCGGACCCGAGGCCGACGTCTACTCGCTGGCGCTGACCCTGTACGAGTGCTGGGCGGGCGAGAACCCGCACCGGCGATCGACGCCGGCGGCTACGGCGCGCTCGATCGGCGAGCGCGTCCGCCCCCTGCGCCGGCTGCGCCCCGACCTGCCGCGCGAGCTGACGGCGACCGTCGACGCCTGCCTCGATCCTCGGCCCTCGCGCCGCCCGCAGCTCGAGGAGCTGGGGACGACGATCGAGGACGCCCTCGCCGAACTCGCCGATCGCCCTCCCCGCTCCGCCGGCCCGCTGCCGGTGCGGCTCGGCGTCGCCGCAGCCGCCGCACTGCTCGGAGCCTGGCTCGCCGCCGGTCACGGCGTGTTCCTGCCGTAGGATTCGGCCCGGTTCCCGGCCCCGTCCGGCTTGCGAAAGGAGTGACCCGATCAGCGTTCTACGCAACCTCGAGAGTCGGATCGAAGGCCTCGTCGAGGGCGTCTTCAGCCGCGCCTTCAGCTCCGAGGTGCAGCCGGTCGAGCTGGCGCGGAAGCTGGCCAAGGAAATGGACGCGCACAAGACGGCCGGCATCGCCCGCGTCCACGTGCCCAACGAGTACACGGTCTACCTCTCCAGGCAGGACCGCTCCAAGCTCGAGGGCTACGAGCGCTCGCTCGAGCAGGAGCTCTCCGGCTATCTGCTCGAGCACGCCCGGCGCCGCGGCTACGACCTGCTGACCCGGCCGACGGTCGGGTTCAAGACCGACGAGCGTCTCCGCCTCGGCGAATTCGGGATCCAGACGCGCCTCGTCAAGCCGCCCGCCCGCGAGGGCGAGAGCGCCAGCCAAGGCGAGGAGGGCCACACGATGGTCTACTCCGCGGTGCGCGAGAAAGCCGCCGTGGAGAGCCCGCCGCGGGGGGCCGCGGCGCCGGTGGAGACCAGGGCGGTCGTCGCGCTCGACGACCGCCGCTACGTCCTCGACGGGCCGCGCGCCACGATCGGCCGCTCCAAGGAGGTCGAGTGCGTCCTGCGCGATCCCAACGTGTCCCGCCGCCATGCCGAGCTCTCCCGTTCGGCCGCCGGCGACTGGACGATCGCCGATCTCGGTTCGACCAACGGGGTCAAGGTCAACGGCCGGCGGGTCGCCTCGACCCGCCTCAGCCCCGGCGATCGGGTCACCGTCGGCACGACGACGTTCCAGTTCGACATCGAGCGGTGAGCGGGACAGGGCACTAGGCGCGTGGACTACGAGCCGATCTCAGTCGCGCTCAAGTTCGGCTTCCTCGCCGTGCTCTACCTCTTCCTGCTCTGGGTCGCCCGCAGCGCGCTCAAGGACCTGCGGCGCACGATGGCGCCCGCGCCCGACGCGACCGGCTTCCACCAGGCGCAGGCCTTCGGCGAGCCCTCCGCCCGCGGCGACGCCTGGCTGGTCGCCGAACGCGGCGGCGGCCTCGAAGCCGGGGAGCGCTTCGATCTGATCGGCGGCCTCTCGATCGGTCGCTCCGGCGAGGCCGACGTGCGGATCGAGGACCGCTACGCCTCCGGCCTGCACGCAAGGATCTTCTCCCGTGAGGGACGCACCTACATCGAGGACATGAACTCGACCAACGGCACCCTGCTCAACGACGCCACCCTCAACGGCGAGGCGGAGCTGATCGACGGCGACGTGGTGCGGATCGGCGACACCGAGTTCAAGTTCGAGGCGGGGGTGCATTAGATGCTCCGAATCGCCGAGCAGGCCACCCGCACCGACACCGGCCGGCAGCGCAACGCGAACGAGGACTCCTTCTTCGTGCGGGCGCCGATCTTCGTCATCGCCGACGGCATGGGCGGGGCCCAGGCGGGCGAGGTCGCCTCGAAAGCAGCGGCGGACGCGTTCGACGTCGACCTTCCCGACGGGTCGCCGGAGCGGCTCCTGCGCGAGACGATCGCCGCGGCGAACCGCGAGATCCACGGCCTCGCCCGCACCGACCCGTCGCGGGCCGGGATGGGGACGACGCTGACCGCGGCGATCCTCGACCCCGAGGCGGAGGAGGTCGCGATCGGCCACGTCGGCGACAGCCGTGCCTACCGCCTCCGCGGCGGGTCCCTCGAGCAGCTCACCCGCGATCACTCGCTGGTCGAGGAGATGCGCCGCAAGGGCCAGCTCACCGACGCGCAGGCCGTCGACCATCCGCAGCGCTCGATCATCACCCGCGCGCTGGGGCCGGAGCCCGAGGTGGAGCCCGACGTGCAGACCGTTGTGGCCGCGTCCGGCGACGTCTTCCTGCTCTGCTCGGACGGCCTGACGACGATGCTCGACGACGAGCGCATCGCGCGCCTGCTGGGCGACGCCACCTCGCTGGAGGCGGCGGTCCGCGCCCTGGTCGACGAGGCCAACCGCGCCGGCGGCCGCGACAACATCACCGCCCTCGCCTTCCGGCTCGAGGACCCGACCGCGCCGGCGGCCGGGCACGCGGAGGGAGCGACGCTGATCGGCTCCTCGGCCGAGGAGGCGGGGCTGACGTCGACCGAGGTCCGCCGCCGCGCGGCGGCGGCCGCGGCTCAGAGCCGTCGCGAACAGCTGGCGGCCGGAGGACGACCGCGGCGCTGGCGCACCGCCGCCAGGGCGCTGCTCGCCCTGTTGCTGCTCGCCGCCCTCGCCTTCGGCGCCTGGTACGGCAGCCGCCAGGTCTGGTTCCTCGGCACCGACGACGCGGGGCGCGTCGCCCTCTATCGCGGCCTGCCCTACGAGCTGCCCCTCGGCATCGAGCTCTATGAGGAGCGCTACGCGAGCCCGATCCAGACTGCGGCGCTGCCGCCGAAGCGCCGCGACGCGGTCACCGGCCACGACCTGCGCTCCCGCTCCGACGCGGTCTCGCTGGTCGAAGACATCCAGCGCTCGCAGGGACTGAAGTGAAGGGGCGAGACCGATGACCTCCGCGCGCAACCGCGAGCTGGGCGCGCTCGTCCCCGTCGCCATGCTCCTCACCGCCGGCTTCGCCGCGGTCTTCGCCCAGGAGAACGCACGGCTCGGCAACCTCAGCCTGATCTACGGCGCCTACTTCCTCGCCGTCTGCCTCGCGACCCACATATTCCTGCGCGTCCGCCTTCCCAACGCCGACCCCTACCTCTTCCCGCTGGTCGCCCTGCTCACCGCCTTCGGCCTGGTGATGGTCTACCGGATCGACGAGAGCCTGGCCCGTGACCAGGCCAACTGGTTCGTCCTCGGCCTCGTCCTCTTCGCGCTGACGATCCACTTCCTGCGCGACTACGAGGTCCTGGAGCGCTACCGCTACACGATCGCGGTCGTCGGCCTGCTGCTGCTGCTGGCGCCGCGGCTGCCGGGGATCGGCCAGCAGGTCAACGGCGCCTACCTCGGCGTCGAGCTCGGCCCACTCTCCTTCCAGCCGGCGGAGTTCTCGAAGATTTGCATCGTCGTCTTCCTCGCCAGCTACCTGCGGGAGAACCGCGAGGTGCTGATCGTCGGGGCGCGGCGGGTCCTCGGCGTCACCCTGCCACCGCTCAAGCACCTCGGCCCGATGCTGGTCGTCTGGGGCGCCTCAATGTTCATGCTCGTCTTCATTCGCGATCTCGGCAGCTCGCTGATGTTCTTCGCCGCCTTCCTCGCCCTGCTCTACGTCGCCACCGGCCGCTTCTCCTTCGTCGTCATCGGGATGGCGATGTTCCTGCTCGGCGCCTGGTTCTTCGCCTCGACCGTGCCCCACGTCCACGATCGTGTCGAGGTCTGGCTCGACCCCTACTCCCACCCGCAGGCGAGCGGGTACCAGATCCTGCAGTCGATCTTCGCCCAGGCCGACGGCGGCCTCTTCGGCAAGGGCTTCGGGGGCGGCCTGATCACGATCCCCGGCACGCACGCGGCGCTGCTCCCGGCCGCCCAGACGGACACGATCTACGCCCTGATCGTCAACGAGCTCGGCCTCTTCGGCGCCTGCGGCATGGTGGCGATCTACCTGCTGATCGCCGCTCGGGGCTTCAAGATCGCGCTGATCGCCGACGACGGCTTCTCGAAGCTGCTCGCCACCGGGCTCACGGCGGTCTTCGCGATCCAGGCCTTCGTCATCGTCGGCGGCGTCACCCGGGTGATCCCGCTGACCGGCGTGACGCTGCCCTTCGTCAGCTACGGCGGCAGCTCGATCATCGCCAACTTCGTCCTCCTCGCCCTGCTGTTGCTGGTCTCCGACCGCGCCCGGCGCAGGGCGAACGAGGTCGGATCGATCGGCGCGCTTGCCCTGGAGGGCCGGTGAACCGCCAGATCGTCAAGCTCTTCGGGCTGATCGTCGTCCTCTTCGCGGTGCTGATCGGCTTCACCTCGTACTGGTCGGTGTTCGACGCCGAGGCGCTGCGGGAAAAGTCCGCCAACAAGCGACCGCTGCTCGAGCAGCAGCAGATCCGCCGCGGCCGCATCCTCGCCAGCGACGGGACCGTGATCGCCCGCTCGGTCCGGAAGGGCAAGGGCGACGCCCTGCGCTATGTGCGCCGCTACCCCGAAGGCTCGCTCTTCGGCCACCCGATCGGCTACAGCTTCGTCCGCCAAGGCGACAGCGAGTTCGAGAAGTCCCACAACGACGAGCTGATCGGCAACAGCTCGGAATTCGGCTCGATCCTCGACGAGCTCAGCGGCCGCCGACAGGAAGGTGACGACGTCGTCACCAATCTCGATCCGGCGGCGCAGCGGGTCGCCCTCGCCGATCTCGAGGAAGCGGGCTTCGGCGCGGTGGTCGCGATCGAGCCGCAGAGCGGGCGGGTTCGGGTGCTCGCCTCCAATCCCCCCTACGACCCGAACCTGGTGCCCGAACACCTCTCCGAGCTCAACACCGACGCGACTTCGCCGCTGCTCGATCGCGCCACCCAGGGCCAGTACCCGCCCGGGTCGACCTTCAAGGTCGTGACCGCGGCGGCGGGCCTCGACAGTGGCACGATCACGCCCGAAACGACGATCGACGCCCCCGGCGAACTGGACGTGCAGGGGCAGCCGCTGCAGAACGACTTCACGCAGAGCTTCGGCCCGATCGCGCTCGACACGGCCCTCACCAATTCGGTCAACACCTGGTTCGCCCAGCTCGGCGAACAGGTGGGCGAGGACACGCTCTTCGACTACATGGACCGCTTCGGCTTCAACTCGACGCCGGCGATCGACCTTCCCTCCAACCAGGTCTACACGAGCGGTCTCTTCGAAGCCGAAGACCTGCTCGGCCGCTCCGACCCGATTGACCTCGCCCGCGTCGCGATCGGCCAGGAGCGCCTCGCGGTGACGCCGCTGCAGATGGCCGAGGTCGTCGCGGCGATTGCCAACGACGGCAGGCTGATGAGACCGCAGATTTGGAGCCGGGTCGTCGACCCGGACGGGCGCGTGACCGACAGCCTCGACCCCTCTGCCTATAGTGAGCCGATCGGCGCCGATACGGCGGCGGAGCTGACGAGCGCGATGGAAGGCGTGGTCAGCGCCGGCACCGGGACCAACGCGGCGATCCCCGGCATCGCCGTCGCCGGCAAGACGGGAACCGCCGAAACCCCCTTCAACGAGACCTGCGGGGGCGGCGCCGAAGAGAACCAGGCCTGGTTCATGGGCTTCGCACCGGCCGAAGATCCGCAGATCGCGATCGCGGCGACGGTCGAGTGCACGACCCTGTTCGGCAACGACGTCGCGGCTCCGATCTTCCGGGACGTCGCGGAAACGATCCTCAATGGCGGCTGAGATCCGCGAGGGGAGCGTCGTCGACGGGCGCTACCGCGTCGTGCGCCGGCTCGGCTCCGGCGGCATGGCCGACGTCTGGCTCGTC
>Ga0193699_10001109_pt1 | contig 10827 bp, 7 predicted proteins | sample L3c2metaG_FD_160095 | JGI IMG/M metagenome (GOLD analysis project Ga0193699, IMG submission 160095) | Soil microbial communities from a riparian zone of the East river system, Colorado, United States - L3c2 | ecosystem: Environmental > Terrestrial > Soil > Riparian zone | place: USA: East River... | reverse complement strand
GGCGTTCGCGGCGAATTACTTCACCGGCGTTCCCGCACCCGCCGGCGCCATCCTCGTGCTGCTTCCGATCTACCTCGCATTTTTGGGCATGCCGACGCCGCCGGCGATGCTGACCGCGCTCTATACGCTGCTGATCGCGTTCCTGATGGTGTCGCGGCTGCCGGTGTTTTCGGGCAAGACCGTGCGCCTGCGGGTGCCGCCGGAAATGGTGCTGCCGGTTTTCGTCTCGACGATCTTTTTCATCGCACTGTTGGTCGGCTATCCCTGGCACATTCTTTCCGCCCTGACCGTATTGTACCTGCTGAGCCTGCCGCTCGGATGGAAGTCGTATCGCAATCATGAGCGGGCCGCGGCCGCGCCGCCGGCGCCGTCCGCCGACGTCTCTCCGACAAGCCCGGCTCCGCCATTCACACCTGCCGTCCCCGATCCCGATCAGGCCGACCGGCCGACCCGCCTGAACTGAACGGTCCCGCGCCCGACCAGCCACCCCGTAATTCCACTTTTGCTGATCGCGCTCCGGTCAGGTATATGGCTGACCGATACCCGCGGCTTTCAAAAAAACAGCCGGCTCAAAAAACAGGAGAGAACGCCGTGACCCAATCCGCACCGCTGCCCGCTTCCGTCCTCGAAGCTTTGGGGCGCTATGACACCCCGACGATCTGCAACGCGATGGAGATCGTCGCACCGGAGCGGCGTCTGATCGGCTACACGACGAAGCCGCTGGTGTGTCCATTCCCCGAGCTGCCGCCGATGGTCGGCTATGCCCGCACGGTGACGATCCGTTCCGTGCTCAAGTCCGGCTTGCCGGCTGACGAGCAGGCAAAGCGGCGCATCGCCTATTACGAATATGTCGGCACCGGCCATGGCCCGCGTATCACGGTGATCCAGGATATCGACGGCGCCGATGTCGGCTATGGCGCATTCTGGGGCGAGGTCCAGAGCAACGTGCACAAGGCGCTCGGCTGCCTCGGCGTCATCACCGACGGCTCGATCCGCGACATCCCGCAATGGGCGCCGGGATTCCAGGCGCTGGCAGGCTCGATCGGTCCGTCCCACGCCTGGGTCCACGCCGAAAGCTTTGGCGGCGAAGTGCGCGTCGCCGGCATGACGGTACGCTCGGATGATCTCATTCACGCCGACAGCCACGGCGCGATCGTGATTCCGCACGATATCGCTGCCAAGGTGCCGGATGCCTGCGAACTCTGCGCCCGCCGCGAGACACCGATCCTCGACATCGCCCGCAGCAAGGATTTTTCGCTGGAAAAGCTGAAAGAGGCGCTGAAGCGCTCTGCCGAAATTCATTGACGAAGAATACGAGCGTTTCGAACGACGGGGGAAATTCATGAGAAAGCTTTTGGTCACGCTGGCAATCACGTTTCTTGCCGGCATCGTTGGCGCGCAGGCGCAAAAATATCCTACGCGGCCCATTACGCTGGTGGTGCCGTTCCCGCCGGGCGGATCGACCGATGCCGCCGCCCGCATCCTGGCGGAGCGCATGCGGGCGCCGCTCGGACAGCCCGTGGTGATCGAAAATATCGGCGGCGCCGGCGGCAGCATCGGTGTCGGCCGCGTCGCCCGTGCGGCGCCGGACGGTTACACCTTCGACATCGGCCAGTGGGACACCCATGTCGGCAGCATCATCTACAAACTCGATTACGATCTCGAGAAAGACTTCGAGCCGATCGGCATGGTCTCCAACAATCCGCAGCTGCTGGTCGCCAAGAATGACCTGCCGGCCAACACCGTCGCCGAGCTCGTGACCTGGATGAAGGCGAACCCCGGCAAGATCAATTTCGTCAACCAGAACGCGGCGGCCAATGTCAGCGGCGTGCTGTTCGAGAACCTGACCAAGCAGAAGGTGCAGTTCATTCCGTATCGCGGCGCCGGTCCGGCGATGACCGACCTGATCTCCGGCACGGTGGACCTGCTGGTGGTGCAGGGCGCGGTGGCGCTGCCGCAAATCCGCGCCGGCAAGATCAAGGCGCTCGCCAATCTGTCGGCGCAACGCTCGGCCTCGATGGCGGACATTCCGACCGCTGACGAGACCGGCGTGCCCGGACTTTATATGTCGGGCTGGTTCGGGTTCTGGGCGCCGAAGGGGACGCCGAAGGATATCATCGCCAGGCTCAACGCCGCGACCGTCGAAGCGCTGGCCGATCCCGCCATCCAGAAGCGGTTTTCGGACCTCGGTCTCGACGTGGCGCCGCGCGAGCAGCAGACGCCCGAAGGGTTGGCCGCATTCCAGAAGGCCGAAATTGCAAAATGGTGGCCGATCATCAAGGAGGCGGGCATCGGCGCTCAGGCGCAGTGACGGGTGCTGGATAAGGTCTTTCGCAATGAAAATGGACGGCAAGACGGTGTTGGTCACGGGCTCGACCGACGGCGTCGGCCGCTACGTCGCCGCCAAACTGGCGGCAGCCGGCGCAAAGCTCCTGATCCACGGGCGCGACACGTTGCGGGCGAAAACTCTGACCGATGAGATGCGCGGCCAGGGGCACGGCGAGCCCATGTTCTATCAGGCCGATCTGTCGTCGCTGTCGGGCGCGCGGCAGCTAGCCGATGCCGTGATCGCCGATCACCAACGGCTGGACGTCTTCATCAGCAATGCCGGGATCGGATCGCGCACGCTGGGGACCGAGCGGCGAACCAGCGCCGACGGCCATGAGCTGCGGTTCGCCGTGAACTACCTTTCCGGGTTCCTGCTCGCGCATCTGCTGCTTCCCCTGTTAAGGGCAAGCGCGCCCTCGCGCATCGTCAACGTCGCCTCGCTCGGCCAGCACCCGATCGATTTCGACGATGTGATGATCACCAAAGGCTACAACGGCGCACGCGCCTACGCGCAGAGCAAGCTCGCACAGATCATGTTCACCATCGATCTGGCGGGTGAACTCAAGGGATCCGGCGTGACGGTGAATTCATTGCACCCGGCGACCTATATGAACACCACGATGGTGCGCGAAGGCGGCATCACGCCGATCAGCACGGTCGAACAGGGCGGCGAGGCGATTTTGCATCTGGCCGCAAGCGACGATGTGGCCGGAAAGACCGGGTTGTTCTTCAACGGCATGAACCAGGCGCAGGCCAATCCGCAGGCCTATGATGCGGCCGCCCGGAAGCGCTTGCGTGCGCTTAGTCTCGAGCTCACGGGCCTGTCGGCCGCGTGATGCGCCGGCGTAGTTAGACCGATCGGTCTTACGGCGAGGCAGATCAATTTCGAATCCGGCCCCATCGAACATCTCGAACGGCCGGTCTCGTAAAGCGGCATTCCCATGATCACGTACGCACGCCCAAGCAGGCCGAATCCGTTGCCTGCCGGTGTGCCGGCGCGGGACATCACGAGAGGCACTACTACTCGCAGCATTAACTTGACTCTGCAATCGTCGAGAGATTAAATCTGTAGTTGTACATTTGGTTGTCATGAACCACGTGCACACATGGAGCGTGCAACGCTTGCGCTTCAAGTCCGCTCGCGCAGGTGAATTCCGACGCCCTGACAAACAACAAGCGAAAGAAACCTCTTTTGAAATAGAGGGGAGGAGCCGCCCAACATGACCGTTCTCTCAAGCAAGATACATGTTTTCACCGTTACGGCTGTCGCAGTGCTCGGTCTGACGGGCCTGGCAAAGGCGCAGACACCGACCCCGCCATTGCCGCCTTATCTCGGAAATTTCAATGCCGCGAAGGGATGGGGTTTCGAACCGAAGCTGACGTCCGATTTGCCGGGCGACGTATTCGTGCCGACGAAGGAAGCGCTCGAAAAGAACTCGCAGTTCCCGCAAGTGCAACGGCTGTTCGATCTGTGGTCATGGCAGGCGTTCCTGGCCGTGAACTGGCCTACCAACAACGCAGGGCAGCCGGCCGCATCGATCGCCGGCCCTTACGCGGGAAACAATCCGGCCTGGAGCCGGTGGCACGAGAGCAACGGCATCTTTCTTCCCAATGGCGCGACCCCGCCGGCCTGCACGACGCAGACCGCCGCCGCTGCAACCTTTGCCACGGAGCGCAATCTCGCCGCGTTCAGCAAGCCCGGCCTGCCGGCTCCGCCACCGGCTGCGGCGGCAAAAACCGGCCGCGCGCTCTTTAACGTCTCGGCGGTTGGCGAGCTCGTGCACGGGCGAACGCCGGTCAAGCGACTCGCATCCGGCCGGGTTTCCGAGATCGACCAGGCGTTTTCCGGTCCTTTATTCGACCAGAACGGCAATCCGACGTTCTATGAAATTCTGCTCGACAACAACGAAGTCGGTTACCTCTGTGCCAACAAGCTCTACAGCATCGCCGGCCAGATCGCCTTCTCCTCGAATCCCGCCAACAAGGTTCAGTTCCCGCCGGGCCAATGGCAGACCAACGGCAGCGGTGCATTCGAGTTGAAGCTCGCATGGAAAGTCCTCGATCCGAAAAAGGACAAAGCCGAGCGCTTCTTCCACCAGCCGGCCCAGGTCCTGATCAACAACCAGTGGGTATCCACCGAGGTCGGACTCGTCGGCATGCACATTGCGCACAAGTCACAATCCTCTCCGCAATGGATTTGGTCGACCTTCGAGCAAATCGACAATCTTGCGACCGATCAGGTCGCAAATCCCGGACTCAATCCGAATTATTTCAATGCCGGCTGTCCAACCTGCCTGGTCAATATTCAGCCGACCGGAACTCCGCCAGCCAATACGCCGGTCCAGGTTCTCCGCATGGTTCCGATTCCGCCCGACAAGGAGGCGCTCAACCGCGAGGCTCAGTCGGCACTGCGGGCGCAAAATTCGGTGTGGCAATATTATCAGCTGATCGACACGCAGTGGCCGACCAATCCGTCTTCGCCGCCGACTCCTCCGGGCGATGCCAACCTGCCGCAGTCGATCAATAACAAGTCCGGCGGTCAGCCGACGCCGGTCTACCTGACCAATGCGACGATGGAGACCTATTTCCAGGCCGGCAATCAGAGCGCTTCCAACCTGGAGGAGGGTAATCCACCCAGCACTGTGCAGGCGTTCGGAACCGAGAGCTGCACCGGGTGTCACTCCTCCGCCGGTGTTGCGCAATCCGGCACGCCGACGAACCCGGTGTTTGGCAAACAGCTTTCCGGCGACTTCTCCTGGCTGTTGCAAATGAAGGCGCAGTAATCCGCAGCAAATCGCGCGGTGGGCCGGACGCCATAGCTGCCGCCACGAGGGCGGCAGCCGTTCGGCAAAGGTTTCAACTGCTGGGGTTGATGCTGGATCGGGCACGCACAATCTGGAGGTCGTAAAATGGCCCGTAAACGGTCGGTCGTCAAAGCCGCGCCAACGCCCGGCCCAAAAACCCGTTATGCGCGGGTCAAGGAAATTCTTGGCGCATCCGCACAAGCAGGCATCAAGCCGGGCAGCAGCACCACGGCGCGGTTTTGGGACGCGAGCCTCGAGGATTTCAAGAAAGCCAGTATCTATGGCGTGCGTTTGATCGCCCCGGAGCAACCGGCGTCCTGCTGCGCCGGCGAAAGCCGCAGTGCCAGTTCCGGTCTGATCAAGGCTCTGCGCGGCGAGGCGCCGTTCGACGGCAGCCGGTTCCCGCCGTTGCCCTGGGGCGGTGCGGCCGTCGCCAAAGCCGACATTCAACTCATCGCCGACTGGATCGACGATGGCTGCCCGGAGGACGAACGCGGCAACATGCCGCTTGATGCGGCAAAGAGCGACATCGTTCACGCACAGGTCATCGATCTTGCCGAGTTCGAGGTCCGCAACGCAGGTGCGCGACGCTATGCCTATCGCGACGGCGAGCCGCGCCAGCGCGCCAATCTCGACTGTCTGAGTGAACCCGAGGTGGACGAACTGCGCGCTGCGTTCCGCGCCATCTACGATCTCGACGGGCGCGAAGAGGATCGGCGCAATTACAACAACCAGGCGCTGATCCATCAGAACCACTGCCAGCATGGCTGGGAGCGGTTTCTCCCCTGGCACCGCGCCTATCTCTACGAGTTCGAGCAAAACCTGCAGGATTTCAAGAAAGACATCATGGTCCCATACTGGGATTGGACCATGCCCCATTACAAGCCGCACCAACCGGATAAGGGCTGTATCATCCCCCAGGCGTTCCAGGCCTTCCTGGCGCCGGACGTGCTTGACGACATGTTCACGGTCCTCAAGCCAACGCAGGCGCAGGCCAAGGCTTTCCGTGCCATGACCGAGCCGCGGATGTACTTCGTCTCGCAGCAGGCTTTCTTTTGCCATGTCATCGACAAGGTGGGCTACCACGTTACGCCCAGCCCGACCGATCCCAATCGCCAGGCGATGATCGACGCGCTGCTGGCGTCAAATCCGCTGTGGTATCCGCTGCGTTATCCTGCTCAATACGACGGCAATCAGACCATCAACCAGCGGATTCACTATCACTATCCGACCGCCGAGGACATCGAGCAGATCCTCAGCCTGAACAACTTCCGCGATTTCGGCGGTGGCAATGTCTACAACGCGTCGTTCGGATTCCTCGACCAGAATCCGCACAACACGATGCACATCTGGACAGGCGGACAGAATCCCGAGTTCAAGGCGCCGAACTCGTTTGCTTCCGCTTATGCGTGCGGCAAGCCGATGCCGGATAATCCCGAGTTACCGGGCGGTCAGGCGCTCGCCGAGCGGCGCAATCTGATGGTGATGGTGAAGGACCGCAAATTCCACTCCCGCAAGGACATGTATTCGCAGCCGCATCTCGGCGACATGTTCTCAAACCTGACCGCCTCATACGATCCGATCTTCTGGCCGGTGCACGCCAATGTCGACCGTTTGTGGTGGGAATGGCAGATGCGTAATCCGACCGGCGCCCCTTACGATCTCGATTCGGTGCTTTCGCCGTGGAGCTACACGATCCGCGACATGCTCGACGTTTCGCGATTCGGTTATGAATATGTCCGTTGCTCGTTCTTCATGCCGGTCGGCATGGAGGCGCCGATCGGCCGCTTCGTGTCCAAGCCGATCAAGATCAACGAACGCACGAAAAAATTCAAGAAAGCCGAAATCCGCATGCACTGGGTGCCGCAGCTTGCGCGCTCGTGCTTTGTGCGCGCCTTCGTCAATCAGCCGGGCGCCAACGCGAACACCGAAATCCGCGACAACCCGAATTATGCCGGTTACCTCGCGATCTTCGGCCACGGCGAGTGCTATGGCGGTCCGGGCCATTGCGACTTGCCGCCGGCGCGCGCGCGTCCCTTCGATCAACGTCCGCGCAGCCACAACATGCCGCGTAATCATCGCCTCGATGTAACCAAGGCCGTGCAGCGGCTGATGGACCGGGACAAGAAGCTCGACGAACTGCAGATCACCCTGCTGGTGATCGGCGTCGATTACCGCGAAGAAAACGACCTGCTGCGGCTTGAGGGCGTGTCGCTCAATCTGCTCGACTGACACTGCACCTGGGATGCACGGAGGCTGATCGTGGCGACTTACAAGATTCATCCGGGTATAGGCATCGCCCGCCTCGGCAACAGCGACACCGAGTTTTATATCGCACCCGAAACACCCGCCGGTATGCCGCAGGAGTGTGAACCGAACGGCAACCCGCGTGTCGGTCTGGACGGCCTCACCCCGGTCCTGGTCTCCGCATTTCGCGACGCTGAGGGGCGGATCAAGCGGCAGGCGGCACGATTCCAGGTGTTCGTGTATGACGGGGAGTCGCCCGAGGGGCGCCCTTTGAAGATGGGCGACCCGATCGAGGGCGGAGGCAACCACGGCACGCTGGTCGAGATCCAGTGGCAGGTCTACGTCGCCAACAAGAAGGCGTGCTGGTACGAGTTCAAGGAAACGCAGGGCGAGCACGGCTATGCGCCGGATCATCCCCGGCGTAACGCCGACGTTGTCGATCAACGCAGCCGGCTGATCATCGACCCTGGTCCGCGCATCGTCACGAACGCGAAGCGCCGCGCCTCTTTCGATCGCAGCGGCGAAGGCAACTACGCCACCACCTTTCCGCCCGAAGAACTCGCGCCCAATTCGATCGACACGCTCGGCGAAATGATGATGGACGATTCCGGCCGCCTGCTGGTGCTCGGCGGTCACGGACACTCCGGTTCGGAAAAGACCGGTCCGGGCGAGCCACACATCACCGAATACGCCAACAATGACGGCTGGTACGACGACACGTCGGACGGGCCCGTGATGGCGCGGCTCGTGATGTTTTCGCAGGAAGTGCAGGGGCAGCGCTATATCGATGTCGAATATCCCGCCTGGGTGATCGTCGGGTATCCGCGTTATGTGCCGCAGATGCTCGACATGGTGACCATGGACGAGGTGCTGCATGATCTGTCGCTGCAGCAGTTCGCCACCAATACCAGCCTTTACGGGCGTCTCGGCAGCTTTGAGAATCCAGACCGCATTGATTTCCGCAACGCGGGCCAGTTGCAGCAATGGCGCGACGGCGGACGGTTGACCTGGAATACCGACTACAAGCCGCTGTTTTACCGCGACATCTGGCCGATCCTGTATCGGCCGGACCAGTTCCGGTTCCTTTCCGACATTCTCGCCCAGTCAAACTATCCGCACGATCAGGAGCAGCGCGGTCTGTTCGATCCGGGCAAGCTCTCCATCGTGCCCGGCAGTCCAAAGGCAAACGAGATCGCCCAGCAGCAGAAGGCGGGACGAGGGCCATCGGTCGCGCGCAAGATCGAGTTCGCCAATCTGTCGCGCTTCACGCCGATGCGGGCCGATGCCGCGGAGGAGCCGCCTGCCGATCCCTATGGACCGCTGCGGCGCTTTCTGTTCGGGCTATTGCGGCTTTCCGGCGAGGAGAATGAGTTCAAGATCGAGGATCAGGTCAGCAGCCGGCTGCATAATTTGCCGCTGATGCCGCTGCTGTGCGGGGACAACCCGCTTAGCAACACCGCAGTTTCCAAGTTCCTCCGCCTCACTGACTATATGCTCTTCATTCTCAAGCAATGGGCGGAGGGACACTTCATCAACGAGATCGACGAGGGCTGGCTCCAGAGCCCGCCCTACACGCCGTATTTGCCTTATCCGACAACGCCGCCCAGGACCGGGCGCGCACTCGATGCCGGCGTCATGAGCAACGTGCTCGGCGGCGCGTTCTGTCCCGGCGGCGAAGCCTGCTGGATCATGCGCAACCCGTCGATCTATTGGGAGCCGTATCGCTTCAAGGCCGATCGTTCGGTGTCCGACTTCCTCGAGAGCGCCGCGCAGGTGAATAGCGGCCTGGGGGTGGACGCCGACTACACCTTTAACGTCGAGAACCCGCTGAGCCAGAACAGCGACTTCGTGACCGGTCTGCAGCCGGGCGACGTCACCAAATACTCGGCGGTGCCATGGCAATCGGACTTCAACGAGTGCACGACCAATCCCAACGACATCACCTACGCCGACTGGAACAACAATTATCCAGACAGCGAGAACGATCAGGATCTGCGCAAGGGCACCAAGGTATGGACCACCATGTGGTGGCCCGCGCATCGGCCGCTGCAATACGCCGAGGTGACCTCGGTCGCCAAGGGCCAGCCAAACTACCTGTGGACCAATTGGACCAAGGGCGTGCCGCAGACCCATGCGGGCGACCTCAAGATGGTGACCGAATGGGCGAAGCTCGGTTTCATCATTCGCAATCCATTCCTGCCAGCGAAGATCTACGACTCGGCCGCAACCGGTGGGGATTACATGTACGTCTCTGTTGAAACCCACAGTGCCGATCGCAACTCGACCTAAAGGGGAGCATGCCATGAGCGATAATCCATTTGTCGGCAGCTGGAGCTATCGCAGCCTGCTCAACGACACCAATTTGAGCACGAGCTTCAACGATCTCCAGTTTGGCCTCGGGACCATCGTAATCGAGGAAGCGCCCATGCAGCTCCTCAAGGGCACCATCGGCGGTACCGGCTGGTCGCTCGCGCTCAAGGGCGCGCGCGAATACGGCAATCCGATGCACGTGCGCTTCCAGGGTAAGGGTATCGTCGGTGGCGAGGAATGGATTTACGACTACGACGGTTATCTGGTGCCGGCGTGGCCGAACGGAGTGCAGCAGGTGCCGGCCATGGTCGGATCGATCGTGCGTACCGTTCCGCATTCCGGCGGTGCGCCGAAAGGCGGCGGTCCGCCGCCGATCAACCCGGCCGGCGTGGTCGCGTCCTGGTACGCGGTGAAAGCGAGCTGACCCTTGGCGGACTTCGACGTCCTGATCGCCGGAGCGGGCCCCGCGGGCGCTGCGACGGCCATCTCGCTTGCCGATTTCGCACCGGAACTGCTTGTATGCATCGCCGACGCACCCTCGGCGGACACGTTGCGTGTCGGCGAGACGGTGCCGCCGCAGATCAGGCCGATCCTCGAACATCTGAAAGTCTGGCCGCGCTTCGAGGCCGACCGGCATCGGCCGTCATACCGCACCGTAAGCGCTTGGGGGGGACCTGAACTCATCAGCAACGAGTTCCTGTTCCAGGCCCATCAAGTCGGCTGGCGGCTCGATCGGAAGCGCTTCGACGCCATGATGCAGACGGCGGCGTCTGCGCGCGCGACCTGCATCGCCGCGAAGATCGATGCCGTTGCGTTCGAAGGGGCCGAGTGGCGGGTGCGCCTGAGCGACGGTACCGAACATACCGCCCGTTTCGTCGTCGATGCGACCGGGCGCGGCAGCGTCGTCGCGCGCACCCAGGGCGTGCGGTCGGATACGTGCGACCGGCTGGCCGGGAGCATCATGCTGTTCGAGGACGCGGCGGACGAAGGCGAAGGTTTGCTGATCGAAACCTTTGCCGGTGGCTGGTGGTACACGGCGGCGCTCCCGGAAAATCGCCGCATCGTGGCGTGCATGAGCGATGCCGATCTGGTGCGTCCGCTCGGCATCGGCACCATACAGGGGTGGATGACGGCGCTT
>Ga0193699_10001108_pt1 | contig 10828 bp, 9 predicted proteins | sample L3c2metaG_FD_160095 | JGI IMG/M metagenome (GOLD analysis project Ga0193699, IMG submission 160095) | Soil microbial communities from a riparian zone of the East river system, Colorado, United States - L3c2 | ecosystem: Environmental > Terrestrial > Soil > Riparian zone | place: USA: East River... | reverse complement strand
TCCATTCCTCCTGGTTGACCGGATCATCGAGATCGAGGAGAAGCGGATCGTGGGACTGAAGAACGTTACCATCAACGAGCCGTTCTTTCAGGGGCATTTCCCGGGGCATCCGATAATGCCCGGAGTGCTCATCATCGAAGCGATGGCACAGGTCGGGGGAATGTTGATGCTCGGTTCGCTCGCCGATCCCGACTCGAAGGTGGTTTACTTCATGTCCCTCGACAACGTGAAATTCAGGCGACCGGTGAAACCAGGCGACCAGCTTCGTTTCGAGTTGGAGGTCGTACAACTGAGGGGCACCGTCTGCAAAATGCGCGGAGTGGGCAAAGTGGACGGTGACGTAGTCGTCGAGGCCGACATGGCGGCGACGATCCGCGATCGATGACCGGCAAGCGGATTCACCCGACGGCGATCATCTCGCCCGACGCGGATATAGCCCCGGACGTCGAGATCGGCGCCTTCGCGATCGTGGGCGAGGGCTGCACTATTGGCGATGGCAGCGTGATCGCGGCTCGCGCGACCCTCGAGCGCAACGTCACGCTCGGCCGCTCGGTCAAGGTCGGCATCGGCACAGTGCTCGGCGGAGCTCCACAGGATCTCAAGTATGCCGGTGAGGAGACCACGGTCGAAGTCGACGACGGGACCGTGATTCGCGAATACGTAACCATCAATCGCGGTACCGCCCATTCGTTCAGGACGACGGTCGGCAAGAACTGCCTGCTGATGTCCTATGTTCATATCGGACACGATTGCCGCATCGGCAACAGCGTCATACTCTCGAACGTCGTGCAGCTGGCCGGCCACGTGTCGATCGAGGACAAGGCAATCCTCTCGGGGCTCTCCGCCGTGCACCAGTTTGCGCGCATTGGCCGCCACAGTTTCATCGGAGGCATGTCCCGAGTGTCGAAGGACATTCCTCCCTTTCTCAAGGCCGTTGGAAACCCGGTGAAGCTTTACGGACTCAACACCATCGGGCTCCAGCGTAGCGGAATGGAAGAGTCCACGATCCTCGAGCTGAAGCGCGCGTACAGACTGCTGTTTCGATCGGATCTCAATCTTTCGCAGGCGATCGAGCGCGCTCAAAACGACCTGGAGCCACTGGACGAGGTGAAGGAGCTGATACGGTTCGTCGAGGCAAGCGAGCGCGGGGTCGTGATTTGACGAACAGTCCACGCGTTGGGGTAGTCGGCGCGGGAAGCCTCGGGTTTCACCACATAAGAATTCTGCGCGACCTTCCCGGCATCGAGTTCAGCGGATTCGTCGAGTCAAGGCCGGATCGCAGGACGGAAGTCGAGAAGGAACTTCGCGTTCGGAGCCACCCGACACTCGAGAATCTCCTCGAAGCGTCAGACGCAATCGTGATCGTCGTACCGACGTCGTCCCACTTCTCAGTCGCCACCGCGGCAATCGAGCGGGGAAAGCACGTCTTCATCGAGAAGCCGATCACGAAGACTCTGGAGGAGGCCGATTCTCTCCTCGAGCTGGCGCGAAAAAAAGGAGTGATGGTTCAGATCGGTCATATCGAGCGCTTCAATCGGGCTGTCCGCGCCGCGCTGCCGCACGTGAAGAGTCCAAGGTTCATCGACAGTGAGCGATTGGCGCCGTTCAGCCCGAGGGGCTCCGATGTAGCCGTCGTCCTGGATCTCATGATCCATGACATAGACTTGCTCCTCACCCTCGTCGGCTCGGATGCCCGCGACATATCCGCGGTTGGAGTTCCTGTGATCACGCCGATGCTCGACATCGCGAACGCCCGCGTGACGTTCAACTCGGGAGCGGTGGCCAACATCACATCCAGCCGCATCTCGCGCGAGAGGAAGCGGAAGATCAGGATCTTTCAGCAGAGCGGATATCTTTCGCTCGACCTGGGCGCGGGAACCGGGGACTTCTTCCGCCTTCGTTCCGATATCGACCCGCTCTCGCTTCGTTCGGCGCCGGCCGACATCCTGGCGTTCGTGGATCGCATCAAGCTCGATGCGCCTGACGGCGAGCCGTTGAAGCTGGAGCTCGAGAGCTTTGTTGCCGCGCTCAGAGGAAAGGGTGATGTAGTCGTGACCGGCGAGGAGGGCAGAATGGCGCTCGGCGTCGCGCTCCGGATCGTGAAGGAGATCGAACGGACTTTGCCTTCGCTGGTGGGTCACACGCAACGCCATGCGTAAAGCGCTGTTCGTCGCCGGTGAAGCATCCGGCGATCTCCATGCGGCGGGCGTCGCGACTGCGTTGAGGCGCATCCGCCCCGAGCTCATCCTCGCAGCTGTTGGAGGACGACGGTTGGCGGAGCAGGGGGTGCAGCTGATTCACCGGGACGAACAGCTCGGCGTGATGGGCTTCCTCGACATCGTGAAGCATGTGCCGCGACACTACATGCTCCTTAGAACAATGAGGAAGATGTTCGACCGCGGCGAGGTGGCCGTCGTGATACTCATCGACTATCCCGGCTTCAACATGAAGGTCGCCGCCGCGGCGAAGCGGGCCGGTGTGCCGGTCCTCTACTACGTGACGCCGCAAGTCTGGGCCTGGGGAGCGGGCCGGATCCCGAAGCTCGCGGAGCTCGTGACCAAGGCCGCGGTCATCCTTCCGTTCGAGGAGCCGCTGCTGCGAGGGTTCGGGATCGACGCGACGTTCGTCGGCCATCCACTCCTGGATCGGGCAGTCAACATGCCGACCAAAGTGGAAGCGCGCGAAGCGCTCAGATTGCCGCTGAATACCCCGGTCCTCGCCCTCTTTCCCGGGAGCCGCCAGCAGGAGATCGATCGCCACATCGACGATTTCGTGGCGACGGGCAGAGAGCTTCAACGCAGAATTCCGGGTCTGCAGGTCCTTGTCAGCGTCGCGCCAACAGTGGCGCTCGATTCCGCACGCTGTCCCTTCCGGCTGGTGCACTCGGCCTCGCTGAGCGTTCTGCGGGCGGCTGACGTCGCGCTCTGCAAGAGTGGAACGACAACGCTGGAAGCGGCGATCGCCGAGTGCCCGCTCATCGTCGCCTATCGCACGGGACGAATCAACTACGCTCTCGCCAAGCGATTCGTGAAGGTACCGAACATCGGTCTCGTCAACGTGGTCGCCGGCAGGCAGATCGCAAGCGAATTCATACAGGACGAGATAGTCCCGTCAAGAATGGCCGATGCGTTGGGGGTGTTGCTCAATGACGAGGCGCGACGGCAGGAACTCCTCGATGGGTTGGCAGAGGTCCGGGGAAAACTCGGCCAGCCGGGGGCCGCGGACCGTGTGGCGCGGATGGCGAGCGAGCTCGCGGGCCCACGAGGATGAGCGACGACGATTCCTTCTCATGGCGAGCGCGCGCCGAGCTGCTGCTGGGCAGGGGCGCTCTTCAATTGCTTGCCCGAACATGGCGTTTTCGCGTAGTAAACGGGGCGGCGATCAACGAACTCCGGAACGCCCGGCGTAGCTTCATATTCTCGCTCTGGCACGGGCAACTGCTGCCACTTCTCTGGCACCACCGTGAAGAGGGCGTCGTTCTGCTGATCAGCGAGCACAAGGACGGAGAGCTCGTCGCGCGGGCGGCCGAGTCGCTGGGTTACGCGCTCGTCCGAGGCTCGACGACGCGGGGAGGGGAGCGGGCGTTGATCTCGATCATTCGAGAGCTCGAGGCTGGGCGCGAGGTTGCGATCACGCCGGACGGTCCGAAAGGGCCGGCCAGGAAGTACGCGCCCGGAGCATTGATCGCCGCGCAGCGGTCAGGCGCGGCCATCCTTCCGGTTGTCGCGGTGGCGGATCGCGCATGGCGGCTGAAAAGCTGGGACCGTTTCATGATTCCGAAACCGTTTGCGCGAATAACCGTTGCGTACGGCGATCCGGCGAAGGTGCTCGCTACGACTCCTCGCGCGGCGTCGGAAGAGGCGCCGCGATTCGAGGCGATCATGAGTGACACTATCGGGAAGGCGGGTGGCTGATCGTCGCAGAATGATCGAGGCCGTGTGGAGCGGCCGCGGGAAGCGCGCACGTGCCGCGCGCGTCATGCTCGCGCCGGCAGCGGCGGTGTATGGGGCTGTGATGGCGATCAGAGGGAAGCTGTACGACTGGAAAATCGTTCCGGCGACGGAATTTTCGGTGCCGGTGCTGAGCGTCGGGAATTTGTCGGTGGGCGGTACGGGCAAGACACCAGTCGCCGCGTGGCTTGCCCGCAGGTTCGTGGAAAGAGGCGCATCACCCGCGATCGTGCTCCGGGGTTACGGCGGCGACGAGGTCGTCGTGCACGAGCGATTGAACGAGGGAATCCCCATCATCGCTGCTCCCGATCGCGTGCGCGGGATCCGTGAAGCGATCGCACGGGGCGTAGATGTCGTCGTCCTCGACGACGCGTTCCAGCATCGCAGGGCAAAGAGGGATGCCGATATCCTGTTGGTGAACGCAGACGCGTGGGCGGGAAGGCCTCGACTACTCCCGGCCGGGCCGTGGCGCGAGCCTCTTCGCGCGGCGCGCCGGGCGACGCTGGTGATCATCACGCGAAAAGCGGCGGGCAGATCCGCGGTGGACGATGTGAAGCGGGCCCTGGCCAACGCTGCTTCTCACGTTCCGGTTGCCGTTGCGCACCTCGCACCCGGGGAACTCCGGAGCACTGCAACAGGTCAAATCCTTCCCCTTCAGGCCCTGGATGGAGCTGACCTCACCGCGATCGCCGCAATCGCGCACCCCGATTCTTTCTTCAGACAACTCACTGAGCTGGGAGCGGTCGTGCGTCCGTTCAGCTTTCCAGATCATCACGCATTTACGAGTGCCGAAGCACGCGATCTCGCAGCCGAAGCTGGCAACTCGGATTTCGTCGTTTGCACTCTCAAGGATGCAGTGAAACTGGAGTCGCTCTGGCCTGCCGAAGCGGGGTCATTATGGTATGTTTCACAGCGTTTGCGAATCGAGGACGGGCAGGAGCACATCGACCGTCTGCTCGACAAATTGCTGACCTCCGCAACCTGAAACCGACCTCACGACACAGGATCGACACTCCACCCTTATGGCCACAGACATTCGAATTCCTGCCCATAAACTCGTTCGCCCCGACAAGGACCGTTTCCTCAACGAGGAGAATCCATTCGAGGCGATGATGTCGCGCTTCGACAAGGCGGCGGAGCTACTGGATCTCGAGCCCGGGTTGTACAAGGTGCTTCGTCAGGCCGAGAAGCAGGTGATCGTCTCGATTCCGGTGATGCTGGATAACGGCCAGGTCGAAGTGTACGAGGGATATCGCGTTCAGTACAACACTTCGCGCGGGCCGGCAAAGGGCGGAATCAGGTTCGACCTGAACGTGACGCTCGAAGAGGTGAAAGCCCTCGCCGCGTGGATGACATGGAAGTGCGCCGTCGTCAACATTCCATTCGGCGGCGCCAAGGGCGGTGTCAGGTGCGACCCCCAGGCAATGAGCGCGGCGGAGCTCGAGAAGATGACGCGCCGCTACACATCGGGAATCATCAACATGCTGGGCCCCGATACCGACGTGCCGGCACCGGACGTCAACACAAACGAGCGCGTGATGGCGTGGGTGATGGACACCTACTCGATGCACGTCGGCCACACGGTCACCGCCGTCGTCACAGGAAAGCCGGTCGAGCTCGGCGGATCCCTCGGGCGACGCGAAGCGACTGGGCGCGGCTGTATGATCGTGACCAAGCAGGCGCTTCAGCATCTCGGAATGCCGGTGAAGGGAACCACCGTCGGCGTCCACGGTTTTGGAAATGTCGGCTCTGTGGCTGCCGAGCTCCTTGCACGGGAAGGCTGCAAGATCGTCGCGATCGGCGACCGCTCGGTCTCCCTCTATAACGCGGGCGGCATCGACATCGCCGATGCAGTCGCCCACGTGAAGAAGAACCGCTCGCTCGAGGGTTATGCCAAGGCGGAGGTGATCTCCGGGGCGGACCTGCTCACGCTCGAGGTCGACGTGCTGCTTCCCGCTGCGCTCGAGAACGTGATCACGACGAAGAATGCGAAGGACATCAAGGCGAAGATCATCTGCGAAGGTGCGAATGGACCAACGACTGCCGCAGCAGACTCGATCCTCGACGAGAATGGCATCTTCGTCATCCCTGATATTCTGGCCAACGCGGGCGGAGTCACGGTTTCGTATTTCGAGTGGGTACAGGACAGGGGCGGATATTTCTGGCCCGAGGATCTCGTCAACGAGCGCCTGGACACGATCATGCGGCGCAGCTTCAGCGACGTGCTCGATCTCTCGCGCCAGCGTCGCGTGAACATGCGCACCGCGGCCTACATGGTCTCGATCAGCAGGGTGGCAAGCGTCCACAAACTACGCGGCATCTACGCGTAGATGCGTCTTGTCGTCGCCGTCGTGGGCAAGGCGCGCAACGCGGCGCTAGGCGAAGCGATTCGGGACTACGAGAAACGAGCGGCGCGGTACTGGCCGCTCGACGTGCATGAGGTCCGCGAGGAGCGAGCGACGGGAATTCCAATCGACAAGGTTAAAGAGCGTGAGGGGCTGAGGCTGTCGGAGAAGGTTCCCGAGAGAGCGCAGACTGTCGCCTGCGAGGTTGGAGGCAAGAGCCTCAACTCTGAACAGTTCGCCGAGCTGCTGCGGACGGCGCGCGACGAGGACCGCAATCTTGCCTTCCTGATTGGTGGAGCGTTCGGACTCGCATCCAGCGTGACGAAGGGTTCGACCATGAAGCTTTCGCTCGCGCCGTGGACGCTCCCGCATGAGATCGCGCGCCTCGTTCTCGTCGAGCAGATCTATCGCGCGGGGACCATTGTGCGCGGTGAGCCGTACCATAAATGACGACGGTTCGCGACGAATCTTCGAAATTGCGCGGCTCCGGTTCCGAGGAGGCCGACTGGTTCGAGCAGTGGTTTGGCGAAGACTACCTCCACATCTATCAGCATCGCGACGAGACCGAGGCCGAGCACGCCATCGAGCTGATCGCCTCGAATCTGGCCGGGCGCGAGATCGACTCGGTACTCGACCTCGGATGTGGCGCGGGACGTCACACGAAGGTGTTGGTTGAGCGGTGGTGGACGGTCGGGCTCGATCTGTCGATGGCGCTTCTCAAGGTTGCGAGAAAGGAATCACCCGACGATCCCTATGTGCGCGCCGATATGCGGGAGCTTCCATTTGCTGACGAGAGTTTCGACCTCGTCGTGAATCTCTTCACGAGCTTCGGATATTTCGAGGATGACCGCGACCATGCCCGTGTTCTGGCCCGCGTCTGCGCTGTCACGCGGCACGGCGGGACGTTCGTCATCGATTTTCTGAACGCCGGCCAGGTGCGCCGGGAGCTCGTTCCGTACGACGAGCGAGTGGAGAGCGGAATCACGATCGAGCAGACCCGAACGATCAGCAAGGACGACAGGTTCGTCGAAAAGAGGATCAGGCTCAGGCAGCGTGGCAAGGAGTACATCGAACGGGTGCGTCTGCTGTCGGCCGCGGATCTCGAGCAAATGCTTGTGGAAGCTGGATTCGAGGTGTCGAAGCGTTTTGGCGACTACAACGGTGCCGGGTGGTCCGAGCAATCGCCCCGCACGATACTATTCGCGAGCCGCAAATGAATCCACGAATCGTAACCCAGCCGCTCGCGGGCAACCCGCTTGCCGCCGCTGTCATCTCAGGGAATCCGCCGCCGGGCTGGTACGAACCGCTTCCGACCAACGCTTCAGGGTGGCGGGAGCGGATCGAGTCGGTCCGATCGGATTTCCCGAAAGACTGGCTGGCGAAATTGGCACCTGCATTCCAGGCGACGGGAAGGGCCAAAGAGAGACTGGACGCATCGAGCGCCGGGCGCGGGGTAGTCGTGACCACGGGCCAGCAGCCCGGTCTCTTCGGCGGCCCGATGTACACGCTCTCCAAGGCACTGAGCGCGCTCGCTATCGCCGACTCGCTTCAAGAGGCAACGGGTGTCCCCGTGGCGCCGGTATTCTGGGCGGCGACGGACGACACCGATTTCAAGGAGGCGAGCAGCACCGTCGTTTCCGTTCCCGGAGAGGCACAGTTGCTCCGCATCGACCACGTCGAGCCGCTCGGCCTCCCTATGGCGGCGATGCCGTTGGGCGAAGTCTCGTCGCTTCTGGAGGTGCTGGCACGAGCTGCGGGATCCACAATCGATCGGACGCCCATCGAATTGCTCGAGCGCTTCTACACGTCGGGTCAAACGATCGGATCGGCATATGTGTCGTTTCTGCGCGCGCTCCTGGCTCCCCTTGGAATAGCGGTAATCGATGCGTATCACCCGGCGACGCGCGCGGCGGCAAAACCGCTTCTCAGCGCGGCTCTCGAGAAGGCCGGCGACATCGCGGCGAAAGTCACCGAGCGCAATCTCGAGATCGAGCAAGCGGGGTTCACTCCCCAGGTGCAGGATGTCCCAGGCCTCTCGCTCGTCTTCGGGGCCGGTGCTGGTGGACGCAAGCGCATTCCAATAAAGGCCGCGCGCAAGCAGGCTGCCTCCGAAGACCTGGGGCCGAATGTGTTGCTCCGCCCGGTCGTGGAGCGGTCAATCCTGCCCACGGCGACGTACATAGGAGGTCCGGCTGAGATCGCGTATTTCGCGCAGGTCTCCCCGATTGCGGATACGCTTGGCGTAGCAAGGCCGGCGATCGTTCCGCGCTGGTCATGCACGGTCATCGAGCCGCACGTCGAAAAGATTCTCGCGAAGCTTCATCTCGTCCCCGAGGATTTCCGTGATCCGCACGAGGTCGAGGCGCGGGTCGCGCGCGCGCACTTGCCGAAGCGCGTGATCGACGAGCTAAACGCCACGCGGACGATGTTCGAGAAGCAGCTGGACAAGCTCGGCGAGACGATCGCCGAAGAGGACGCACCGGTGAGTGCCGCAGTTACTGGAGGGCTGCGCGCCAACCTGACCCGCCGTCTCGAGCGCTTCGAGCGACGTCTCATCGCCGCAGCGAAAAAACAGCACGCCGAAATAATGCAGGAGATCGCCACGGCGCGCGGATCACTCTATCCTCTCGGAAAGCCGCAGGAGCGAGCCCTCAACTTCGTCCCACTGCTGGCGCGGTATGGGCCGGCGTTCCGCGACGACATGCTCGGCGAGGCGCGTGAGCACGCCAAGCGGATCGTTGGCGCACAGGCGCGATCGCGTTCGCTCGAGGACGCCGTTCCAGCGCGAGGGCGATCGTGACCACAGGAGAAGACGAGAAGGATGAGTTGGAGGAGGAGGATCGATCGCTTCCACCGCTTCTCCCGCCCGAAGCCGATGAAGTAGCGGCGGCGACCACGCCGATCGAACGTCGGGCGACGCCGCGTGCGCCCGCCCAGGCGTTCGATCGGTCGAAGGGGGCCGCATTCCTCGTCGGCTCAGGAATTCTTCTGAGTCGGCTGGCGGGACTCATACGGCAAACGATGATGGCGCGCTACCTCGGCGCGGGGCTCGCCGCCGATGCGTTCAACGCGGCGTTCCGGATTCCAAACCTGCTGCAGAATCTGTTCGGAGAGGGGGTCCTCTCCGCGTCGTTCATCCCGGAGTATGCAGGACTCCTGGGCCGGGGAAAGGAAGAGGAAGCAACCAAGCTCGCCGGGGCAGTGGCGGGAATGCTGGCCCTGGTATCAGCGGTCATCGTGCTGCTGGGCGTGCTTACCGCGCCGTGGCTCGTCGCGATCATCGCCAACGGGTTCACCGGGGAGAAGCGGGAGCTGACAGTGCACCTCACCAGGATCCTCTTTCCTGGCGCGGGCCTCCTCGTATTCTCCGCGTGGTGCCTCGGGATCCTGAACAGTCACCGGCGCTTCTTTATGTCGTACACGGCGCCGGTGATCTGGAATGCGGCGATGGTGTCGACCCTCGTGTTCTTCCACAAAGGGCACACTGAGGTTCAGCTCGCCACGTATCTCGCTTACGGATCTGTCGTCGGGAGCGCGCTTCAGTTCCTGATTCAGCTTCCGCAGGTGCTGTCGCTTGCGCGTGGAGTCAGACCGCGGCTGTCGGCAGCCTCGGACAGCGTTCGGAACGTATTCCGGAATTTCATCCCCGCGTTCGTGGGAAGGGGCGTCGTCCAGCTCAGCGCTTACGTCGATGCGTGGCTTGCGAGCTATCTCGGCAACGGAGCCGTCTCGTCATTCACATACGCGCAGGCGATCTACGTCCTCCCCATCAGCCTGTTCGGAATGGCGATCTCGGCGGCCGAGCTGCCGACGATGTCACGGGCTACAGGCACAACGGCGGAGATAGGTGCGTATTTGCGCGGCCGGTTGAGCGATGGCCTCGACCGCATCGCGTATTTCATCGTTCCCAGCGCGGTCGCGTTTCTCGCGCTCGGCGACCTCATCGTTCTCGTGTTGTTCCAGAGCGGGAAATTCCAGCGGGGCAACACGATCTGGGTGTGGCAGATTCTGATCGGGTCGACCGTCGGGCTTCTCGCGTCGACAATGGGGCGCCTTTACTCGTCGACCTTCTACGCGATGCGCGATACAAGGACACCGCTGCGCTACGCAGTCGTGCGCGTGATTCTTACCACCCTGCTTGGTTATTTCTTCGCGCTGGTTCTCCCCGGGTTGCTCGGCCTCGACCGCAAGCTCGGCGCTGCCGGACTCACGGCGTCGGCGGGACTCGCCGGGTGGGTCGAATTCTTTCTGCTTAGGCGGGAGTTGGACAAGCGAATCGGCCGCACGCGCCTCGTTCCGGCGCGGATGGCGCGTTTGTGGGGCGCAGCGCTCGTTGGCGCCGCAATCCCGTGGGCGTACAAGCTGGTAGTCGACCGAGGCTCGTTGCTTCTGTCCGCGCACGATACCGTCGTCAAGTCAAAGCTCATGGCGCTTGCTCTGCTTGCCGTTTACGGGCTTGCATACCTCGGAATCACTGCCGCTTTCGGAATTCCAGAGGCCAGAAACGTCTTCGATCGCGGCAGACGGCTGTTC
>Ga0193699_10001106_pt1 | contig 10835 bp, 10 predicted proteins | sample L3c2metaG_FD_160095 | JGI IMG/M metagenome (GOLD analysis project Ga0193699, IMG submission 160095) | Soil microbial communities from a riparian zone of the East river system, Colorado, United States - L3c2 | ecosystem: Environmental > Terrestrial > Soil > Riparian zone | place: USA: East... | reverse complement strand
CCTGCCGTACGCGATGGCGTTCGGTGTGGCGGACAACTGGGCAACGGCGTTCGAGGACATATACCGCCAGCCGCCTCAATGGTATGTCGGTGGGACGGGGCAATTCAGCGCGTCGAGCTTCTCGCACAGCATCAGCGACATGTCGAGTGCGGCCGCGAGCAGCATGTCGTCGAGTCCGAGCTCGTCTGGGTCGGGGGGTGGTGGGTCGAGCGGAGGTGGAAGTGGTGGAGGGGGTGGCAGCGGTTTCTAAAGTGCCGGCGACGAAGCGGGGGCTGCATCGATTTGCCCTTCCGCCTACCACCCCATTGCGAGTTCAGCGACGTAACTGCGGCGCCAGCCTCGCCTTGTTCACCAGCGGAATCCTGAACAGACTCCAATAACGTGCCAGGAATCGTGGTCGCCGCACTTTTCGAGTAACGCGCTGACCACGAGGAGGCCCACGCATTTGTATTGACAATGGGCCGGATCTTTCTGATCCGTTCCGCCGGTGAAGAAATCCTTTACCGCCTTCCAAGCATCGCTCCACCATGACCATTCGATCTCGGTTTTGCCGACTGAGGCCATTGCCCGGTTCACCGCTGCGCTAGAACTCAGCATCGCCATGGCTGTGGCCGCGAGCTTATAAGCGATTGGCGCGGTTGATGGATTGTCGCGATAAACTGTCGCAATTCGCAGCAGCTGTTCCGGCGTGAGCTGCTTGGTTGCCTCTATGCGCGCGAGAATTTGTCGGTTTTCCGGCACGTTGAGGATTGAAAGTCCTGGGCCGAGTCGGAGTTGAGGCTCTTGCTCGAGAGCGCTGAGGCTCTGTGGCACAATGGCAGCCAAACCAGCTATCGCCGCGCCCTTCAATACGCGGCGTCGGTCGGACCGCAGCGTTGCTTCAGTTTCGGACGACATATGTCCTCCTTTGTTGTTGAGCCGTCGATTGTGCTGTTGTTCTAGTTGTGGTGGCTCTACACTCCGTCTCTAAAATGCGCAGGCTTTTCAACCGCGAAATGCCACTTCTCTATCACCGAGATGCCTGATCCTTGTCGCACATGTTTGGTGGCCGCTGCGCACGCCGCCTAAGGCAGGGCTTTTCTGTGGAAGGCAAACAAGATCGAGACAATGATATGAAATCGACATCGAACGACAAGAAATAGGCATCGCACGGTCAGGCTACTCCGCCCATGAAAGGAGGAACCGCGCGGCCAGGCTGAGACCTTCGCGATCCGGCTCACGCGTGAGCACCGACGCGAACTGCTTCCAGTCCTGTCCGCCATTTCCGATCGATGTTTCCGTCACGAGCACCGTCCAAACCTCGCCCGTGTCGAAGGACCGAGGATCGGTTTTTCTAACGTTCTCCGGAATCAACCCAACGCCGCGACGTGGTAGGCCGATGGTGACGTAGCGCCGCCACTGCGTCGGGCAGCCCGCACGCGGCGGCGTTGCGCCGGACTTCGGCTCTGTATCGCTAGTGCGGATGCCTTCGCAGCCGGGATAGAAAAACGGGCCACCTTCCTCGACGCCGAGTCGCTGGAGGATCGCGCGTCGTTCTCGTGCAATCCGATCGATCGCGGCGGACGACGCGGGCATCGAATCCTCGTCGAGAGGAATTCCCGGGGGACCCGGGGGCTTGGGCGGCAGTGTCGAGGTGTTGTCTTCGGGCCGCGAATCGATTCTCAGGAAACGAGGCGATCGCCAGGAATCGTCCATACCAGCGACCAGCTCCGATCGTGCGACAGCCTCAAAGACTTCCGCGTCGGTGTGGACGAGCTCGCGTTCCGATGTCGACAGGTTGTCGCAGCCCTCAATAATGATGAGTGCGACCCCGAAAGCGACGCATAACAAGAGGGAGCGACTAACCAAGAAGTGCTTCATAGCATTTGGGTTTTAGGCCACCGTTTTGATTTGGCCTGCCCGTGGGGTCCTCTAGCCCGAGGGCATGACATGAAAATGCATGTAAATGCCAAGAAACCGACATTGTGACATCGCTCGATTAGCAGTACGGTCGTGCTTACGCCATCGACCAGTTCACATCGGCGGCAGGTATCTGTGGGCGTCAATTAGCCGAATCCTCGGCGCGGCCGAACGGAGCAGACATGTCGCACAAAGAATGTCACGACGTGGGAGAATGGGTTTCGAACAACGTCTCTCAGCAACTGGAACGCTGCGTCGAGCAAGACTGCAACTGGTGGTGCCTGTGCTGCAACAAATGGTTCTGCTTTCTGGTTTGGGTGATCGTGACTGTCGTTTCGTGGGTAGTCACCACGGTATGCGAGATCGTTGCCGATGTAATCGACATGGTAGTCAACGTCATCAAAGGCCTGGTGGACATCGTGGTCGGCGTGTTTACGGGCGACTGGACGCGCGTACTGGCGGGATTCGGCGAGATCGTGGGTGCCGTCATCGCGTTCGTCCTCGACATGATACCAATAGTTACGCTCGGAACGCTGGTCGGCGCCTTCGATGCGGAGCGCAAGAAATGGGAGCTGCGCAACTTCGCTCGCGACCTGCTCGAGAAGAAGTACAAGAAAGCCGACCCGGCGGGCTTCGACCGCATGGTGGACGCACTGGGGCTGGACTCGGGTGGTTTCGGCCTTAGACTCGATGCCGTCGCGCTGCGCAGCATGATTCGCTCGGACTTTAGCACTCAGCGCGACGGTACTCCCGACCTGATTGGTTGGCTCACCGCAAACGGTTTGGATCTAAAGGCGTTGGCTGGCTTCAACCCGCCGGCCTGGTGGAGCCGCGATTGGCCGGAGCTCGTTGGCGACGCCGGGGATATCAGCGCCGCAGACCTCGACAACTACGTAGCAAAGCGTGGCCGCGGAGATGGAGTAAAGCAGTTCTCGTTGTTTTGTATGACGGTGGGGGACTTACGTAGCCGGCTGACATGCGCGGATACCCACTCGAGTGAAGTGGGGCTGGTATTTCGCTGGAGCGTTCGGGATGCCAGACTGACGCGCGGCGACCAGGTGCTCATCAATCGTGGCGCGTTTGCGCCGTTTCTCGTTAATCCGCCCTTCAGCCGAACGAATCGCGCGACGAATGCAGCGGCCGCGACCAGCGAGCTCGGGATGCCCATCACGATTGGCTGCTTCGATTTCAGCGACGGAATGGGTATGGGCATCTCGGCCCACCTCCAAACGGCGACATGCATCGAAGCCGACGATACTGGCAGCACCGTGTTTGCTGGCCAGGGCATCACAGGCACGGCGATCCGATACCGCAAGCCGGACATCGCCTTCAAGTACACAGTGATCCACGAGCTTGGCCACACATTCGGCTTGTGTCACGTGAACGGGTTACTCCGCATCATGTTCACCAACGCCGACGGGGAGAAGAAGAGCGCCTGGAGTTGGTCGTCGGCTTGGCAGTACTGGACCAATGGCGTCGAAGCGGGCTTTATCCTGGACGAAGGCAAAATGGTCTGGGAGTACATCGTCGCCAACTTCGACAGCGCCCGCCTGCAGACGCGCGCGTTCTAATGGAGGACGCGCTGGAGAGACGCATGGCCACGCTAAAATCGGAGTGTGGCTGCAAGGCCGGTGCGTTTGCGCTGCTGCTCTCGGTTGTGGCCTATTCGCTTTTTTCGATGCGGGCGGATTCGGTGACTCGGACCAACCGCGAGCATCTCATCATCGGGGCCTGCGTCGCATTGGCGGCCGCATTGATCGGCAAGGTTCTCGGCGTGCTTTGGTCGCGCTACCAATATCGCGCGTTGAAAAGCGCGCAGAGGCTTAAGTAGCGCAGCTGACAAGAAATCGACATCACAAGATAAGAAACTGGCCTTTCGGAAGTTGGACGGCTCTTCAGAGTTGTGAAGATCGACCATCTGACAAGATCCAACCTTTCGGAGGTGTCCATGACGAGGACGCACGCACTCGGGATCGCCGCATTCCTCACCCTAGTCTTTGCGATACCCAACGGATCAACAACTGCCCAGACCCGTCAGTCGCAAACAGAGGATAGAGTGGCTCCGCCTCGCTCACTCGAAGACAGCTTGAAGAAGGGCGCCATTCGAGTAGCGGGTGCGACACTTACTCCGATTTCGGCCACCGCTGAGGGGACTACCCTTGTTTTAGCCGTGCGCTTTGACCCCGAGAGACCAGCTGGCTCGAGCATCACGATTCGGCCCGACGGTAAGCCCGTGGTGCTGAAGGACGATGGGACCGGCGGTGACTCCCTAAGAGGCGATCGAATCTTATCGGCCACGATCACGCTCGATCCGAGGGAGCTGGCACTTGAAGCCGAGGCACTCAAGCAGCTAGAGCAAATTCGACAAGTCCCTCAGTTCCAGGGTCGACTGCAGCTCCCGCCGCTTAGGCTGCCCCCAGAAGCACTCCAAGATCTTCGTAATCCGGCTTTGCGACGCCCTTTTCCTTTGGCCATACTCGCACTTCTGGAGCAACAACTGAAGGACAGGTCACTCATGATCACCGATCCGGCGGTCATTCATGATCCGCTTCGCACCTTCGACATATGCACGGGGGTCGGGAATAAAACTGGTAAATGGACATTCGGTTACCTCATGACACAGATGGCGAACCAGGCGGCGACAGGTCACCCTGCCGCGGTCTTCGCACGCGATTGGCTTCGCCAATGGGAGGTCGATCAGACGGTGAACTCATTCCCGATCCCCAAGCGACCGGCAATCAAGCCGATCATAATCGATCCGTGGCCGACCGTATTTGTCTCCCCATGGTTGCCGTTCGGGGCGAGGCAACTAGACCTCCGTCAGGCGCCGTTTCGACTGCTTGCGATCGTCAACAGGGTTGACCTTCGGCAGAACCTCGTCTACGGCGGAGGAAGCGCCGGCGAGGCGCGTTTCGTCTTCGAAGCGATTGACCGGAGTCCGACCAACCCAGGTGGACCGCCGGGATGCAGATCGCTCCGCTTCACCGTGATCTTTGAATTCGGGATCCAGAAGAATTCCTGTTCCGAAGTACGCGCTTGGGGTCAGCAGTGGTACAACTTGCGCTCGCTCGCGCCAACCACTGCTGCATATCGAAACGCGCTCGAGAGCATAACCGATCAGTTCGTAACCGCGGGGTCAAACCCGTCGCAGCTTCCCAACAGGAGTGCGCTCTCTCAGTTGAGGACGAACGAGATCGCCCTTGCGAGCCCTTGGGAATTACGAGAATTCAGATTCGGAAGCTCCGGTCTTCTCGCGTCGGTCACAGTAAAAAAGGAGCCGGATAACGCGCTCCTCAATACCGACAAGCTCGTGCAGTGGATAAACACGAACAGCTTCGCTGTTGCGCATGGTACCCATACCATTCCCCTGACCTTCGCCGATGGGACACCCTTCCTCGGTTCGCGCGCGCCTGACCCGAGTCCCGGTTTCTTTTGGGACCGCGGAGCCAGTCTGCCGACGCCCGCTTATCCCAACCTGCCTCCAATGGCAACCCTGCGCCAACAATTGTCGCTTGGAACCTGCAGCGGATGTCATTCCGGCGAGACCCGGACGGAGTTCACCCATGTCAAGCCCGCGATAATGCAACCTCCGACTCTCTCGGGCTTTCTCACCGGTGTATCTGTGCCCGATCCCGAGACGGGATCTCCGACACGAAACTATAACGACCTCAATCATCGAGCTACTGATCTTAGTGGGCTCGTTCACTCGGCGTGCATCCGCCAGCTCGTTTTCAACAACATCAGTATGATGACTCATTAACCGCCCAAAGCGTCGACGTGCGGAGTTGTCAGGTCGAGCGGATTGGTGAACGCATCAATGAGTTATTACCGTCACCTTCCCCGATCTGGCCGCCGTACCCACCCAATTGATAGCGAGCGAATTGAACGCGTACTGCCACGGATTACCATCAGGCTCGAATCGTTTGACATCTAGCAAAGGAGCCTTACGTGGACAACTCGCCGTCTGGCTTATTTCGGCGAGCAGCGGTGAAACAATGGTGGTTCCTGTGTTGTAGTGCATATCGTATTGGAGTTGGACCTTCTTAACGCCCTCGTTATCTCCTCCAGCGTACATCACAGTAATGCGGCGATCTTTCCTGGCGTTGATTGTTATGTCGGGCTCCCCAACCGCGACGCTCTTGGATGCGGATGCCCCATCAGGCTGGTAGTACTCGACAGTTATGCTCGTACTCGGGGGGGTCAGATCGGTGGCTGGTGCAGGGAGGCAAGTGCAACCTCCCGCTAACATGGTGACCCAAATGACGTAGCGCATGTTGCCTCCATTCCGGGGATCAGGGGTCGACGCGCCACGTTACGATCCATTGATATCAATCGAAATGCCGATTTCGTATCAAGAAGTGCAGGTTCCTTGTCGATCCCTCAGGCATCGCCCTGGCCTCGAGGCCTCAGTCGCCCTCGGTGGACAGAGCTCGCGCTATCCGCCGAATAGCTCGCGGTCTACGGAGCGGAGATCGTTCGAGTCATAGAAGGGCTTCGTCCAACCGTCGCCGACTGACAGAAACCATTTCGCTTGCACGGCAGCCTGCTGCTTCGATGCCGGTGGTTTCTTCTTGGTCTTGGCCATTTGAGAATAGCGGTCGAGGAATTCGAAGTGGTCGACGAGTGCTACTGCCTCGATTGCGAACGCCGTCGCGACATCGGTGTCGTGGAGGGCGAGCAGGTTATCTCCATTTTTGCTTTCGCCGTCCGACGCCAGGTTTGACGACCCGCAATAGACGACCGCGTCCGGCTTGTTGAAGCTGCAAACAACGAATTTGTGGTGGATCTGATGGCCAATTCCAACGTTGGGCACCTGACTGAACGGGGGCGGCAGTATCGTGTTCGTCGGCTTGCCCGTAACGAGCACGCCTTCCTTTCGCTTGGGTACGTAGAGTTTGATTCCCTTCGCCGTGTCGGAGATTCCATAGCTGAAGACCGACTGCTGCCCGTGCAGTTTTACTAACGCCGGCCTGACAGGACCGCCACCTTTTCCAATGTCCATGATCGCGAATAGCACGCTACCCAACGCGTTGGCAGTGTTCTTTTCCTGGCCGACCCGATTGGCCAGAGCAGTCATGAGCTGCGAAGAGAAGTTCGGGTTGTGCGGCGCGAAGCTGATCGTGCTCTCGGGGACACCATTCCCTTTGAATGTGAACTCCTGCTTGGATAGCTCCGATTTCAGGAACTGGCCGAGCGTAGGGCCGTTTTTCCAGGCCTCGTTGAACACCTCCGTGTACTTCGCTGCAACCGTCGCGTCGTTGTAAACGAGCACGTGATTGGAGTTCACGTACATACCGGTGACCGAGAAGTTGGTGGACCCGGTCAGAACCTTTTGTGGGCCATTGGCCGCAGTGACGATCAGCACCTTGTCATGCGCATAGCGCCCAAACTGACCTCGAATGAAGCCGGCCTTGCCTTTCATCTTGTTGATGAAGAGCGCCTCGAACTCGTCCTCGGGTTTAGGCTTGTCCTTGCTGTGGTGCAGGGTGGCGTTGTCCAGGATCAGCCTCACTCGGCCCTGACCTGCGAGCTGAAGCAGCAACTTCAGTAGATCCGGTTCGTTTAGGTCGTACGCAAACATGTCCAGTGTGAGCGCATTGTTCGCGACGACCTCGTTGACAAGGTCCATCACCTCGCCGCGCGCGGTGAAGCCAAGCCAATCGTATTCGTCGGCAAAGGTGAACTTCTGGCCCTGGGCATTTGTGCCGGCCTGAACCGACGTGTCGTAAAGAAGCTCTTTGCCCTTCGGTCGAATCGGAGCTTTGAGGCCGAAGTGATTGACGAACGCCTGGGATTGAACGAACCCGCGCGTAAAGCTGACCTGGAGTGAGCCTTTCGCGAACGGCATCACTGGGACTGAAAGGGCAACGCTCAGTGTCGGATCGAGAGGAAGTAACGACTTGCTCGCGTCGAAGAACCGAGGCGTAGCAGTGTAAGTGTAGTTGCCGAAAAAGGGTTGCGTGCCCTGGTGAACCGAGCCCGGAACGTGCAGCCATCGGAATTTGTGGATCGGCGCATTGATGCTCGAGTTCGGTGGCTCTTGCGCGTCCTGCGCATGATCAGCCGGCTTCTCGAACTGCAAGGTGTTGAAGATGTAGTGCGACGGCAGGCCGTCCGGAACGTACTGGATGGTAAAGCCAGCCAGGTTCTTTGCCGCGGCCTTTTTCAGATTGAAAGCGAGGAGGGTCTTGGCATCGCCGACGTACGCTGCGAAATCGAATCCGCCTTTCGATTTCCTGATGACCGACATAACAGACCCTCCGGCCAGGGCTCCATGAGATCCTGCGACCGATTGTTCGGTCTTAATACCGGACGAGATCCAAGTCGGCACAATGTCGATTCTATATCACTTCATGTCGGTTTCTATCAGATTGCGATCGCACCAAGTCGATAGTTCGCCACGATGATCATTCGGACGTTGAGTCGGTCGAGGTCAAGGCGGATCACGTCGAGCCACCTGCTCGGCCTCGGCAAGAGCACCGAGACTTTCGAGGGATCGGTTGCCCTTGTAAGTGATAAGTGATATGAAATCGACATCGATTGACAAGAAATAGGCATCGCACCCTTTCCCAGACCGCTTCAGCTTAGGGGTAAAGCCGGAGGGTTCTATGTCCGCGAATTGGGCATCCGATCAGATGTGGGCCAGTTCCGCCGATCGGGGGGACTCTTGAAGGTCGCGATCTTCTTGCCCATGCGGCAAGCCGCCCAAATCAGGGCGGCGATGGATGCTCACGACCAAATCTGCGTCGCGGATTCCTGGGAAAGCCTCGAGGCTCTCGTTCGACTCGAGCCTTTGAGCGTCGTCGTGTTCAATCCGGCCGCCGACGGAACCATGGACAACACGAGAGCTTGCAGACTCATTTGCAAATACGCCTCGATTCCCTTTGTCGCCTACGTTCCGGTCGATGCGGCATACGTACGCGGAATTGCGCACATGTCGAACGACGGATTGCAGGACGTCGTCGTCTACCATTCCGACGATTCCCCCTTACGCTTTCGGAAGACCCTCGAGCGTGTGAGCTCGATCCCGCAAGTCAGCACACTCGTCGGAAAGCTGGAGCCCTGGTTCCAAAAATTGCCGACGCCACTTGTAGATGTGCTGACGGATACCCTGCACCAGCCCCACGAATACGCAAGCGCTGAAGATGTTGCAGCGGGCGCAAACATGACTCTTAGTGCGCTCTATCGCAGTTTCCGAAATGCGCGGTTGAATTCGCCCAAGAGTTTCGTCATCGGCGCTCGTGTGTTCCGAGGGTATGTCTACCTCAGGGACGCGGGCTTCTCGATTGGTGACGTCGCGATGAAGCTGGGATACACCCACCCGCGCATTTTCGCACACCATATCGAATGTGTGCTCGGCGACAGTCCATCAAAGGTCCGTCGTATAGTCGACGAAGGAGACACGGTAAACAGGATCGTGGCATGGTTTGGTTCACCCAGACGATCCGTCAGCCGGCTGTTGCACCACCACATCGCGCGTGTGATATGCTTTCTGACGCTCGTTGATTGGGCCGGTGATTTTGCTGGGTTTCTCGATTTATCCTAGAGCCCAACGCCGCGACGTGGCAGTCCGATGGTGACGTAACGCCGCCACTGCGTCGGACAGCCCGTGCGCGATGGAGTTGCGCCGGGCCTCGGTTCGCTGTGCCCGCGAAACGACAAGAGGCCCGAGCTTTCGCACGGGCCTCTTGCACATTGAGGAAATCTGGGGTGTCTCGTACTAGTGGAGTGTTATCGCTAGTCCGATCTGTCCGACGTTCGCGTCAGTATTCGAGTTCTTCATCGCGAAGCCGTTCCAGTACGGGGTGATGCTCGTATTCTTCGCGACACGCATATCGTATCCGATTCCGAACAGCATTCCGAGCCCGGTCTCAGTGGAGCTGCCGAAGCCGACTACCGAACCGGTGACGGAACCGACTCCAACGCCGCTGGTCAGAAAAAAGCCGCCAGTTGTCGAGGGGTAAAATCGAACGCGAGCGTCAAGCGTGCCGACCGTCAGCGTTGCACCCTGCTCCGATCTCGTCCACGCTTCGGACCCGACGCCGAGCAGGAATCTCGGCGTGATCGTCCCACCGAGAGATATTCCGCCGCTCAAGCCGTTCGTGCGCGAGCCTCCGCAATTGGCGCATCCGAGCGTGCCGAAACCGAGCCCGCCACTAAACCAGAATCCGTCGCGCGCCTGCGCGTTCTGGGCGTGAACAGAGACCGCGCTTGCCATCAGCGCGCCCGCCACGGCCAGACATTGAACCAACTTTTTCGTGCTCATATTACCCCGGGAAATTGTGTGGATAGTTCTCTCCCCCAAGGACTTGCCCCCTGGGTAACGGCAACAACAGGAGGCGATTTGCCGGCGAGAGGAGCGCCATCGCATCACGCTGCCCCGTGATAATCACGATCGAGCGGTGAGGCAGGAGTCTTTTGGAGCATGGCCAGCGAGGTGGGCCGCTAAAGGGAGTTCTAAATCCTGACCGGCCGGTGCCAGACATTCATGACGCTCCACGCAAGCGGCGCGATGCGATTTCGCCGATGAGCCCAAGCGTAAGGAGTGTCCACAGCCAAACCATCGGGCCTGACCGTTTTCCGGCCAGACCCGATGTCGCTTCTAGTGGCGTAGCCGATCCAATGGCCGTGACGAGGCCGATCATCGGCGCTTCATCGGTCGACATCGTCGGAGTTGTGCGTGAAATCCGTGGCGCGTGTGCGACGTTGCTCACGAGTCGCGTCCACCACAGCCGATGATCGCGAACGGCTCCGTCACCCCCGTTCATTCGCCACCGCCATGTGTCTTCGTAGCCGAGCTGAAGCACTCGGCCCGCGCCGACTCGTTCGGCTGCAATTGCGACTGCTGCCCCACGCTTCTCGAACGGAGTTGCATCACTCCGCAATGACGTGATCGGCGCGAGAGGGAGCGTTGCCAGGCCGATCGCTGCGCCTGA
>Ga0193699_10001105_pt1 | contig 10838 bp, 23 predicted proteins | sample L3c2metaG_FD_160095 | JGI IMG/M metagenome (GOLD analysis project Ga0193699, IMG submission 160095) | Soil microbial communities from a riparian zone of the East river system, Colorado, United States - L3c2 | ecosystem: Environmental > Terrestrial > Soil > Riparian zone | place: USA: East... | reverse complement strand
GGCCCGGCGCTCGGCGGCCTGCGTACACGGGATGCAGCCACAACGGCGGGTCACTGGGCACCGCCGGTAATCGCAGCCATCGCAGCGGACGCCAGTATCGAGCTCAGCCGCATCGCCTGCTGCGGCGTCATCGGCGTCGACGTCGAACTCTCGAGGCGGACCGCCGCCGGCGCGGACACGCCGTCGGCGTCGCTGCGCTCAACCGAAACGTAGATCTCGTGGCGCTCGCCGCCGCAGGCCGTCAAGACGACCTTCTCGATGCTGATGTGAAGTAGGCCCTCATCAGCGGGGACGTGCCCGCCGCTGCACCAACTCGGACATGGGAGTCCAGCAATCTCGTACCAACGGTGGGCGTCGCGCTGCTGCATAACGGATCTCCCTTGAGGCGTGCGGCCCAGTCGGACTAGCTATATGACGTGGCCGTCCGGTACCGTCAACCTTAAGGGATAACTCGTGAGGCCACAAGCCTCACCTACCCACAGTGCGAAGTCGATCGCAGGACGCGCAGACACCCACCTCGGGCATGAGGCCACAAGGTGTCGGTAGCCTTGATCTCAGCTACAACCGGAGGGGTTGCCATGACCGAGAACCGCTGGACGGGAAGCTCGGCTCCCTATCTCACGCCGACAACGACTGACCCATGGGCGGACGAAGCAGCCGCGCAGGGCAGACAAGGATCGCAACGGCTGGTGCACGTCGGCCGGGTGCCGGCACCGGCATATGTTGCCGAAGCCTTGGGGCTGAGTGAAGGCGATGTCGTCGTAGTAAGGAAACGCGAAATCCTGCTCGATGACCGCTGTGTAGAACGCGCGGACTCATACTATCCGCTGGCTGTTGCGGACGATACAGCTCTGATCGAGTTCAAGAAGATTCCAGGCGGAGCCCACAAGGCGCTCGCCGATCTCGGACTAACCCCGAGTCGAATAGTCGAGACGGTTACAGCCCGCAGAGCTGACCTTGACGAAAGGCACGCATTCGCCCTGGATGAAGGGGACCCGATCATCGTCCATCGCAGGGTCATCTTCGACGCGGCAGGACAGCCCTACGAGTTCACAGACATGTCGGTCGCAGACGGTCGCACGCTGACCTACGAAGTGGAAACGACGTAATGGCGCGGAAGGCCAGGGACAATCGGCCGCGGTCTCAGCAGATCGCGGCCGACATCCGGGCGAAGATCCTCTCCCGGGACCTCCCACCGGGCAGCAAGCTGCCCAGCACGCCACAACTGGGCAGCCAGTTCTCGGTACCCGGGACGACCATTCAATCCGCAGTGGCGATCCTCAAAGCGGAAGGCTTCGTCGAGGGACAGATGGGTCGCGGGGTCTTCGTGCGGGACCAGTCACAGCAGACGATCACACCCGCCGAATATGTCATCCCCGTTGGTCAAGGGCAGCGTTACAACTGGCTGACCGTAGCTGAACAGCGAGCGCAAAGGTCTTCCATAGAGCTGCTCGGCGTTTCCGAGGTCCCCGCCTCGGCGGAGGTAGCAGAAGCGTTCAAGTTAGACATCGGCGCCTTGGTCATCTGCCGCTCCATGCTGCTGTTGCTCGACGATGAACCGACAGAACTCGTCCACAACCACTATCCCCTCAGCATCGCCAGGGGGACTCCGCTGCAAGACAGGCGCAAAATCAAAGGCGGGGCACCGGCGTTGCTAGAGGCGCGCGGCCACTCGCCGGGGCGGGTTGAGGACGTCATCATGACCCGGCCGCCGACGGTCGACGAGTTCGAGACGCTCGACCTACCGACCGAGGTACCTGTTCTTCGTACGTTCCGAATCACATTCGACCAGGACCAGACGCCGATTGAGACGACAACCTCCGTCAAGGCCGGGCACCGGTTCAAGCTGCGTTACTTCATGTACCCGGACACGATCCGCATGGATGCAGGCGGACGCCACGGTCCCTGAAGGGAAGAACCCAGGGGAGTGGGATGGGTGTACTCCGGGGTGTACTGCAAGGCTCTGCAAGGCGCCGCAACACATAGCCGCTCACAGGTGGTGCGGGGGAGTGCACCACCCTTGGAAAGCCTCGTAATGCGTAGGTCGACGGTTCGATTCCGTCAGGCGGCTCAGCACTCCCGAAGCCCCACCACCAGGGATAACACGTCCCGGTGGTGGGGCTTCAATCGTGTCCAGCCAAGATCCAGGGTGTTGATTAGGGTGCATCGGGGCGCCGCAACAGCGACTTCCCCATCCGGTCAGTGGCGTCGCGCGCCATCTCGGAAGCCACGTGGATGTACCCGCGGGTGATCCGGATGTCGGAGTGACCGAGGATCTCCTGCACCACCTCCGCCTTGACCCCCTGGGCCAGCAGCAGCGTCGCCGCGGTGTGCCGGCCGTCGTGCAACCGGGTGCCGCGGACGTGACCTATACGCAGTAGATCCTTCCAATCCGCGTGATCGATCGACGGGTCGATCGGACCGCCGGTCGGTGTCGCGAACACCAGCCCTCGATCCTCGTAGGCCGCTCCCGCCATCACCTTCTCAAGGTCCTGGATTTCGCGCTGCGCCTTGAGCGACGCCACCAGTTCGACCGGCACCGGAATGGTGCGCCGACTCTTTCCCTTGGGCTCCTTGAGGATCAGGCCGTCGCGCAACACCAGCTCACCCGAACGCAGCGGCAGCGTCCGATCCGGGCAGTTGCCGCCACGCTTGCGGCCACAGGTCCCGCCGCAGCCATGCATGAACGCGCGGTGATGCAGCTGCCACCACACCCTGATGACGCGCTCCTCGAGGTCCACGTAGTCCCAGCGCAGGCCGAGCGCCTCACCTTGGCGCAGGCCCAACGCCAGGCACACTGACCACCTAGCTCGGTTGCGGCGCTGCATGACCTCGGCAGCGGCGAGCACGCTGAGGGCCTCCGCTTCCGTCAGTGGTGCCACCTCGATGCTCTTGACCGTGGGCGCGTCGATGAGCTTGGCGACGTTACGACCGACCAGCGACCGCCGGTAGGCGATCTCGAGCGCCCTCGATAGGATCCGGTGCGCCTTCAGGATCGTGCTGTCGGCCTTCCCGGCCCGAGCCATCCGCAGATACACGGTGTCGAGATGCTCTGGTGTCAACCTGTCCAACCTGTTCTTCCCGACCATCGGGATCACCCAGGTCCGCATCTTCGACCAGTAGTCGACGATCGTGGTGGGGTCGCAGCGTCGGGGCGCGACCGTCTCGAGGTAGACCTCGATCCACTGCTCAAGCGTCGGCAGCCGGCCCGGCTTGACCACCGCGCCGGCGCGGACCTGGCTGAGCAGCTCGTCGACGCGTTCCTCGACCTCGGTGGCGCTGCCGCGCTTGATGTGCCGCTGGTCCGGCCGGCCGTTCGGCTTCGTCCCGACCGTCACCCAGGCATGCCAGAGCCCGTCCCGGCCCTGAGAGATGGCGGGATTTCGACGGCGGGGCACTACCCTCGGCCACCCTTGAGTCCGGTGGCGATGAGCCGCAGCATCTCTCGCACCGCGGCCTTACGTTCGGCGGTCACGGACGGGTCCACCAAGGCGCGTTGGATGATCCGGACCTCCGGCTCAAGGACCGGCTCGGGAGCTTGCGTCGATCGGGAACTGGTCACACCCATTGCGTCAAGCGCCTCCTGCGCTGAAACCCCCAACCCATCACAGAACCTTTGCACGTTTTCGATGTCGGGCAAGGTTCGGAACTCGCCGTTCTTCCACCGGTGGAAGGTGGAGGTGCCGACACGCGTGCTCTTCGCAATGTCCTGATCGGTCAGTCCCCGAGCTCTGGCATCAGTTAGGACCCGGCTGACGAACGCGGCGAAGCGGGCCCGGTTGACGTCCGGCACGGGTGACATGCCGTCACCGTAGGGGGCTGTAATCTCCTCAGGCGGCGGCTGGGATTCATGATCCCAGCGGTGGGACCCGCGCGGCCGGGGAATGCGCGAGCCGAGAATTGCTGCTGCATCAGCCTGCATGAGGCTCATGCTTGCACCGATTCAGCGGGAGCAAATCAGCCGAACGGACGATGCGATCCCGTGCGCAGGAGTGCCTAAGGTGGTCCCATGCATGGGATTGCAGCAATCACGAGTCCCGGAGGCGGGAGTGCCGCGTCTCTGCGGACCGACCAAATGGCCTACAAGATCGACGGCGCTGCTCGGGTCCTCGACCTCAGCGAGCGCACCGTCTGGACGCTGGTGAAGACCGGAGAGATCGAGTCCTTCACCGTCGGGCGGTCCCGGCTCATCACACGGCAGGCGCTCGAAGACTTCCTGCGCCGCAAGATCGCAGAAGCCAACGGCGACCAGAGCGCGGCATGAACGAGCTCGATGTGTACGCCGCCGGCTCCCAACTAGATGCGATCAAGACCATCGGCCCAAACGGCGTCGAGAGCTGGTCTGCACGCGATCTCATGGCTCCGCTCGGGTACGGCGCGGACTGGCGAAACTTCGTCGACACCGTCAACCGCGCCGAGGCCGCCTGCAAGAACAGCGGCTACGAGCCGGCCGACCATTTCGGTGCGGCCACCAAGATGGTCCGGATCGGATCCGGGGCCACGCGCAGCATCGCCGACTACCGCCTTACTCGCTACGCGGCCTACCTCGTCGCGATGAACGGTGACCCCCGCAAGCCAGAGATCGCCGCCGCGCAGACCTACTTCGCGGTGAAGACCCGGGAGGCCGAGACGGCTCAACCGTCGGTCGCCTCGATCGGCCGGCGCGAGCTGGCCCTGATGGTCATCGACGCCGAGGACCGAGCTGCGGCCGCCGAGCAGCAACTCGCCGCGGTCACCCCGAAGGCGCAGGCGTGGGACGCGTTCGTCGCCGCCGACGGTGATCATTCGGTCGAAGAGGTGGCGAAGATGCTGGCGCGCGCCGGCGTCATCACCGGTCGCGGCCGGCTGTTCGGTGAGCTGCACGCCTGGGGCTGGATCTACCGGTACGGCGACCATGGCCCGTTCCGGCCGATGCAGCGCTACGTCGAGAAGGGCTGGCTGCGGCTCAAAGCCCAGTCGTACGAGCACCCGAAGACCGGGGAACCGACCGTCGCGGCACCGCAGATCCGCATCACCGCCGACGGAGCCCGCGCGATCCGCACCAAGCTCACCGCTCCTGAGCAGCTGAAACTCCCGGTCGGTACGTCATGAAGAACACCCGACGGATCGACACCCGGTGGTACTTCGAGGAGACCCGGAAGATCGCCGAGGCCGAGCTGGCGGCCGAGACGGCGCGGCTACTCGCCCTGTACAGGATCGGTCACATCTACGTCATCGAGTTCACCTCGGGCGTCGTGAAGGTCGGCAAGGCCCTGGACCCGAAGAGTCGTTCGGCTGCGCACGCTCAGTTCGCACAAATCCACGGTGGCGCGATTCGTAACACCTGGGTGTCCCGACGGCTCGTCGGATACGGCGAGGCCGAGCGGGAACTGATCCAGATCTGCTCGCGGCAGGGCGACCCGGTGTCGGGTCGCGAGTACTTCGGCTTCGGCTTCCGCCTGGCTCGATCGTTCGGCACGCTCGTCGAGGCCAATCGCTTTGCGGCCGCCGACCTGCCGTCCGACATGCAGGCGCTGCTCACCGGTGGTGCGTCATGAGCGAACCCACCAAGGTCCTGATGACCCGCTGGCGCTGCGAACACTGCCGCAAATCCTGGGCCAACCGCAGGACCGCCGTCGACCACGCGGGCCGCTGCTGGCTCGACCCGGGCAACCGCGGCTGCAAGACCTGCGTGCACTTCGGCCGCACCTACGAGGGCGCCGAAACCTGCGACGCGGGCCGACAGCTGCCCGTCGCCGAGGACCGGTTCGGCCATCTGCGGCCGACGCTCGCCCTCGCCTGCACGTCCCACGAGCCGCGCGGCTCCTAAAAGCCCGGAGCCGGCCGGTGCTGCTTCGAAATGGCCGCCGGCCGGCCCCGTAGTTCCCCACCCACAGAAACCAGCGCTGCCACCCACTTCGAAGGGGAGATGGCAGCGCCGATCCAGAAAGGTCATCATCTCATGCCAGACCAGCCGAACCCACCCACACCGTCCGGCGACCGGATCGACTACCCCACCGAGACGGCCGAGAACCGGGCCGCCGTCATCGCCGGGTTCCGCGCGTTCGCCCAGTTCCTCGAGGACCGTCCCGACGTGCCCTGCCCGCAGTACATCCGGCAGCAGCACTCCTACCTCGAGCCGCTGAACCTGAGCACCTACCAGCGGATGCCCGTCCCGGACGCCGAGAAGATCGCGTTCGTCCGGGACGTGGCCCGCAAGCTCGGCGTCGACGCACAGATCAGCGACACATCGGTGTACCTCGAGTACCAGATCGCGCCCCGCACCACGTACACCGTGCACGCCGCCCTGCGCGGTGACCTGTGATGGCGACCGTCGACAACACCGCCCTGCTCAACCGCTGCATGCGCGCCTTCGAAGAGGGTCTGCACACCGCCGACCAGCTCACCCTCGACCACGAGGCCGAACGGGCCGAATACCTGCCCGCGTCCCCGCTGACCCGGCGGATGCGCCAGGCCATCGACGCCGAACGGGCGCTGCGCAACGGGAGCACCTCATGACCGAGCGCATCAGCAAAGGCGACCGCTACCTGTTCGGCGCGGCCGTCGTCGTGACCGTCCAGCGGGTCGCCCGGGACAACACCTGGGCCGACATCCACTGCGCCACCGGCGCAAAGACGTGGACGAAACGCCAGCGGCTCCCGCTGCCCGCCACCTTCCGGCGCGTCGACGGAGGTGCGGCATGAGCTACACCACCGTCACCGTTCACGTCACCGCCCTGCTCAACCACCTCGGCGGCACCTCCGAGCACGTCCACGACCGGCTGCTCGCCCTCGACTGCAAAGGGCGGCGCGACGACTGCGGCGCCTGCCCCATCGCCGTCTACCTGCTGCGATCGGACCTCAACCCGTCACAGGTGTTCGTCGGCGACAGCACCGTCACCCTGATCTTCGGTGACCCCGCCGAACCCGACCAGCGCGTCGACGTGCGAGTTCCGGAGCCGGTCAGCGAGTTCGTGCACCGCTACGACAGCGGCGTCTACCTCGACCTCGTCCAGGTTCCGGCGGTGACCAGGTGAACGACCTCTACCCCACGAAGAGCCGCGTCGCCCTGCTCATAGACGTCGCCAACGGGCTCGTCGTCGCGGACGCCGGCTCCTCCACTGCCTGGCGTAAAGACCTGCTGCCTCGGGTTCGTCCTATTCGGGTCACCGCCAAGGTGAACGAACTGGTCCAGGCCGGATGGGTCGTACGCGATGGTCGCGCCTACGTCCTTACCGACGCGGGCCAGCAGATCCTCGCGGACGGTGTCCGATGAGCTGCCCCGACTGCACCCGGACCGGCTACTGCGGCCGCCACTGGACACCCGAACTCGACGGCTGGAACGAGGTCGCGGACCGCATGGAGCGCTGGTCCCACCACGGCTACGCCGGCGACTGGCGCGACCCCCGATACGACGAATCCGAGGCAGGCAACCGATGACGACCCATGGCGAAACCACCGCAGAGCTGACCCGCGAATACCGGGCGGAGATCTCCGCCCGGCCCGTCCGCGACGACAACCCGACCTTCATCGAGGTCTGCAACGCCATCGGCTGGCCCGAAGGCGCCGCCGCCGTCAACGAGTGGAACGAAGACGGCCAGCCCGGCCACTTCAGCGACTACATCGACGGCGACTGGACGTGGGCCGCCGACCAGGACGGCGGTGAGCAGCGTGGCTGAGCTTCTTCTGCCGAGTGGACACGTAGCCCTGGTTGACGACGAGGACTTGGAGGCGGTGATCGCTGGTGGTCGATGGCGCATCATCCGAGACCGCAAGAGTCTGTACGTCCGGCGGAACAATCCATCAAACGGCCGCCAGCAGAAGCTTCACACCTTCCTGACCGGCTTCGCAATGACGGATCACATCAACGGCGACGGCCTCGACAATCGCCGTAGCAATCTTCGACCAGCCGACTCATCGCTCAACAGCGCCAACCGCATTCGTCTAAGCGGGAAGTCGGGTTACCGCGGCGTCACCCGCCATCAATGTGGCCGCTGGCAAGCAGCCATCCAGGTTCGCGGAACGCAGGCGTATCTGGGTCTCTACGCAACGCCCGAAGAAGCAGCGCGAGCCTACGACGCAGCAGCCGTAGCTGGTTGGGGCGAGTACGCACGGCCAAACTTTCCGATCGGTGGAGCGCCGTGAAACCGAACCGGCTGGCCGGGCACACCATGCCCGACGAAGGCCGCCTCTACGACGCGCGCGGCATGCGGATCTACCGCGGCAGGGCCCGCTGCTCCTGCGGCGCCGAATCCGAGCAGGTCTACACCTCGGGAACCCGTCGCCGAGGTTGGCATTTTGATCATAAAAACGCCATCCGCGCAGGTGCGTCGTGACCGCCGACGACTGGACCTGGACCGTCAACCGCTACCAGGCCGCCCTCGAATACATCCGCGCCCTCGACCGGGCCCGCATCGCGCGCAGCCACGGCTGGAACAGCCTGCAGCACTACGAGCAGGTCCGCGACGCCGAACGCGCCTACACCCAACTCACCGCGACCAGCCCGGGGAGGACGGCATGACCGAGCGCCCGCACGGGTACGCCCGCTACCGCCTCGACGGCTGCCGCTGCTACGTCTGCGGCTGGGCCCGCGCCAGGTACGACGACGCCCGCAACCGGCGCATCACCGCCGGCACCTGGCAGCCGTTCACCGACGCGCAGCCCGTCCGCGAACACCTCGCCGCCCTGGCCGCCACCGGAATGGGCCAGCGGCGCATCGCCCAACTCGCCGGAATCAGCCACGGCGCGCTCACCGGCCTGCTGCGCGGGCGCCGCGGCAACCCACCCAGCGCCAGAGTCCGCCGGGAAACCGCCGATGCCGTCCTCGCCGTCACGCCCGGACCCGCAGGGCTCGCACCCAACGCGGTCATCGACGGGACCGGCACCGCACGACGCGTCCAGGCCCTGTGCTGCATCGGCTGGACGCTGACCGAGCAGGCCCGCCACGTCGGCTGGCTGGTCAGCAACTACGCCGGGCTCACCGCCGGACATCCCGTCACCGCCCGCAACGCCCGCCTCGTCGCCGGGCTCTACGACCAGTTGTCCATGACCCCCGCACCCGCCGGCCACCCGTCGGCGCGCGCCCGCAGGTTCGCCGCCGGCAAAGGGTGGGCGCCACCGCTCGCCTGGGACGACGACACCATCGACGACCCGAAAGCCCGGCCCGTCGGCTACACCGGGCAGCCCAAACGGGAGCCGGTCGCCGAGTTCGCCGCCGCGTACCGGCAGGTCGCCGCGCCCGGCCTGACCAACAGGCAAATGGCCGAGCAGCTCGGCATCACCGTCGGCGCCCTCAAGGCCCGCCGGGCCCGCGCGATCAGGAACGGCCTGCTGGAGGCGGCGGCATGACGATCGCGTTCGGGATCCTCGCCGCCCTGCTCGCCGTCTACGCCGCCTACCTGCGCAGGCAGCGCAACGGCTGGCGGAACAACGCCACCCGCACCCACGACATCAACCGGCAGCTCAGGGCCAGCTCGACATGTACGCCGCCTGGTTCGCCACCGCCGTCGAACAGTCCCTGCATCTCGACGGGCCAGGCCGCCATGACCACTGATCGGCGCGCGGTGACCCCGCTCGAGCGGCTGTCCGGGCACACCGTGCTCATCGGCCGGGCCTGCGGCGTCCAGTTCGGCGACGGCCGGCACCTGGTGCTGCGCGTCATCGACGCCGAACCCTCCAAATATTGGGACGGCATGGCCTGGATCAGCGGCTACGTCCTCGACACAGGCGGCAAAGCCGTCGACAAACGCGAGGTCTACGTCATCGTCGACGGCCTTCGCGTCGCCGAGCCGTCCTGCACCTGCCCGCCGATCACAAGCCGCTTCCCGCACAACGTGACGTGCCGGCGCGCGCACCTCGGCCATGACCGGTGGGAGTCGATCGAAGACCGCGCCAAGCAGGGCGTCCGCAACACCGGCCCGGTCATCCCGCGGCCCCGCACCTCCACCGAGACCACCACTGGGAGCACCCGATGAGCACCGTCACCCGCGTCTTCACCTTCGGGTACGGCCAGACCTGCCCGTTCACCGGCAAGAACGTGCTCGACCACCACGTCACCATCACCGCGCCGACCGCCGGGCAGTGCACCGCGGTCATGTTCGCCACCTTCGGTGAGGCGTGGGGGTTCGAGTACGACTCGCTCGAAGACGCAACCAGCAACGGCCGGTTCCCGAGCACCGAACACGCCGCCATCGTAATCGGCGGTGCGGCGTGATCCCCTTCACCGGCTGGCGCAGCGTCGGGCTCGCCATGCGCTGGGCCCGCACCCAGCCCTGCGTCACCCTCCAGATCACCGAATCCCCCGACACCATCCAATACGAGTGGCGCAACGGCGAACACGGCTGGGTCGCCGTCGCCACCTGGGACGACAGCGAAGTCCGGGCAGGCACCGACCAGGCCAGCATCGTCCTGCACGAAGCCGACGCGGCGACCATCCTGAACGTCCTCGCCGACCTGCAACTCATCCCGATCAACTTCAGCAACCTCTACCAGCAAGGACGCGCCCACGGCGCCACCGAAGCCGTCCTCGAGGTCGCCGAAGCCTTCACCGCCGGCCGGCAGCAATGGGCGGTCAACGGCGACGGGCGGCCTGGGCACAAGCAGGCCCACGGGCACGACTACATCGCCACCGGCGGCGGGATCTGCGCCGCGATCACCACCGATGACGACGGCGCCGCCTACCAGTGCGGGCGGCGGCCATGACCGACGCGACCGTCGAAGTCCGTACCAGCTGCCGGGCACTGCGCCACGACACCGCCAGCGCCTACAAGAAGGCCCGCTGCCGCTGCCCTGCCGCCCGCGCAGCCGAAACGGCGCGCAAAGGCAAGTACGACCGCAACCGCGACCGCACCGAACGCAACC